>Ga0307508_10002623_pt1 | contig 18890 bp, 18 predicted proteins | sample 9_EM_MG_FD_203089 | JGI IMG/M metagenome (GOLD analysis project Ga0307508, IMG submission 203089) | Populus trichocarpa ectomycorrhiza microbial communities from riparian zone in the Pacific Northwest, United States - 9_EM | ecosystem: Host-associated > Plants > Roots > Unclassified | place... | reverse complement strand
CGGGCCGCACCAGCTGGTTGCAGGCACGGATCGCGAACATCGCGGTGTGGCCCTTGCTCTGCGCCATCATGTTGGCGAAGGCCTGGCCGACCGGGCCGCTGGTGCGGCCGATCAGGATCTCGGGCATCGCGTCGGTGAACTGGCCATCGCGGGCCAGCACCGTCGCCTCGCCGGCGTGGAAGAGGTAGTCGTTGTTGCTCATCGTGGGTCCTTCATTGGGATGGAGTCTTTGTCGATGCCGCGCGGCATCACTGGCGCGAGCCTATACGGCGATGATCAGCTCGCCCCGGCCGTCGGCCGACAGATCGCCGAGGTGACGCACGACGCGCCGCGCCGGCAATCCGGCAAACGGCCCGCCGTGGCGGGCGATGTCGCGTGCGAGCAGCTGCCACGTGACCACTGCATCGGCGAGCGCCGGCACGAAGGTCGGCGCCACGCGGGGCGCGCTGCCCGCGAACACGATGCTGCCGCGCCGCATGCCGTAGCCGACGTGCGCGCCGGCCCGGCCGCCGATCGCGATCGTGCCGGCGACCAGCCGCGACGCGAGAAAGTCGCCGACATCGCCGAACACCAACGCGGTGCCGCGCCGCATGCGGTCGGCAAACCGATCACCAGCACGGCCGCGCACGATCAGCGTGCCGCCGCGCATGCCGTCCATGCTGCCGGGCAGGCTGCTCGCGGCGTGGTCGCCGACGTCGCCGGCGATGGTCAACGTGCCGCCCGCCATCTCGCACGCCGCCAGCAAACCGGCGCTGCCCTGCACCTGCACCTCGCCGCCGCTCATGCAGGCGCCGACATAGTCGCCCGCCGGGCCGGCGACGACGATGCGGCCGCCGGTGAGCTGCCAGCCGATGCGGTCGAAGCGCGACAGGTCGCCTTCGAACATGAGCTCGCCGTCGGGCTCGGGCGCGTCGTCGCAGGTGACCACAAAGAACTCGGCGAGCGGCAGCGTCTGCATGCCGTGCGTTACCGGGAGTCGCTCGATTTGCGTCAGCGTCAAGCCGGTCAGAGCCGCCGGCGTCACGCCGCGCAAGTCCACGCGCAGCGCGGGCGGCCGCTTCAGTGCGAGCCGCACACGGCTCATGGCGCGCCCCCGTCTGTGCCGAGCAGCTTGTGCAGATGAAAGTGATACGGCCCGAGCTTGCCGCCGTAGTTGCCAGCCGAGAGTCGCCGCAGGCCGCCGGCCGCGCCGATCGCGATGCAGGCCTGCATGCCCACGCGCATCGCAGCGCCGACATCGGCTTCGGTCAGCCCGTCGATGACGATCTCGAGCACGCAACGCACGTCGGGCGTGAGCTCGCTCTTCGCGACCAAGCCGTACAGGCCGGGGCAGAAGGCATCGTTGGTCGACGCGCTCAGCGACGCGTACTTGCTGCCCACCTTCGAGCCCGAGCGCACCACGCCACCGGGGAACGGCATCACGACGTTGGGCAGCCGCCTCATCGCCTGCACCGCGGCCTCGGCCGCGGCCAGGGCTGCGTCAGTGTCCGTCGCGAGCATCAGGAGGTTGCCGCCACCTACCGCCTTGGTCACCGCCGTCGTCTCCTGCGCGACGAACTCGCCGTCCATCACCGGCACGCGCCAGTAGAGCACGCCGTTGATCACCTTCGAGATCTGCCAGCCGTCGCCGAAGAAGCGCAGGTTCTTGCCGAGTGCAATCGCCTCGCCTTCTTTGATGCCAGCGAATACCGCGGTAGTCGGGCAGGTCAGCACGCACTGGCCGACGCGGCGCTCGACCTGCTTCGCGAGCTCCTTGCCCGACATCGAGAAGATCAGGATCGCCAAGCCGGGCCGTCCATCCGGCGTCTCGTCGGGCGCGAGCTCGCGCTCGATGCCGGCCTCGCAGCCGCAGGCGATCACCGAGGTCGCGAAGCCGGTCGCGCTGGCCGCCGCGTGGCGTGCCCAGGTCAGGTTGTGCGCGGTGATGATGAGGCGCGTCGCCTTCATCGGAAAGGCCTCGGCGAAAGTGTCGTCGATCACGACGCCGTTGATGATTCGTGGATCGCTCACGATGTCGTCTCGAAGCACGACGCCGGCAACAGCCGCCCACCGTTGCAGCAGCCGCACAACTCGTCGTGGCCGATCGCGAGCTGGTCGAAGTTGACCCCGCCCTGCGCCGCGTGATGTTTGCGCAGCATGGTCTCGATGCCGCGGTCGTAGTCGGGCGCGACGAAGTGCGTGCCGCCCACCGACACCGCGGTGATGCGGCCGGCGCGGGCGACGAGCGTGCCGTCCTTGAACACGTAGGCCGGCGTCGTGAACATCGCCTCGCGGTCCGCGTCTTCGCGGTAGACCGAGATGTCGGCCGCCGCGCCCACGCCGAGGTGGCCGCGGTCGGTCAGGCCGAGCAGGCGGGCCGGCGCGGCGCGCGTCATGATCGCGATCTCGTAGAACGAGAGCTCGCGTGTGATCGAGTTCAGTGCCGCGTTCGCTGCCACGTCGGGATGCAGCTTGGCCAATTGCTCGGCGCGGAAGCTGCGGTCCGTCAGCAGCCGGATCAGGTGCGGGTAGCTGGTGAACGGGCCGCCGTTGGGGTGGTCGGTCGTCAGCACCACGCGCCACGGGTCGTTGACGAGCAGAAAGATCTCCAGCCCGATCGCCCACTGCAGCGCGTTGACGAAGTTCTGGTCGCGGTAGCGGAACGGTACGACGCCGCAGCCGGCCTCGCATTCGATGTCGGCGCCTATCCACTTGTGCGGGCTCGCCAGGCCTGATTGCGCGTGCTGGCGCATCGTGTCGCCCGACGCGGTGACGGTCTGGCCGAACATGATCTGGCCGACGTCGATGCTGACGTTGGGGTGCGCGTTCACGGCCTCGGCCAACTGCAGCGCGGCCGACGAAAACTTCTTCGGCCCCTCGGTGCCGTAAGCATGGAACTGCACGTGCGTCAGGTGCGCCGGCAGGCCTTCGAGCGCGTTGATCGTCTCGAGCGTGGACTGGATATTGCCGGCCACGCCGAGGTTGCTGCCGTGGATGTGCAGCGGGTGCGGCACGCCGAGCTCGCGCAATGCCTTCGCGAGCGTGTGCACGACCTGACGCGGCGTGACCTGCCAGTGCACGTGGTTCTCGTCGACGTCGAGTTTTCGCTGGTTGAACTTGAAAGCCGAGATGCCGCCGGGGTTGACGACCTTCACGCCCATCGCCTTGGCGGCGTTGATGGTCCAGCCGACATAGTCGCGGATCTGCTGAAAGTCGGCGCCGCGGCTCAGCATCTCGAGGAACAGCTCGTCGTTGCCGAGCATCACGTAGGCGCCGTGGTCGAGGATCGGCGTGTCGCCCATCTCCATGTGGGTGTGGCGCGCGTTGCAGGCCATCATCGCGGGCTCGAACGCGGCGGTGTAGCCCATCTCGACATAGCGGTAGCCGGTGGCCAGCGTGCCCGGCGTGCAGCCGCCGCAGGACGCCAGCTCGAGCGGGTTGCTCGGCAGCGCGATCGGGTTCGGCCCGGCGCGCTGCAACTCGGGCATCAGCAGGCGCGCGAGGTTGACCTTGCCGCCGCCGATGTGGGTGTGCATGTCGATGCCGCCGGCCATCACGATGCAGCCGCTGATGTCGATCTCTTCGGTCGCGGCCTCACCGGGCGGCAGCGTCACGATGCGGCCGTCGCGAACAACCACATCGCGCAGCTCGGCATCGACGCCGTTCGTCGGGTCGATGACGCGGCCCCCGCGCAGGCGCAGCGTCGTTGTCATGCGTTTGCTCCCTGCAGTGCGCGGGTCAGGCGCTTGAGCACATTGGCCACGGTCGGCAAGCCGTCGTCACCACGCAGTGCGCGCAAGGGCATCAGCACCGACCCATCGGTGCGAAACAGATGCCCGGCCGAACCGATGCCCGGGGTCGACACCGGGATGAACACCGTGGCAGCGCCCTGCACCGCCGCGGCGAAGCGCGGGTGGCCGAGCACGATGCGCGGCAGGTCGATGATCGGCGGGGGCGGCTCGGTGCCGAAGCTCGCGATCCACAGCAGCGCGTCGACGGCGCGATCGGCGAGCAGCCGGTTCGCATCGAAGCGCAGCGGCTCGTGCTCCAGCCCCGTCGGCGCGGCGCGCGTGCGCAGCGGCAGGCCGGAGAGCCAGGTGAAGACCGCGTTCACCGTCGACGCGCCATCGCCGCCGCCCAGCGGCAACGCGGCCGCGCGGCTGCGCTGGTTCAGGGTAGCCACGACCCGATTGATGGCTTCGATGATCAGCGCACCCTGCGGCGGCAGCTGCGCGGGCTCATACGCCAGCACCGCATAGCGCGCCGCGTGCAGCCGCGCAGCGAGTGCGCCGAGCGAGCCGGCCGCATCGCCGACCGCGCGCCCGGCGACGCACGCGGCGAGCATCGCGACCGTGTCGAACAGGTCGCCGTCGAAGCGCACGAGCTCGACACCTTCGGCGGCCGGGTCCGCCGATGCCGCCGACATGGGTTGCAGCAACACCACCTGCACCGCCCCGCCCTCGCCGACACCGCAGCGCCGCAGGAACTCCGGATAGCGCTCGCTTGGCAGCGAGCCGACGCAGACGATCAGGTCGGCGCGCGTGCGGACCTCCGCCAGCGTGGTCGTGAACGCGCCGCGATCTTGCAGCGCGCGCAGGCCGTGAAACAACGCCGCACCACCAGCCGGGTCGCAGACCGCGCCGGTGCGGCAGGCCAGCGCATAGAGCGCGCGGGCGCCGGCCACGTCGGTGCCGAGGCCGCCGAACAGCGGTTGCCGGCTCGCGGCAAGCAAGCGCGCCGCGGCGGCGATCGCCGCCTCGACATCGCAGGCGACGCCATCGATGTGCGGCTGCGCTGTGGGCGCTACCGCAGCGCTGAAGTGCGACAAGCCAGCCCGTGCACGTCCGCATGCGCTGCCGGTCAACACCCAACTGCCGTCCTCGGCGGCGACGCCAAAGCTGTCGCACAGCAGCGGGCAGAACGGACAAGTCCAGGGTGCCGCGACCGGACCAGAGGACGATTTGAGGGCGCTCATCCGCGGGCCACTACGCAAGCGATGTGCCATTGGCCGGGCCTGCGCCCGTGCCGGGGCGAGGGCTCGCCGCGCGCTCATCAAGTGGCCACTTCTGGAACACAGTGTGGCGCTTTTGGCCGGTTCCGGCCGCCCCGAACGCCTGTGCGGGGATGGCACGATTCGTGATGCGACGAGACCATGGCAGGGACATTTTCTTCGCCGCGGCGGCTCGCCGTTCAACGTGCCTGGCGCGGCAGCTGGAGATCGTGCAGCGCGCTGGCGACGAGCCAGGCGCCGGCACCGGCTGCGGCGGCGCGCGCCAGGTCGTCGCTGCTGCGCACGCCCCCGGCGCCGACCAGGGTCGTGCCCGGTGCTTGGCGGTGCAGCGCCGCCATCGTGTCCAGGTCAGGCCCGGCGCCGGAGCCGACGCGCTCGAGCGTCATCACGATCACGCGCTGCGGCCACAGCGAGGCCGCGTCCCAGCAGCCGGCCGGATCGAGGCGCTGCCCGTCGCGCCGGTCGAGCGACAGCACCGCACCGGCCGCACCGAAGCGCCTGCGGCAGTCTTCCAGCGCAGCGCGCGAGCGCAGCGACTCGCTGGCGAACACCGGCACGATGCGTTCCGACTGCGGCGCCAATTGCTCCCCCAATGCCGCGGCCGCGTCGGCGTCCGCGAAGCCGGCGTCCAGCCAGAGTTCGATGCCATCGAGCGCGACCAGCAATTCGCGCAGCACGGCATACTGCGGCCGCCCGCCCATCAGCGCGTCGAGGTCGGCGACATACAGCTGCCGCGCTGCACAATGGTCGACCAGCACCCTGGCCACCGTCACCGGGTCGCTGCTGGCGCACAAGGCCGACACGATCGGCCGGTAGGCCTGCCGATCGCCCCGCACGCCGCGCACCACCTGCCCCTTCAACAGATCGATCACCGGAATCAAGGTCATGCTGCCGTTCGTCATGTCATTGCCTGTCGTCGTGTTCGTGGCCCGTGTGGATTGCAAGGCGCGGGCCTCGCGATGATGCGCGTATTCGTCTACGAGCATCTCAGCGGCACTGGCGCAACGGACGCCCCCGACGAGCTGCTCGCCGCGGGCCGCGAGATGCGCGATGCGGTCGCGCGCGACCTGCTGCGGGCCGGCGATTGTGCGGTGTCGGTCGCGGCCGGCCCGCACGCACCCGAGGTGCCTGCCGACGCGCGCGCACTGCACCCGCCGCCAGCGGGCTCGGCAGCCGACTTCGTCGCGCAGCAGGCGCGCCTGCACGACCGCGTTTGGGTGATCGCGCCCGAGACCGGCGGCGTGCTGGCGCAGCTGCAGCGCGTCGTCGATGCCGAGCGCTGGCTCGGCTGCGATGCCGCAGCGATCGCGCTGAGCTCGAGCAAGCGCGCGACGCTCGCGCACGCCGCTGCGCACGGCGTGACCACGCCGCTGGCATTCGCGCAGTCGCCGTCGACGCGACGCTGGGTCGTCAAGCCCGACGACGGCGCCGGCGCGATGGCGACGCGCCTCCACAACACGCACGCGGCCGCACGCGACGATGTCGAGACGCGCCGGCACCATGGCGCGGCCGCCGTGCTCGAAGCCTGGGTCGCGGGCGAGCCCCTGAGCCTGTCGCTGCTGTGCGGCGCGGGCTGCGCCGAGCTGCTCAGCGTGAACCGCCAGCAGCTTGCCATCGACGCGCTCGGCGTGGTCTCGTTCACCGGCGTGCAGACGAACGCGCTGCCGCACGATGACGCGCGCTTCGGCACGCTGCGCGCCTGGGCGCAGACGCTGGCGAGCGCCGCCCCCGGCCTGCGCGGCTATGTCGGCATCGACCTGGTCTGGCACGCGCAGCGCGGGCCGGTGCTGATCGAGATCAACCCGCGCGTGACGATGGCGTATGTGGGCTTGTCGGCCGCGCTCGCTCGCAACGTTGCGGCCGCGGTGCTCGCGGCCCATCACCATGAGGCACTCCATGCCGACGCGTGAACGCCACCACCACGTGATCGGCTGGGACATCGGCGGCGCGCACGTCAAGGCCTGCCTGCTGCGCGACGGCCGCGTCGCCGAGGTCGCGCAGTGGGCCTGCCCGCTGTGGCAAGGCATCGAGCACCTGGAGCGCGTGCTGCACCTCGCGCACACGCGCTGGCCGCAGGTCGGCCGGGCCGTGCACGCGGTCACGATGACGGGCGAGATGACCGACCTGTTCGAGCACCGCGAGGACGGCGTGCGCCGCATCGCGGCCGTCCTGGCGCACGCCCTCGCGCCGACCGCACCCGAGAGCTTGCACTTCTTCGCCGGCGAGGCGCGCTGGTGCCGCGCGGCAGATGTCGGCGCGCACTGGGCGCAGATCGCCTCGGCCAACTGGCGCGCGACGGCGTCGCACGCGGCGCAATGCCTGGACGAAGGCGTGCTGATCGACATCGGCAGCACGACGACCGATCTGATCGCCTTCCGCGGCGGGCGTGTGCTCGGCGTCAGCCAAAGCGACGCTCAGCGGCTCGCGAGCGGCGAGCTGGTCTATCACGGCGTCGTGCGCACGCCGCTGTGCGCGCTCGGGCCGCGCATTGCGTGGCAAGGCGCCGAGCTGAACGTGATGAACGAGTTCTTCGCGACCACGGCCGATGTCTACCGGCTCAGCGGCGAACTCGACCCGGCCCACGACCTGCACACCAGCGCCGACAACGCGCCCAAGGACTTGCCGGCGACACGGCGCCGCCTGGCCCGCATGATCGGCCTGGACGCGCGCGACGCGGTGCCGGACGACTGGCTCGCGTTCGCGCACACCTGGCGCGACAAGCAGGTCGATGAACTCGCCGGCCAGCTGCGCCGCGTGATCGCCGTGCACGGGCTGTCGGATGCAGCCGTCGCGGTCAGCGCCGGCTGTGGCGACTTCCTCGTCGCCGACCTGCTCGCGCGAGCGGGCTCGCCGCGCAGCTGCCAGCGCTACGGCCACGAGCTCGCGCGCATCGCAGAGGACGCGCAGCCGAGCGCCGAGGCCGCCGCGCGCTGGGCCCAGGTGTGCGCGCCGGCGGTGGCGGTCGCCGCGTTGCTGGACAGCGAGCAACGCTGATGTGGGTCGTCAAGCTCGGGGGCAGCCTGACCGCCGATCCGGCGCTGCCGCAATGGCTCGACCTGCTCGCGCAGCTCGGCGGCGGCCGCGTCACGATCGTCTGCGGCGGCGGTGGTCTCGCTGACGAGGTCCGGCGCGTGCAGGCCTTGTGGCAGTTCAACGACCTCGCCGCGCACAACATGGCCGTGCTGGCGATGGCGCAGACCGGCTACCAGCTGCATGCGATGAACCCGACGCTGCAGCTGGCCACGCGCAAGTCCGAGATCGCCAATGTGCTGCACAAGGGCCGCGCGGCGATCTGGTTGCCGTTCGAGCTGCAGCGCGACAAGGCTGATGGCCGAACCAACTGGGGCGCGACCTCCGACACGATCGCACTCGATCTGGCGCGGGATCTGAACGCAGAGCGGCTCGTCGTCGTCAAGTCCTGCGCGATCGACCCGTCGTACACGCTGGCCCAGCTCGGCGCAGCCGGTGTGCTCGATGAAGGTTTCGACGGCCGCGCCCAGGGTGTCGCGTTCCCGATCGAGATCATGGACAAGAGCGAGTTGCCGCGCATGCGTTCGCTGCTGCTGGGCGAGCCGCGCCACCTCGCCGGCTGAATCGAATCCAGGTGTCAGGCTGCCGCCAGCGCGGGGGCTGCGTGCACGGCCGCGGCCAGCGCGCGCAAACGCTCGGGATCGAGCGTGCCGCGGCGGTCGCCGGCGCACACCGCACTGCGAAAGCCCGCGAAGTCCGGGCTCAGCGCGTGCAACGCGGCCAGCTGCGGGAGCCGCAGCGCGCCGGCCAGTCCGACCATTGCGCCGCTCGCACGCACCACGCTGACGAAGCGGTGCAGCTCGGCATCGGGCAGCACGTCGAACAGGCTGCCCGCGCGCTTGTCGGCGGTGTCGACCATCAGCGCCGGGAACTTCAGCGCGCAGGCGTGCGCGACGAGCTCGACATCGAGGCCGCGGTCGGCGATGAAGACCGGCACGATCGCGTGGCCGGTGCCGGCCAATGCATCGAGCACCGCGCGCGCCGTCGCCGCTCGTTCGATGCCGACCTTCACGTAGTCGACGCCGCAGGCCGCGACCGCCTCGACGCGCGCCAGGATCGCATCGCGATCGCTCATCGGCAGGTCGCCGATCGTCGCGCTGATCGGCAGCCGGCTGCCGTGCGCGCGCAGCGCTTGCACGATCGCGGCGATCGTGTCGATCGACAGCCCGCCGAGCGCGCCGTCGCGCGGCTCTTTCAGGTCGATGAAATCGGCGCCGTGCTGCGCAGCGAGCAAGGCCTCCGGCACATCGCGAACGCTGACGAGCATGCGCATCATGGCTGCTTCTCTTGCATGAATTTCTCCGGCATCGATGGCGGTGCCGCGGTGCGATGGCGTGCCAGGGCCTCGGTCAGCCAGCCCCAGGCCTCGCGCTCCTCGGGGCCGGCGGTCTTGTCGATCGCGATCTGCAGGTACGCCATCTCGGCGTCCACCTTCGCGGCCGGCAGCATGTGCAGCCGGCTCACGAGCACGGCGCCCTCGATCACGGCCGCCTGCGCGCGGTTGAAGCCGATGTACGGCGCGTGGCTCGCCTCGAACACGCGCGCCATGCGCAGCACCGGGCGCTGCGGGTCGTCCTGCAGCTCGGCGAGCTTCAGCTCGACGTGGTTCAGCGCGCAGGCCAGCCGCACGCCGGCAATGCGTTCGGCTGGCTGCAGCGGCCAGCTGCGGCGGCCCGTCACCGAGCCGGCGAAGACGCGCGTGTCGGTGACGATGTTGAGCACCGCGTGGCCATTGCCGACGATGTTGGCGAGCGTGGTCGAGGGCTTGAACGGCATCAGGATTACCTCGGTGCCGCGGTAGCGCACGCCCATCGGCGCGACGTGCGGCGTGCCGTCGGGCGCGACCGTGCTGATCACGGTCTCGTAGATCACGTCATTCATCGTTCGAGTCCGTTGGGGGAGCCGCAGCCTGGGTGCGAGCCCGACCCGTCGTCATCGTGCTGCCGGGCGCGCACCAGGCGTTCAGGTCGGCGGCGTCGGTCGCGACTGCGCAGCCCCAGTCCAGCGGCTGGTCCTGCACGTAGCGCTTGCCCAGCCGCCACGCGATCTCGGCATGGGCGAGTTCGACGCCCATGTAGAACGCGTGGTTCGCGTCGTGTTCGAGTTGGAGCTGCGGCCAGAGTTCGAACGCCCCCTGCCCGATGCGCAAGCCGTCGCGGTTGTAGACATGCAGGCCGCGCGCCGAGACCTGGACGCGAAAGTTCGGATCGCGCACCTGGGCCGCGACCTGTTCGATCTCTTGCGGCGTGTCGGGGAACGGGTGCTTGGCGTGCACCGTCATCAAGGCATCGCTCATACCCTTGGGCAGGGTCTGGTGGCGCGCCGCGGCGTGCATGATGCGGCGCGCCCAGTCGGCCTCACGCACCGCGCGTCGCGCGTGCGCGCTGACCTGCGTGGTCAGCACCGCCGCCACGTTCAACTCGGCCGCGATGCCGAACAGCAGCGCGTTGATGCCGCTGGTGTCGGCCTCGGTGAGCTCGGTCAGGTTGCCCACGCCCATCATGATGGGCGCGTCGGGGAAGCGCTCGCGCAGACGGTGGTAGCGCACGATGGACGCGGTCAGCCCGAACGGGATCGGGTCGAGGATGGAGTCGGCGAGGAACGGCCGGCCGCGCCGCTGCATCTGCTCGACGGCCTCGAACAGCGAGTCCTCGTCAGCCGGCACGCGCGGGATCAGCACCGGCGTGGCCGCGACCTCGTCGGCGACCCACAGCGTGTCGAGGTTCAGGCTCAGCAAGTAGTCGGCGCCGGCACGCCCACCGCGCAGCAACTCGTCGGGGTCGATCGAATCGACGCTGACGATGAAGCCCGCGGCCTTCAGCGCCTGCACGCTGTCAGCGAGGTGATCGAAGCGCGTCTCGGGTAGGCAGCCGAGGTCGATCACGTCGGCACCATCGGCCTTGAGACCACGGGCGCGCTCGACGATCTGCGCCACCGTCAGATGAGGCGCGTCGACGATCTCGGCAAAGATCGCGGTCTCGTATTCGGTCAGGTCGATCGGCTGGGCCGCGCGGTTGAAGTAGCGAGGCAAGTCCTTCAACTCTTCGGGGCCGCGCTCGACCGGGATGCCGTAATGACGCGTCAAAGCTGCCATGTCGCCACGGCAGCGGCCCGGCACCATGATGCGGTCGGCCTGCACCGGTGCGGCCACGCGGCGCTGGATCATCTCGGCCGTCATCAGCGCGGCCACCTGCAGGCCGATCTCGCGCACTTCCCAGCTGAACGGCGCTTCGGCGATCCCGCCCAGAACACGCGCGAGGCTGGCCTCGGCGAGGCGTCCGGTCAGGAAGACGATGTGTTCCATGCGAACGAGAGTTCCTTCAGGCGCGTGTCGAGTGCCGCTTCGAGCTCGGCGGGCGAGGCCACGACGCGGCAGAAGTCGACGCCGCGCAAGCGTTCGACGTTGTCGAACTCGATGCGCCGCGGCCGCAGCGTGACCCAGTCGTGCGGCGACCTCGTCACCACCACTGGTTCGGTGTCGCATGCAAACACGATGCCCGGGATGCCGAGCTTGCCGGCCTGCGCGAACATGTTGGTCGGCAGCGAGTCGCTGATGCCGAACGCGCACTTGGCCACGGTGTTGCTGGTCGCCGGCGCGACGACGACCGTGTGATAGGTGTCTTCGTACAGCGTGCCCACCGGCACCGCGCTCGCGGTCTTGTCGCGGAAGATCCTGAAATCGGGCCGCAACTCGTCGATGCCGATCTTGTAGATCGGCAGCACCTCTTCTGCCGCGGCCGACAGGAACAGATCGACCGCGGGCAGCCGCGCCGCCAGCGCGAGCGACTCTTCGAGAAAATGCCCGGAGCCAGTGATGCACCAGGCGAAGCGCGAGCGCGACGCTACCGAAGACATGACCGCTCCGCAGCGCCCGCCGGCCAGCGCGCGACCGCTCCCGAGCGGCCGGCGACCCCCCCGGGGGGTGGCCCTGCGTACTCGCAGGGCCGGGGGCCCCATTCACTCGGGGTGCGAGACCTCGATGTGGAGCTTGTGGAGCTTGCGGTAGAGGGTGTTGCGGCTGACATCGAGCGCCTTGGCGACATTGCTCACGTTCCAACGGTGCTGCTCCAGCATCTGCAGCAACACCTGTCGCTCGTTGGCCTGGATCGGATTGAGTTTGACGGGCCGCGGCGCCTCGTCATCATCGGCGGCGGCCGGCGCATGCTCGGCCGTGTCGACCGACACCTGGCCTTGCAGCAAGGCCGGATGCAGGATCAATGCCGGCAGGTGCTCGCGCGTGATCGGGTGCCCGTCGGCGAGCGCCGCGGCACTGCGCAGCACATGGCGCAGCTGGCGGATGTTGCCGGGCCACGGGTAGTCCATCAGCAGGCGCTCGGCATCGGCGCTCAGGCTGCCATCGCTGCCGGCCTCGGCCTTCAGCACATCGTGGATCAGCTCGCGCCTGTCGCTGCGTTCGCGCAGCGACGGCAGCTCGAGTTCGATGCCGGCAAGGCGGTAGTACAGATCCTCGCGGAAGCGCCCTTCCCGCACCAGCGTCGGCAGGTTCTGGTGGCTGCCGCTGATGAGCTGGAAGTCCACCGGCTGCGTGTCTTCGGTACCCAGCGGCGTGACCTGGCGTTCGTCGAGCACGCGCAGCAGGCGCGCTTGCAAATCGAGCGGCATGTCGGCGATCTCGTCGAGGAACAGCGTGCCGCCATCGGCCTGCAGGATCTTGCCGCGCCGGCCGCTGCGCTGCGCGCCGGTGAACGCGCCGGCGCGGTAGCCGAAGAGTTCGGATTCGATCAGCGTCTCGGGCAGGCTCGCGCAGTTGACGGCGACGAATGCGCCGTCCGCATGCGGGCTCGCATCGTGCGTGGCGCGTGCGAAGACTTCCTTGCCGGAGCCCGTCTCGCCCCACAGCAGCACCGGCGTCTGGCGCGCGATGACGCGGCGCGCGGTCTCGAGGTGGGCCAGCAAGCGCGGGTCTTTGAAGGTCGCGCTGCCGAGCGACACCGCACGCAGCGCCGCCGGCCGGGCCAGGGCCTTGGCAACGGCCAGCGGGGCCGGGTTGCCCAACACAGCCGCCGTGCCCGCGGAGATCGGGTGCACGGTCGCCGTCGCGCTCGATGCCGGCCGGCGCGCGACCGCGAAGAAGCGCAAGGCCGCGTTCGCACGATAGGTCACGACCGGGTGGAACGACGAAGACATGCTGCGTTGCAGCATGTCCTCGAGCGAGGTCTGGAACAGGTCTTCGATGCGGCGCGAGCGAATCTCGTCCATCGTCTGCAGCCCGAGCTGAAACAGCGCGCTGCGGTTCGCCGCGAGGATGTAGCCGTCGTCGCCGACCGCGAGCTTGCCTTCGTGCAGCGTGTAGACGAACTCCGGGCGGCTGTGGAAGTGCAGCGGGTGCGCGTTGCGAAAGCGCTGGTCGATCAGGCGGTTCTCGATCATGCGCGCCGTCATGCCGAGCAGCACCAGCAGGTGTTGCTGCATCTGCTTGGAGCGGCTCGACACATCGAGCACCGCAGCGATCTCGCCGGACGGGTCGTAGACCGGCACGGCCGAGCAGGTGAGCTGCGAGAACTGCGTGAAGAAGTGGTCCTCGCGCCGGATCGCCACCGGCGCCGCCGATGCGATGCAGGTGCCCATGCCGTTGGTGCCGGCCTCGGCCTCGCTCCACATGCCGCCGGTGCGCAGCCCGAGCGGCGCGACCTCGGCGGCGAACGCGGGCGACGACACCATGTGGATGATCACGCCATCGGTGTCCGTCAGCACGACCGCCGAGTCGGCATCGGCGAGCTGCTGGTACAGCGTCGTCATCTCGTAGCGTGCGCAGTCGATCACATCGGCCTTGCGCTCGCGGCGGTCCTCGAGCGCGGCGCTCTCGATGATCGCCGGCATGCGCGGGCGGTCGGGGTGCAGCCGGTACTCGTTCAGGCATCGGCTCCACGAGCGCGTGATCGCGTCGTTGCCTTGCTCGTGCGCGCCGTTCTGCACCATCACCATGATGCGCTCGGCGTGGCGATCGGATTCTCGCAACTGCGTTCCCATCGATGTCTCCAAATACTCGAGGCCGTCAAGGCTCTGGGGCCTGATCTTTATCCAAGCGCAAGTGCGACACAACCGGTGAAACACGAGTTCTGTGCGCGTCGCGCGCCACGCACGGATATTGGCATGCCGCTTGCATTTTTGCGCGGCACCCGCAAGCCCGCGGCAACTGAACGCTTCGCAGCGCCCACCACATGACCAATCGTTACACCCTGCCCGCGGCGCGGGTTCCGACGAGCGCAGTCGCCGCGCCGCAAACCATGGACCTGATCTTCATCGAGGGCTTCGTCGGCGACACCGTCATCGGCATCCATGAGTCCGAGTTGCATCGCCCGCAGCCGCTCGTGATCGACGTGCACGCAGGCCTGCCGCACGCCCGCGCCTGCGACACCGACCGCATCGCCGACACGATCGACTACGGCGCCGTCACCGAGCGCCTGCGCCGCCTGCTGGTCGAACACCGGCTCACGCTGCTCGAGGCCTTTGCCGAAAACATCGCCGAGATCCTGATCGGCGAATTCGGCGCACGCTGGGTCCGCGTCAAGGTCGTCAAGCCGCGCAAGTTCGACGACGTCAGCGCGGTCGGCGTGCAGATCGAACGGGTCGCACCCGAGCCTGAGCCGCCGCGGCCCGGGCACAGCGCCGCGGTGATCCAGCTGCTGGCCAGCGGGATGCTCCCCGGTAAACGCTGAACCACGCTTGCACATGGACGAGGGCCGCCGCAGCGGCCCGCGCGGCGTCATCACATCAGAGATGAGCGGCAAACGGGTGTGCGGCCGTGCCCTTCTTGGCCACCACTTCGGCGGCTGTCGGCGAGCCTGCGACCGCGCGCTGGATCGACTCGCGCACGGCCTTGTAGTTGTAGTCCTGGATCTTCTTGTCGTCTTCGGCGAGCCAGTGGATGAACACGCCGACGCAGACGAACAGGTTGTCGGCCTCGGCCGCCGGGATCGTGCCGTCCTCGACCGAATCGGCGACCGCCATCGCGACGGCGCGCTGCGCGGGGCCGAACATCTGCACGGCCTGCTTCGCGCCCTTGATGGTGACCTTGTTGAACATCACCGTCGCCGGCTTGGTCAACAGATTCGGCGCGACCACCGCGAGCAGCGAGGTGAAGCCGTCCTTGTTGTTGGTCAATGCGTTGGCAAAGGCCGATTCCGCCGGGCTGCCGCGCGGCCCGATGATCAGGTCGATGTGAGCCACCTCGTTGCCGTCTCCGACGAGCGATTCGCCGACCAGCATGCGATCAATTTTTGCCATGTCTTCCGTCTCCTGTGTTCAGTTCTTGAGGGTCTTCACGACACTGGCCAGATCAACCAGCGTGACCCAGTGCGTATCACGATCCGTGCCATCCGCCGGGGCCTTGCGCCCGGTGAGGCGCAGTGCACTCAACGCGCCGCAGCGCGCGGTGCGACGAGGCCCGCGAGGAACAGCGCCGCCACGGTGAAATCGGCGCTGGTCCCGGGGTTCAGGCCGGCGGCCTTGAGCTCGAGATCCCAGGCCACGAACGCCGGATCGGCATCCAGATGCGCCCCGGCCGCGGCCAGGGCCTGCCAGCGCTGCGCCGCGGTCATGACACTGTGTGCCAGCGCCGCGCCGTGTTTCCGAACAATGTGTGAATCGGGCCGGCTGGCCAGGAACGCGAGGTAGACCCGCTGCACGGTGTCCGTCACGGCAGCCGGCACTTGACCGCGCTGGCGCATCGACAAGCTGGACAACGCGGTGGCCAGCGCCGCCAGGTCGAGCTCGAACAAGTCGGCATAGCCATCGCGGTATTGCCGCGCGATGCGGTCGCGCTCGGCGGCCAGCGCCATCGCGGCGCGCAGGTCGAGGCTCGGCACGCCGTGCACATCCTCGGCCGGCGCCGAACCGAGGCCGCCGGGGCGCGCCTGCGCGATCGCGCGGTAGGCGGCGCGGGCATCGTCGACGTCAAGATCGGCCAGCACGGCCTCGATCGCGGCGCGCAACGCGATCGGCGCATCGGCTTCAGGGTGCAGCTCGACGGCACGCGCGATCGGCGCGCACAACAGCACGATGCCGAGGTTGGTGTTGCAGCCGGCCACGTCCCAGGTCGCGGCGACCGCCGCTTCGATGCGATCGCCGACGCGCGCGCCGGGCCGGAACAGCGGCCCGGCCGACGCGCGCGCGCTGGCGCTGAACAGCGCCGCCTTCATGCCGTGGCCGGCCGACAGCCAACTCACGTTGCCGGGTTTGCGCACCGCGACATCGAGTTCGCAGGCGTCGAGGTAGCTGGCCTGCGCGCGCTCGATCGCCGCGCGTTGTGCGGCACCGGGCGCAGGCGTCACGCGCGCAGCCCCGCACGCGCCGCGGCGAGCTTGCGGTCGAGCAGGTCGTCGACAAGGGCCTGCGCAATTTTGAAGCCGGTCACGCGCTGCAGCCCTCGCCACGCGGCCACGCCGTTGACCTCGAGCACCTGGATGCCGTGCGTGGACGGGATCATGTCGACGCCGGCGTAGTCCATCTCGAGTGCGGCCGCGGCACGCTCGGCCAGCACTGCCAGCGCCGGCGTCAGCTCGGCGGGCTCGCAGCGCGCGCCCTGCGCGACGTTGTGAATCCACCCGGCGCTGACCCGACGCATCGCAGTGACAGCGCGCGCGCCGACGACGAGCACGCGCCAGTCGAAGCCCGGCTCGGCGGCAGCCGGCACGAAGCGCTGCAGATAGGCCAGCGCGCCGTGCATCGGGCCGAGGTCGGGGATCGGGTGGTGCACGCCCGCGACATCGCCGACGAGTTGCAAGCCCTTGCCCTGCGAGCCGAACAGGGGCTTCAGCACCAGCGCATGGCCGGCCGCGCCCTCGCGCATCGCGATGCGCCGCGCTTCGGCCGTCGACTCGGTCGCCCAGGTCGGCGGGGTCGGGATGCCCGCGGCGTGCAGCAGCAGGCTGGTCATCGACTTGTCGACGCTGCGTTCGATCGCACGCGCATCGTTGTAGACCGGCACGCCGAGTTCGCGCAGCGCGTGCAGCACACCGAGCCGCTTCGTGACTTGCTCGAAGCTGCCGCCAGCGATGCCGCGCACCAGCGCGGCGTCCGGCAGCGCGCGGCCGAAGCCGGGGATCACCAGGCCGTGCCAGGACTGCGTGGTGTCGACGTGGCAGTCGGCCAGGTCGACGCAGCGCCCGCTCGCGCCGCGCGCGCGCAGCGCAGCCTGCAGCTGCCGCGTGTGCCAGCCGGTTTCGTCAGTCATGATCGCGATGCGGGTCACGGCGTGTGCCTTCGGTCGTCCGTCAGGTCAAGCCTGCTGTAGCCACAGCCCTTGCAGCAGCGCCATGTTCAGCTCGCCCGCATGCCAGGTGTTGCCGCTGTCGAGATTGCTGACCCAGACCTCGGCCGGCGCGAACAGCGCGCCGTCGATCTTGTAGAAGTCGTACTCGACCTCCTTGAAGATGTCGGCGAACGAGCGCCCGTAGTCGCGCGAGTTGCGCGACGGCAGCTGCAGCGCGAGCTGGCGTGCTGCCGTGTCGTCGCCGCGCACCGTCAGCTGCACGCGGCCGCCGTACAGGATCGCGTCGTTGGTGCGGCCCATCGCGATCACGCCGTCCGGGCTTGGCGCCGGCAGCGGCGCGGTCGCCACTCCTTCGACGATGTCGGCGAGCGTATAGCCGAGTTCGTGCGCCTTGTGCAGCGCGACCTCGAGCACGCGTGCGACCACCTGGGTCGTGCCGGCGAGGCTGGTCGTCGGGGTCAGGATCAACGTCAAGGCGTCGGGCTGCAGGTTGCAATCGCGCAGCAGCTTGTCGATCACGACCTTGGGCGGCGCGCGATCGACCTCGAGCACCAGCACACCCGCATCGGCCTGGTCGCGGTAGCCGAGCTCGGTGAACAAGGCTTCCTTGCCCGCGAGCGCGCGCGCCGGGCCCGAGCCGAGCGAGAAGAACTTCTTGCCGCCGGTTTCCTCCTTGCTCGCCGCCAGGCTCCAGCCGGCGTACTGGCTCGCGAGGCAGGCGAGTACCGGCTGCGAGCTGCGCACCTCGAGCCAGGTCGGCCAGCCCTCGAGGCCACCGCTGCGCAAGCTCACGTGCCCGAGCCCGCCCATGCAGATCTCGCCGATCAGCAGCCCGGCCGCGACGCTGCCGCGCGCCGCGATCCCGGCATCGACGATGCAGGCGCCGCTGGCGTCGCGCGCCACGTTCAGCGCAAGCGCGTCGGCACTCGCCAGCAAGCGTCCGACCAGCGGGCGCGCCAGGCCGTTGACGCTCAGCGGCGAATCGGCAAAGGGCGGATGGGCATCGGTCATGACGGTGTCTCCAGGGTGTGCATCAAGGCCACGCGCGCCGCCCCGAGCAGGGCCTTGACCTGCTCGGCAGTGTCGCCGCTCGCGCTCAGGCTGCAGATCGGGTCGCCGGCGGCAAACCGTGCACCGGCGACCGGCACATCATGCACATCGGCCCGGTCTGCGAGATGCTGCGCGCCGATGGGGGTGAGCGTCAATGCGCGGCGCGCGTAGACGATCTCGCTGCCGGCGACTCGTCGCGGCGCGAATGCTGCGGGCGGCGGCAGCTCGGCCTGCAGGCAGGCGCGCAGTTGCGCATCGATTAGACCGCGCTGTGCGTACAGCGACAGGCTGGCGGGCGGGCGCGGATTCACCTCGAGCACGCCGATGCTGTCGCCATCGCGCATGAAATCGAGACTGCACCAGCCACGCAAGCCGAACGCCGCACTCAGCACGCGCACCGCATCGCCGACGCGGCGCGCGAGATCGGCCGTCACGGCCACCGGCCCGATGCAGCCTGCATACACGTGCGGGCGCGCGCCCATGGGTCGCACGATGAGTTCGTTGATGCCCAGCAGCATCGCGTGCTCGCCGTTGGCAATGAAGGTCGCCGACATCGGCATGCCGGGCATCGCGCGCTGGAAGTAC
>Ga0307508_10002622_pt1 | contig 18892 bp, 26 predicted proteins | sample 9_EM_MG_FD_203089 | JGI IMG/M metagenome (GOLD analysis project Ga0307508, IMG submission 203089) | Populus trichocarpa ectomycorrhiza microbial communities from riparian zone in the Pacific Northwest, United States - 9_EM | ecosystem: Host-associated > Plants > Roots > Unclassified | place... | reverse complement strand
AAGCGTAGATTAGTGACACAACAGAGGTCGAACCCGGCGACTGCCGCCGATTGATCTATAAACGGCGATTGAGGGCGTTGTACATGGGCCAGCACGGCCATCGCCCAACACGCCATTTGCGTTGAGCTTCTGTCGTGGCGTAGAACAGGATGAGCAACGGCATGACCGTTTTGATTATAGTGATGGTTAGTGCACAAAGACTCGAGTCGTGCTCCCGCGCTCAAACTGGGATGGCAGGGAGTGTCGGCATGTGGGAAGACCACTCTGGGCATGAAACTTGCGAAGCGGTTGGAGAACGCTCCATTTCGGGATGGGGATGACTACCACCCACGCTCGAATATCGAGAAGATGTCAAATGGGATACCGCTCAACGACGCTGACCGAGCTCCATGGTTGGCGAGAATACGCACAGCTGCCTTGAAGATAACAGGGAACTCTGAGGATTCAAGCCTGGGGAGCGGACAAGATGATACTCGTGAGAACGAGGAGCGATCGAATACTGTGGTAATCGCCTGTTCCGCCCTCAAGCGTCACTATCGCGATATTCTGCGGGGGGCGGAAGATAACCCGCAAGTCGATTCCAAAGACTCTTCACAGATTGGATTGCACCCCGCCGTGGACGAACGATCAGAACGTCTCGCCCCGCCCTTGAGGACATACTTCGTGTTCATTGATGGAAGCAAGGAGATGTTAATGGCTCGGATTGCCGCACGAAAGGGTCATTTTATGAAAGAGAGGATGTTGGACAGCCAACTAGCTGCCTTAGAGCGGCCAGACAATGAGGCCGATGTCGTAATCGTTGACCTCGAGGCTGATCCTGAGGCACAAGTAAACCAAGCAATAGCGGGCTTGAAGAGATTGGGGTTAAAACTCGATGGTGAAATATAGATGTATGCTCCCGTGCCAGCACACCGCCTATTATAAATGCGATTTGCACACAACCGCGGCCAATGTGATGCATGAACAGCAACAGCGCTGTGGTGCTAAGCGCCGAGCTGGGTACGAAAAAGGAAACGACTTGGCGCACTCATGGCCGTCACACTTCCCTCATGGGCGAATTCAGCCTGGGTGTACCTTGTGCTGGCTTTTGTTCTCGTCCTGGCATTCTGTAAGCAACCTTGATTCCGCTGACAACGAGAGGAAAGATTCGAGCAATCAATTATCTTCAGTGACATTGGTGCCTTGGCCATTGTTCCGGGCGAAGAAGACTGGTGATGCTGTTCTTCTGCTTGGTCCATCGTATGCCGGGAAGACGGCGATATTGGCCCGTGTGCGCAACCGCCTTTGCACCCCCTGCTAGCAGTAACTCACGCAACTTCTTGTCTACCTGCAACTTCTAGTTGACTTACGGCCAGTTCCTGTCATCTCACACGTCTCTTCAAGTAAACGAGACACAATATGTACCGGAAGGAGCCTCGGGATCTGCACCTTTATGTCTTATTGATGTCCCTGGGCATCCGAGGATACGTGCTCAGTTCCGTGAGCATCTTGGCGGTGCAAAGGGGATAGTGTTCGTCGTGGATACCAGCACCATCGCACGAAACGGCGCATCTGTGGCAGAGTAAGTGCCGTCGTCTACGTCGTGTTTTAACTCCTGCTGAATATCCCTTCATCAAAACCAGACATCTCCATATCGTACTCCACGCAATTACCAAATTACCGCCTTCCGCACACGTCCCTCCAATCCTTATCTTCGCCAACAAAAGCGACCTCATATCTGCTCCTGCCTCTTCTACACTTGAGACAGTCGCAGCAGAGAGGGTCCGAACGATTCTCGAACGAGAGCTGGAAAAGCGGCGACAATCTTCCATGACAGGCGTCGGCGTCGGCGTACTAGGTGAGACCGGTGGTGATGGAGATGAGGATGGTGGTGGTGCAGTTCAAGGAGGGCTGGAAACCCTTGGCGACGGGCCATTCACGTTTGCCAAGTGGGAAGGTGGTGAAGTCGCTGTCGTCGGTGGGTGCGTGGAAAATCAAACGCGAGAGAAGCTGGAGGCTTCAGAGAAAGCTAGGGGCACTGTTACGGGTGGCCTTACAACGATGGAATCCTGGCTAGGTGGCTTATAATAAACTGGTGGGAATTTCTTCAATTCCCAATTCTCTCCGTTTTCCGTCAAAAGACACGGATGCCGGTGGTGTCCGTGTATGAGCGCGTCCACTCCGAACTGAAGACCTGGTCACGGTCTAGCCAGCCAAACTGCAACTTGGTCAAGGACTCGTGGCTAGTGAACTGCTTGTCGAGTTCATTCTGTTCTCAGAGTCTCGATACGGAGATTTTTGCAAGGTCTCTATGTCACGATGGTCAACCCTTTTCGTACTGAGGTCCAGCTTTATTCGTGCTCCATCGAGTGTAGGAAGGGAATTAGACTGGGAAATGAGAAACGATGCGATGCCTATTCTGATAGTGCCGGTGCCAGCCTTACCTTTGGACTGTTTTCGGCGATGAAAGAAGATCGTGGATAATTGGTTATCCCATCTTCCACATATCAGAGAAAGGGGGCGCGTGGGGTGTACTTTCAAAGTGCTTTGTGGATCGTGTGCTCGCTCGTTTGAAACGGTATGCCACGCATGTAGACCTCCATATTCGGCAGACTAGCGACGAAGAGGTGCATCATATGATGGAAAACCGTGGCAATTAACTCATATCACCTAGTTAGAGGTTTGTGCCAAGGGCGGAGGTCAAGAAGCATATTGAGAACCGCCAGGAGTGTAGAATATATACTGAGCGCTCGTGTATGATTGACGCGTGCCCGATCCTCCGACCATTGTGATATAGGGTACAGCATTGGCGCGCACTGAAGAATCGCACAGGCATATTCTCGTAGTCACTGTTATGCCGTTATGCCTTTGGCGCGCCCCTCCTCGTCACGTCGAGGTGAAATGTGATGCCACATGGGGTTGCCTACGAGTCTGGAAAGATCTCTTTAAGTCACGATTAGCAGGAGTCTCCATTTGAGGCAAAGGCGTGAAGAAGCAATTGGAAGCGCGTGAGTTGTTTGGCCACGTGATTCTCACCACTTCCGATGGCCGCGTCGGAACCCCACCTCTGCTTGACATTCCTGCTAGTGCAACCCCCCAAGCCGTGCAAGCGATTCATATCCAGAATTTCAATATTTCTCGGGATTGGGAAGAAACACTTTCCCGACAGATGCAGCGTACGCATTTTGTGTTTCATCCCTCCTCTCATGCTCATAACCATACCTTCTGGTTTTTACAGCCGACAATGCAGGAAATCGGGAAATTCCATACGACCCGGTCAGATTAGCCAGGGCCGCATCACGCGTGATACAGCTTGGTGGACTCATTGAGCACCCTGACATACCCCCAGGTGCGGAATAGTTGCCTTCTGATTCAGTTGCTCAGTTTGATATGTGCTAAAACTAGTTATTGATTATCAGTTAGCAATCAAGCAGCTCTAAATGCAATTCAGCTTCTTACAGACCGAGTTGATGCACTTCAAAACCAAGTCGATGAAATGTTGTTGGATAACCGACGCCGTGATATTTTTTATGCCCAGGTGTGTAATTTGACATAAATTATCACACTGATCTAACTTCCAAGCACACACAGACGGCGAATGGTGATCGTCCCCTCCAAGGCCCGTTCCTCATCGTTCCAAGCCCGGAGCCACCACACCTACTTCCAATGGTACGGATTCTGTCCTCACTAAATATCCACCTAACCATGACCACTAGGCACACAATCTACCTGCATTGACGAACGGAGACGTGATTCAACAACTGAGCAACGACCAAGCAAACCTTTATCTAAATTTTTATCAAGTTCCGATTCAGATTGGCCCTCCAGCTGACCTGCCGCATAAAAGGAAGGCCATCGGCCGAGCCATTGGCCTTCATGAAACTATAATTGCATCTCTGTAGCAGTGTCTTGTGGGCGCATTTTTTCCACATCCCTCCTCTTGATCACAAAGAATAGTTGTTCTAATAGCAGATATATACATCATTGTGCCGTGTAGGCAAACGAAAACCACATGTGAACAAACTACCATAACAATATATACTGTAGTGCACTTCAGTCCGTCCTGAATCCCGCGAGTGTGAATAAACACTCGCCACCTGACAGACCGAATTTGGTAAGGTGAGGGTCCGACTCTGAGAGCGATTATGACGAAGTTCATGTTCCCGCGATATCCGTATCGTATCATATTGGCGGCGATAAGAGTTTCGAGAGGCATGCACAATTATGGGCTTCACGTTCGAAGTGTCGATCAACGAACCAACATATTTCCTACCATCGCCGCGCCAAACGCTATACATACAACTGTCAGCGATGCAACGATCGTTCGTGACCGTATAGCATCGTCGGGCATGAGATTGCCATGGCTCGTGCTGCCCAATGGGAATTGCTTTTGTTGTGGACCGCCACGTCCATTTGAAGTTTCGAGCACGCCAGCATCAGCCGTAGGACCCGAGTATTTACCGAAGTAGGTCGTAGGGAATGTTTGCGTCATAGCTGTGTTAAACGACTCGTCCTCCGCCGTAGTTGACATGAACACCAGTGCCGCTCCTGGTGCTGGAACTGGGATGGGACACCCTGGCAACATGAAGAGGTTTATTCAGCGGGTTTCGCCAGATATTCTGAAAGCAAAGTGATACGTCACCTGTGGTTGGGCTGCAGGTGATACTAACAGTGTTGACTGTTCCTTCCATTCTTCCATCGGACATGAACTGTCCGCCGCCAACAGTCTGGCCTGCCCAGGTGATGTTGAACTTTTCGCTCACACTGGGAGCGTTCAGGTACCGCACGTAGACCGTACTTGGCGTCGTATCCGCGATACCGTTAACACCTCCGATATGAACATAACCGGTGTATTGCGCGTTCCCGACCCCATTGTCGTCCATAAAGTTGATCAGTAGCACACGGGTCGGAGTGCCGTTTTCGTATATGGCATAGCCGGGTGTATAAGGGCTGCCACTGTTAAGCTGCAAGTCAACTACTTGCGACTTATTGGATGAACCGAGCGCCTCAGCAACAACGAGATGGGAGTAGTCTGCGACATAAACTTCTGTCAATCTACTGCCAGCCAGCATGATAAATCAGCAATAGGGGATCCTTACAGAGGGACCCCGTCGTCCACTGATAAAGCTTGGAATAATTTGAAGGTGGAGGTGTGAACGCTGACAATTTGTGATGAGGGATGACAACAGGCTAATTGCAAATCCTGCAGCTCACGGTTGTAGGCCGCATTCTGACCACCAAAGTGGAACAGAGTGCCGCTGAAATTGCTGAAAGCGAGCGTCATAGTCCAATCTTGGAGGCAAAAGCAAAAGCATCAGGTTTGCCAAATATCGCCCTCCTCGGCACCAGAATTCGAACATACCAATTGCCCATCTGGACGTAAACGATAAGGAGTAAGTCAGAGAGGAGACATCAGATGCACACGAGTAAGTCGCTGGACGCACAGTGCAGCACCAAAGCTATCCGAGAGTCCAGGGAAACCAGCACATGATGCCGTGTTTGTTTCGAACATGATCAATGGTTTATTGCTGGCGACGGCGATGGCTAAGAAATGAACACATCAGTTCATCACCTGCGGATAGAAAATTTGTCAATTGATGACTCAACAGCTTGCATTCCAAAACGGCTGGGCAGCACTTGTTTGCGATGAGTGCATCAAATAACTAGGAAAGATATCCTGAGCCTGGGGCGGATTGAGACCAACGCAGTTGTCTGGAGCAAGAATCTGCGGTCAGCGTGCGAGACTAACAAAGGATCCACGGCACGCACCATTGGGATAGTGCTGTACCGCGAGATGCGACAGATGATCGCCAAAGGCTGAGAGATAGCCGGCGTTAAACACATCGTAAATACTCCAGTTGCCCCAAATGTTGCAGCAGATACTCGGCCCAAGCAGAACCTGTTGTCGTGTGATCTTCGAATTGTTTGAGAGGGACGGTAAGACCTGTTGGGAAAATCGATTAAACAATGGGAACCAGTATTGCCGAGGGTTGCACGAACTGAACCAAATTCATCCATGTATTGAGAGACCCAATAGTTGAATGGACGCTTGCGGTAGCCCAGACCGTAGCTAAAAGGAGTGGATTAGCACCATTCACCACCATCCAAACCGTCGACGAAACATACAGATCCGGTTCGTTGCCTATTCGTAGCAAGTGATCAGAATCATCCATCAAAAGCAAATTATTTATACATACCCAGTTGCAGCGCAATGAGTCTGTCACCCAGCACCTCCTCGATTATCTCTGTCATGGCCGAGATACCGGATATATTTACGGGATATGAAAATGGCAAACCGAGATACCAGTTGGCACCGACAAATTGGGTGATGTTGTTCAACATGTAAAGCAAATCAAGGACAATGTTCACGTGCGGTGTAGCAGTCTACATAACGTTCAAGTCAGTAAGGGGAAGACCTAGACGCTGTCATGAAACTGGGGAAGGTGACTGACAGGAGAGTTCGGCGTGGTTTCAAGGGTTTTATTGATGATCTCATGGTTGGGGAAGCTGTCCAAGAACAACTCCGTGAATTCCTGTGTGTTCCCACCTACACGGACGGTAGGCCCATGCCCAATACGCGCTCGAATGTTACCGAGATAATTCAAGAAAGGCACGTTGATTCCTGGAGGATCGAATGAGGCAAATGCCGTGAAGGCTGTGAAGACGTGAGGATGAAGGGGTTACGTACGACTTGAATTCCTCCCCACTAAGTACGTACAATGTTTTGATGTGAGGTTCAGAGTCACACAATACGTAGCATGAGGACTCACAGAACTGGTTGGCGACTGATAATTCGATGGAATATCCAAAGAAGCTCCCTTTCAACGGTATGCTGAGGTTCACGACGCCAGCAGCTCCTGAGAGACGTCAAATATACGTGGCATCAGTTATGCAAATACCATGTTGACGGAGGAAAGTACATTGACATACCAGCATAGAGTTGCACAGCAAAGTTAAGGTTGGGTAGCGGGTTTGGAAGTGGAGGCGGGGTGAGTTTGGTTAAATTATAGGCTAACAGGAGCGTCAGTTGTCTACTAGAGAAGAGAGATTAGTTTGCATGATACGGTACCTGTGTAGCCAGTGTACGCTGGGCCTGTCGCGGTATCGGTATTGGTTGGCCGAGTGCTATTGTCGGTCAATGTGGTGTAGATTGTCACCGCTCGTGCACCGAGGGCACCCAAGAGTAGAAGGAATGTTGAGGCGCGCATTGCGGCTCATGCAGTGAGTGAAAAGGGGACAAGTCAACCGGATGGCTCCGCCGGTTCTTTTGAAATTGCTGCGAGCAGGCGCCCATGTTGTAAACCGCTGCTTCTGATTTCAGTAAATACTAGGCTAAATGGCAGATTGTCTCAGGCGCCACACTAGGAAGTCGCGCTGATAACCCATCACCCTTCGTCGAGGAACGTGGCGATGATTATTTTTGCCCATTTATTTTTGTGACCGTCAAGAGACAAATCCTACGTTTCCATAAAACGCAACATCCATTAATGCATTCCAGAGATCCGCGATCCAACAAGCGTTTTATCCTCAAGCTCGCTAGCAATAAACCTGGAAGTATCCATTACGGTTTGAAAGATTTCGGTTCATTTCAGGAATAACAATTGCTCGCAATCCATATCTAACCGCCACACAAATGTGTTCGTGATCTACCGGATCACGCATGGATAACCGTGCACCATCGTCACGGTCACGGTGCTTTGACTCAGACTGCGCAGAATCTAGGAGTGAAATCATTTGCGTTCTCCACTTAGAATCTGAATAGCGGCGAAGACCCTGATCTTGTATCCAGCAATGCAAACGTTGCAGCGGATGGGGTTAGACGGCAACAAGTAACGGCGCAGCAAACAGCATAGAGCCAAGTGGTGATCGTTTCCTCCTCCCAACCACCACCGTTGCTCAACAACACCGTAATCATACTCAATGGTGGATGATGGTTGGTTGTATCCATGTGCGGGATCGGTACGCGGGTCCATCGTGCCGTATGGAATCAGCAGTCGACTCGATTGTACTTGGAATACAAACCTAAGAGTGAAGCACTCGAAGGTAGCACAAGGGCAAGAACGCCGCATTTACTGAGGGGCACCAGTACCGGGTCAAACATTACGACGAAGTTTCCTCCAACTAGCAGACGACTGGGAACAATGTTTACGAGAAAGGTCTCGAATCCGCGGGCAGCATTCGAACAATCGTCCCAGCCCTGCGCACATTAACACCGACAGGTTGCGGAAGATCTCCCAGCCACGCCAAAATAAGAGCATTGATCGCGGCAGAGTGAATTTAGAAACGTGCATCATCAGAAGTCAGTTCAAGTTGCGCCGATGGGTTTGGTATTGGGTTGGCATACGGAGACGCAAGCAAGTCAGCTGGAGCTTGTTTGGCAGCGACTTGGCGGTGCATGCCGTCTCCTGCGGTCCTCAGAGATCCTGGTTTGAGGGATGAATTAATCTGACCTGTGATACGCCAAGCTACTCCGCGAGAGTATGAGAGGAGATTTTGGAACTGGTTGGCAAACATGTTCAAAATGTTCAAAGTGAAGGCAAACAGCGCCAACTTGACTCAAACATCAAATTCCAGCATATACTGTACTCCGTTTCTGGCGTTAGCGCGATGGCCAGCAGCAGCAGTGCAGGTATGAAGTAGTGCTAGCGCGAGAGAATGAATTGAAGACTCCTCATGACGCTGTAGTTCTAACCAGTCTTCTGATTGGAGGTGCAATCGGCTACTACCTCGGAGCCAACTCATCCTCTCAAGCGCCGACATCTCCAACATCGCCACAATCAAGTATCGATTCCTTTGCACAACGCGCTCCTGTCGTCCAGGAGTTAAAAGTAGATGACACAGAAGATGAAGAAATCGCCGCTGGGACACTCGCTAGTGCTGAAGGTCTAGGAAGTATCAAAGCTAGCTTGTTTGAGGAATGCAAATTGGTGCGTTGCATCTATTGGGCCCGAGTTTATTGTGTATGCCGCGGTGTGGCCCACCGATAAAGTACGCGTCCCATTTCCAAGGTGTTGGTAGTCAGAGCGGACCTTGGAATGACGAAAGGTAAAATCGCCGCGCAATGTGGGTCAGTCTTTATCGTTCGCCACTGCAATGCTCTGGAGGACCCAAACTAACAACGTTGTCGTTCCTCGACAGACATGCTACGTTAGCATGCTACAGATCCCTGCTAAAGCATAATCCTTCAGTAATTTAATTTTCTTGCCTTCGCCCGCAACGGCTGATTGTCCTTTCAAGCTCCTTCGTCACTGGGAACGAACGGGCCAGGCGAAAATCGCCCTGAGATGCGATTCCGAAGATGAATTGTTGGTTTTGCAAGCTACAGCGCAGAGTCTGAATATCTGCGCCCAATCAATTCAAGACGCGTAAGTCATCTATTATATCAACTGCACGGAAGGATTTTGTTCAAGTCACTGGAACAGCGGTAGAACACAAATTGCTGCTGGTTCGACAACTGTATTAGGGATCGGGCCAGGTTCGTCGCATTGTGTTCACTACCATGCGCTTTGTCGTTTGATTTGTTTGCAGCACCGGTTGAACTGGTCAACCAAGTGACAGGACACCTCAAATTACTCTGATCTTATTCGAGTTCATCTATACCTCTCTGATATTTGAATGCAATGCGTGGCACCTTTGACAATGCGGATAGTTTTGTTCAAAGGCATAATGTTATATTGCTATGGCCACAAAGTGTCCGCGGAAGATAACAATCCGTTGCAGGTATGTCCACATTACCTCCGGAACCACCAGACGATTACGAAAAACCAGAAAACGATGATGAGGAATATCATGTAGCATGCCCAACGCCCGCCTTGTCGTTTTGCCATGGCATTCATCCTCCTGAACGTTCCGCTGAGTATGTCACCAGTTTCACTGAAGGCGTCGTTCTAAATTAGGCAGAGTGGGGGGAGAATTGTAGCCAATAGGGGGAAGGAAAAGTCGCAATAAGATCCACAAACCATTTGTGTTAATTGTATGGTTGAATCCTTTGCTTCTTGCCCGATTCCTATTGCCAACTGTGTTGTGTTGAGACCGTCAGAAATGCACATTTGAGTCCTTTGAGAGAGAGACTTAAGAACTCACTGTCTTTAGCTGCTTGACTTTCGCCCCTATCCCCTCAATATGTTCATCATTTTGACTCTCCAGTAGTTCGTCTGATCTGTGGGGCTGCCAACGTGGCAAAGAGTCCCGCCCGCCGTTCGCGCCGACGCCCAACGAATGCAAAGAACTGGCTGAGGCGGAAGCATGACCACTTAATGCACTCCCATACGGTTGATACGGTGATGAGCGGCCCGACAACGAAGGTGTAGCAGTAAGTGAGTTCGCGTTAGAAGCCCCATTTCGTTCGCGATACGAAAGCGTTGACGAAGCTTGAAATCTGCAAAAAACTGAAATCAACACTGTCATTCTAGGTAAACCCAAACATGCTTAAGAGTGGCAAACCCTGACCTGTTCATGGTTGTGCCGGTCACAAACTCGGCGCGTTGTTGGGTGGGGCTTACGCAAGAGTGTCCCACGCACAGCAGATCCGGGCCAAACTCGAGAGCCGACGCAAACGAACGAACGAAGATCCTTCCTTTCAACAACTCGCTCTCTTTCCCCCTTTCCAAACTCCCCACCATTATTGAGATGTCGACTCTAGAGATCATCAATTCTATCCTTGCAAATCCTGCATATCATGACTACCTCGCTATCCTCAAAGGTGCACGGAACGGCTTAGTGTATGGCGTCAAGATCCGCTTCCCTCATGCACTTCTCATGAGTATACTATTTGGGCACGGAGAGTGCGTTATTGCTCATGCTGTCGACCTCTCACTTCCGCTCCCTCTGACCAACGCGTATTTCACGTGTCATTTCAACATTTTGGGTTGTACTCACTCACACTTAGTGCGCTGTCCCGAGGCCAGCAAATATTCACGGCAACGAAGACGCATGCCCTTAACCTAGCCAAATTTGTAACTATTTACAAGACATTACTTCTCCTCCAGAAGCACGTCAATGGCGGAAAGGAAAGATCTGCGGATACATTCTTTGCGGGTCTTGTTGGTGGATTTGTCGTGTTCGGCGAACGGACACCTATTAACGAGCAGGTATGTAAAACTTCACGTCCCATTAACGAACGCTTTGGTGTGGTTTCGGAGAGCTAATTCGCCACTCGTACACTACGTTTGTGTATCTAGATCGTCTTGTATGTTGTCTCTCGGGTGATAGCATCTTTCCTACCCCGCGCAGACCCCCTCGACCCCGCCAAGAAAGGTCCGAATGGCACGAACCGACCAATTCCACCGTCTGCCCCTCTCTTTACAGCGTTCGCTGCCCTATCATGGGGTACCGTGATGTACCTCTTCCGCTTCCGCGAAGAGACGCTACAGCCCGGCATGTGGTCATCCATGAAATATCTCTACCTCGACTCGGAGAAATGGAATTCTCTGAAGACATTGCTGTGGCACAACAACTGAACATGCGGATGTGATTATAGAATAGACGACACACTCGCGGCCGAGCACACTGAATATTGAATTATTCGCTGTAATACTCTTGATATGTTTGATTTTGTCTCATGTGCGATGTTACCATTTTATTCAAATTGTGTTACTTTCTGGTCAATATACAATACAATATACGAGCAGAAGGAAGACGGTTGTGCAATACGAGGCACATCCACGAGGTTCGGGGGAGATAGAGTGAGATGACGCCCAGACGTAGCACAATTGATAACGTTGAGGGCATGGAATACAATATAACGAATGACCATCACAGAGCGGCTCAGATTTCCCATGGAGGTGATTCTGGGGGAGATAGTGGCAAGGTAGGCGAATTCCATTCGAAAGAAGCTATCGAGGATAACTTAATCTGAGGGCACAATATTTGAATTCAAAATACGATGATGCTCGAGTATTCACAAACGCACCTCGTTCGGTCGCAAATTCTTCGGCTCGTCGCGACCTCGTTCACCGTAGATGAGCACGAAATTACGGTACTGCTTGTACATGGTCGGTAGTGCTTGCATCCTTGCGAGATCAGACGCGCAGGTTTCGGCCACCCGACGCTCCAAAGTATCCAGTGGAATCGGTATGACGGTATCAGGCGGCGCTGTCTTCGCGACCACGGTTGGCGCAGCGGGTGAAGACGGAGGAGTGGGCTGCAGTGGAGATGCATTCAAAGTCGCATCGGTTGCAGTCGCGGCGTAAGTCCCCGTCAGTCCCTCCCTGAATCGTTGAAACAAAACATCTGGCGAATCAACGTATTTGTGACTGTAAACCAACTGGTCCGTGTGATATTTGAGCCTAGCGAGGCGTATCTCTTCCTCCGCCAAAACATCTGCTGAACCCGATTTGTCGGCGATGCGGATGGCGTTGGGGGGAGGACAATACGTGATGCAGAATGGTGGAGTGTGCATCTTCAACTGGTTCTTAATGTGCCTAACTGCCAGACGAGCCATACTGCACAGAGCGGAGTTGTGGATTTAGAGTTGCTGAGATGATACCATTTTATTTTGGTGAGACCAAATGAATCACTTACCCACGATTGCCACTGTCTTCCAAGGCAATCCGTTCGAGCACGCCCAGCATATCTGGGTGAAAATATACCTGGGAGGTCGGGTCATCAGCCACCATCGACATTATGTTGATCGCTTTCGGCATGTCCGCGATGAGAGCATCCGCCGTGAACGACAAGACAGTACCTAAATTCAGTAGCGTTAGTAAATTTAATGAGAGTTATGTATGAAGAATGGGCAAAAAACGCACCAATGGTAAACACTTCGTGCAGCCGATAGTCGGTACCCCATAAACTCTCTGTTCCTGCCACAGTGCCAAACTTGAAGAACCGTGTCCTACTGTCTCGCATATGCATGAAGGCAGGTATTTCGCCGGTTTCCTGAAGCCACGCGTTGGCATGAATGAACATAACCGGGGCTGGACGTTCTGTGCGCCAATCAAATCGTTTGGCCATCAGATCATCTGGCTCTAGGTCACGCTTGCGGGTCAGGAGTGCAACAAGTTCACGGGTCTCGATATCCTCGCTGGGATCGACACCAGGTAATCCAGGGTTGTTGGTTCGATGATCAAGGTGGTGGTATCGAGAATGGTTGTTGAAGACGGAGAAAGGACATTGCTGTAGAACAGCTAATAGTTCAGGATCAATGGCAAAGTATCGAGCGGCGCGTTGGTACTGAGGATGATCTCCCACCAGTCTGCGCAGATCGTCCGACCAATGAGAAGGATAGGCAGGGGATGACGTTATGTCAGGGAAAGGACGCGGAATGGCCTTCTGCAGCATGAGGAGGATCATTGAGGGCTTCGCGGAGTGAGGTATCGCGATATTCAAGGAGACGGTGATGTTCGTCAGACTTGACGGATAAAGGACGAAGTATGCAGACTCTGTTTTGCCAAGAGGTATAACGGCGACCTTCCAGGTAGCGGTGGTGAGCACAACAATTAAGACACAATGCGACTAATCCACAAACATGTTGGTTCCATTCCATGTACGCCACGAACTTGTCGAAATTTCTTCTGTCCGGTATATCCACAGCCGTCAGCGTGCCAAACTCCTGCGGCGGCTCAAAGGCTGGACAGAATAACGACAGAAAAATCATCTCGGGGAGTTGCTTGACGGCAACAAGTTTGTCCATAGAGTTCATGGCCCTCCCTAGGTCGCTTGAGCTGGATTTCCGCTCATAGTAAACGTTACACAGCGGTCGTTCGGTGTCATTAAGGTACAAGCCTCCACTCCATTTCTTTGCAACTTGCACTGAAGAGATCGACTTCGGCTTCGGCTGTGGCCTGCAAGGAGTTCAGCGATCACTTCTATGTACGACAAGCAGTGATAGGCGCACATTTCAGTCTTAACCACTTTTTCCATGAAATCAGTAACATCCATTGCGCTCTTGCGGCGTGATCTGCAAAGGAAAGAAGGAAAGTGAGCTTCCGTGTGGTGGACTGCGTAGAACAAGGCACTAACTTTGTGCTGTTATTATTATCAGTTGCTGTGGTAGTGGGGATATTCGTCACTGATGATGCAGGGCCGGTTGGCGATGCAAGGGCAGTTGGTGACGCAAGGGTGGTTGGTGATGTGGGGCCCAGATCAAGGGGCGGCGACATGCTATGGGCAAAAGGGAGCGACTGATCCGTCTGTCTTGGAGACAGAGCAGCTGCGGCGCTAGAGGACGACGAAGCTCCACGGGAAGTAGAGGGCCTGACAGATGCGACAGGTGTGACGGGCGACGCTCTGTCCTTCGATGATGAGGATGGCTGAGTAGTTCTTAGAGGAAGGCCATAATGCTTAGGCTTCGTCTCCAGGGGGCGAAATCTAACTTTGCTCTGGCGATGCTTGTCCACTACGGGTTGTATGGGCCGACTATACGCCTTAGTAGCTGTATCAAGGTGCACGACGGTAGCAGCCGACGACGCTGAGCCGGCGACATCAGCGGCACCATCCTTTGGTGACGTGGTCTTAGCCAACGGCTCGTCGGGCGAGGAAGAACGGGAACGAGGTGGTGCCGTCTTCGGGCTCGTGGAAGCAGGGGACGGCATATCATGGAATAATGGATCATCTCCAGAAGAGGCCTCACTCTGATTCTCATCGTTGCCTCCTTCCTCTTCGGGATCGCTCTCAATGAGACGAGGATTTCTTCGGGGATGCTTCGGTATCGGCAGCTCGTCAGCTGAAGTATCAGAGGGTCTGGTTTTGCGTTTCCTCGATGCTTCCTGTGTAGCGTCTAATAGAGATGGGAGGGGTTTCCACCCAGGTAGAAGAGATGTAGTTCGCGAGGGCTCAAGTTGCTGCGGGGGAAACAGGGGGTTGCATGAGTCATTTCACGAAGATGAAAGAGATAAACGATGGACTTGCAGGTGCAGGTGCAAGGACAGGGGCTTCAGGAGTTCTCGGTGCCACGCTCGAATCCGCCGCGACCAATGTAGATTGAGATGCCCTGCTACTAGGGGGCTTCATACTCGAACTGCGCGACGAAGTCGGCGCGTAACTCCCTGATGCAGAAGCGGTGCGCTGCTTTGGTACTCGGGGCGTCTCAGAGGATTTTCTCCTCTTAGACGATTCTGCTGTAGGTACGGTTGCCTTCATGGTAACCTTTGAACCAGTTTTCTGCGATGCCGATGCTGGAGACTTTTGTTTGGTTCGAGACGAGGAAGGCGCGGAAGGCGTCGTTTTCCGCGGAGCGGCGATTTTATCCCTCGTTGAACGTTGGGGTTGAGCAGGAGCCTTGCCTTTCCCGCGACTCTCCGTTCCCTTCTTCCCATGTTCAGCTTCATCGACACGCCGTGCTTGCGTAGAGCACCGCTCTGGCGGCAGGAGACAGCCGCGCATCAGTGAATAAGAAACGAAGTTGAATAGAAAAAAAGTTAACGTACTGCGCCATGTTAAGCTAGATAACAATCTTAGAGTTGTGAGTTCCTCGGATGAATATTGGGTCAGATCACGTTTTTCCTCGCCAACGTCGTGCCAAAAGGAATTGATGATGTTAGAGGAGTGGCTCATATCTGACTCCAGCTGGAGAGTATTTTCATTATCTGGGTATCCATACCACTTTTGAAATCAATGGTAAGGCGAATGAGGGCGAGATGTGTATGGGTTTTGTGAGGCTCTTGGCGCATCGATGCACGCTGAGGGGTTGACACATACCTTGGTCCAATAGAGCCATTCCCCAAGACGTGCCAGATTAGGTTGGGCATATTCGATGTACTCTAGATGGACCTTAGCACCAGCGCGATCCAAGACGTAGGCATATTTCGCACCAACAACAAATTCATCCGGATCATCTTCGCTGGAAGTCATCTCGCGCTCCAGAGATGAGTGTCCAGGCTCTCACACTGTGCGGTAGTGTTGAGTGTTATAATGAACCTGCAGTGCCTCGCGCTTTGCTGTGTTGATTGATGAAGTTGACAGCAACGCAACCAAATATGGCATGTTTGTCCTTTGGATACTCTGAAAGTTTACAGGATAAGCAAAGGCTGGAATACCCTTGACCCAAGGGCGATTACAACAACACATGTAGTATATATGCCTCCAAATACCCGCTAAAAGTCAGCTCTGCAATAAACATGATTCCTCAACAGCGGGTCCGTGCAAAACAAAATCCGTTCACATGTCAGCATGACTACACGTGCACAAGCTATCGTCCAGGATCAGCGCTAGCATGTTCCCAACTGTCCCCGCTCCCGCCACTCGGCGACACGCTCCTTACGACGCCGGATCCTGTAGAAGTGTTGCCCCTTTCTTCTGTCCCTAATAAACGGCTTTTTTCGTGCTCTTCCGGTAGCGGCAAGTCCTCATCGTCTCGATACCGATCGCCACCAGCCCGCGGAGAATGGGCAGCCGAATCTGGCTGGTCATCGTCTAGGAAATCATCATGATATCTGAGTCCCACATGCTCGCTCGAGGCACCAGGTGTTCGGCGAGGATCGTCATCGTCGCCGTCGTCATCATCCGACGGTTCCCCAAATGCATCGTATAGCTCTTTCGTTCGCCCGGCACCTCTACCTTTCCTCTTTTTACCACCGCCAAGCAGACGTCTGGAACTGCCGTCCACAGCCTCCATAGCCATTCCGCCGTCTTCAGCGTCCACGGCAGTATACTCTGCCATCCTTCGTACACGGCGACGCCAGAAGAACATGCCTCCTGCAATGGCGAAAATCAAAGCGAGCAATATAGCAGCTATGAGCCATGTTGACGAGTTGAGTAAATCGGTGATGTGGTGGAAATAGCCTTCGTCGGGCGTCACTGAGGGCCTCGACGAGGGAGAGGTAGTGGGGGCTGGCAACGCGATAGAAGTAGAGTTGGACGGTTTAGGTTTGGGGGGGAAAGCCGGGTTTTCCGTATCACCATGCGCAGTGTCATGGTCATCCGGTAGACCATCAGTTGGCTTCGGCCTAGCCGTTTTCGTGGAGTCCACGTTCGAAGGCACAGTTGGAGAGGGTGTCGCAGAGTGAGTGATGCTCGCAGTGGTGTTCACATTTGACAATTCTTCTTCCGGAGGAAATGTCCATAGTGTCGCCTTCTTTTCGTCGACGCATTCTCCCCAGAGCGTAAGGCTCCAACCAAGGAAGGAACCATTTCTCGTGGGATCGGCTTGGTCCCTCACTGTGAGTGTCCATTCACCCACCGGGTCCTCGCCCCTATATAAAACATTTTAGTTAAGAGCAATATGGCCAAATTTGGCACGCACCAATGTTTGACAGACATAAATTGCCAGCCGGGGTACCCGGTCTTATGGTGGTCAAATTGCCTCACACCTGCAAGGACACTCTTGACACCGTGTGGACTCACAATATCCACCTCGACGTCGCCTCTCTTCGCATGCGAGATCCACACCTTGACAGTGATATGCTCCAGAGTCTCAAAATTATTCTGCGCCAAGAACGTCTTGTTCACGTTCACTGTACTCTGCACGCCTCCGGGGACGATGAACACGCCGCCTGTCATGACACCCTCTGCGTTGATTTCTGCGTTATTTAGTGATATTTGTGGTAGATCGACCCAGGCTTGCTTCTTCACAAGTTTCCACGTCTTGGCAAGCTCGACGAATGTCCACGCGTCTAAGGCACCATATCCGTACTTGTACGAGTAGGGGCGGCCAGAAGCTGTCGTTTCCCAGTCCGGGTCTCCGGGGTTAATATGTTGCGCAGTGCGAAGACAGATATGCTGCACATCTCGCCAGGTGAGCTCAGGTCTATAATTGAGTGATATTAGCATGCCAGCGTACGGAAGAAAGCAATGAATGAGCACATACCGGGCTTGGAGACCAAGGGCGATAACCCCTGCACCGAGAGGCGCTGCAGCAGAAGTTCCGCCATGGGAGTTTGTGCATTTGTTCTTGCCGACATCCGTAGTGTACTGCAACAGGCATATTAATCGAATCAGCTCAATCCTCCTCTGTGAAGGAGGAGACAATGCTCCACAAACTCACGATGCGATTCCCGCCTCCGGAGCTATACGCGACGATCAGGTTGGCGGCGCAACTCTCCGAGTAATACGGGTGTTTGCCCATATGATCCACGGCAGCGACCGTCACGCTGTATATGCTATTTGTGTATCCATCAAAGTTGCATTGATCGCCACTTCCCGCTCCATTCCCACTTGCGAAGACGAAAATGCTGCCCTTGCCACCTCTGCCATTTTGGATTCCATTTAACATTGCTTTTTTGATCAGCAGACCAGGAGCTTCCATTGACCGCCCATCATCTGGTGGACCCCAGGAGCAAGAGTAGATGGAGGTGACATTATAACCGTAGTTGAGCGCCGCAGCTTCGTCAGCATCGGAGATTGGACCAGAAAGAATACGGATTCCAGAGATTTTAGACTCGTAGGCTACGCCTACTCCACAGACGTCGTTCTTAACGGCTGCGATTTCGCCTGAACACCGTGTGCCATGCTGATCGTCTGAAAGACGCGGTAAGGGCAGAGCAGTGTGGTCGTTGAAGTCCCATGAACCTTCCGCAAACTGCGTTGGCAGGCAGAAGTAGGAAACCCGGTTAGAAATTTCATAAGTTAAGAGTCTCCAGAGAGAGGAATAAGAGAAAACGAACAAAGTTAGCGCTCAAATCGTCGCTATTGAGATCAAGACCGTCATCTACCACAGCGGAAACGACACCCTTGCCAGTGATACCGTCCATCCACAGGCCGGAGACATTGAGATCAAAGTTGGGATGTGGATTGTTTGCGAGGTGCCATTGATCATTAAAGATTGGATCGATGATGCCAAGTTCTTGGGCAATGCGTTGCGACTTGCCGCCGGGTGGCACAGGTGCACGTGGATCTTCGTGAAAGGGTGAGGATGGAAGTTCAGGTATTGGCGCTCGCTTCTTGATGCGTTGCCGTAGAGTTTGGCGTTCAAGAGAACGGATGGACCGCGATATTCGCTTGGCGTCACGTAATGACCTTGACACGAGGAACAGGG
>Ga0307508_10002621_pt1 | contig 18893 bp, 27 predicted proteins | sample 9_EM_MG_FD_203089 | JGI IMG/M metagenome (GOLD analysis project Ga0307508, IMG submission 203089) | Populus trichocarpa ectomycorrhiza microbial communities from riparian zone in the Pacific Northwest, United States - 9_EM | ecosystem: Host-associated > Plants > Roots > Unclassified | place... | reverse complement strand
CCGCCGGCATCAGGCGGGGCCGCTTCTATGGGGTTGTTGCACTGCCGCACGCGGCGGAAGTTACGTCCGGTCGGGGCAGAGGTGGCGCAACCCGTCCACCCCGACCGGAGGTTTTGCGACGTTTCCGTCTGCCACCATCATGCACGCCAGACCGTTTGCTCGCAAGTGTTTGCTAGCAAATCTGTTAGGGTGACATTTGTCAGCCTGTAGCCAAGATCGGCCGGCATCGAACTCCGCTCGTCGAACAGACGAGCGGAGTCTCTGTGCAATAGCCCGGTCGACGTGACACCATCGAATTACTTTGCTAGAAACCTGGAGCGGGCAACCCCCCGCACCTCCCCCTGAAAGGGCGCAACCCATGGACAAGCTCCACCTGAGTGTGCTGATCGCCAGTGATGGCTGCAGTGGCACCGGCTGCCCGACGACCTACGCGACCGACCGCGGCACCCGGGTCATCCAGGGCGGCACCGTCGCCCGCGAGGCCATCGAGGGCCTGCCGGCGCACGAGAGTGCCGTCGAGGTTCCCACGGAGTTCTACAACAGCATCGGCGAGGCCTGGGCCCGCGAGCACGGCCTGCTTCCCTGACCCACCAGCCCGGGCTCGTGACGCGAGCCCGGGCCAAGTCGGTACCGCCCGGAACAACAACCCCACCCTCGGGCTACAGGTTCTGACAGACGACAACCCCGAGGAGTCCGAGCATGAGTAACCCTCCGCGCCCCCGGCAGCGGCTGATCGAGCCAGGCGGCCTGGCTCAGCAACTGCGTACCGCCCGCGGCGACCTGCTAGCCAAGGACATGGCCGACCGAGCCGGCTGGCAGATCTCCAAGATCAGTAAGATTGAGCATGGAAAGCAGCTTCCCAGCGAAGACGACCTGGATGCCTGGGCCCGGATCACCGGTGCCGGCGACGTCGCCCTGCACGAGTGGCGATCGCTGCTCACGGCTGCCACGGAAGACCGGCGTTCTTACGCCAGCCAGACCCGGGCCGGCCAGCGACTGCTCCAGCGCCGCTACAACGAGATCATCGCTGAGGCCACCACGTTCCGGCTCTTCGAGCCCGACTTCATCCCCCGCTTCCTGCAGACCCCGGACTACACCCGCGCCGTGCTCACCGAGTCCCGGGAGCGCCACGGCGGCGCCGATGACATCGAGGCGTCCACGGCCGAGCGGCAGGCCAGCCTGGCGTACCTGTTCGACCCGGCCCGCAGCTTCGAGATCATCGTCACTGAGGCCACCCTCGGCTGGTGCTTCGCCGCACTGTCCCGCGATGCGCACCGGGCCCAGCTGGTGCGGCTGCTGGACGCCGTCGACGGCCCGGCCCAGCTCCGCTTCGGCATCATCCCCCTGTTCCAGCCGATCGGCTGGACCCCGCAGAACTCCTTCCAGGTCCTCGGCGAGATCGGGTTCATGGAGCACTGGATCGGCGAGCTGCAGTTTCTGCTGGCCGAGGACATCGACCGGCTCAACCACGTCATGGACAAGCTGTGGGAATCGGCCCGCGAGGGCGACCAGGCCAGAGAGATCATCCGCCGCGCGATCGAGCGGCTGGACCACGCAGAGGACTGAAGGAGCAGCGCCATGCGACGACGCCTGACCGACGACGAGTTCGACAGCATGATCTTCGGCGCGCAGCGGTACGCCTGGCGCTGGGAGCAGCAGCCGGCCTACGAGATTGGCTACGAGACCACGAAGCTCGAGGCTTTTCTCGCCGGCCAGCCCGAGACTCCCACCGACAATCCGGACATGGTCGACTACCTGCGCCGGGTGCGTCAGATGTACTTCGGTGAGCACCGCAACATCGGTCGGGTCCGGGTCGTCGAACAGCCTCCTACCGACTACCAGCGCTGGTTGGCCTGGATGGACCAGTGGAACAAGGCGGCCGGCGAGGACATCCACTATCTGCCGCGCACGGTGTTGGAGCAGATGGGCCCGCCGCCCTTCGAGCCGGACGCCGACTGGTGGCTGATCGACGGCGAGAAGCTTCTGATCATGCGCTTCGCCCCGGACGGGTCCGGCCGGCGACTCGGAGTCGAGCTGGTGATCGACGAGCCGGTGGTCAAGCTCGCCCGGCTGTGGCGCCTGGCCGTGATCTCCTGGGCCGCCGAGGAGGAGTCGTCTCCTCTGCCGGCCGCCGCCTGAGACGTCTCATCGTCTCCTGTTCTCCCGAAGCCCCGATCCCGTGCGGATCGGGGCTTCGGTGTTTCGCGAGACGTCTCCCGTCTCCGTCTCCTCGTCTCCTGGAGACGTCTCCGTCTCACCGTCTCAGAAAAACTGAAGAAAAATGTGACTCCAGTTGCTAGCAAAGTCGTCCGTCTCGCGGTACCGTCTCCTCATGACCAACGACCCCCGTGAGACAGGAGACGCCGTCATGGAGACGGTAGAGGAGACGCCCGAGGTGGAACAGGGAGACGCTAAGCCGTCTCGCCTGGGACGTCTCGCGTCCCACGTCTCAACCTGGAAGGCGTCCCGCGTCTCCAGCGCTGAGACGGCGGCCGAGCAGAAGCGTCTCGTGCGTCTCCGCGAGCGCCAGGAGGAGAAGGCCCGGCGAGACGCCGCGTCTCTGACCGCCGTCTCCAAGCGCCGGGCCGCCACGGCCCGTCTCGAGACGGACACCGAGACGGAGATCGCCCCCATCCCCGACCTCATGCGCAAGATCGGCGCCTGGCTGGACCGCAGCGTCGGCGGCGCGCAGCTGCTGGCCCCGCTGGTGGTGTCCGGCTTCTTCACTGTGCAGGTCGGCATGGACCACCCGCTGGACATGGGCCTGGGCATCGCCCTGGCCTTCACGCTGGGCCTGGAGGGCAGCCTGTGGTACCTGAACCGGCTGCGTGAGCAGACCCGGCTCGAGGGCGACAGCACGTTTTCCCTGACCGCGGCCATCCTGGGCATCATCGCGCTGATCGCCGGCCTGATCGGCGGGCACGCGATCTGGAAGGCCACCGGCAGCGTGCCGATCGGCATTGGCCTGCCCGGAACCGAGTCTGAGGTGCCGCTCTCCGACGTGGTGCCGGCCTTCGCCGTGGCCCTGATGAGCGCCATCGGCACGTTCGTGTGGGCCAAGCGGGCCACCTTCCAGCACCGGGTGAAGCTGCGCCAGCAGAACCGGATCGACCCGGCGGCGCCCAAGTTCGCCGTGGCCAGCTGGATCTTCTGCCCGCTGGAGACGATCTGGTCGCTGCGTCACGCGATCAAGTACCGGCTCTCGTCTCCCATCGTGGCGGTCGAGGACTGGCGTCTCTGGAAGCTCTCGGACAAGCCGAAGGTGTGGCCGGCCCTGGAGACGGTGGAGACGCTGGAGGCCGAACTCGTCACCGAGACGCGTCCCGTCCGCAAGCTGCACTCCGTCCCCTCAGAGACGCACCAGCTGTCTCCCGTCTCCCGCCCCCGTCCCCTGACGGCCGGTCCCGAGACGACCGAGGAGACGCCGAGCGAGACGAACGGTGGAGACGACCGTCTCCTGCGCCAGGTTGCGTCTCTCCGCTCCGGGACGTCTCCCGTCTCCTACGGGACGATCGCGACCCGTCTCGGAATCAGCAAGGCGCACGCCGGTCGTCTCGGCGTCGCCGCCAAGAACCGTGGACTGGTCGTCTCCGGAGACGGTGGAGACGCACGAGACGACGAGACGCCCGAGGCGCTCGCCACCTGATCTGACCGCCGGCCGGCGGGAGTCATGACCCGCCGGCCCCTCACCCGAACAGCAACCCCCACCTCGCAACAACCCCAAGATCGGAGCACAACCCCATGAAGGCACTCATCCGGCGCCTCGGAAGGGTCCGGCACGCAGTCGCCACGGTCATCCTGCAAGGGGTGATCGGGGCGGGTGCGGGTCTCTTCCAGGCCAACACCGCCCTGCTGGTCGGCGGGATCATCGCGATCCTGCTGAGCGTCACGGTCCTGGTCGCGACCTACCTGGTCGACCCGGTCCTGGAGGGCGTGATCGTCGAGCTGCAGCAGCCCCAGCTGCCCGATGTGCAGACGCACACGCACTGCACGAAAGAACTCGCCCAGGCCTCTTGACCTGGGCAAACACGAGGAGACCAAGGATGGCTCGGGAGATCAACTACCTGTACGGCGAGGAGCGCCCGCTGCCCTACTGGGTGCAGCTGGCGCGGATCGACGACAACCCCACCGGACCCTTGCGCAACGCCCGCCCGATGCTGTTGCACCTGGACCTGCGTGGTGGTGAGTTCTCCCGGCCCAGCTCGAACCGGCTGGCCGACACGTTCGACTGGCTGACCAGGGCATACAGGCTCAGCATCGACGCCTTGGTCGACTACGCCCTGATGATCACCCCGCTGCCGCACCGCGACGACGAGGAGATCACCGGAACGCACACCCCCTACATCCCCGACGACTGGCCCACGCTGCGGGAACGCTCCTTCCTGTGGCTGCCGGTGGCCTTCGATGAGCACGAGAAGAGGTACGCGTGGCAGAGGTAGCGAAGCGGTCCGGCGGCCACACCGGCCGCCGGACCAACCGCCGCAAGGCTCTCGAGGACGCCTTGCGCGAGGCCCGAAACGGCCGCGAGGTCCTCGCCGCGGCGAGCCAGTATTTCCGGTCCACCTTCGCCCGCGAGGACGACCAGACGATCAAGCGGGTAGCCCGGCAACTGATCGACATGACTGACAGAGAGGCAGGTGAACGACCATGACCGCGCAGCCCACCAGCGATGTGCATGCGCATGCGCAACGGGCAGATCTTGCTCCTGAAACGGGAGAACGGCCCTTTTCGGAGCCGAAATCCGCGCGCCCGTGGGCCCGTGCCCGCGCGGTAGCACATCTGCACCTCGTGGATCAAGGTCCCGCGCGGGATTCGGAGCCCGAGCCCGACGAGGTGCTCGACGCGGAGCGCTCGGGACTCGGCTCGGCACTGCTGGACGAGATGACCGCGATGAGCGAGGCCGCCGAAGCCTCCGACTGGGCACGGGAACCCATGACCCCCGTGGTCGCCGCCAAGCAGATCGCCCCCGCCAAGGGCGAGGCGGGCAAGAACTGGATCGTCTGGACCGCGATGACCTTCGCGGGCCTGGCACGCTTCATCCTCGTCAGCCTGGGCTACCTGGTGGCCCGCGGCGGCGAGACCCGCATCCGGGCCGGCGTGGTCACGGGTGTGCTGGTGGCGGCGATCGTCATCGGCTCGCTGGCCGGGCACGCCGCCTGACCCGCTGCACGAGCAAGGAACAACCCCAAGCCCGCCGACCGGCGGCGTGAACCACCCGACAGGAAAAGGAAAACGATCACCATGCAGTGGTTTGCTGCTCACGCTACCCAGATCACGGCGCTGATCTGCGCCGGGCTGCTGGTCGGCCTGGCCAACAAGGGCGTCCCGAAGATCACCCGCTCCGGCAAGGACCACGGTAAGAAGTTCGCCCGGTGGGCGACGTTCGCGATCATGGTGCTCGCCGGGCTGTGCCTGGCGGTCGGCATGGTCCCGGTGGTCGGCTGGCTGACCGGGCTCGGCACCGCCGGCGGTTTCGGTGCCGTCGTCGGCAACGTCGGCGCGATCATCACGCTGGCGTTCGGCTGGCACGGTGTCGCCATGGCGATCTCCGTCGCCCGCGACCTCGCCGACGGCGTGCCCGACGAGGAGGCGCGCAAGGGCGCGCTGTGGATCCCGACCCTGCTGCCCGCCGGCGGCGCCGCGGTGGTCGGCATCCTGCAGAACCCGCAGGGCCTGGGCCTCGGCATCACCGCCGCGATCATGGGCCTGATCACGCTGGTGTACGTCTTCATGATCGCGAAGCGGGCGCTGGCGGCGCAGAAGCACCAGGTCTTCTGGAAGTGGTTCGCCTTCGTCATCTCGATCATCGGCGGCCTGGTGATGGTCCCGCTGATCGCCTACATGGACACCGCGATCGTGCAGAACTTCCTGCCCGGCGCGTTCCAGACCCCGGTGCGGATCATCGCCGGCCTGTTCGGTGTCTGCGCGCTGGCCGCCGGCGCCTGGGACATCGTCTGCGACGGGGCGCCCGACAAGTTCGCCCGGGCGGCCGCCACCTACGGCCTGGGCCTGACCTTCGTGTTCGGTTCGCTGGCGGTCGCCGCGATCAGCGGCAACGCCACCGACGGCGCGAGCTTCCTGAACGGAGTGCTGTAAGCGATGACCACCGCCCCGACCACCACCCCGGCTCCGGCGCCCAGCGCGTCGGGGCCGGCCACCCCCGACGACGAGAAGGCCGCCGCGGTCAGCGCCACCCTGATGGGTTTCCTGATGGGGGGCCCGGTCGGCGGCATCGTGATGGCGCTGGCCATCGGCATCGAGCAGGCGTTCGGCAAGTCCGGCTGGGACCAGCCCGGCTGGTTGGGCGGCGACAAGGGTCCGAGCATGAGCCCCGAGGAGATCAAGCAGCGCCACGACGAGGCGGTCCGCAAGGCCCAGGAGTACGTGGCCGAGGCCCGCAAGCAGGCCGAGGCCCGCAACAAGGAGTGGGCGGACCACCGTAAGAGGGTCAAGGACTGGACCGAGGGCGGCAGCACCGGCCCGAAGCCGGAGCGCCCGGACCGGCGCGGCACGGGGGAGTTTCTCGGAGATTTCTTCGCTGCGTCCAAGTCGTGGTATACGCTGTTCGATGACAAGATGGCCAAGGGGAACGAGAAGATCACCGGGACCTACCCGGCGATCGCCGAGTTCTTCCGCAAGCTGTGGAACTTCGTCACCGGCTTCGGCGAGGGTGTCAAGCGAGGCTGGGAGCAGTACCAGGAGCAGAAGAAGGGCCAGCCGGACCCCACCGGATCCGGCCCGGACGGCAACACCGACGGACCAGACCCCGGACCCGAGCCCCTCCCGCCGCCCGACGAGCGGTCGGAGCTGGACCCGGCGACCGAGAACCCCGACCCGACCGCGCAGCCCGGCCCCGAGCCGGACGCGGAGCAGCCCGGAGGATCACCGCAGCCGCCGCCCGACGACGACCGCGAGCCCTTCTGGGCGGGACCGGCGAGCACGCCGGGCCCGGGAGAGCTGAACCCTGGACCGGACGGTCCGGGAGAAGGAACCGTCGAAGGAGAACCGATGAGCACAGACGGCGCTGCGGCGCTACCGGCCGGGGCCGCGGTCCCGCACATGGGACCACAGGGCGAAACCAACCTGGACCTGCTGTACCAGGCGTTCCACCCGGCACCGCCGGTCCTGACCAGGATCGCCCTGCAGGTCGACGAGCTGCAGGCTCAGGCCCTGGCGGTCAACGCGCGGGTCGCCCGCATCGCGGCGCTGTGCGCGGTGCACGGGGCGCCGGTGGTCGTCTACCGCATGATGAACGAGGCCCGGACCCTGGTGGGCGCACTGAACAACGGGCTGGGCGACATCACCGTGAACACCGAGATCGCTCGCGAGCTGACCGACGAGGCCCTGATCGGCCTGCAGCCGGCGGCGGACGACCTGGAGACCGTCCGCGGCGAGCAGGCCAGCGGCGACATGCTCAACCGAGCCGGGCACTGAGAGGAAGAGGATCATGGCTAGTGAAGTCGTCCCGGCCGGAGGCGGCACCGTCGCTCCGGCCAACCCGGGCGGGGCGGTCGTCCCGGTCCTGCCCCAGCACCTGGGCGGTGTCCAGCCGTACGCCGGCAACGCCGTCTCCCGCGAACACGGCCGCCGCGGCGGCGGGAACGTCCCGATGAACCTGGCCGCGCACAGCAACCTCGACGAGATCGTCATGGAGATGACGCTGCTCAACGGTGAGCTGACCATCCTCAACGCCACGCTGGCGGAGCTGAAGGCGCTGTCCGAGGCGCTGGACGCGATCATCGCCAACATGGACGAGCTGGGCAAGCTGTACGAGGCCCCGGCGACCACACGCAGCGCACTGGACGCCGACAGCACCGTCGCGGCGCTCATCGACGAGCTGACCGCCCTGACCCAGCGGCACGGGCACGCCGCACAGGTCTTCAACGCCGAGGGCTTCATCGCCCTGACCACCGTCCGCAATGTGCAGGACAACGAGCGGGCGATGGGCGCGGGTCCGCGGCTGCTGGCCTCGGCCGGCCGTCTGTAGCGATCGGCCCAGCCCGCCGCCGGCTCCGGACAAGGAGCCGGCGGCGGGGACGCCGAAGGAGGGAAGGGCGATGACCACCAGCCAGGATGAGACCAACCTCGACCTGCTGTACCGGGCCTTCTCTCCAGTACCGCCGGTCCTGTCCGGCATCACCTACCAGGTCGATGTGCTGAAGACGCAGAAGATGATCGTCGAAATGGAGCTGGCCCGGCTGGTCGCGGCCTGTACCCGGGTGCGGTCGGTTCCGCTGGCGGTCAGCCGGCTGATCGACACGTGCCGGTGGCTGATCAGGGCGCTCAACCTGGCGCTGGCGAGGATCGACGAGGCCAACGAGGGCGCTCGCGAGCTGACAGACCTGGCCCTGGCCGGCTTGGAACCGGCCCGGGACGACCTGAACACCACGCGAGCCCAGCAGGCTAGCGGCGACCTGTACAACCGACTCGGACATTGAGGAGCGAATCGCGGTGACCATCACGACGAGCAGCGCCACGGCGGCGCGCGAGGAGCAGGAAGCTCTGGGAGCGGTCATGTCGCAGATGGGTGTGGTGAACGCAGCTCTGCAGGTGCTCCACGGCGAGCTGGCCGGTCTGAAGATGCTGACGCTGGCACTGGATGCGCTCGTCGCCAACGTCGATGAGCTGGGCCGGCTCTTCGAGGCTCCGACGGCCACCCGCACCGCGCTGGACGCCGACAGCGCCGTCGCCACGCTGATTGATGATCTGGCGGGTACGGCGCAGTGCCACAGCAACATCGCCCTGGGCCTGCACCGGCCAGGGCTGCTAGGACTCGCGGCTCTGGCCCGGGTCAAGGAGGAGAACTACGCGATGGCTTTCCCCCGCCGGTAACCGACCCGACCGCTACGGTGCTCCCGGCCCCCCGCTTCCCTGGGGCCGAGGGTGCCGCAGCCGCCGGTTTGATCCCGACGACTGTGAGATACCCGAGGAGAGATCACCATGTCCACTGCCACGATGCCGGTCACGGAGCGCCCGCTGCCGACCATCCCGTCGAGCGCCAACAAGTCTGACATCTGGCGCGACACCGACGGGAAGCTGGAGCAGCACGCCATCGAGCTGCCGGTCGACAAGACCACATACAGGATCAACGGACGGCTGTACGCCTGCCCGGTACCGACCTGCGCCGTCGCGGAGTGGGCCATCGAGCCCAAGACGCACCCGAAGAACACCTTCTGCCCGGACCACGGCGACGCCGGCCGGCTGGCCCTGGTCCCGCTGGACGACACTCAGCAGGACCCGATCGCCGTCGGCCGCCAGCGCCAGCTGGCCTGGCTGGCCGGGATCTGGGCCGACCGGCGGGCCAAGTACGCCAAGAAGATCCGGGACTCCATCGCCGTGCAGACCGCGCTGTCGACCAAGGCCAGCGCGCCGGAGAAGCTGGGCGAGCTGGCCACGGACATGAAGGGCCACCTGCCCAGCCTGGCCGCCGCCGTGACCATCGAGGTCGGCGTGGTCTACACCGTGGACCTGACCGGTGCGTGGGAGAGCCTGGCGCTGGCCGCCGCGATCGGCACCTGGGGTGCGGTCGTCGGCTACTTCATCGCGGTCTACGTCGAGCGCGCCCGGCTGCGGCTGCGCAAGGAGGGCTTCGAGGGCCGGGCCGCCAAGAAGGCCCGCGAGCGCGGGCTGTGGACCGGCCGTGCTCTGATCAGCACGGGCCTGTTCCTGGCGGTCACCGGCGCGATCGAGGGACTGGCCGGGCTGGACTCGACCAGTGGCGCGCAGTGGGCACTGCTGTCGCTGCTCGGCCTGGGCCTGGCCTGGTGGACCAACGCCGCGCACTGGAGCCGGCTGTGGGCCGAGCGCCGGCGGCTGCGCGAGCTGGCCGCGGAGAACGCGCGCCGGGGCGCGGAGAACGAGGCCCGCCGGGCCGAGGCGGACGCGCTGCGGGCGATGGAGGAGGCGCGGCTGCGCGAGCAGCTGGCCGAGGTCGGTGCCTACGACGAGAACGACCCGATGCACCAGGGCCAGCGCATGAAGATCGAGTGGGAGCGGATCTCCCGGCTGGACACCGCGGTGTCCGGTTTCGGCCAGATCAAGGACACCTGGATCGTGCCGGAGCAGACCCGCGAGATCACCGCGCCGGACCCGACCACGGGGGAGAAGGTGCGCATCGGCTGGGAGTTCCTGGGTGCCTGCAAGCCGGGCGCGCTGATCAGCCGGGGCGGCCCCGTCCCGCCGATCATGGGGGCCAAGGAGTGGATCGTCAGCGTCCTGTTCGACGGCCAGTACGACGCCGGTTCGATCTCCCTGATCGACCGGCCGGGCGAGCGGCAGAACACGTTCGTGCTGATGATCACCGAGCGGGCACGGCTGGGCGACGCGGTCACCTGGCGGGCCGACCGGGCGGTGCGCATCGCGCCGGACGGCACCCGCTACGGCTACCTGGGCCGCTCGCTGACCGGCGACGACCTGGAGGAGGTGCTCTACTCCCCGGGCCAGCCGTTCGGCGGCATGGTCAGCGGCACCACCGGTGGCGGTAAGGGCGGCCACGCCACCCGCTACATCCTCAACATGCTGCTGGCCCGGATGCTCCCGGTGCTGTTCGACCCCAAGCAGCTGGTCGACTACGCCGACTTCATCGGGATCTTCCCGATCGGCTTCACCAAGCGGCACCGGCGGATCATCCTCGAGTCGCTGTCGCTGGAGCGCGAGCGCCGGCAGAAGAAGCTGGCGGCCGCGCCGAAGGTCAACAAGCACGGCGCGAAGGTGGCCGGCGAGAGCAAGTGGAACACCCACGACCCGGTGACCGGGGAGATCGGCGTCTACGGCGAGCCGATCGGCTCGATCTGGGACGAGTTCCACGACATCGCCAAGGACCAGAAGTTCCTGCTGGACCTGACCGGCCATGTCCGGTTCCAGCGGGCCTCCGCGGAGGGTGCGCTGCTGCTCAGCCAGGGCGGCGGCCTGGACGACTGGGGCAACTCGGTGCTGCGCGATCTGGTCAACCAGACCTCGCTGACCCAGTACCGCTCCGGCGACCTGCAGTCGCGACTGGCCGGCGGGCGCAACCAGGCGTACTCCACCGCCGACCTGCCGCAGCTGGCCGGCATGTGCCTGCGCCAGGCGCCGGGCAGCCCGAACGTGCCGCTGCGCGCGGCGTACATCACCCGTGACCCCGAGGCCGAGGACACGGTGTACACCACGCTGTGGGGCAAGGGCACCCAGCCGGAGCTGCAGATCGACGACCCGATGAACTGGATCAGCGACGAGACCAAGGCGCTGTGGGAGTCCACCGGGCTGATGGAGATCTGGCGGATGGCCCAGGGTCCGGGTGGCCTGGAGCGGCTGCTGGCCGACACTCGCGAGGACGAGGAGGACGACGAGGTGGCCGCGGCCATCGCGTACGCCGGCGGTGGCCAGGCCGTGGCCCGCCAGCCGGAGCGCGGTGTCGCGTCGTCGCGGATGAGTGCCCGCGAGGTGCTGCTGGCGATCCTGCACGAGAATCCGGGCGCGGACCGGGACTCGATCATGGCCAGCGACGCGTGGTTGCGGGCGCCGGGCTGGACGAAGCCCCCGTCGGACTCGACGATCAGCCGGGCGGCCGAGGACCTCGACCCGACGGTGGGCGGCACCAAGCCGCTACCGGAGGGCCGGGTGCAGAAGATCGACCGGGGGCCGAAAAGCACCAGCTGGCAACTCACCGCGGCCGGCGCCGAGCCCGGCGCCCGGGCGGCCGCCCAGCTGGCCCCGCCGGTGGTCGTCACCCAGACCGGTGGCCCCTGGGGTTCCGCGCCGGGGGCGATCCCGGGCATGTCGACGGCCAGCGTCGCCGAGATGGCGGCGCAGCGGGCCGCGGAGATGGCGGAGATCATCGCGATGGAGACGATGGCGGCCAACCGACGCGGCTGAAATGTCCGACCCATGCTCTACGCTGTTAAGTGGAGTGCAGTACCGGCCCCGCCGCGGATCACCGCGGCGGGGCTCCTGCTAACCGAGGGAGTGTCAAATGCCCCATTGCGAAGGCGGCGGCCAGATCATCTTCGGGTTCCCGAAGCAGGGTGCCTGCGGTAGCGCCGACGTCCACGGCGAGCACGACTTCAAGGCCGGCGAGAAGATCTGCCTCGGCTCGCCGATGTCGCTCATCGAAGCCGACTGCGGCAACGTCGGCCCGCACGACGAGCACCCGATCAACCAGCCGCCCGTTATGACCGACGAGAGCGACGACTAAAAGACCCGCCACCGCGGGCACTGATTCCGAAAGGAAAAGACCTTGACCGACATCCACACCTGGTTCGGGCTGACCTACTCGAACTACCTGGTGCTCGACGAGGCCCGGACCGGCAACCTGCCGGCGTCCTGGCAGCTCGACATGACCCGCATGCTCGACCAGCTGGACCGCGCCTTCCCCGGCATCAAGGGCGACGCCCGCTACCTGGCCCTGGGCGGCCGGGAGTGGGACTTCAGCGACCTGTCTGACGCCGAGATGACCCGGTTCGGGGTCACCAACAACCTCGACTTCATCCACGACGGCTGCTCCTGTGGCGACGAGCCGCAGCAGGACGAGGACGAGACCGACAACGGGTTCGCCACCCGCTACCGCGAGTGGGAGGACGCCCGCTGGGACCACGAGCGTGACGAGCTGAGCTGGGAGTACCGCGGCGAGGAGTACCAGAGCGGCGACTACGAGGTCTTCCCCGACGAGACCGTCGAGCAGGCCGAGAAGACCCACCGGATCATCGTGCACCGGACGCTGCTGCAATCCATGCCGACCGACTGGCAGATGCGCTTCGTCGCCCTTGTCGATGCCGCGTACGACGTCGACGCCGAGACCCCGGACAACTACCAGGTCCGGATCTACCGTGCCGACGGCCTGGAGATCGACGACCCGGTCCCGTTCTACAACCGCGGCCGCGAGCGTCTCGAACCGCAGCTCGAGGCGCTGACCGGATGAGCGCCTCGAAGGTGATGCGTGTGCTGGTGACGGTCCGGCCCGCACGCCCCGACGCCGCGCTGGTCCCGATGGGGCCGGCCGAGGCGGCCCAGGTCCTGGAGCGCAGCCCGTTCGTCCTGCGTGCCATGCGGATGTTCCCGCGTGTCGGGCACCCCGTCGACATCGACCCGGGCACGGTGTTCGGGGTCGCCGGCCTGGCCGGGTGGATGGCCTGGGCGATCAACCCGCACCCGGACGACAAGATCGTGCTGCCCACCGCCGACGGCGCCGTGTTCGAGGCCGAGGCGTCCGAGATCCGCGACGTCGGCGTGTCGGTGGACCTGACATGAGGACGTCGCGAACCACCGTCAGCCCGGGCCGCCGCACGCGGTCCGGGCTGCGACCCGTCCCCGATCTGCCACCGGTCCCATCGCCGCGCCAGCCGGCCGACGAGATCCTCGGCGTGCGCAAGGGCCACATCTACGCCTTCCCGATCTGGGAGATCGACCCGAAGGCCGGCCTGGTGATCCTGTACGAGGCCAACCCAGCCACCGGCCAGCTCACCGACATCGAGAACCCGCGCCGGGTGGCGCTGGTGGCCTCGGCACAGCTGGCCCGCACGGACGCCAAGCCACGCATCGTCTGGGACTACGTCGGGCAGACCGTGCGCGAGGTCGAGGTGCGCGAGGGCGAGCACGTCGACGACAAGCCCTGGGCAGATGTCATCGCCGGCCGGCCGGTGACCATCGCCGAGGGGATGTGGGACAAGGCCGAGCGCGACCGCCAGGAGATCGCGCACATTCACAAGATCAAGCCCCGGTTCAACTACGACCACAACCTCGAGAACGACGAGCGGATCGAGATCTGGCGCCAGGTAGAACTGCGGCACGCCCGCGACGACGCCGCGCACCGGCCGCGCTGGATCCCGCTGGAGCTGCGCACCGAGCTGGCCGAGCTGACCGCGGAGCGCGCGATCATCGGTGCCGGCCTGGACGGCAACGAGCCGCAGTACCCGCTGACCGTGCTCTGGCGGTTTGTCTCCAGCTGGCCGCCGGCGGTCCGGGCGGTCGCCACTGGCCTGCTGCTCTGGGCTGCTGCGGTCTGGGGCACCGTGGTCGGGCTGACCACCTGGGGCTGGCCGCGGGTGCTGGCGCTGATCTTCGCGCTGGCGTTGTGCTCGGCGGTCTTCGCCGCGGTGTTCGGCGGGCGCAAGAGCCGGCGGCGCAAGCGCTGGAAGAACTATTTCCGGTCCTGAAACGACGATCGCCCCGACCGCGGCAACGGCTCGGGGCGATCTGAAGGGCGGTTCTACGACCAGCGTAAGTCGTACGCCTCGGTTTGGTCGAGACCCTCGTACCAACGTGAACGTGAAAGAATCACCGACGGGATCCAGGCGTCGGCCAGTTTGAGGACCCCTCTCCAGCCGACTCGCGGGTCTTGCTCCATCGCCCGCAGTGTCGCCCGGGCCACTGTTACCAGATCCATCCGGTTCTTCGGCGCCGACCCGTTGTGGAACTGCCGGCACAGGATGCATCGGTACGCATCACCGCCGCCCCGGCCCTGGATCATGTCGGCCTCGGGCTGGCCCAGCCGCTTCTTGGCCCGGCACATGCCGGCCAGCGACTGGAAGTCCCCCGTGCAGACGATCATCTCTGGCAGGTGCAGACGGTTGGCGCAGCCCTCGCGCGGGCAGACCGGTTGTTCCTCGTTCATGCGGCCGGCCGGCGGCGCACCGCGTCGATCAGGCGCGCGAGGTAGAAGGCCGAGTACGCCAGGAACAGGGTGGCGAACGAGGCCACCAGGTAGGACAGCGCGAACCGGGTGATCAGGGTGGCGCCGTCCGGCCAGGTGCCGGGGATCTCGAGGCTGACCCGGATGACGATCGCGACGACCGTCCAGAGCGCGGCCCACAGGATGTCCAGCGGCTTGTCCGGGGCGAAGGTGTCGTAGAACTGCCGGGCGAGGTAGCGCGGGAAGCCCTCCTTGTCCCAGGGCTGCGTGAGTCTCTCGTTCGGCTGCTCGTCCGGTTCGATGTCGGCCATGGCTGATCCTTTCGTGGGGCTGTTGCTAGTTTCAAACAGCGTACACTACGATTTGGACATGACATCTCCCCACCTGCTCCACGGCCGGCGTCTCATCGCGCTGCCGTCCGACGCCATCGACGACCTCGGCGAGGGCTACCTGCACGTGCTGACCAATTTTGACGAGGGCTGGTCGGTCGGGTTGCTCAGCGACGCACACGGCAACGCCGAGGACTACGCGCTCGCCAGCATGCTGCGCGCCCGCGGTGTGCCGGTGCTGCTGCTCTGGGACGTACACCTGGTCAGTCTGACCCGGGGGCGCTTCATCGAGCTGAAGGATCCGGCCGGCGACCGCTACCTGATCAAGGCATTCGACGTTGACTCTGTCGAACAGCTGGACGAAGACGACGAGGGCTGACCACTCCACGGTGGTAATGATCCGACGAAACGCCCAGCCAACAGGTTACGGTGCGTCCAAAGCTGCCACACGCAGCGCAAAGGCAAGGCTGGGGCGGGGACACCGACCCCGGACAGCACGACGACGCGAGTGATGAGCCAGCCAGACCGACACCCGCGCCGCCGTCGAGCCACTGGAGTCGCCATGAGAATGGCCGCAGTCGCCACTGCCGCCGTCGGCGCCTACGTCCTGGGCTGGCTGAGCCGCCAGCCCCAGGTCGACGCAGCTCGCCGCGAGGCTAACACCGACGGCCTCACCCGTTTGGTCAACAGGGTCGGACTCAAGCGCCAATTGCGTATCCGGGCACAACGGGTCCAGCCGTACACCATCTACATGCTTGATCTCAATGGGTTCAAACCGGTCAACGACACCTGGGGCCACCGCGCCGGCGACGAACTGCTGCGCCAACTCGGTGCCCGGCTGCAGGCCGAGTTCGGCCAGCACCTGGTGGCCCGGGTCGGCGGCGACGAGTTCGTGCTGGTCGTCGACGAGCTGCAGAGCAGGCCGGTGGCCGACCTGCTGGCCGGCCGGATCCTGGCCGTGGTGGCGCAGCCGGTGACCGTACCGGGGTCACCCGAACCGGTGACCCTGACGACGGCGATCGGCATCGCCCGGGCCATCGGGTCCGCCGATCCCCGCGGTGCGCTGCACGCCGCGGACCTGGCGATGTACCGCAGCAAGGCGCTGGGCACACCTCACCAGATCACGGTCGGTACCCGGCGAATCACCAACGAATCACCACTAGTGCGGGTAAGAGACGCACGCCCTGTCCGTGTCGCATAATTCTTGTAAGCTCCTTGTGGCCAGATCACCCCAGCTCAAGGAGCTTCTGGATGAGCGAGTCGAGCCAGAGAAGGGATCGCTCGGGTGACATCTCCTGGGCGATGCAACCCGACCCTCGCACCACGTGTTGGTTCTGCAAGCACCCCAACCCCACCGGAACGTATCTCTTCGGTGGGAACCGCGGCGGAGGTGGCACCAAGATCGCGGTCTGCGCCCCCGGCGAAGGCTGCCGAGACGGAAGGATCTTCCACGGCCCGCAGGGTGCACCGCACTACCCCGACCAGGACTGCCCGATCTGCGGGCCGGCGGAGATCGCCATCGCCCGCCGGCTCGCCGGCAACGCTCCGAAGAAGGCAGCCCCACGCCGGAACCGAAGCCCTCGGCACCGCTGACCGCTTCCGTCGCGCCCGCCCAGACCTTGCGGGTGTGCGCGGTGGCCGCCAGCGAGGCGACCAGGACAGGAGAACGAGATGGACAAGCTGGCCCAGCTGAAGACCGCGCTGGAGGAGATTCTCGAGGACGACCTCGTCACCGAGGAGGAGGACGGCAGCTACACCGTGACCACCGCCATCGGCGGGCACATCCGGGTCCGCAAGAACGACCGCGGCGACTGGACGGCCCACTTCCCGTCGGGGCTGGCCATCCCTGGTGCGCCGAGCCTCGACCGGCCCAACGAGGTGGTGGCCTGGGCGCTGCAGTAACTCCTCACGCCTGACCGCTTCTGTCGTCGCCGGGGCGCAATCCCGGGCGGCGGCGGTGGCCGCCAGGCCCTGCGTGAGGAAGGAACCAGCATGCGCTACCGCATCACCGCGACCCTCAAGAAGACCGGAAAAGTCCTGGAAGTGGAGTTTCCCGACCGCGAAGCCGTGGACGCCCAGCTCCGCACCATCGCGCACCTGCGCAAATACCGCTGGGGTCTACCGGAAATCTACTGGATTACTACCTCCGGCGAGCGCTGGTGCCTGGGCATCTACGACTTCGACGGCGAGTTGATCGTTGACCCCGTGGAGCCGGTGGCCGTCAGCTGACCGCCGGCGGTGCGCGCCCGGCGATAAACCCGGCGCGCACCAGCCGGTCGCCAGGGAGGCTGACCGGAGGAGGGGACAACGATGGACGACGACGATCTGAGCTTCGCCGACCTGCGTGAGATGCCGCAGGTCTGGTCCGACCGCCCCGACGGGGTGGTGCTCGAGGGTGTGGTCGGCAGCCAGGCGTACGGGCTGGCGAGGGAGGACTCCGACGAGGACCGGATCGGGATCTTCCTGGCGCCCAGCGAGGAGTTCCTGGGCGCCGCCTACTGCCGCAACGCCTACCTGGGCTACGCGACCAGCCAGTTCGGCAAGCTGAAGGACCGCGGCGACGGCTCGTTCTCTTCTGACCTGCGCACCCGGACCGCCAAGCATGCCCGGCACCTGGCCCGGTTGTTGGTCAGCGGCTACGGGCTCTGGTCGACCGGGTACCTGCAGGTGCGCCTGGAGAACCCGCAGTGGTTCCACGAGTTCGGCGACCGGGTGGCCGACGGCGACCTGGACGTGGCGCAGGAGCTGCTCACCCGCTACGAAGGGCTGTTCGCCGAGACGCCGACCGTGCTGCCGGCCGAGCCGGACCGCGCGATGATCGATGCCTGGTTGAAGAGCACCCGGCGTGGCGCGCTGGCGGGCGTCAAGTCCAGCTAGACATGTCGTACCTCTGTGTTAGGCTCTTCGCATCAACAACCCCATTCCGGAGGTCGGGACACCCATGATCCCAACGCTCAATCGCATTACCCACGTCAATTACGTGCTGGACGCCTCCTACTCGATGGAGGGCCACGCGGCGAACCTGGTCAAGGTCGTCGACGGGCACATCCAGCACCTCGCCGACCGGTCGCGCAGCCTCGACCAGGACATCCACATCTCGGTCTACGACTTCGCCGACGACGTGCGCTGCCTGATCTACGACCGGGACGTGCTGCGGCTGCCGTCGATCGCCAAGCTGTACCGGCCGCGCGGCAACACCGCACTGATCGACGCCACACTGCAGAGCCTGGAAGAGCTGGCACGGACCGCCCAGATCCACGGCGAGCACGCCTTCCTGACCTACGTGGTCACCGACGGCCAGGAGAACCGCAGCCGGCGCCGGCCGACCGAGCTGCGCACCACGCTGAGCGGCCTGGCCAAGAACTGGACGGTCGCCTGCCTGGTGCCCGACGCGACCGGCAAGGACGACGCGATGGCGTACGGCTTCGCGCCCGACAACATCGCAATCTGGAACCCCAGCGGTCGCCGCGGCGTCGAGGAGGCCGGCGCCGTCATGGCGGAGGCCACCGACAACTTCCTGGACAACCGGGCCAACGGAGTGGTCGGCACCCGGACGCTGTTCTCCACCGGCATCGACGCGGTCAACGCCGCCACCGTGCGCTCGACGCTCGACCTGCTCGACCCGAACACCTACCAGGTGCTGCCGGTACCGCGCGACACCGACATCAAGGCATTCTTCGCGGGCCACCCCGTGGCCTTCCGGCAGGGTGCGAACTACTACCAGTTCACCAAGCGCGAGACGATCCAGGCCAGCAAGAAGGTGGTCGTGCGGGAGAAGGCCACCGGCCGCTTCTACGGCGGCCAGCGTGCCCGGGACCTGCTGGGGCTGCAGCTCAGCGACATCCGTGACAAGCCGGGCTACAACCCGGAGTACGACGTGTTCGTGCAGTCCACCAGCCCCAACCGCAAGCTGATCGGCGGCACCGACCTGCTGGTGCTGCGCTGATCTGAACCGGAGC
>Ga0307508_10002620_pt1 | contig 18894 bp, 17 predicted proteins | sample 9_EM_MG_FD_203089 | JGI IMG/M metagenome (GOLD analysis project Ga0307508, IMG submission 203089) | Populus trichocarpa ectomycorrhiza microbial communities from riparian zone in the Pacific Northwest, United States - 9_EM | ecosystem: Host-associated > Plants > Roots > Unclassified | place... | reverse complement strand
CGCAGCACGGCGAGGGCCTTGGCGGCGGTCTTGGTGAGCATCGAGCCGGGGGCCTCGACCTGTTCGAGGTGGGCAACGGGGGTACGTCCGGTGGTGGTCATCAGTTTCTCCTCAGTCGATGTCTTCACCTCCGAGACTCCCTTGTGTACAGCCGGGGCGCCCGGGCCTGACCGCCTGTCCGTGCCAGGACGAAAGTCCCGACTACCGCCGATGCACGGCGGACGCCCGGGTTTCGGATCGGGCCGGTCCGGACGGCACGCAGAAGACAGGGCGGAAGGCTCTGGCCGCGGAGCCCCTCTGTGCCGACCGTGGAGGTATGGCTGCCGTTCTCGCGTATGTTGCCGCAGCGCTCACCGGCGCTTGGGGTATTGCGCACGTGTTGCCGACGCGCCAAGTGCTCGCCGGCTTCGCGCCTATCACCTCGGACAACCGCCGGATCCTGCTTCAGGAGTGGTTGGCCGAGGCGGTCACGATGGCGGGCGTCGCGACCTTGATTGTTCTGATAACCGCCGCCGATGCCGGTCAAACGGCAACGGTCTTGATCTACCGCCTTGCGGCCGGACTTCTGATGGTCCTTGCCGTGCTGACCGGATTGACAGGCGCCCGGACATCCGTAGTCTGGTTCAAGGTCTGCCCGGTCCTGCTGACCGTCTCGGCGGCACTCTTGATCGTCGCCAGCTTCCTGTGAGGCTCACACGTAAACCGCGGGTTTGGGTATTCCCTCGCCGATCGCCAGTGCTTCGACCAGGTCGTGGAGTCGCGCGTAGCCTGCTGGCGTACGTGGCGGGCGCCCACCGGATGCCGTGTGGCGCGTCGGGCGGTGTCCGTCTTGACGACGGTGGGTCTGGTGGCTCTCAGGCCACTTCGTTGCCTCCCGACCGCTGTGCCTTCGTCCGGCATCCCGTGGGCGTACTGCCAGCATCGTCCGCGGTTCCGCTCGCCGGTCAGGGCCATAAGTCCTGACCAACGCCGGGTACAGCGGATCAGGGTGTCGGGTCTTTGGCGAGGATTTCGCGGAACCGGACGGCGACCAGCGGCTGCGACATCCTGGTCACGTGTGTTGAGGGCTGAGGTCGATGGGGTTCAGGTCCGCTGGGTTGATTTCGAGAGTCGTCAGCAGGCTGCGGTGCTTGCCGGTGTCGACGATGTCGGGCAGTTCGTGTTCGGTCCAGTCGGCTCGTGCGAGTTTTCCTCTGGACCGCAGGATCGAGACGATCTCATCCCGGCTGACGTGTGTAGTGGCCACGGGTACCGCTCCTCATGTGATGGTGCGGCCGATGTGCGTGTTCGCGCGTCGGGCTGACGGGATTGGGCGATCGGTCTCCTTGGCGATTTGTTTTTGTTTGCCTTGCCAGGCTGCGCTGAGGTGGCCGGTTCAGGTCAGGGCCGTTTTGCCCACGGTGCCGGGGCTTTCGGCAGGTGTGTCGTATCGTGAGGTGACGTGCGGGCGAGCTGGGTTCGTCACGCTATGTTGGCAAGCCCGGCGCGACCGTGCACCTACGCCCGCGACCGCACGGATGCCGCCCTACGACTTGGTCAGGCCAGTTGCGCCTCATTGCGTCCGCGTCGGGCTCGGGCATCACGTACTGGTCCGGGCCTGCGAAAGGGGCGTAAGACCTGCCGATCCGATGACTTCAGGCACGGACGACGGGTGGCCTCGCGGTGATCAGATAGGGACGCAGGACCGTGACCCGCATCAGCCGGCAGCGTGATCGCGGGCGCGGTCGGGCGCCGGGGGTGTTCGGCGCCCGCGCCGGTGTCAGTTCGGCGCTGAGCGGGGCACGCCCGCGGCCCGGGTGACGAAGTGCTGGTCCGGGCCGGCGGCGAGGGAGAAATCCTCGGGCTCGCCGGCCTCGACGTCGAGGACGAACCGGGGATGCCGCCACGCCTCGTCCAGCCGCCGGTTGATGTAGACCGGGCAGCCGTCGATGTCGCCGAGCAGCAGGTCGACATCTCCGATAACGAAGTCAGCCTCCGGGAAGCACATGGGTGTGCTGCCGGCGCAACAGCCGCCGGACTGGATGAGCATCACTGGGCCCTTGGCCGCGCGCAGGGCGCCGAGTGCCCGGCGCGCCTCCGCAGTGGCCGTGACCCGTGGCGGGTCCGCTGGTGTGTTGACCATGGCTCACCTGAACATACGTGGCGACCGGGACGGCAGTGCCAAAGGTCCTGCCTCGCCCGCGCCCCGCCGAGCAGCCACCCCAGCCCGGGGGGAGTCGCCACGGATGGGACAGTAGTTGCCTCGTGTTCCCACGGGGCAGCAGTTGTCCCCGAAGAGGTACGTAGCCTCCGGGACCGTCCTCGATCAGAAGGGCGCTGGCAGCGTAGATGGCTTTGACCTGCGACGCACTACACACTAGTAGTTGTGTACTAGAGACATCTCCTCAGGCCTTTGGCAGTCTTGTCACATGACGCTTGTTGTCCGGGCGGTCGCCGCCACCGATCAGGGCCTGGTGCGGTCCAACAACGAAGACGCGGTGTTCGTCGGCAACCGCCTCCTCGTGGTCGCGGACGGCATGGGTGGACTCCCCGCCGGCGAGCTGGCCAGCGACATCCTCGTCCAGGCGCTCGGCGTGGTCGATGCGATGCCCGACACCGGCGAGCCGCTGCAGGACCTGATCGCCGCGCTGGAGACGGCCAACGGGCGGATCGAGGCCGCGGTCGCCGACGACGACGCCCGCGACGGCATGGGCACGACAGTGACGGCGCTGTTACTCTCCGGCGACCGGGTGGCCGCGCTCAACGTCGGCGACTCGCGCTGCTATCTGGTCCGCGACGGCGAGCTGACCCAGCTGACCCGCGACGACACGTACGTGCAGGCGCTGGTCGACCAGGGCGTGCTGACGGCCGACGACGCGCGCCGGCACCCGCAGCGGGCGCTGGTGACGCAGGCAGTGCAGGGCGGCCCGTTCCGCCCGGCCGGCCGCATGGTGCCGGTGCATCTGGGCGATCGTTTCCTGCTGTGCAGCGACGGCCTGTCCGACTATGTGGAGGACAGCGTGATCGCCGAGACGCTGCTGGCCAACACCGACCGCAAGACGGCCGCCGCCGAGCTGGTGCAACGCACGCTGGACAACGGCGCCCCCGACAACGTGACGGTGATCGTGGCGGACATCGACGAGGTCGAGGGCTGACCTGGTTCCCTGGCCTATTCTCTGGTCGTGCTGATCGCTACGGAACGGCTTTTGCTACGCAGATTTCGGCCGGCAGATGCGGGGGTGCTGGCGTCGTACCGGTCGGATCCCGATGTGGCCCGGTACCAGTCTTGGGACGCGCCGTTCCCGCTGCTGCGGGCGGAGACCGCGGTGGCCAACTTCATCGCCTCGGATCCCGACCGGGCCGGCTGGTTCCAGTACGCGATCGAGCGCGCCGAGGATCGCGTCCTGATCGGCGACGTCGCCGTGCGCCTGCACGACAACCTCGAGCAGGCCGAGATCGGGTTCACGGTGGCCACGGCGTACCAGAAGAGGGGTTATGCGACCGAGGCCGTGAGCGCCCTGCTGGACCGGCTCTTTCGCGTGCAGGGGCTGCACAAGGTCAGCGGGGAGTGCGACGCGCGCAACACGGCGTCGGCCGGGCTGTTCGAGCGGCTCGGCTTCACCAGGGAGGGGTTCCTGCGGCAGCAGACCTTCATCAAGGGGGAGTGGACCGACGACCTGATCTACGGCCTGCTGGCCGAGGAGTGGATCATGGGAGACGAGGCTCAGGGCTTGTAGTGAAGCCAGACTGCGCCCAGCGGCGGGACGCGTAGCGACACCGAGGCGTTGAAACCGTGCCATGGCAGCTCCTCGGCCTGCACCTCGCCGAGATTGCCGACGCCGGAGCCGCCGTACAGCTCGCTGTCGGTGTTGATCACCTCGAGCCAGCGGCCCGGCCGCGGCAGGCCGATGCGGTAGCCCTCGTGCGGGACGGCAGCGAAGTTGACGATGCAGGCGAGGGTGTCGCCGTTCGGCGCGAAGCGCACGAACGAGAAGGTGTTGTGCTGCGAGTCCTCGCTGGTGATCCACCGGAAGCCGGCCGGCGACGTGTCCTGCGTCCACAGCGCCGGCGTCTGGCGGTAGACCCGGTTGAGGTCCTTGACCAGGCCGCGGATGCCGCCGAACTGCGGATCCTCGAGCAGCGGCCAGTCCAGGCCGCGCTCCTCGCTCCACTCCTGCAGGTCGCCCATCTCGCCGCCCATGAACAGCAGCTGCTTGCCGGTGAACGCCCACATGAAGCCGAGCAGCGCCCGTGTGTTGGCCAGTTTCTGCCACAGGTCGCCCGGCATCTTGCCGGTCAGCGAGCCCTTGCCGTGCACCACCTCGTCGTGGCTGATCGGCAGGATGTAGTTCTCGCTCCAGGCGTAGACCGTCGCGAAGGTCATCTGGTGGTGGTGCCACTGCCGGTAGATGGGCTCCTTCGACATGTAGGTCAGGGTGTCGTTCATCCAGCCCATGTTCCATTTGAAGCCGAAGCCGAGGCCGCCCAGGTGGGTCGGGCGGGTGACGCCGGGCCACGCCGTCGACTCCTCGGCGATGGTGACCACGCCGGGGTTGTTCTTGTAGACGGTCGCGTTCATCTCCTGCAGGAAGCTGATCGCGTCGAGGTTCTCCCGGCCGCCGTACTGGTTCGGCGTCCACTCGCCGTCCTTACGGGAGTAGTCCAGGTAGAGCATCGAGGCGACCGCGTCGACCCGCAGGCCGTCGGCGTGGAACTCCTCGCACCAGTAGAGCGCGTTGGCCACCAGGAAGTTGCGGACCTCCTTGCGGCCGAAGTCGAAGACGTACGTGCCCCAGTCGGGCTGCTCGCCGCGCCGCCAGTCGCCGTGCTCGTAGAGCGGGGTGCCGTCGAAGCGGGCCAGCGCCCACTCGTCCTTCGGGAAATGCGCCGGCACCCAGTCGAGGATCACGCCGATGCCGGCCTGGTGCAGCTTGTCGACGAGGAAGCGGAACTCGTCGGGGTCGCCGAACCGGGACGTCGGCGCGTAGTAGCCGGTGACCTGGTAGCCCCAGGAGCCGCCGAACGGGTGCTCCATCACCGGCATCAGCTCGACGTGGGTGAAGCCGGTCTCCACGACGTAGTCCACGAGCTGCTCGGCCAGCTCGACGTACGACAGGCCCGGGCGCCACGAGCCGAGGTGGACCTCGTAGGCGCTCATCGGCTCCTGGTGCCACTGCTTCGACGCCCGCAGGCGCATCCACTCGGCGTCCTGCCACTCGTACCGCGACTCGAAGACCACCGAGGCGGTCGCCGGGGGCACCTCGGTGTGCCGCGCCAGCGGGTCGGCGTGTTCGCGCCACACCCCGTCCCGGCCGAGGATCTTGAACTTGTACTTCGTGCCGGCGTGCGCCTCGGGCACGTACAACTCCCAGACGCCGCTGCTGCCCAGCGACCGCATCGGCCAGCCGTCGTACGGCCCCCAGCCGGCGAAGTCGCCGACCACCTGCACGCCGCGGGCGCTCGGCGCCCACACCGCGAACGCCACCCCGTCGCCCCTGGGCTGCGCGCCCAGCACCCGCCACAGCTTCTCGTGCCGGCCCTCGCCGATCAGGTGCAGGTCGAGGTCGCCGAGCGTGGGCAGGTGCCGGTACGGGTCGTCGGCCTCCACGCCGTCCACGTCGAGCCGGTAGTCGAGCACCGTGCCCGGCAGTTCGGCCGCGAAGACGCCGTCCGGGTGGACCTTGGTCATCGGCGTACGCTCGCCGCCGTGCAGCACCGAGACGGCCTTGGCGCCCTTGCGCAGGGTGCGCACGACGGTGTGGTCGCCGCTGGGGTGCGCGCCGAGGACGGCGTGCGGGTCGTGGGTGTCGCCGGCCACCACGCTGTTCATGGCGCGCTGGTCGGCGGCGAGCGAGGAGGCGGTTTGGCCGATCACAGCGGGCTCCTTCGACGGCATGACGACGGCGTGGCGGGGTTCACCCGACGAGCCGGGCGATGGACCGCAGCGGTATCCGCAGCCATCCGGGCCGGTGTCGGGCTTCGTATGCGGCCTCGTAGACCGCCTTGTCCAGTTCGTACGCCGCCAGCAGCGCACCGGAGTCGCGCGGGTCCGAGCCGGACGCGTGCGCGTAGCCGTCGCAGAAGGCCGCGCGGTTGCGGTCCACCCACTCCCGGGCCCGGCCCGCGAGATGCTCCTCGCCGTCCTGCTCGACCAGCAACTGGTACGCCGCGTACTCGTAGGAGCGCAGCACCCCGGCGACGTCGCGCAGCGGCGAGTCCGGCATCCGGCGTTCCTCGAGCGGCTGGCCCGGCTCGCCCTCGAAATCGATCAGCAGCCACGCCTCGGGGGTGCGCAGCACCTGCCCGAGGTGCAGGTCGCCGTGCACCCGCTGGACGGTCACCGGCACGCCGGCGAGCTTGCGGAACCGCTCCTCGATGATCGGCACGTGCTGCTGCAGCTCGCCGACCGCCTGCGCGGCCGTCCGTAACCGGGCCAGCATGGCGTCGACCGGAAACGGCGCCGGGCTCTCGCCGAGCGCCCCGGCAAGGTCGGCGTGTACGGAGGCGACCGCCTCGCCCAGCCGGTAGGACTCGCCCTGGAAGTCGCCGCCCACCTGGTCGGCGCCGAGCTCGGCCTCGGCGAACAGATCGCGCGCGCTGGCGGTGGCCATCGCCCAGCCCTCGGCGGAGTTCGCCGCGTACTGCGTCACCATGCCCAGCGGGCACGGCTCGCCGCCCTCGTTGGTCTCGAACGAGCCGAGCAGCCGGGCCACGTGCGGGTTGCCGGCCCGGCCGAGCACCCGGTTGAGCTCGATGTCGGGGTTGATGCCCGCGGCGACCCGGCGGAAGACCTTGAGGATGGCCTCCTGCTCGAAGATCACGCTGGTGTTGCTCTGCTCGGCGTCGAACACCCGCGGGTAGGCGCCGACCGGGATGCTCACGTCGGGCTCGGGCTCGAAGTTCACGTCGCCGATCGTGCCGCCGGCCGCGACCAGGGAGAGCAGGTACTTCGCGGCGGCCGGGTCGTACAGCGCGTCGTAGCCGGTGCGGTCCTCGTCGGCGCCGATGGTGGCGACCGCGCTGTACTCCACGATCGGGCCGGAGTCCCAGGCCACCTCGACCTGGTAGCGCTCGGAGGCGCCGTCGGTGTACTCCACGTCGATCAGGACCAGGTCCAGGGCGTCCCCGAGCGCCGTCGACGACGCCTGCTTGACCGACGAGAGCGTCCGGGCGCGCCCGGCGTACCACCTCTGCTGCGGTAACCACTCGGCGAAAGGCAGCGTCATTGCTTCTCCTCAGATCCGCACAGCTGGAACCAGTAGAAGCCGTGACCCGGAAGCGTCAGAAGGTACGGCAGCTGGCCGACGCGCGGGAAGTTCACATGCCCGGTCAGTTCGACGGGCGTGTACCCGTTCCAATGCTGCAGGTTGAGCTCGATGGGCTGCGGGAACCGGGACAGGTTGTTGACGCACAGCACCACGTCGTCGCCGTCCTCGCGCAGGTACGCCAGCACCGACGGGTTCGATCCGCCCAGCTCGCGGAAGGTGCCGACGGCGAACGCTTCGTGGCGACGTCGCACGGCCAGCATCGTACGCGTCCAGTTCAGCAGCGACGTCGAGCTGTCGCGCTGCGCCTCCACGTTCACCGCCTGGTACCCGTACACCGGGTCCTGGTTGGCGGGCAGGTAGAGCCGTCCCGGGTTGGCCGTGGAGAAGCCGGCGTTGCGGTCGGGCGTCCACTGCATCGGGGTGCGCACGCCGTCGCGGTCGCCCAGCCAGATGTTGTCGCCCATGCCGATCTCGTCGCCGTAGTAGAGCACCGGCGAGCCGGGCAGCGACAGCAGCAGGGCGGTGAACAGCTCGATCTGGTTGCGGTCGTTCTCCAGCAGCGGGGCCAGCCGGCGCCGGATGCCGACGTTGGCCTTCATCCGCGGGTCCTTGGCGTACTCCGAGTACATGTAGTCGCGCTCTTCGTCGGTCACCATCTCGAGCGTGAGCTCGTCGTGGTTGCGCAGGAAGATGCCCCACTGGCAGTTGTCGGGGATGGACGGCGTCTGCGCCAGGATCTCCGAGATCGGAAAGCGCGACTCGCGGCGGACCGCCATGAAGATGCGCGGCATCAGCGGGAAGTGGAACGCCATGTGGCACTCATCGCCGCCGCTCTTCGCGTCGCCGAAGTACTCCACGACGTCGGCCGGCCACTGGTTCGCCTCGGCCAGCAGCACCCGGCCGGGGAACTCGTCGTCGATCACCTTGCGGCAGTGCTTCAGGAAGGCGTGCGTCTCGGGCAGGTTCTCCCCGTTGGTGCCCTCGCGCTCGTAGAGGTAGGGCACCGCGTCCAGGCGGAAGCCGTCGATGCCCAGGTCGAGCCAGAACCGCAGGACGTCGAGCATCGCCTCCTGCACGGCCGGGTTGTCGTAGTTGAGGTCGGGCTGGTGGGAGAAGAACCGGTGCCAGAAGAACTCGCGACGTACCGGGTCGAAGGTCCAGTTGGACTCCTCGGTGTCGACGAAGATGACCCTCGCGTCCGCGTACTTGTCGCTGGTCTCGCTCCACACGTAGAAGTCGCCGTACGGCCCGTCGGGGTCGCGGCGCGACTCCTGGAACCAGGCGTGCTGGTCGGAGGTGTGGTTCATGACCAGGTCGGTGACCACCCGGATGCCGCGCTTGTGCGCCGCGTCGAGCAGCGCCACGAAGTCCTCGACCGTGCCGAACTCGGGCAGCACCTTGTAGAAGTCGCGGATGTCGTAGCCGCCGTCGCGCAGCGGCGAGTCGTAGAACGGCGGCAGCCAGAGGCAGTCCACGCCGAGCCACTGCAGGTAGTCGAGGCGCTCGATCAGGCCGCGCAGGTCGCCCGAGCCGTCTGAGCTCGAGTCGTAGAAGGCCCGGACCAGCACCTCGTAGAAGACGGCCCGCTGGAACCAGGTGCGGTCGGCGGGCAGCGCGCGGGCGTGGCCGAAGTCGTCCGCGGTCGGGTGCTCGACGACGCCGTCCTCGACATGGCTGCCCTCGGCCGGATCGAAGGCCGGCTCGTAACTCGGCTCGAAAGCCGGGTCGAAGGCCGCGTCGAGGTCACTGGTCAGGTCCATCAGGTCTCCACCTACCCGCAAATACTCTGTATCAATCGCGCGGCTGCACGATGAAGACGTGTGCCGGCTCAACGTACGGGTCGATCCGGACCGCGTTGTGCTGGCCCCACTCGTAGGTCGCCCCGGTGATCTGGTCGATCACCGTGAAGCGGTTGTGCCAGTCCATGCCCAGCGCCGGCATGTCCAGCACCGTGTTGCCCCACTGCACGTTGCTCGGGTCGAACGAGCAGATCGCCAGGACGGTGTTGCCGCTGTCCTCGTCGCGCTTGGAGAAGCAGAGCAGCGACCCGTTGTCGATCTCGTGGAACCGCAGGTTGCGCAGCCAGTGCAGGGCCGGGTTCTGGTCACGGATCTGGTTGAGCCGCGCGATGTACGGCGCGAGCGAGCGGCCGCTGCGCTCGGCCGCGGCCCAGTCGCGCGGCTTGAGCTCGTACTTCTCGTTGTCGAGGCACTCCTCGGAGCCCGGCCGGGCGACGTGCTCGAACAGCTCCAGCCCCGAGTACATGCCCCAGGAGGGCGACAGCATGCTGGCCAGCACCGTCCGGATCTTGAACATCGGCGGGCCGCCGTGCTGCAGCGTCTCGTGCAGGATGTCGGGCGTGTTCGGCCAGAAATTGGGCCGCATCCAGTCGATCGAGGCGATCAGCTGGCCCATGTACTCCCGCATCTCCCAGGCGGTGGTGCGCCAGGTGAAGTACGTGTACGACTGGGTGAAGCCGACCTTGCCGAGCCCGTTCATCATCGCCGGCCGGGTGAACGCCTCGGCCAGGAAGAGCACGTCCGGATCGGCCTCCTTGACCTTGGCGATCAGCCACTGCCAGAAGTTGAGCGCCTTGGTGTGCGGGTTGTCGACCCGGAAGATCTTCACGCCCTGCTCGATCCAGTGCAGGACGATGCGCAGCACCTCCGCGCGCAGCGCCTTGTAGTCGTTGTCCCAGTTCATCGGGTAGATGTCCTGGTACTTCTTGGGCGGGTTCTCGGCGTACGCGATGGTGCCGTCGGCCCGGGTGGTGAAGAACTCCGGGTGCGAGGTGACCCACGGGTGGTCGGGCGCGGCCTGCAGGGCGAGGTCGAGCGCCACCTCCATGCCGTTCTCCTCGGCCGCGGCGCGGAAGGCCCGGAAGTCCTCCAGCGTGCCCAGCTGCCGGTGGATCGCGTCGTGGCCGCCCTCGGCCGAGCCGATCGCCCACGGCGAGCCCACGTCCTGCGGCCTGGCCACCAGCGTGTTGTTGCGGCCCTTGCGGTTGACCTTGCCGATCGGGTGGATCGGCGGCAGGTAGAGCACGTTGAAGCCCATCGCCGCGACGGCCGGGATCCGCTCGGTGGCGGTCGCGAAGGTGCCGTGCCTGATCGGGGTGGCCTCGGGGCCGACCTCGGCGCCCTCGGAGCGGGGGAAGAACTCGTACCACGCCGAGTAGAGGGCCCGCTTGCGATCGACCCAGATCGCGTAGGAGCGGGTCGTGGTGACCAGGTGACGGACCGGGTGGTTCCAGAGCAGCTCTTCCAGGTCGAGCGCGGGGGAGACCCGGGCGAACAGCGAGCGCTGCTCGTCGCGCAGCGCGGCCGCCGCGTCGCGGACCCGCTCCTCGGCCTCGCCCGGCGCCATCTTGGCGGCCAGGTCGAGGACCTCGGCACCCTCGGCCAGGTCGTTGGCGAGGTCCTCGACGCCCTGCCCGGCGCCGATCTTCTTGACCACCGTGTCGCGCCACGTCCGGTACGGATCGTCGAACGCCTCCACCGTGAACGTCCACCGGCCGACCTTGTCCGGGCGGATCACCGCGTGCCACTGGTCGAGGCCGGGCTCGCCGGGCTGCATCCGGGTGAACGGCTCGGACTCGCCGTCGGGGCCGCGCCACACCACGTTCACACCCAGGGCGTTGTGCCCCTCCCGGTAGGAAACCGCGGAGACCGGCACGAGCTCACCGACCACCGCCTTCGCGGGGTATCGGCCACAGGACACCGACGGCGTCACGTCTTCGATGGGAAAGCGACCGGTCATGATCTCCACCGTAGTCAGAAGGGCGCGAAACGAGGGCGGCGAAAGACGGCTGCCGCCAGGGCAGACGTCTGCGCGCTGCGGGCGGAGCAGACGGCCGCCAGCCGATGTGTTCAACCTACCGGAGAGCGCTCAGCCGGGCGCATCGAGGCGAGCCTTCGCGCCGCCGGCACGGGAGCGCGCCGGTTGCCGTGCGGTCCCATCCCGGTGCCCTTCCTCAGACGCGCCGCGGCGCCGCCGACGGGTCCGCTGACACGGGTCCGCACAGGGCCCGGGCGTAGCGGAGGAGCAGGACTTTGGCGGGACCGTCTGTCGAGCTGTCACCCGTGATCGCGGCAAGCACCCACTGGCTGGCGCGCGCCTACCCGGCGGGCAGCCCCGACACGATCGCACACACGCTTGCCGAGTTGCAGGCCCGGCAGGCCGTCACGGTCGCCGCGTGGCTGCGGTACCCGACCGAGATGGACGCGGCGCTGGTCGCGATCTCGGGCCCAGGCGGCTCGGCCGTCCTGGACTGGCGGGCCGGCAGCGAGCCGGACGACGAGCACGCCGCGGAGGAGGGCTGGCGCACCTGGGTCGACGAGGTCGTGGTCAGCTGGGCGGCCTGCCTGCTGGCCGACCCGCTGCTGGCCCGCCGCGGCGTCAACGCGGTGGCCGCCGCGGTGCCCGCCGACGGCGACCATCGGCCCCGCCCCTACCCGCGGCACGCGGGCGGCCTGCCCTCGGAGTTTCGTCGCCTGCTGGCCCCGGACCAGCGCGACCGCGACGCCTCGGTCCTGCTACGCCACCCGGACCTGCTGGAACCGGTCGCCGCTATGCACCGCGACACCCTGCTCTACCTGCTCGACGCCGAGCAGAGCGAGAGGCCGCTGACAGCCTGAGGACCGGGTGCGGGCCGGTGGCGTGAGCTCGACTCCGCGCGTCCGGTCGTGGACCGTCTCGTCCGGGAATCGGCGCCCACGCCGACGCCGGTCACGCGTCGGCGAGGCGGGCGGGGAAGCCGCCCGTGGCGATCGGTCCCCAGCGGTCGATCGTGATGCGGATCAGCGACTTGCCCTGGGCCCGCATGGCACGGCGGTACTCCGCCCAGTCGGGGTGCTCGCCGGAGATGCAGCGGAAGTAGTCGACCAGGGGCTCGAGGGCGTCCGGCAGGTCGAGCACCTCGGCGACGCCGTCGACCTGGACCCACGGGCCGCCGAAGTCGTCGGAGAGCACGCAGACGGAGACCTGCGGGTCACGGCGGACGTTCGTGGCTTTCGCCCGCTCGGGGTACGTCGAGATGACGATCCGCCCCTCGGCGTCGACTCCGCAGGTGTTGGGGGAGGCCTGCGGGCGTCCGTCCCGGCGAGTGGTCATCAGGATGGCGTGGTGGCGCGGGCGCAGGAACTCCAGCAGCCGCTCACGCTCGACCGTGGTAGTGGTGGCGATGGTGCGGGGCACGGACTCTCCTCAGCTGTGTCGACCGCGGCGTCAGACGGCCGGGTGTGCCGGGGCGCCGGCCCGGGCCGGGCTCGCGACCGGCTCGCCCTGCGCCTGCCCGGCCGTGACGGCGGCGCCGATGATGCCCGCGTTGTTGAGCAGCGCGGCTGGAACCATCGGCGTGCGAATGTCGATCAGCGGGAAGAAGCGGTCGGCCTTCTTGCTCACGCCGCCGCCGACGATGAACAGCCGCGGGGAGAGCAGCGCCTCGACGTGGCTCAGGTACCGCTCCACGTGCGAGGCCCACTTTTCCCAGCTCATCTCCTCGGTCTCGCGGGCCCGGTCGGACGCGCGCACCTCGGCGTCCTTTCCGTCGATCTCGAGGTGGCCGAACTCGGTGTTGGGAACGAGCTTGCCGTCGAGGAATAGCGCGCTGCCGATGCCGGTGCCGAAGGTGAGCATCATGGTGAGGCCGGGCTGGTCGCGGCCGGCGCCGAAGGCAACCTCGGCCACGCCCGCCGCGTCGGCGTCGTTGAGCACCGAGACCGGCCGGCCGAGCCGGTCGCCGAAGAGTTTCGCCGCCGGGGTGTCGAGCCACGACTTGTCCACGTTTGCCGCGGTGCGCACGACGCCGTCGACCACGACGCCGGGGAAGGTGACCCCGACCCGGTCGAAGTCGTCGAACTGGGCGGCGACCTCGGCCACCGCCTCGACGATGCTGGTGACATCCGACGGCTGGGGGGTCGGAACCCGGTAGCGCTCGGACAGAAGCGCTCCGTGCACCGTGTCGACCGGTGCGCCCTTGACCCCGGAGCCGCCGATGTCGATGCCGAGAATGGCCATCCCTGTTTCCCGTCTCCTGGCCGGACATGTTTCCCGTTGTTTATCACGGGCGACCGACATTAGATCCCGGACCCATCGTCCGCCTTGTCCCCCCGACATCCTCCATTTGTCGGACTGCGCTCATACTTTCGGCCGACGTCGCGGCGGCTACTGGGCGCCGGACGCCTGCCAGTTGATGCTGACCAGCAGACCGCGGGCCTGATCGCCGACCTCGGCGTCGGCGATCACCTGGTACTGGCCGGCCTGTAGCGAACTGCGCGACGCGAAGTCGCGCCGCCCGCCAGTCGCGGCGTGGGCGATGGCGCCGAAGATCGCGCCCCACGCGGCGCCGACCAGCAGGCAGACGAAGATCACGGCGAACCAGTTCGAGTTGCTGAAGATGCCGAAGAGCAGCCCGATGAACAGGCCGAACCAGCCGCCGCTCGCCGCGCCCGCGCCGGCTGCGCGGGCCGTGGTCAGCCGGCCCAGCACGCGCTCGACCAGGCGCAGGTCGGTGCCGATGATCGCGGTCCGCTCGACCGGGAACTTGTTGTCAGAGAGATGGTCGACCGCCCGCTGGGCGAGCGCGTAGTCGGGGTAGGTCCCGACCACGACGGTCGGGCTGGGCAGGGCGTCCGGTGACTCGGCCGGCAGGCGGACAACGCCCGCCGGACCGGGAGGGACGGCGCCGCCGGTGGCGGGTGAGCTGTCGAACGGGGTGGTCACTTGTTGTCTCCTTCGGGTCGGCGCGCGGCGCGGCGCGCCGCGCTGAACCGCTTCGGGGGCGCGGTCCCGGCCGCCGGCCGCGGGCCGGAGGCGAGCCGCACCCAGATCAGAAAGGCGCCGGCCGTGGTGGCGGCGATCCACGCCGAGCCGGCCAGGAACGCGAACCGGCCCGACACCAGGCCCGGCGTGGCGCGTTCGGACAGGGCCACGGCGATCAGGCCGAGGGCGCCCGCCACGCCGGCCACGGCCGCGCCGCAGAACAGCAGCAGCCCGGCGAGCCGGCCTGGCCGTTCCACCGGGCCGCGGTCGCTCCACCGGCGTACGCGCACGCCGAAGGCGACCAGCGAGCTCCAGGCGAGCACGATCAGCACGGCCGCGACGGTGTCGCTCGGGCGGTGCCATTCCGCCCAGATCGTGGCGACCGCGATCACGGTCACGTAGACGAAGCCGATCAGGGCCACCGTGCCGCGCACCGCGTGCGGGAGCACCAGAATCAGGGCGCACACCACGGAGGCCGCCGCGGCGGTGTGCCCGCTGGGGAACGAGTTCGGCGCCGGGAAGGCGTCCAGGTCGGGCCGCGCCAGCCGGGTCTTCAGCAGCTGGGTGCTGCCGTTGGCGCCGATCACCAGCAGCGCCGCGCCGACGGCCAGGTCGGCCCGCTTGCGCAGCACCCCGATCGAGGCCGCGACGACGCAGGCCAGCACGAGGCTGACCAGCGTCGTGCCGTTCAGCGTGCGGCTGAGCACCTCGACCACCTTCGGGTGGCGCACGTCGCCGCCGTGCATCGCCGCCGTGTCCACGAGCTGGCCCAGCGACGTGCGGACGAAGACCCGGTAGCAGGCCAGGACGCCGGCGGCGCCGAGCACGGCCACGGCGAGCGGGGCGAGCAGGCGGCCGCCGCCGCGGGCCGGCGGGCCGGCGGTCGCGGGCTTTCGGGATGCCACGGCCGTCATCGGCGGTAACCCTCCTGGGGACTCGGGTGGTGTCCGTTTGCCCTGCCGGCCCGCACTTCAAGCGCGTCCGGCGGAAACAGCGACGCGCATCATAGGTCCCTCCCGCCTCGGCGGGGCATTGCCGGCCCACCACCGCACAGAGGCAACTCAGCCGCAACCCCGCGCGCTCCGGCCGCGCAACGCCGCCCCGCGACCTTCGAACCGATGCCAACCGGAACGAGGGGGACGTTTTCATGGGCAGCTACAGCCGCCGGATGCTCGCCATGCCGATCCTGGCGCTCGCCGTGGGGGTGGGCCTGGGCCTCGCGCCCGGCGCCGCCAACGCGGCCGGAGCGCTCGCCACCGCCCCGGTGAAGCCGACCGCGACCACCGTGAAATACAAGGTCGGCACCGTGCACAGCGCGGACGGCAAGGTGAACATCCGTACCGGGCCGTCGATCTCCGCGCTGGTCAAGCGGACCGTAACCGACGGCGCGAAGGTGTACGGCGTCTGCGGCGTGGTGGGCTCGCTGGTCAACGGCACGGTCCGGTCGACGACCCAGTGGGACCGGCTCGTCGACGGCACGTACATCTCGCACGCGTACGTCGTCACGCCGACGCTGCACCTGTGCCCGGGCGCCTCGACCCAACCGATCGCCTCGCCGGACCTCACCCCGGCGCAGTTCCTGGCCGCGGCCGTCCCAGGCGCGCAGCAGGGCTGGCGGGAGTACGGCGTCCCGGCGTCGGTCACGATCGCCCAGGCCATCCTGGAGTCGGGCTGGGGCCGCAGCGGCCTCTCGGCGACCGACCGCAACTACTTCGGCATCAAGTGCCAGAACGGGCAGTACGGGACGCTGGCCAACGGCTGCCACGTCTACCGGACCACGGAGTGCGCCACGGACGGTACCTGCTTCGCGACGTCGGCGAGCTTCCGGACGTACGCGACGATGGCGCGCTCGTTCCGCGACCACGGCAACTTCCTGCGCGTGAACAGCCGCTACAAGCCGGCCTTCGCCTACTCCAAGGACGCGAACAAGTTCATCTGGCAGGTGTGGAAGGCCGGCTACGCCACCGACCCGAACTACTACACCGAGATCACCTCGCTGATGGCGAAGTACGACCTCTACCAGTACGACGTCTGGAAGTGAGATTCGTTCACCCCGTCGGCCGAACCCGGTCGGCGGGGTGATTTGCGTCTTATGCTCTTTTCGGTGGAGCACCGGGCAAAGCATCGACGGGGTGAGGCGGACGCGCGCCGCGGCCGCCTGGGCGGACCCGCGCTCGCCGCGATCGTGCTCGTCGCCGGCTTCGCCGCCACCGCCCTGCTCGTGGCCGGCCTGCTCGGCGACCAGCGGAAGAACGCCGCCGAGGCGATGAACCAGCGGACCGCGGTCGCCCTCGCCGCCGTGCGGGCCGAGGCCGAGCGGTACCGGGCGCTGATCGAGACCACGGCGGCCGGCATCGGCACCGAACCGCGCTTCACCTGGGACGACTTCGACCAGGCGACCGAGCCGCTGGGCTCCTCCGAGCTGATCGGCGCGGTGACCGTCGCATACGTCGTCCCGGCGCGGACGGCGGCGATCCCGGCCACCCAGCGGCTGTGGCGCGAGCGCGGCGCCGACGGCCTCGTCCTGCGGCCGGCCGACGTGCCCGGCGAGCACTACTTCTCGATCTTCACGCGGTCGCTCGACTCCGCCGTGGCCTCGCCCGCGGGCGGTGACGTGGCCGCGTCCAGGGAGGCCACCGAGGCGCTGACCGACGCACGCCTCCTCTGGCAGCCGACCGTGTCCGACACGTACGTCCTGCCGCGCGACCGCGACCTGCCGCTCGCGCGGCAGCAGCACTCGTTCGTCTTCGTCGCGCCGATCTGGACGCGCGCCCCGATCCCCGTCTTCCGTGGCTGGATCGTCCTCGAACTGCGCGGCCAGGACTTCCTCGGCGGGGTGCTGCGCGCGGCCGGCCAGGGCCGGCTCGATGGCACGCTGCAGGCCACCAACAGGGACGGCGGCCGCGCCGCGGTCGCCCGCTACACCGTGCCCGGCAAGCCCGATCTGTGGCGGGCGCACGACTTCCCCGTCGCAGACCAGCGGTGGACGCTGATCACCCAGGCCGACACGGGCCGTCTGCCCGGCGCGCGAAGCACCCTCCCGCCGGCCGTGCTGCTCGGCGGCCCGGCCATCTCGGCGATCCTCGCCGGGCTGGTCTACGTGCTGGCCGCGGGCCGCACCCGGGTCCGCTTTCCCGCCATCCCGCCATCACCGGCGAAGGAGAGTCCCACCATGCCCGAGACCACACCGGCCGACGACGCCGCCGTCCGCGCCGCCCTGGAGCGCGCGCTCGCCGAACGCGCCGACATCGAGAACTCACGCCTGGGCGGCCCCCCGCAGGACCCGCCGGCCGCCCCGAGCGCTCTCATGCCCGGCCGCCGGCAGGCCCGCTAGGCCTTGGGCGGGCCCGTTAGGCCGCCGGCAGGTGCAAGATGGGTGCTGCCCGCATCCTTCGCAGGGAAGGACGACCCCCATGACCATCCCCGCCCTACCGCTGCCGAAGGCCGCCGACGGCTCGTCGGTCGACATGCCGCTGCTCGGCTTCGGCACCTGGCAGCTGCGCGGTGACGCCGCCTACCAGGCGGTTCGCGACGCGCTCGAGGCCGGCTACCGGCACCTCGACACAGCGACCATGTACGGCAACGAGGCCGAGGTCGGCCGCGCGCTGGCGGACTCCGGCGTGCCCGCCTCGGAAGTCTTCCTCACCACGAAGCTGCCCGCGGAGCGGGTCGGCCGGGAGCGTGCCACGATCGAGGCGAGCCTGCGCGGGCTCGGCGTCGACGCGGTCGACCTCTGGCTGATCCACTGGCCGCCCGGCCGGAGCCGCTCGGTGCCGGTCTGGAGGGAGTTCCTCGCGGCGCGCGAAGCCGGCCTGGTCCGCGCGGTCGGCGTCAGCAACTACGGGATCGAGGAGATCGACGAGTTGGTGGCGGAGACCGGCGAGCGGCCGGCGGTCAACCAGATCCGGTTCGGCCCGACCCTGTGGGACCCGGCCCTGGTCGCCGAGCACCGCGGCCGGGGGATCGTGGTGGAGGGCTATTCGCCGTTCAAGACCACCAACCTGCACGACCCGGTGCTGACCCGCATCGCCTCGGCGCACGGCGTCGACCCGGCCCGCGTAGTCCTGCGCTGGCACATCCAGCACGAGATCGTGGTCATCCCCAAGTCGAGCACGCCGGAGCGGATCGCCGGCAACGCGGCGATCGACGGCTTCACTCTGACCGACGAACAAATGGCGGCGATCGACGGGCTGGCGCGACGGCGACACTGATCCGGCTGGCTCCCCTTCCGCAGCCGGGTTGGTTTCGTTTCGCGGGTTGGATTCGTTTCGCGGGTTGGATTCGTTTCGCGGGTTGGATTCGTTTCGCGGGTTGGATTCGTTTCGCGGGCGATCGGCAGACGGCATCTGATTGGATTAGTACCAATTAGGCACTATTTTTCTCGCCGCCCTTCCCGCCTTTCCCGCCGCTCCCGCCGCACAAACACCCACACGGCCGACCGTCGCGCCAGCGTGTCGGTTTCGCCAACATGGAGTGCGGCGCGCAATTCGTCCGTTGGTCTCGTCCGTGCCTGGGGTCGTGTCTGGCTTCGGCCTCTTGCCGCGCGAGCCGGTCTCCGGGGTGCCGAATGGTGGGATTGGCTCTCGAATCGTGGGCGCCCGTCCCGGATCGTGGCCGGCGGCTCAGATGCTGGGCGGTCCGTCCGCCATCCGGACCCGACCCGGGTATGAAACCCCATATTTCGCCCAGGCATGCGAGTGAAAGCGTCGATCGTGTAGAGGAAATCCGTCCGGCCGACCTCTACTCGACACTCTTTGCTGCGGCTGCGGCTGCGGCTGCGGCTGCGGCTGCGGCTGGGGCTGCGGCGGCCGCGGCCGCGACTCCTGTGGCCGGTGTTGCTGGGGCTGCTGTGGCCGGTGTTGCTGGGGCTGCTGTGGCCGGTGTT
>Ga0307508_10002619_pt1 | contig 18900 bp, 26 predicted proteins | sample 9_EM_MG_FD_203089 | JGI IMG/M metagenome (GOLD analysis project Ga0307508, IMG submission 203089) | Populus trichocarpa ectomycorrhiza microbial communities from riparian zone in the Pacific Northwest, United States - 9_EM | ecosystem: Host-associated > Plants > Roots > Unclassified | place... | reverse complement strand
CAGACCCATTCGTGACTATCTCCAGCGTACCAGCGCTATTCATCCAGGCCAACCATATGAAGTTCCGTCGGACATTTTCAGCCACTCATACGCTTTTCCTTCTGCGTAGTTTTGAACCAAGGTGACACTGCATCGACGGCTGACTGCCAGGGTAAGAGGAGATCGTAGTCGAAGCCGCAATACCCGTTTGGGTCGTGATACTGGCGCTCGTCGTGGGCCGGGCTGTTGTGGTTCCACCACTCCCATCAAAGTTTACAGGAGGTGGTCCTGGAATAGTGAAAGAGACGTTATCGCTGTAAATATTGGGAAAGGTAACACCCTTGTAGAGAGCCTGCATGGACACTAGGTCGCCATCAGATGGTCGGCGCGTTCCGGATCCAGTCACCGTGACCTGTCTTTGTGCAAATCTTCAAGGTGAACCCGTTGTCCTGTCGAATTAACGACCACTTACGAGCAGCTAGGATAAAATTGGGGCGTTCCAGCAGAGTGTAAGGCAATACTATTTCGAGACGTTCAGAATGTTGGCCGCACAGGCTTCACTGAAGTGACATACATCTCGTTTCGGACAAGCTTGGAAATATGAGCGACTAATTCTGACGAAATAATGGGTAGGAACCATACTCACATACTCTCCAGGCTCAAGATTGGCAGGAATTGTAGAAGTCCATGAAGCACCGTCTGTCGGATGTTCGACGCGAGGGAATATGTAATAAGGCTTTGCACACACGCGGCTGGCAAACTCCGAAATAACGTACTTGAAATCAGTTTAGCAGCTGCCCACTGTCGGCTAGAAGGATCATAGCCATCTGCGTCGATCTTAAACCACTGGGCATTATTCGCGTTGAATTTAGAGCAATTTCCGTTGCAGGATGTCATGTACGTGGAGACTGGACCCTGATGGTCTGATAAACTCGGTGAGCAGTTGGAAATTGGAAGATCGTAATCAGTGACTCACCCCCAGGCCACTGTGAGTTGAAGTTGACATGTTTCAATCAACTCGAAAAGAAATGTGCCATAACAGCTTACATAGGTCCAATCAAAGGCGATCTTCGAGCCTGATGGTGCACTGGCAGTTGCGAGTGTACCTTCATTTCCACCATGATGACAGGCTATGTCCACGTCCGTGCTGGCCACTGTTTATCTCTGTCTCAGAAACGCAAAACTATCAAGTTCAAAGGCTTACCAAAGCCGTCATTCAAGACTTTCCGGACAACTTTGGGTGGTCCGTTGACATATCTAACTGCATGTCGATCCTCGTGCATAAGAACGGTAAGCCAGGAACACGCACGGATCGCTGAAAGGGTTCCACCCCTGATAAGTTTGGCCCCCAACAATCACACTATGGACATAACCATGTCCAAGGGCAAAGGTAGGGAGGATAACGAGATAAATTACGAAAAGCAGCATCATGATATAGTAGAGAAGTTGAGAATGGAGGGCTCCTGGGATGGGGAAGCAGTTATAAGCGGTCGCTGCAGTGTAGCCATGAGGTGAAGCAGCAAAGGAAGTGTCGACTGAGACATGAGGATGCCGCGTGTTCACAAACCCATTTCCATGCAACGTTGCATCCTTTGAAAGCGTTTGCAATAGATAAATCTCGGTGATAGTCTGTATAACATGTTTTCATTTAACGTCATGACTTTATCATAACATAAGAGTCGGCGGGATTGTCTTTGCCAGTCTTCGACGGACAACCAATCGAGACGCCTGGATACAGAGGTGAAGAGGAAGAAGACAATTAGAGTTCTCATTGCTTAAAGTTCATCTAAATATGGATTCAGCACAGGCGTTTGGTCTGAAAAAGGTCTTAACTAGTATGTTGATGATGAAATCGACAAGGTATTCCTTCAAGAGTCACTGTCCGTGTCTTCAGGCTTCGGGCCTCCTTCACTTAGCCAACGCAATCTCCTCAATCTCCGTCGTTCTTCTTGAGCTTTTTGTTGATTGCGAGTTAATTTCTTCTTCTTCTTGGCTGGCAGAGCGGAAGTGGTGTCCTCTGCACCACTCGCCACTGGCGTACCAGCTGCTGATTGAGCAGGACTCTGCAAGCGAGAGAGGGCGGGGGTATGTGTACGGCTTCCTTTCGGTGAGGGTATAACATCTTCAATGACTACTGTTTTCCCTTGGAGCGTCAGTCGCCCATTCGCCACGTTCCATATTTCTGGACCTGGAGAGAAATTAACGACAAAAACTTGGACACGCTAAAATCCAAACTAACACAGAGACGACACAAACTCGTGGTTGTGGGAGATAATGACCTAACGGAATTCATAAATCAGATGGAAGTTATATTGCGGGAGTCTTACCACTGCACCCGGCCATTCTCTGATAGCTACAGCGAGCCCTCCAAGTGATTCTCTGTCAAGGAAATTGCTCGGCTCGTCCAAGACGCAGATCTACGGAGAAGATTTAGGGGAAGACAGTAACAATGACCACATACACAGACCTGGGGGTTATTCCACAAACAGGCTGCAATGACCAGTTTGATTTTTTGACCTGCGGACTCAAATAAATACTGTAGAAATGAGGGGAGTGGAGGGCATCACCTCCAGAAAGCCCCGATATCTCGTTATACTGTGCAATATCTCCATCGAGGCCAACATTTTCCAAATGCTTGCGTACGAGATGGGCCGATGTATCGCGAGCGCCAGCACCTTCACGAGATGATTCAAGGTCATCAAACTGCTGCACGAGTTTTGAGAAGCCCTTAGCAAATAGATTCTCTCGAGGAACCCAGGTGTTGAATTTATGGTCTAAACCTCGCCATTTGATCTCATATTGGAATGACTTCTTGAGCTTTTGTCGTCCCATAATTAGCTGGACAATTGTCAACGCCTTATTTTTGCATACGTAGTTTGGTGGAATTACCTCGACTTTACGTTTACTTCCGTCCTTCCCAATCCATTCTTGATCAAGAACGCGTTTGTCCTCCTCGGATAACACACGTGTCGCCTTTTCCAAGAGTTCGCCTAGAATCATATTTTAAGAACATTATCGGTGACTTTGATAGGCACTCACGGTCATGTCCATCTTGGAAGCGCCACTGGATATAACCTATAGCGGTCTTTTCCAGGTGCCGTTCTGAGAGTGCACAGATTCAGAGTTATAGACGGAACGAATGAGGGGATATACCTATGTGATGGGTTGCATGTTGAGAGACATAACCGACCCGCAGATTGGGGTGTTTGTAAACGGTTCCATCCTGTGGAACCGTCTCTCCCTGGAGAAATGAGGTCAGAAACCAAAAAAAGTAAAAAATGCCATTTCGTGCTGACAGTCAGGAGTTTGATAAGGGTCGATTTTCCTGCGCCGTTGGGTCCCACAACTCCAACTCGACTGTTAACCGTGAATGAAAAGTCGACAATGACCATGATCAAAACCCACCTTGAAAGGGAAAGAGCACAGGAAACATTGATTAGACTGGGTGTAGTCCTGCCCGGGTATGTGAATGTGCAGTTTGTGAGCTTTAAGATCGCTCGAGTGTTGCTTCTGACACCCATAAGCGATCCTGGAGTGGGGAACGAGAACTTAACAGTCGTAGCAGCTAAAGTGTAATACGACTTCGCCTTGGGATACTTCTCTACAAACTTGGAAAGATTGCCTGGATAGTATGCAAGCTAAAACGATGTTAATCTAGGAGACGACATGCATTTAGAAACAACACTAAAAGACTAACCTTCTTTTCCTCGTAATGGATAATGTCTGTTGTGATATTGTCTAAAAACCTGGTATTTTTGTGTTGGCCAGGTATCAAACTGATGAAGTATCCGTATCCCTACCTCGAATCGTGACTAATAATGAGGCATGTAACGCGTTTCTGTGTAGCCAGCCAATTTTCTAGCCACTGCACGGAGTCGCGGTCAAGCTATAGGTTGTGTTATCTTTCCATCCAGATCATTGAGTAACAAAAACGCACGTGGTTAGTTGGTTCGTCAAGCAAAAGAAGGTCGGCATTGTAAAGCATAGCCCTCGCAAGCTCTAATTTCATCTTCCACCCTCCCGAGAGACCACCGACGATATCAGATTGTCGCTGCTCATCAAACCCAACTGCCAGAAGTTGATCTTTGATTTTTAGCCTCGGAATATGGGCCAACGCGGGGTCTATATGAAAGGCCTGAGATGTGAACAGCTATTCAAGATCTCTGAAAAACAGAACAAACCAGAAGCAACAAAATCTAACACGGAAGTAGACGTGTTTTCTCCCTGTAGCGAATGTTCAACCATAACGCAACGCAATTGGTCTTGAGGAGGGAAATTTTCGACTTTTCCATCTCGAAGTTGACGCATTAGTGTTGACTTTCCTGCTCCATTCGGTCCAAGAATGCCATACCGCCTGCCCCGGACGAGGCGAAGCGTTGTGTGGGAAAGGAGGAGTAGAGCACCATACGCCAAAGAGAATAGCGTATCACATAGGACTTCTTCTTCTTCTGCGATGGCACCTATTGAACTACCGCGTTTCGCCTAAGCCTTACCTTCAGATTGTGATGAATGAGAATCAAGGACCACATACACGTTCTATGGCATGATAATGATTACGAATAGACTCCGCAAAAGCAGTGCCTTGCCCTTCACCTATCCAGGGGTCCATATATACGCCAACGCATCTGATCCAAATCTTTGCGTTGTCGAAGTTGTTCCAGTAGACGAGATCAGCAACAAGTGTAGCCACAAAGGTGAGAGAAGTGTTGAGAAGTGGGTATTTTGGTACTTTTGGCCCATTGGAAAGAGCAGGCACGACCAAGCCCAATTCCTCAGGTAGAAAGGACTTGAGAGTAAGAAGAGCCTCGAATGCTTCCCCATCGATATTACGGTGCTTAGGAGGAGGACCGCTGGAAGATGCGCCAGATTCGAGAAGAGTTTTAAGAGCAGTGTCGCCGAAGGCCCGAACCTGAACAACGTCAGAGGAGTGTAAATATCAAGAATGCGTCCAGACACTACCTCAGGAAATGCAGCACCCGTAGCAATCTTTCTGACACCCTCCACGAGTGGGCTAAGGTATATAGCAGCGACTTTAGGGTCTCGGACTAATTTGACGAGATTATCTATGACGACGACTGTACGACGTTGGACTTCTATGCTCCGGTCATTCAACGCACGAAGTAACATCGGCACAAGGACGGCCAGGGCAGGCGCAGTAACCTCCGCAACAAATGTAGTGCTGGACATGGCCTTGATGCAAGTTGGCACCTGGTCAGGGTTGGCCATGCATTTCACTAAGATGGGAATGTGGGGGGAAAGATCCGGGTTGGCGAGCGTACTGCAGAGGCTTGTAGCACATTTGATTGCAGCAGATGATACTTCTGGCTTCGTGTCGTGCATAGCGATTTCGACCTTTGGGAGGACACTTCCAAGTTCAGCTGCAACGAAGTCACGGGCCGAGTTCACGAAAGGCTTGAAGGAGTCCAGAACACCGACTTTCGACCGCCATTTGCCATTCTCAAGGATAGATTCTAACGTCCGAAAGACAGTACGTGTGGCTTCGGGAGGTAATTGTTTCAGAATCGACTTCACAGCAGACGTCGCCGCCACACGAACGACGTCACCCTTGTCCATATAAAGGTCGAACAGTGTCTGGAGGGCCGTTAATAAAAGGGGAGCAACGGATGGTCCCAGAATGACTGCGAGCGAGTTGTAGCAGATTGCAGCAGATTCACGCTCATATCCAGATTTTTTGTTGGAAGCGAATTCTTGCAAGGTTTGCAAAACTTGAAGCTCACTTTGAAAGAGGTCAGAAAGCGTTACTGAATAAAAGTATTCTGAAAGCTAGATTACATACTCCAGGGCTTGCAGTCCTATTTTCTGAACCTCACGGGCGATCTTATCTGCGGCGGCCTTGACATCTGGGTGGGAATCAGTCGAACGAACGAGTATTAAACCTTTGAATAAAGTGTACCTGGGCCAGTAGGCGCTGATCGGAGAGCTTCGAATAGAGGCAGGAATTGAGAATTTGAAGGATCAGGGGAGACAGCTGGGGTCATAATATTGGCTTGATTATCGGTTTTGCTGGCACGATATCGTGTACTGGGGAAATTATTAGAAGCTTTCAATGATAGTTCTCTATAGAGTTCTATGCGGGATGTCTAACTGTGTGAGCGCTCAGCGCAGAATATCAGAGGAGTTGACCAATGAAAATAGTATACACCAGACAAATGAAAAATTATTTGCACGTGGTTCGAGGCTGTAGATACTGGATTTAGTAATACTAATAATAATAAAAGCAATTCTACAAAAGGTTTAAATTTCAGCCCTCAGGGTAATCCACCTTGTCGTACAGTCTCAGCGTCTCATTCCAATCGCGTTTCCTCCTCCTGTTGATCGAGAAATACCTAGCCCGACTCTCCCACCCACCCCTCACCCTTCCTTTTTCTTTGCCTCCTGCAAGCAGAAAGTAGGACTCTGGTTCAGCTGGCAGATGTAGTCTGTCAACTGCAAGATCCATGATTCTTCCATGCAAGTCCATTCTAGTCTCATACATCTTCTTTAAAGTAGGCTTGCCCAGCCACAGTAATCGATATAAAGCCATAAAGGCACGAAAAGCGGAGACGGCATCCTCAAACCAGCGTAGTGTCATCCACATAACCGCAGGGGTCAGGAATACGGTCACAGTAGCAATAGGCCATGTAAGGGCGACAACGGCTCCCCAAACACAGAGGCCCGAGACTAGACCGTAAGTAAGCTTGTATTGCGCTATTTCATCCCATGTGTCAAAAATGGGACCAGTTTTTTTGAAGTTGTGAACCGCTACAAATGTGGTCGCGAACACAGGGAGCCAAAGGAAAAGGCCAGGAAGTGAGATGGAGAACAGACAATATGACCATAGAAATCGCAAAATAAACCGGGAGATGACCGTTCTGCGGCTTAAAGGTCGACGTATCCTGTCATCCTTTACGCCCCATCTTGAGAGTTGATCTTGATAACTCTATACTCGAGGCATGAGTTAGACTACAGCAAAGATGAAGTGGCAAACCTTCAAGTCCGCCTGCAGCTGACGCAATTCCTCAACCTCCCTTTTAGTGCCATCCGCAAGATAATCTTGACTCGGAGTTTTGAAGACCTCAAGGAAGGCACGACTGATGCGGACGTGATCACCCAAGCTCATCATAGTACCAAGGGGGGCGTACATCCGGGCAGCGAGCTTTGCTGTTCGAATGAGGCCCCAAGACGGCGCATCAAGTGTTCCACTGGAAATCTTTCCTTGCAGTTGGGCCGTTACTGCCCGAATGTTTTCAAAATCGACAGGAACTAATAGCTCGGGGTTATCCTACTCAGAATAAGGGCCTGACGTATTCATGGACCGAAGAAAAGCCCACCTTTGGAGTGAACGTAATGGGTTCGTGGAACGTCAACAGGACGTCTGACCGGAAGTGTTGACGGTGCCTGGAAGTAGAACTTAGATGGGTAGCAAAAGGCAATAAAGAAAGCAGTCACATGTATGTGATTGAACAAGGCAGAACAGATATCTCGAAGAGAGGATCATCCTTGTTCCTTGTAAGAACATCAGAAACAAGACGAGCAACTGCATGAGGGTGAAAATTTGTGAAGGATCATAAATGTAATTAAATACCTCCGGTCTTGAGAGGGGCAATAGTCGGATGAAACCGACTCATGCCTTCTGGAAATAAGCAGACGGCATCTCCCAATTCGAGTGCCTGTCCAGAAGGAAGGATGACAACGTTAGGTGGATATATTAGAAATGCATACCTGTATGAGGTATTCCATAGCCTCGGTGTTGTCCGTATTTCCATCACCATAGTCCTTCCTCCTCTTTAACGGAACCGTTCCAGCCGACTCTATGAGCCAACTCGTGAACGTCCGGCGGCCAAACTGAGTTGCCTTTGCAGTAAGTCGAAGCATATTCCGTCTCTGCAGAGTGGTGAGAACCATTTATCAGATGGTTGAAGAAAAACATACACTGGCTGGTATTGAAGTCACCAGAAGTCTGGAGGGAGGAATTAAGTAACTGGAAAGAAATATATATATGTTGGGAACTATTACAAGGCATCTGTCAGCGAGTTGCTGTGGTTAGCACAGACGATACTGGTTTTCTTGTCAGAAGTTGGCTAAGGACATTATCATAGAGGACGACAGTACCATGGTTTTCCTGTCTTCGGAACGAAATGCGCATTTTCTACAACAATGGAACCATAAAAGATCTTGAGCACAAAACGAAATAGAAGACTGAGGATCTCAGTAACGGCCAGGCAGATTGGTGGGCAAAACAAATACCGAATGAAGGCGTATGACCAAGGGGTCGGGGATCCCTTTGGCATGACAAGTTAGCTGGTGAGTTATGTAGTGTGTGCTGACTAAGCAGATCGTTTTCTTTTCTGGCCATGGAGGATAGTCTTGCAAAAATCCGGCCTCACACTTCATCGTCCTTGCCAAACCAAAAGACTCCTGCAAATCTCCTTATTGCGGTCGAGTCCACGTTCAAAGAACAACATACAGAAGTCACTCCAACCGCTTATTTTGCCGCACTTCTTACGACTTTGGATAGAACAATCCAAGAGAAGGATGTATCTCTAGACGAGGGGGCCGTTTTACCTGCAGAATTGTATCTTCTCGCAGTTGTCGCGCCTTTTGTCTCGTCATCAGTGATTCGCACAAATCTTACTACATTGCTCTCTTTGACCGCCCCTCTGTTCCTTGCTCTAAATCACCATGCCCCCCCTTTGCGCTCACAACTATCTCTATATCAAACGATCTTTGGATCTTTGGACAAACCACAACTCGAAGTTCAAGGTGTCAGACAAACCTTCGCTTCCACTCTGCAGCTATGCATTGATCCAAGACCAAAAGTTCGAAAAAAAGCGGTTGATTTAGTCAAGGATCTGCTGTCAAAACCCCCCACACCGCTTATAAGGCATCCATATTCTGAACGCGTGGCAGAATGGGTAAAAAATGCACTTACAGAGGCTAGTGCGATGCCATTCAAGAAAGGCAAAAGTGCAAAACACTCGGCCACACCTGGTGCAGAAGAAGCGATCCATCTCCTCTCGTTCCTTAAGCAGATTATTCCCAATTTACCGCCACAGGTGCGTTGTATGAAATGTTAGCCGCTCATCTTGGTTAACTCTTACGTTAGCACCTTGCTACAATCACAAATATTCTCCTCACGCTACCTCGTCTGGGAAACACCTACCTCTCCCAGACGGCTTATTCCATTTTGGCAGAGGTCTGCGCTATTTCAGCAGATGACGATTCGACCGACATCGGAGCTCAAATCCCTGAAGTTCTGAAGATCGTCCTCTCCTCTCCGCCTCCGAAAACTGATTATTTGCTCTCATCCAGCTGGGTGCTACTCCTCAGCCATGCCATGTTCGCTTTTCATGCTTGCAATCAGGAGAGCACATCTTTGGAGGTAGGACGAGTTTGGAAGGCAATCTGGACTTTTTTGGATTCCACAGACGCAAAGTGTCGGAAGGCTACCGCCGAATCTCTCTCCAGGGTCTCGAGTTGCTTTTCTTCGTCGTTGATATCAGCCGCTATTCAGGACCAGCGTAATTCGTCCGTTATTCGCAAGATCGTCTTGCAGGTCAAAGAGGCTTTAGACTCGTTACCTTACGCGCGTGCAATGCCAGAACTTCTATCAGTCGTCTCCTCTATGATCAAAAATCTGCATTATCGACCGGACGGGAAAGCCCCAACTGCTGCGGAAATCCTTCTAATGCCTCTTATAACTCACATAGCCGACTTGAGGATATCCAAAGGTTTCGAGTACAAGGAAGCGGCAGATGGAACGCTCTCTGTAGGGATTCAAGTCCTCGGACCGGAAGTGATGTTGCATGCGATGCCCTTGAATGTTGAACCTGAGAGTCGGTATGTCTCGTGCAATTTCATTCGTTTTAATTTTTACCAGCCCGCCCACAGTAATGCAGGCGCCGAACCTCGGACTTTTCTCCTCCCTCTCATTGCACAACATCACCCGTCATCACTCTCACACTTCGTCTCCTACTTCGTGCCGCTCAGTGAAAAGATGTTTGATTGGCAACAAAAAGCTGAGTCAGAGGGGCGGCAATCCGAGGCAAAGGTATGGAGTGTGTTGATAGGACAGGTCTGGGCTTGTCTTCCAGGGTATTGCTATTGCTCACCTAGGCTTAATGAGGTAAAATTGCGTATAGCTATTCAATCTTGTCTTACTTACTAAGCTTTGCTCTCCAGTCTTTGAGCTCCAACTTTTCACAGCTTTTATCCCAACTTCTGTACGGTCAACTGCAACTTCGCCCTTCCATCCTTAAAGCTCTGAAAATCCTGGTTGACTCGAACGTTGCGATGTCTCTGGGAACGGATGTCTCGTCCCTTTATTGCCCAATCACACTGCAGGAGGCCCGTGAAAACGTTGACTTTCTTCAAACTCAGGCAGAAAGTTGGTTGGCCGTGCTGCTCAATGTCTATGGCACAGTGGGTCTGGAAGCACGTTTGGTGGTCGGGGATGTCATTCAGTCGTGGATGTCGATCGCGGGCGAACAGGTCTGTTTTCATTCGAAAGAAATATAAATTATGGCCTAAATTTGTTTTCTCGCCAGGAGGCAAGCAATGTTTTCCTGAAAGTCCTCCAAATATTCAAATCCGGCCATCCTACTCCACAAAACCAATCCGACGGGTTTGTCGAAACAACCACAGCACAAGACATATTCACTCTTCTTCTGCCAAACCTTTCTGATTCTGATTCCAAGGCACTCTTTGACATCTCTTTTGTTCACGACGTCCTAGCCTGCAAGGATAATGGCGTCCAGAAACGGGGATACAAAATATTGACTAAACTTGTTGAAAGTGGTAAATTAGTCGTTAATGCCAGCTCTGTTCTCGCAAAGGTTGACAAAATGACGGATGGTCTCAATTCTGCTGCAAAAAAAGTTCGTAACCCTGTAGTCCCTTCACGACCTCTAAACTTTTGTAATAGGACCGATTCAGTTTATTGGCCGCTTTGGTCTCTCGCTTGGATTTGGATTCCTTGCACGTCATACCCTCTCTGATTCCTGAAGCGGTTCTCGGCACGAAAGAGCCCTCTGAAAAGACCAGAAAAGGTGCTTTCGACCTCATCATCACAATGGGCAATAAAATGCGCGGCGGTGGCGTTGTCAAGCGAAGTATGGTGGATGGGATGCAAGAGGACGGGATCGAAGATGCTGATGCCAGCATCGAGGAATTCATGACCATGGTTGCTGGCGGTCTTGCAGGTGCAAGCCCCCACATGATCAGTGCAACCATCACTGCTATCTCTCGACTTGTGTTCGAGTTCAAAGGTACCATTGGGAATTGGAGACCTCACACTTAAACTGACACCGCGCTGAATAGATACTATCTCGCCCAACATGCACACAGAAATTCTTACGACAATGCTTATTTTGATTGCCTCCGCTAATCGCGAGATTGTCAAGTCAGTACTCGGCTTTGTCAAACTCGTGATCCATACACTCCCTGTGGAGCTCCTTCGCCCACATCTAAAAGCATTGGTACCAGCCCTGCTAAATCGGTCCCATGATCATAAAAACCACTTCAAAGTCAAAGTCCGACATATTTTCGAACGTATGATGAGGCGCTTCAATTGGGAAGAAATATATGCCTGTGTAGGCGAAGAAGAAGAGGCAGCAAAGGTACTAATCAATATCAAGAAGCGGAAGGATAGAGCAAAGAGAAAGAGGGCTAGTAGGACGGCGGAAGGGAGCGACTCTGAGGTATGACCATTGGATCTCTAGTACGAAAGTGTTATTCACCACGAAAATGTCAGATTCTGCCAAGTAGGGACATCGCGGGTGACGCCTTTGAAGATGTACTGTATGGGAGCGAGGATGAGAGCGAGGGTAGTGAAAATGATGAGAGTAACGCATCTGCAATAAAAGAGAAGGGTATCAAGGAAGGAGCGCGATTACGCCTAGATGACGACGACCCAATGGATTTACTTGACGGTGTTGCCGTTAAGGTCACAAGTACGTATTGACATGGTTCCATTAACATTAATGACTTATTTCTGCTGCAGATCTAAATTCAAACCGTCGCAAGCAACCGGGACAAGAGGCGGCGCGGTTCAAGACAGACGAGGGCTCCGGGAAAATGATAATCGATGAAAAAAGTGACGTAGACGACGATGATGCACCGGAAGCGACGAATACTGGCGGTACTGCTTACCAAGAGGCATTAACTTCGATCGATGGGTTTACTCGAGGACACAATGGACGAATCAAATTCAATAAGGACACGAAGAAGCGACGAATGGAAGAAGATGTTATGGATGTCGATGCCAGTGAAATGTCGCCCGAAAGAGTAAAGAAGACGAAAAGTAAAGACGAACCGAAGTTCGGGCATGAATTCAAGGCGAAAGTGAGTTAATTCCATGCGCAACTCCCATCCATCTGTGAAACCATTTCGTTAGAGAGCTGGAGGCGATGTCAAAAATGGAAACGTTGATCCCTATGCTTATATGCCTCTTGCTCAAGCTGCCAAAGCGAGACGTAAAGGTCGCAGCCAAATTGGCATTGCGGGCAAACGGTAGTTTGATGTGCATAATCTTGAAGTAGAGATTTCAAACATGTGATTTCAACGTGAGAGTTGATTCGATGTTCATTACATCTATGCATACGTCGTTATCATTAGTATATGTTGGAAGACCTCGCGCAACACCCAATTTGGAAAACATTTCCTTACATGGTCAAATTTTTTTTTAAATGTCTGAATAAATTCTGCATGTACATACTCATGCCCTATGGTTCTGGTCCAGTTGGCTGATAACAGTACGGCTCATCGTCGACAGTGGTTGGGTATATTCCCTTCGACAATTCTCGTTTTATCTCAGGACCGAATAAAATTTAGGGACAAGCAAGTCGATCTGCAAGCATCCTTTATGCAACTAAAGTCATTTGAAGAGAGGGGCACTAAATAGCCTTAAGTATTAGGACTTCCAATATCGTGAACAAAAGTGGCTTCTAGTTAACGATGTTCGTAGTTCCATACACTCTAGCTCTGATTGGGTCTTCGCTTTCTCAGCCGTTGCAGATCTCTAATGCCCCAGTGACGATGGACATGATGAAGGATGAGAGGAAATGGCTGAAGAGTTGGCAAGGGAAATACGCCCAAATGGCGGTCGCCTGTTGATGGAATTCGACTTCGATTAGGAGCGATGGAGCCGGTGAGGGAAGAGCAGAGGAATCACATTTCTCTAAGTAATACCTCATACCCTGGACAAAATTATGGTTGCTCAAAAGTCTACCACCATCGAACTTGCCAATTTTCGGATTTTTTCATCAGAATTCTCATTTGAAACAACCCCGGGCCCTTCCCCTCCAAAAGACGGGAAGTCTGCAGATTGCCATACTTTTTCGTCTAGTTTCATGTCCTCGAAGATACCTGGCAAGTTCTCGCCGTCAACTCGCCCTGCAGATCATGCCCAACCTTGCTGCTGTCCAGAACACCTTCAACGATGACGTGCCTGCTAATTGTCCAGCAGAAGTTGGTTCGACTCCTCCAAACTTTGAATCGGGAAGTTCGTATTTTGAAGATGGTTGTTCAATATAACGAAAATTTTGGAATAACTGGGACTTTGAATATGCAGCTGCGAAAGCGAGACGTAAAGGTCGAAGTAAAATTGGCATTACGGGCAAACTGTGGACCTATTCTAAAATTCCAAACATAGTGCTTGATTCCAATATGAGCGCAAGAATTCGATGTCCATACTATGGGCATGAAGAACCTGATGCTTTTAGATATTGGGGGATTGTACCAGACATGGCGTAACTCCCCATTTCGAAAGAAGTTCCTTACATAGTCAAAGTCGGCCAAAAAGGTCCTTTCTTCAAATGATTCGGCTTCCGACGCAAACATGTATTCGTAGTTCCAAACTTTATCCATACAGGCTCTGATTGTGTGGGGTGCCAAATAACCCACTTCCCCAACTTCCGGGTTGTCTCCATTGTGCTACTTCCTTGCCTAGCACCTTGGTGACTACAGACGCTAAAAGACCCGCATCAACACGGTTATCCCCCTCTAAAACAAACTGTAGAATGCAGGCTATAGGGATGTCCCATTTTTCCAAGGAAATTTGAGAGAGTATTCGGCATGTCAAACCACCTCCTGGAATAAAGGGGATTGCTGATGGAATGAATGAAGGTCGTTCACTCCCTTCCTGTAGTGTGTATGGATTTTGGTAAGTCGGAGACGAGGTGTAAAGAGGTATCCCCAATGTCAATAAATTTTGCAAAGGAGTACCAGGGAAATGTTCAGAGTCAACTGGACGGATCTGGTGTGTCGGTGTCCTGGAAGATCTGCTAAGCCACCGAAATCAATTCGGGGAAAATCGAAACGTACAACATCTGAGAGTCAGTCCTATTTGATAGGTCGACTCCGGACAGAAGTAGAACCGCTTTACATCTAGAAGATTTGAAGAAGGCCAAAAGCTCCTTGACGAATGCATCTTTCATGGTCTGGGGGCTCCTTTCTCAGCTACACTTTATTGATATAGTGGCAATTGAACCCCAACCTTTAAGACTGGAGATCTCTGCTGTACCACGACAAAATCAACATCAGGGCGACCATACACTTTGGTGACTTCAACCTCATGGTAGTTCGGATATATCAGAAGAACTTACATTCACAAGAAGTTGTGATGCCTGCATCTCTATCTTCGCTTGCACCGACCACAGGAATGAAGTATTGAGGGTCAAACGAACCTATTCGTTTCAGAGAAAAACTAGAAATGAGGAGATCAACTGAGAGTTGGCCAATGTTTGCAACTGAAACGATGGGCTAGATAGATCAGTTAGGCCATTTTGACAGTCTTGCAGTTTAAGACGTTACGAACAACCACAATCGTTCTTCCATTGAGATCTACATCCGATATTGCGTGAAAGAAGGCCATTGCCTTTATGTAAAGTTCAAATTAAATTTAGGAGTCGATCAAGTATGTAAAGTAAACTGTTGTTGTCACTCGCAAGTCACTTGTCACTTCCTTCATGTCAAAAAGTGCCAGAAATCGTTCAAAATGCATTAAAAAGTCCATGGATCTCCACCTACTATCAGTACATCGAGTCCAAAAATGCAAGGCTATCAAATACATAGTCAAATCTGATGTTTTCGTTTAGCCTAAACTGCCTTGCTTCCAAAGGAATGAGGGCCATCAGCATAAGGATAAACCATGTTAGGGTGCGTCAATGGGTAAGTCTCGTCGTGGCGATTGACGGGTTGGTAAACGGGTCCCTTGTACTGAGGTTGTCGTTTCTTCTCAGCATCTTGGTAGTTGAGAAGCCTTGAATAGTGGTAGACGACGTAGCAGGCATCTAACAAGTTAAATGAGAAAAAGTCGCCAGACTTGAGGAGCACGACTGTAAACTTACACATTTGAACTACGATGGGGACAATAACTTGAGCAAGCACATATCCCTGAGGGTATCGCTTGTAAACTTGAAGGGCATTGCAATAGTCGATCCTCGTTTGATCGGTTGTTCCTTGGAGGCAGTCGGAGAGGGTTTGGTTGCGTGTTGTGTAAAAGGTAACCAGATACCAGATACCAGCACCAATTTGGAAACCGAGACAAATGCAGAGCAAGACGTAGAAGGTCTTCACAAATTTATTTTTCCGGAAAACGGCGCCCAAGAAACTGTTGCACAGTCAAAACGGGTAAAGCCAAAACATGACAAAATATACCCACCCAAGGAGGCCCACGAGAGCAACGACGCTGTAGATTGAAGCCACTACAATGATCGTGACCTTCATGTTTTTGGCGAATTCAATGGCTGAAGAGTGTTGAGAAAACCTCTTCGCTCGCAGAATTAGGAATACTCACCATCATTCTTCGAGTCGTAATAGAGTGCCCACCAGAAAAATGCTGCGAATGCGCCAGACAAAAGGAACTGGAGGAATGAAATGATAAATACGCCCAATCGAAGGGGAAGGCAACAGAGGAATTTGGCTGCCATTGTTCAGTGGTGGTGGAGAAGACAGAAGACGTGTGTACCCAACGCAAGGTGTTTTATAGAATCACGGCTGTTTTACGTGAGGCTATGGTGGTGTTTGAGCAGTGCGTAAGGCAGTGTGGCAGCTGCGGGGTGGGCGGCCTGGGCGGCCCGGCCATCATATAATCGATCACCCACAGCAGACTATCTTGGCACGCGTCTCTTCATCGACTTCATGATGCAAAGGCATAGCTTCACCGCACTCAACTCCACCTTCGTTGTCGACTCCGAATACCAGTTTGTAAAAGAGCTTGGCCAGGGTGCTTATGGGTGTGTCGTTGCCGCTCGTCACCGCCGTTCTGGTGAAGGCTGCGCTATCAAGAAAATCACCAACATCAATACGAAGGTTTGAACGATCGGCTTCATTTTCTAGTCTTTTGAGGCGCTCACCTGTGTCTACAGAGGATCTTAACCAAGCGATGCTTGCGAGAGATAAGGTTCGTTAACATCGCCGCCCAAAACACCCATCCTGGTGGCTGAGAATTATCAGATTGCTACACCACTTTCGTGGCCACAAGAATGTTCGCAAGCAAATCTAAGTATGCTTCTTAATGGCTGATTTTCTTCAGATTACTTGTCTGTATGACATGGATATTGTTTTCCAACCCAATGGCAATTTCGATGAAGTGTATCTATATGTAGGTGATTACGATCCGCAGGGGAACTCGACAGCTAAAGACCAAACAGGAGGAACTGATGGAAGCGGACTTGCATGCCATTGTAAGCTCGAACGTGTTTTAGCGCGCGACGGCAGTAATTCACTCCATCTTGCATAGATCCGTTCGGGCCAGCCTTTGACTGATGCCCACTTCCAATCTTTTATCTATCAAAGTCTTTGTGGTCTGAAATACATCCACTCTGCCAATGTCTTACACCGCGACTTGAAACCTGGGAACTTGCTTGTTAATGCTGATTGCGAACTCAAGATTTGCGATTTCGGTCTTGCTAGGGGCTACACTCCTGGAGGGGGCACCTCTAGGGCCGCAGGAAATCAAGGTTTTATGACGGAATATGTCGCCACTCGGTGGTACAGAGCTCCAGAGATTATGCTGAGCTTTGCCAACTACGTCAGTCTCTTTCTGCTCTGAAGATTAACCGTGATTTCAAAGATATACTCAGTCAACAGCTATTGATGTATGGTCTGTGGGCTGTATTCTTGCTGAACTCCTTGGTGGCAAGCCGATCTACAAGGGAAGAGAGTAAGATGAATATTATATCTCTATATTTCATTTGTGTGATATTGGTCAAAGTTATGTTGATCAGCTCAACCAAATTCTTCACTACCTCGGTACTCCTTCAGAGGATACTTTAAGGCGCGTTGGTTCTCCTCGGGTACGTCTTCCTTGGGCATGTCGCTACCCCCCTTCACCCTGATGCTTCTCGAATTTCTTCTAGGCACAAGATTACATTCGATCTCTGCCGATTAAGCCTCGCGTGCCCTTCTCCACCCTCTTTCCTCAAGCAAATCCACTGGCGATCGATCTTTTGTCCCAGATGTTATGTTTTGACCCTGCCAAACGTGTAAGCTGTGAACAGGCGCTCAACCACCCATACCTTCAGGTCTGGCATGATCCAGCTGATGAACCGGTTTGTGAATCGGTAAGTAAAACTGAACAAAAGCAGCCCCGAAGCAGAGAGCTAACGCGTTGTCTAGAAATTTGACTTCGGCTTCGAGGAAGAAGACAGCATTGAAGGAATGAAGAGACTCATAGTTGCGGAAGTGAACGCCTTTCGTGCTGAAGTACGAGCTCAAGCCAGGGCTGCGGGTCAGATGCGCCGCCAAGACAGGTCTTTCTTTCAGTCGGTTGGCGTGGAAGTTCTCTAACCCTCATTACTCTAGCTTACCCATACCCACTCGGGATGAAATCCTCAACTCCCCTGTTCAAGAATATGGTCCTCATCATGGAGCAACTTCAAGCTTTACCGCCGGCTATACCAATCAGCGTCCTCCCAGCCCCATCATGGACGACCCTAGTGAAGAGTTGGAACGCGAGTTGGCCAGCACCCACATTGGCAACCATAAATAACGGCGATTTGATTGAATCTGGCGAGGATCTGAGGATGAAGACTATATTACAAATCCTTTGAATAGCACCGTTTGTTTACCACTGATTTCAGTACCATGACTTGACGTCTTTTAATATACATATGTGAATTGTGAACCAACCATCTACGCTTACACATACAATTGACCAAAATTTAGTTTGTGAATCGAACAAGGTGAGATCAGGACGTCGATATACATACACACATTCCAGTGATTTTGATCACGACCCATCCACCTCTTCTGGATTTTCACTCGTTTCAGAGCCCTCTGAATCCTGAGAGCCAAGAGTTTCCGACTTTAAATTCTTAACATTATTGATGAACACCTTGACTTTCTCCATATCCTTCCCTGTTCCGTCCGCATTCTCAACTCCCCCACTAACGTCAACGGCCCATGGGCGGACCTTTTGGATTGCAATAGCCACATTTTCGGGGTTCAGCCCACCTGCAAGGATGATGGGAAGTGGGAATAAACCATTTTGAGGCTGTTCGCTTGGAGGTACAACCGAATCAGCTACTGTTGCATCTGAGGGCTCGGACGGAGCTGAGACAGCAGTGTCTCCGGTATTATCGGTTGGAGGAACAGCGGCGATATGTCCGCCCTCTTTCACTTCCGTCCTGTCGGAGTAGGCATTTACAACAATCTCGCCATCATCCACAGCCTTTTTCGCGAGGTCCCAGTCAACGAGCTGCCCGCTGCCGCCGCTTACACCGCTTTCATCTGGCCTCACGCTGTCAAGAAGCACAAAATGATGGATACCACTGCGTGTTATACCTTGAAGGTTCCCTCCTGTCGAAGAATCTACATGAAATACACGAATGACAGGGACGGGGATCTGGTGTGTCCAGTCGAAAGGTTCGGAGCCATGCAACTGGACGATGTCAAGCTGAACTTCGGAGGTTATGTGAA
>Ga0307508_10002618_pt1 | contig 18904 bp, 24 predicted proteins | sample 9_EM_MG_FD_203089 | JGI IMG/M metagenome (GOLD analysis project Ga0307508, IMG submission 203089) | Populus trichocarpa ectomycorrhiza microbial communities from riparian zone in the Pacific Northwest, United States - 9_EM | ecosystem: Host-associated > Plants > Roots > Unclassified | place... | reverse complement strand
TGACAGTTCCCGCGTTGGAAAAACAAAAACAAAAACCGATCGCCTCCCCCCCCCCCCCCACCACCACCGCCACCACCATCGCTGGAGAGGACTCGGAAATCTTCTCCTCTCTCTGGCTGGAATATGATTGGAATAATTGGACTGGGCCGGACTGCACTCATGTTCAGGATCCGTGCAAAGAGGGAGAGAGAGCCAACAACCAACAGCGGACCAAGAAGTACTTAGCTAGTTTAAGGAAAGGGAAAGAAAAAAAAGAAATTGCGACGGATCTACTGGATCGAGTTCGTCAGATCGTGAGACACAAGCAGTAGCTTAGAAAAAAAGAATATAAATAAAAACTTGTCCTAGTTTTACTTCCATCTCTTCCTACTGCCCGTTGGGGGACTGGGTCTGGGGTGCCACCCGTCTGGACTGCCACCCACACGCCCCCCCCTCCCCTCCCCACCCCCCTCCCCCAATATGCCAGTCTCTGCACCCATCCAGTCCAAACGAAGGAACGGAGAGACGAAGGGACGAAGGGACGAAGGGACGAGCACGACAGCAGAAGATACCTGCCTAGGTATATAACACCACCTAGAGCCCACCCTCCTCAGGAAGTGGTACTACGTCCGCAGCTCCCCTCCGAAGATCTACCCCCCCCTCCTCCCCCAATCCCACGCATATACCTGCATACCTGCTTGCCGTCTCTTTCCGGTTTCATCTCCCGCTCGTATCGGGTCTTTTGCTTCTACTGCACCTCCCGTCACCCTTTGAACGAGTCGGCCCCCTCCTGCAGGCCCGACTTCAAGAAGAAGAAATAAAAAGCGCAGTCCTGGCGTCTATACAATCCCTTCTGTGCCCCATGTCGCCGCCTCCGAAGGAGCAGCCCCCGGCGCAGGCTCCGGAGGAAGATGGCGGCCAGCCGTCGCTCGCGTCGTCGTCGTCTTCGTCGTCGACGACGTTGAAGCGACCGCTGGCCCCAAAGGCCGCCAGCTCGCCGTCCAAGAAGCAGACGAAATGGACGCCCGAAGAGGACGCCCTGATCGTCGAGCTTCGCGGCCGAGGCGACAAGTGGGAGGATATTAGCAAGAGTCTCCCCGGCAGGTCCGCCCTGTCTTGCAGGCTGCACTACCAGAACTACCTCGAGCGGAGGCCCGAGTGGGACGAGGAGAAGAAGAATCTGCTGGCTAGGCTGTACGAAAGGTTTGTCCTTCTCCCCCCCCCCCCCCCCTTGTTCGGGGGGTGTGGCGGTGGTGGCGGCGGTGGGTGGTGGCCCGGGCGTTCGATGCTGACGGATTCCCAGGTTCAAGTGGGAGATGTGGCAGATGATCGCCACGGAGATGGGGATCCCGTGGAGGTCAGCAGAGGCGATGCACTGGCAGCTGGGAGAGGTGGATATGGCCCGTCGAGCGGGAGTCGTTCCCTTCTCGAAGAGCAGCGTGGCCATAGACGCACCCAAGAGGCGTGGGACCGTCGGATCCAGCAGTTCTGGCACTGTCCGGCATGAGGGCACAAGTCCCGTCGGTGATGCCGGTGGGGCTGCCGCAAAATAAACCTGGAGACACTGATGCTTTAGCGATCTGTGTGTGCGCGCGCGAGCGGAGTGAACACGGTGAAATTTGCTTATTTTTTTTTAAGGGCATCATTCATATAGGTTGGAACTTGGAGCGATGTGTTTGTTTCCCTTCTCGTTTTGCCTCCCCCAATATTTCCTATCAAATCATTACTATTATCGGTGGCAGCCGAGGGTGGGGGTGTATGTTTTGGTCCTTCTATTAGAGGGGTGTCTCGAGTGTTATCTAACGTTGCATTATTATTATTTTCTCAGTTTCTGCCTGCATGTAACTTAAAAATTATGTATAATGAATGGACGAACGATACCCGAGTTGGTATCAGATATATCACTTACATGCGAAACGCGAGATATGTACCAGATGGAACGCATTTGCAGCAGCTTTCAGGTCTGGGGTGCATCCGCCGCACCCCGATTATGCACGTCATCATCTCATTGCAGGAGAAATCGAAGTGGATGCTTGCTCTGTGTGCTCTGAGCTTCATCCAAGGATCCCGCAGATGGCCCACCAGTTGTCCCTCTCGTAGCCGGAATCAATCACATATCCACCAGCACTAGCCACATCCGCCTCCAATTCACCCCGACGGTAAAGGTGATAATAGCGTTGGTAGGTCGTCGCCGTCGTCGCCTCGTTCGGCGCATCGGCATCCTCGCCGCGGACCTGGGGGCGGCCATTGGCTGCCGGGCTGCTACCAATATACTGCTTCGGTAGGACCCAGGGTACGAACACATCCTGGCTGTGGCTCTCGTCCCATCCTCTCCGAGAGTTCTTTTGCTCGAGGGCCCATACATATATCAAAGCCTTTCCACCTTCACCGAGAGTGGTGCCTCGTCTGAGAGTAGCAAGGATACTCTTGATCGAAGCCACTCTTCTCTCCGGTGAGGAGAAATGATGGACCACGGCGATGCTGATGGCGAAATCGAAGCGGCCATCGGGGTGAGGAAGGTCGAGTGCGTCCGCCACGAACGATTCGTGGATTTTGCGGTCGTGCGCTATGCGCACGAGATTCGACGATCTGTTGCGTGCGTTCAATAATAGTTCTACATACCGAACAGGTGGGGGCCACTATCGCATTGTTGGGGCCAAGTTGGACAAGGGAACACACCTGTCCGATCCGAGAATAAACACGTTGGGGTTGACGGTAAGGTACTTCCCATTCCCGCAACCTACATCCAGCCCGACGGACGCTGTTGGCAGCTCTCGGAGAAAACGCTCAACGATTGGCCACGGCTATGTAGAGATACTATTAGTTCGATTCGATACCAGAGAGGTAACCATACACAACAGGCCAGCCAACAGCCAACAGCGGGCTAGAGAGATATGTATGCAGAACACTGGGTCCAGCCGTATCGAGTCGGAGTGGCGGGGCGTGTTGAATCGACAGAGCTGCGCCGCATTGGTCGCGAGTTCTGCGCCCAGTTGGGGCAGGAAGAGGGAGACGCTATCTGTGATTGGAGACGCACCTTGAAGCGAGTTGCTGAGAAGTGCGAGGCGATGTGCTGATAGACTCCGTGGACGTACTCCGATTCATATTGCTCGGGAGCAACTGGAGGCGTCGGAGTGGCCATGTTCGAGAGAAATCCGGCAGTCCAAAGAGCTACCTAGGGTTATAGGGGATAGATTGTCCTCCCCTCCTATTCACCGAAGTAAATCGCTCGTTCGGTCACGGGGTGTACTAATCTCGCGTGGTCGGCGACGGTGGTGGATGGCTGCGGTGTGTATGTTTTGGAGAAGTCGGAGTTGGTTGGTGGGACATGGTGGTGCGGCGTTGGTAGATACATTGGTGCTGGTGCCTGGGTGGTACAGGAACGGGTTCATCCGTTCATCCCTTCCCTTTGGCATGCCCGACGTAAATTACAGGCCAGTTATCTAGACTATCTACGTGAGCATGCAGTGTCCCCCGCAGTCAACTTATCGGCGTCTACATTATAAGCGCTCACACAGCATTGCCGCCACTCCGCTCTCGCCCGGAGTATGTGCTTGGCAGATTCCATACCGGGTCGCTTCTTCCTTCTTCCTGGCGAACCATTCTCGGTATATACAATCGACTATCTCGATCACCATCAATGCGAACTTCGCCCGGCCAATTCCCCCCCCTCCCCCGAGTTCATGGCCTGATGCGAGTTTCTTTTCTTCCAGGCTTACTTCGTGCGCCTCTAGGACATATTTCCATCGCTTTTGGTTACTCTGTGACATCAATGCCGTGCGAACGCTCTGCTCAGCCCACGACTCGATCGTCCGATGTCAAAGTTCAAGAGCCACTACGACTCGAGGTTCCGCCATATAAAGCCGAGGCTCCTCTCGATCGAGAGAGAGAGAGAGAGAGGTCGACTCGGAGGGGTTGTCTCCAGGATCGGAGTCTGGGTGACAGACCCGGGATGGAAGTTTCGGCTCCTGATATGAACTCGGACGACGGCTAAGCAAGTACATCTACCACGGCAGAGTCAGTTGATTCGTGACGAAGGAATCACTCCGACTCATGGTCGCAGCTGTTTAGAGCATATTATATTGCAAGGTGTCCGGTAAACTAGCTGTGACTTCAGCGGTCATGGGCCGCGTTGCCGTTGAGCGGAATGGAGTCGATTTCCTCCCTTATTCCGTTCACAAAGACTCTTGGAAAGGTCGTTTGGTACGTTCCCCTGGCCATCCCGCAACCAGATACCTCCCAGGCTGGGTTGGAATGATTGCGCGTACATAATCGCGAAGAAGCGCTCGTCCCAGGGATTTAGGCGACACCACGACACCACCATCCCAACTTCCCCCCCATTAGTGTATGTACTCTGCCTGCTGCCTCAGCACGACGCAACGCCTGCCGGTCACCCTACCCGTCCATACGCTGCATGCTGCCCTGCGCACTCAATTTTTCGCCGCCAGAATTTTCTTCCCTCAAACTCTGGTTCCTTGCATACATACTTTACTTCTCCCCAGAGGTTAATCGTACTCGATCGAGCCCCACTCCCTTGAGCCTCAGCATTCAGGCTTATCTTCTAGCGCTACTCGCTTGTCAAATTTCTCCGAGCGCTCTACATACCACCACAAACCCCAACCTCCGTCATCAACTCCTCGCCTCCGACAGCTAGCGACAACTTCCCGTGACTCCATTATACACCAGGCATCCTTTTTTGCTCCGCGCCGCCCTCAAACGCCCGCACGCCCAGAAGCACCTTGGGAAGGAACTCACCACCGACCCGAGTCCGTTCACCGTTACGGCCGCCGGCGCAATGTCCGGGACACCCACTATGCTCGCACCCACCACAATGTGCGACCCCAGACAATTAGGCAACGACATATACTTCGTCCAAGCCAATACCCAACTCTCGGCGACCAGAGGCGCCTTCTCCCAATTCATTTCCGACCATTCAAGTGGATGCGTCGCGAAGGGCACTTCTACGGCGGTTGCTTCCCGGGAGGCGGCGGCGCTCGATTGTGATTCGTCGAACAATTCCTCCCAGGTTGGAAATTCGCGGGACAGTAGTGTTGGCCCGTCCACTGCGCCAACCACGCCCCCAGATTCCAAGCCCGCCAGCATTAAGGACGCCGACAGTGAAGAGGATAAAAGGACGGCGTCCCAAGGGCTGTCGAGGAAGAGGGCTAGGCCCGAGGAAGAGCCAGCCGAGAAGGCAAAGAAGGCCAAGGCTACCGGCGGCCGGGCGCCGGAGGCGGGAGCCGTGAAGGAGGAGCAGGGGGAGGAGGTATTCGGGATCGGGCCCCGGACTTCGGGGGAGCCGGAGGGGGGCCGCACCCTTTCGCGGAAGGAAGCAGTGATTGGCCCAGCCAAACGAAAGGCCGCTGACAACGACTGCGCGGCGCTCGGCGCTCCGGCGACCCAACGCATCAAGACGCAGTCCTGCAGGGATGTGAAGGTCAAGGGCATTGCGAACCCCAATTACCTCTGCTACAGGAACTCGGCTCTGCAGCTTCTCGCAAGCTGCAAGATATTCCGCGAGGAGTTGGCCAAACACCTTGCGGGCCCTTGCAAGGTGGTGGGTGCCTGTGTGGCCTGTGGCCTAGCCACGTTCTTTGCCGGCCACTTCCATTCTGGCGACTCGAGGTTCAAGACCAATCCTACCAAACCAATTGCAGGCTTTAAGCAAGGTGAGATGCCAAAACACCACATGAGGATGTGCATGCTAATAAACCCTAGCACTGCCAAAGCCCTTCAATAGATTGTTGGGCCAGGAGGATGCCTTTGAGTATATCACTGCGGTGTTGTCGACAATCGAAAACCAGTTGACTAAGTAAGCCACCCAACACACTCCCGTAAGGCAGTCACTAACGACTACAGGGGTCTCCTGGAACCCGAAAAGAAGTCACACCCAGTCTACCGCGCCTTCAATGGCTGCTTCCCTTCAGTTGTGAGGTGTTCCCTTTGCGGACACGAAAGCTCCAACAACAACGAGGGCGTGTCGATGGTCATGGAGCCACTCACCCCGAGGTCCGAGCGAGAGGTGATCCCCCTACGCAACAAGCTGGTCCAGTACTTCTCTGCCGAGGACGTGGAGTACAGATGCGAAAAGTGCAAGAAGCCCGGTGGCAAAGCCACGAAGAGGATCACCGTCCGCTCAGGACCAGAGTTCCTGATTGTCAACATTGCCAGGCACAAGCCCGCGAAGTTCGCGTGGAAGAAGGGTGCGAAGGTCAGGAACCATGTTTCCTTCCACGAAAAGTTGTCGCTGCCCGAGACTCCAGCCAGCGGCAAGAGAAAACTGGCCCACTACAAACTTCAGGCAGTGCTTGCGCACGCGGGCTCAACTATGTCTGGCGGTAAGCCCAGCTCCTATTTGTGGCCTACCAAGGCTGCTGCTGATCCAATGACTGCAGGCCACTACATCTCCTACGTCCAGCAACCAGACGGCACCTGGGCCGAATGCAACGACGACAGTGTAGGCATTCGCACATGGCCGTTGTCGCGAGCAAACGTTGACTTTGAGCTAGGTAACGGAGGTTTCCCTCAAGGCCGTCCTCTCGTGCGACGGTGGCCATTTTCAGGCGTGCGTCCTCGGCTACTCGAAGGTCCACTGACGAGCTCCGGGTCTCGACGATGCCTCGCGACGTAAAAAAAAAAATTCTTGGTCAATGTTCGCAGCCAGCAACAGTATTACTGGGTTTTTTTTTTCTGTTCTTTGCTGTAGTTTTTTGCTTTTTAGGGGGGATCCTTTCCTTCTATTTATGGGGGCGGTTTTTCGTTGGGCCGGCGTTCGCGGTGCTCTTCATTTGATTTTGTTTCTTAGATTTCGTTACGGTATCGTTATTGGCGTTATAGCTGACTCCGCACTCTGTGGCTATCCAATGAGGGGGATGGGCTTGGTCATCACTGATGCCCTGTATATATAAAAAGTTGTGGGACTGGTCCAGGGGAATGCAGTTATGCCAAACGCTGGCGGGACTAGTTGGCAAGCACAAACGGAAGCGGGGGGAGAGTATGGGGCAATGGATGACCGCATTCTAGTAGACCTTCTATCACAATCCGCCATTTTGACTTTGGCCGTAGGCATGTGTATGTTGGACGTGCAGCAGCAGGTGGGGACAACAGTCGATTGACAGCAATACCGGCTGACAGCTCTCTCTCTCGGAGAGCAAACTGAACTCGTGGTCCCCCCAACAGCGCATCTTGCATCACACATATCCGCTCGCTATCAACTTCCCCTCCATATCCCCTCACCACTTCCCCCATTCTTACCCCTTTCACCGGATCTTCTACATTTGCAAGTTCGAGCAGCAGCAGCAGCAGCATGACCAGCACTCCATCCCCCGCTTCTCCCCATCTTGAACGAAGCGGGCACTCACCACGACCAGTGATCGACAATTTTTGTCCCAACCACCCTCCAACCCCTACCCTACTCATAGCGTCACGGGGCGGGGGGGGCACGCACTCTCTTGAGGATTTTCGTCCGAACCAGTCAAGTGCCCAAGACTCGGACTTTGGGATCCCCGACTGCCCAGGATGCGCCCAAGGAGGAGGGGGAGGAGGAGGAGGTGAGGAGGGAGGGGGGAAGAGACGAACTTTTGGAGGGGGGCGAGGAACGACTGGGCCTTGGGAACTTCCTGGGGTTTCCTGGGAGAGTGCGTGGAACTGCCCGAGACGAGCTTCCGGTATTGACCGCCTGGGTGTGCCTTCTTGCTGGAATACTGGATCGAGAAGGGGGGGGGGGGGGGGGATGATGCACAACACTGCGCCGTCGGAAGGGAGGAAACGGGGAAACCGTTACCGAAACCGAGTTATCTATGGGGAGTGCGAGCTCCCACGACCAAGCCTCCGACACTGGTTCAGGATTGGATGGGAGGTGGAAACGTGTGCTGCAGAGTCGAACTGGCCCCAGATGCATATGATCGATATGTGCAAGAGAGCGATTGCCAGTTCTCTCTCTCTCTCTCCCTCGCAGTGTGCGGATCGCACTGGAATTCCACCCCCTGGGCATGTCTCTGCATGCTTCGGGCGAGCTGTCGTCGCCATAGGGAGGGTTGACAGCGGCTCTTTGGCAACTTGCGGGTCTGTAGCTCCGGGAGAACAGCATGCGGACGGTGGTGAGAGGAAGGGCGCTCTCCGTCTGGGATTTGGGAGCTACAGCGAAAGCCGGCCCAGCATGGTTGTTGCTGCACGGAGGAGCGGCTGGACGGTGGGCTATGAGCACAAGCTCAAGGCGGAGATAACGAGTCAGAGTGGGGATCGCACTTGACTCCCTTTCGGTGTGTGTCCGCTTCCGAATACTACCAGGCGTGGTGGGGGAGGCGGTGATGCCTGTCTGTGGGTGTGAGTGCTAATGCCGATGCATGGGACGAACAGACGAAACGATTGGATAATGGCTGTCGATTTCGGGGCCGAGACGGTGGGGTATGGCGAGCATGATCATCAGCTGGCTGCTCGAAGATGAGGGATAACACACCGACCATGGAGAGGCATCGACAACCTGAAGGCGGCGAAGCGACGACATGGCAGCAGTTCGGGGGCGGGGGGGGGAAGGGGGAAGGGGTTAGGAGGGAGAAGAGGACCTCTGGCTCTCGTTGCGGAGGTCTCTCTCTCCTATCCATACAATCCAATCACATCCTTAGCACGAACTTCCAAGTTCCTGGCATGCAAAGGCTATGGCCCCGGCTCCCCTCTGGCTGGCTGACTGGCTGCCTGTCCGACTGGTCCGTTTCTTTGGCGGCAGCGAACCAAGTCATGGGTACTCTACATACTGGTGACTTCAAGGGAACGAATAGGAAGCTACAACACGGGCTTTCGTCATGCCAACCTCGCCAGCCACCCCGCACGGCGGCGTCAATGCGGCGAAATTCGGGCACGAGTACTGGCGAGGAGGGATTGACAAGATGCCCAATTTTCTCAGGCAGCGTCCCCGGGGGGATCCGGGAGGTACACAAAGGGTGGCCATGGGAGAATGAGTCGATACGACTTCAAGTCTCCGCAGGAAGCAGGAAGCGGGAAGGAGGAAGCAAGGAGCATCTCGAACTCATCCAATTTGCTTCCCAAGGCCTACGCCAGTCAATAGTTTGAGCTTGGGAACCAAATCATGGGATCCCATTGCGCCCTACTTCCAAACTCTCGGTGAAGCTGGCTGAATGGTTTCGGCCGCAGTCAACCTACAACCCATGTCATCAAGCAACAGATTCAGCGCCGACGGAAGCTGCCCGGAGAGGAGATCACACTCGACTGGGTTCACGATATATCTTCGCGGCTCGACTGCACATCCACTGGGGACTTTGATCCTTCCATTGGTCCAAGCAGTACGTATATTCCCCAGAGGCGAATGCTGATACGTAGCCCCTTCACTCCTGACCAACTGTTTATCTTTACTAATTGCCGTGGGTAGTCCCAGGAGGATCCATGAATGGATTTCTAGCTCGGATTCGTCCTCGACCGTGTCGGATGCTCGCGATCGAGCCCCCACAGACGAGGGGATTCGCAATCGGCCGGTCAAGGCAAGCAAAGTAGCTCAATCCACTTGATATCCGGACATCGAAACACCCACCCCCCACAGCCGGGGGATCATAGGCTCCCTCATATTGCTGCTTGACCATTAATGCAGATCCCATTCCACAATCTAGCGGTATCGAGAATCCTGCCCGACGACTCATAGATGCAGTCCATTTCGTTCCGACCTCTTCAAGGCCAACCAACAGGCACGGAGTGGCGATGGTATTGAACGGCCGCGGGATAATGACCCCCAATTCCGGCGAGGATACCCCACTAGGGAGCTAGAATGCCACAGCTTACAGTTCATTCCTGTGTGGTCGAAAGGAGAGGCTATTCTGCCGCAGATCGATTGACTAGAGGGCGGAGAACGAAGTGAGCCCCCCAACTCAACAGCACGATATCCAGTGATACCGCGAGGCGCGCTCCCAACAAGTCTCTCCGTATTGCAGAACGCAGAGGGCCATTCGGCAGATGAGAGCATCCAATGGATAGTAGCGAAGAGCGAAGGCGGAGGAGGCGGCGGAGTTTCCGCTCCCTTCCCGGGATGAGTGTAAGGAGTGAGCGATCGCAGCTCTCACCACCACTGGACCCGGGTGCGATGGGGCTTGTTGCGTGATGTGATATCCGTACCTGCAAGTTATATCAGCCCCCCTTCCTCCCGAGATCTGCGCCTTTCAGCGTGGCTGTGGGGGTCTCGTCTGGTCCTCTGAACCCAATATCAAGTAGTAGCGTCCGTAATTCCCCTATCTCAACACATTTCCGAGTGTATACGTAAGGCGTATGAGGCCGTTCGTACGAGCACGATCTGGATATACGGGTAACTCGATGAGTTGTCGTCCCATGATGGCGGGAAGGTACTGGAGCGGGTTGGTTCCCAACATTTCGACGCCGCCTGGACGTAGGAAGACCGGGCTGCGGGGGGAGGGGGGCCCGGAGTCGGTTCCATGGACGAACGGCAGTCCCAGGCCCCCGCCCATGACTCGACCCTCGAAAGCAGCTCGCTCTCTCGGTCGCCACTGTCCGGAACCCAACGTAGCCTTCCTCATGCCCCACCCTCCCCTTCTCTTCCCCCCAGACGACACCAACCAGTGAACTAGCGTGCAGATATCGTGTGTTGCGCGGCAGCTAGTTCTCAGATCCCACCACTCCGGCCGACCCCACCGACCATGTTCGATCCAGGCGACCTCCACCTGGCGAAAATGGAGGCGATCTCACCCCTCGTGGGCCGGCGTTCGATGGGGATGGTAGCCGTAGAGGGCCGCTCACGGCGGGTTGAGCCCGCAAGCCGGAGGAAGGTTGTGGTTCGGTTGACATCCCGGTCCCGAGACAACAAATCGTGGAGACGGCGGCCCTTCCTCCTCCTATGCCTTCCTGCCCTCCCTCCCTCCCTTCCTTCATCGTGGCGCTCTCGAGAGAAATCCCCAGGTTGAGTGACAGGGGAAAGGCAGTGCAGTGGAGTGGAAATAGAGTGGAGTCTGTTCTTCTCTCACAGCGTATTCACCCCACCCCTTCCTCGCCAGGGCCAGTATCTCCGGAGCACGCGACACGACACCACTAACCGCAAACCACTGACCCATACGTGTACGCCACAGAGTTCATCCGGTCCCCCTTCACTGGAATAATCCGAGTGATGTCTCGTGAGGCTCACCCCTCCAGTGACGAGTGGGCCATCCGCAACTCCCCCCCCCCTTTTCCTCTCACATCCGATGAGCCTTCACAACGCACCTGCGATCGGGATCGGAGGGAAGGGAGGGGGGGCTTACATGTACGTAGTATGTAAGCTCGCTTTCACTAGGGGAAGTAGAGGGTGAAAGACAAAAAGAAAAGGAAATATTACCGTCATTAAAAAAAAAAAAGGAGTATGAATACTGCACATACTTGCGTCCATCTGCCCCACTCCCCCCACCCCGGAAGATATCCACTTCGGAAGGCTCAGACCCTTCGGGAGTGGATCGGAGTGGAGTTAAAGTTAGCGTTTGTAGTTGGTCGCTACACACTCCCCCACGGTAAGTAGGCAGGGTGTGTGCACAGACAGACATCATAAGCTTACATACACGGTGGAGCTTGAGGCTAGATGGGGGTTGCCTAGGTATCAGGCAGGGTGCCTGCGTGCGTCAGTTGTGCGTGCGCCATGGGTAGTTAGTGTATTTGGTGTGTACTCTAGCTACATGGTAGCTGGAGTATGTAGACTTGCTTTCCCGGTGATGTAATTTACATCGAGTATGTATGTAGTCAGGGGGGTTTCCACGTTGTCCAACAGTGGCGCTCTGTGACTTGCATGATACTCTACCAAGTGGAGTGGATATCCAGTCACTCTGAGATGACGGGGATGGGAAGGGGGCGAGATGCGGCCAGACAACGGTCTGCACGTAAACGTGAAAGTTCTGGTACCTATAACGGGCCCTTCTGCAACTCCCCTCGATACCTACTTGCGTACTTACCTCGTATTGAAGACACAGAAAAAGAAGATACAAACAAGCATTAAATTCTGCCCTCCTACAGCTACCCCTCCCCCCAGTCGGAATCAGGAACCAAGATACATGGGTCCGTGAGTGTGCGCAAACACATCGACAGTTAAAGTACACACAACACAATAACAAAACAGAAAAACGATGACGAGAATGGTGGGAATAGCGAGGAAATAACGGAACAGCCAAATCGATGAGAAAAGAAGAAGAAAAAACCCCCCCCCCCCCGGTTCTCCACCCTCATGCTTGACCCCAATCATAACTACTTACTTATCCACAAACGACAAAAAAAAAAAGCCAATCCTCAGCCCCCAGGTCCGACAGATTCAAACCCAGAAACCTCTACTGGTCGAAAGAAACGAAAGGAAAAAGAAAATAAATATATAACCGTAGAGCTATGCCATGATTGGAAACTCTAAATAACAAGTGCCTGCCTCTGCCTTACCGTCCGTTACCCATTCCCCCCGCCGGGCCGCCGAGTCCGGTAGATAGCTATATATTTGTAAATGTAATTGTATGAAGGAGATCCGTTTGCGAAAGAAAAAACGAACAAGTTATTGTTTTGCTTGACTATAGTGTCGCAGATGAAAAGTAATAGTTGTCCCATAGGTACTGGTAATCCTCAAGGACACCGCCGAGCAAGCCGAGTACCGGTTGATTGTTGAGCCTACCAGATATGCTCTGCAGGAACGGTCTGTGGATACAGCACACACGCATCAGTTCTCCGTTCGGGGGGAATGTGAAAAGGGAGAATGGATGAGACCAGCTAGGCAGAGCGAGAGAGACTGAGAGGGAGAGACAGCGCAATACAGCACAGCACATCATAACACACCCCACTTATGGGGGGGATAGAAGCATGCTTGTAGAGCCTGGTTCCCGTTGCTTGCTTGCTGTCACAGGCAGGTATTGCTAAAAATAACAACACCGCGAAAGGGGAAAAAAAGCAAAGTGAAAGAGGAAAAGTATGGACAAGAGACGTACCCGGTGATATTCTCGTAGAAAGCACCTCTAACACCCCACCAGCCCATCGCCCATGCCCTCCTGGTGAGTTCGTCCCGTTCTAACTGCGTCAATCCTCGCAACCCACCAGGAACGCTCATTTCAAGCTCGCGCTTCGTCATCTGTCTCGCAGCGTACTCGAGCGAGAATCCCAGTAACCAAGGCGTCCAGCTCTTGCGGTCGTTGGCGAACCGCTTCATCGCTACCGCGTACACCACCGGCCGGAGGATGTACAGCACCTCTGCCAGGTAGCCCGTACCGCGGATGCGGTGGAGGAGCTGAGCGGGCGGCTTGACGTCCTCTGCCGTCAGGACCTTGCTGAGGAGGTACTGCGAGATTTTTCCGCTGTTGGGGAGACTAGGTAGTTCCAATCCCGTGCGCGGCATCTTCCAACCCGCCGCTTCGCCGGGCGGGGGAGATTCCGGCTCGAAGACACTGTCCTCCAGCGCCGGGTCAATCTCCCTTTCCGGCAATGGCGGCGTCAGCAGCGGCCGCGAATTCGTCAACCGTAGTAACAGCAGCCTGCACAGCGCCTTGGCGGTCTCGAGCACGATGACAACATGCCAGCGCATCTTCTTGCCTCGGCGCTTGGCGGCCATCTCCCACAACAACTCGGTGTACTGGATCATGGTGATCAGCAGAGCGACGCGACGGTAGGACGGACTGCGCGTCGTCCAGAATTTAGTGTAGCGATTGTGCGGGGACGGCTTTTCGCGCGGCAGCGAGGACGAGGCGGCGTGGGCGAGCGGAGACGAACGCGCGAGCAGTGAGTCGTGGTATAGCGAGAGAAGCTGGATTCCGCTGTGCAGTGACTCCGATGCGAGCTCGACATCTTTGAAGCGCGCTGTTGTGGAAGCGGGTTAGTTTTCGTGATCATCGCATTATCATCAGTCAGATCCGGTGGAAGGGTCGCGTGCGCAAACGGGGGCGGCGGGTATGTAATTTAACTAGGGGGAATACAGAGAACGGACGGACGGACCAGGAACTATATATGTCAAGCTTCTGAGCGCACTCTCGATCTGCGATACCGCGCCCGCGTTCTTTGTGATGAAATCGCCGTACATGTCCGTGTACGGTCGGAAGCTCTTCTTCCCCGCGCCCGCCGGTGGTGAGGCCTCCATTGCGATGAAGGATGCGATGGTCCGTGCTAGTTGTGGAAGTGGCTTAGATGCCGAATATGTGTCGTGGAAAAATGCGCCGTGGGATCGAGTGAGGGCGGGGATAGATCGATGTGAGATAGGAATGGAATGAGCGCTGTGTGTTGGTTACGTGCGATTAGGTGGGAGCTGCTGCTTGTTTGCGAGGCGAGGCTGCGCCAAGGGGGGCCGTAGAATCAACAAGCAGCAACCTCGGCATGTGCCAGCTGTGTTAGTGCTCTGGCGCCGGCGATTGGTCGAGGCGTATAGAACCCAGGAAATGAAACTCCACGAGTCAAAATGGACGGTCTCTACGAAATCCCTCACGAGTGACAGTACATGTATAAGTAATTCTTTGCAAGCCTTCCACGTGAGTTGCAGTCTGAATACCTGAACACAGGCTCATTACCGTCTGGTTCCTCAATCTACCTACCGACTTCAGAACCAGAGCGAGAACAAAAAAAAACGAGCAACAGCTCAAAAGCATAAATACGATTCTCCAGAATAAAAATGAACAAAAGTATCATGGTCATTTCATACACCACAGTAGAAGGGCAGAAGGCAGAAGAAAAAGGAGCCGGTGGTGTTGTAGATCATGGCAGGCGGCTTATCCCTTCATAATTTATCGTTTTTTGTTCTTCTTGTCGTCACCATTGGAGCGTCCGGGCTTTGAGTCCTTCATCTCGGCCTCGTCCTCCATTTCATCCCAGTCATCTGTAAATACATCAGCTATCATGCAACGGTAACAGGGATTTGGATGCCACTCACCGCCAGAATCGACATCAGAAGCCCCAGAGCCTTCGTCAGCACTAGCATTACCATCACTGAAATCCGACTCATCCGAAGCACTTCCGTCCGATTCTTCGCCAAAGTCCGAGGCCTCGAACTCAGACTCGTCCTCCTCAACCTCTCCATCATCCTCATCTGAGTCGCCGCCCAGGAAGCTCCAGCCGCCGTCTTGGAAGAAAGCCTTCGGGTCCTGAATGACCGTCTTCATGATGGTGGGCCAGTTGAGATTCAATGGCCCTTCGGAGTAGGCAATATTGCTAGAGTCCAACCACTCCTTCACGTTATCAAGAAGCTCCATAGGAATCGAGTTGATGTGCGTGACAGGACGAGTGTACTCCTTGTACACACAGACGAGATCAAAATTTTTGAGTCCGAACTGTAGTTCCTCATCAGCATCATCTCCTCTAGGGACGTATTGACACATACTTGTACACGCTCCAGATGGGCAATCTCAATCTCATCCAGAGTGATTACCAGGAACGGCATATCCGTCAAGGAGACCAAGGCGTCGGTAGTAGGGGCGCAAAGTACATTCGCGCGGAACGGAACACCACTGAATCCGAGCTCACGATATGGGACATCGACGTCAACACCGGCTTCGATCTTCTTGGCGGCTTCGGAGATTTTCTCAGCGAACGCCTTGAACTCCTTGTCCAACTCAGCTCGCCGTCTCCTTTCTTCCTGTTCCTGTTCGAACTCTTCCTCGTCTCCGTACCGGTACTTCCTCTTTCTGTTTCCAGTCTCATCGAACTGAATGTCAGTAGCTTCGCGGTAGAATTGGACATCCTTTGTCTTCTTCTTTCCGATCATGATAGGATCTTTAAGGTGGACATGAATTAGGACAATCAACTCGTGAGCACAAGGCTGGAAGAAGAGGTGCTTGACATTGCTGAACAGGATGTCGACGCGGTGATCGCTGCGCAGGGGCGACTGATATCGGAGACCATTCTCATGAATCTCAAGTTCTCCTGGCACACGCTTACCGTCCATACCTGGCCGAATGAAGACGTCGGGCAGGCGCTGAGGGCGACGGTTACGCATCTCACGAAGGTTATCCTGCGTAACAACATCCTCCATCTCTTTCCGCTCGTTCTCCTTCTTGGTGGCATTCTTTTTCATGTCCGTAATGCTGTCGCAGATAGAAGCGATGCGCTCGTTGTCAGTGCTGCGGTAGGTCAAACTCCGGAGGAAATGAGCATTTGGATCTTCGAACGGCAGGTCATCTTTTCTGCCGACACCCTGACCGGGTGACAGCAAGTTGATGCGCAAGTAGGTGAAATCGTCTTCCTCCGTCTTGCTGGCATTCTTGATAGTTGCGATGTGGAAAGGCACAGGGCGTCCAAAGATGGGAACGATAATCGTCTGGTTCCTTGCGTCGACAATGATTTTGATATCGCTCACAGCAACAGGCAGTTGATTCTCCCTCTTGTAGGACTCGAAGCGCTTGATCGTACGTTTACCCTTGCCATCGCCCACAGTGCCGCCCTCGGAAAACCTCTCGAGACCTCGAGCTTGTAGAGAGGCCCGCAGCTCAGCTTGATGCTCCTTACGTCTCGCTTCTGCGCCATCATCAACGGTACCTCGGTCACCACGGAGCTTCGACTTCATGATGACCGCTGTACTCCTGGGTGGTGGAGCACGAACTTGCTTCTGTTCCGGCTTCGGCTTTACCTCAGGCTCGTCGTCCTTGAAATAGAAAGCTGCTTCCTTGAGATCCTTGGGGCAGCCTCCAGTAAAGACAAGAGGATCTGCGTTGGTGACCTTTACGGTATCCGTCAATAGCAAGCTGTAAATCTTGCTCTTGGCATCCTGGGGCTTCGGATTTTCGAGATCGCTGAAACCAACTGTGACGCAAAGTGTCATCCCGTCCTTCAACACTCGTGTGCTCTTGGGGCTGATTGTAAGGCAGTTGTCACGAGCCTCGATACCAATACCGAATCCGATGGTCTTGAGAAAGTGCTTCTCCACTTCGGGGTGTTTGGATTTGACATTCTGAAGCGCTTTTTGATAGACGTCTTTACAGGGCACGCCATCTCGCATCGACTTGAGCACCGTCCACTGGAGTTCGATCAAGAAGCTGTAATACTTTTCCTGAGACTATTAAGGCGGTCAGACGAGATATCCGCCTGTATATCGGCGGGACGTACGTACCTTACTCGGGTCTATTAAGTAGGTCCTTCCGATCTGAGCAGAGTATGACTTATAACGCCAACCCATTGAGGCCAGGATGATACCGGCGTGAAGCGGGTTATCGTCGGCCTGGGCGCTCTGCTTCAAGTCGTACTTGCCACCACTTTGGACAACTGGCCCAACCGTCCAATCCAACTGGGTAACATCAAAATCGTCCCCCAGCTTCAGCGACTTGGCCTTGAAGAACTTCTGGTCGTCGATTTTGGCTTCGATCTTCCGCGAGAGTGCTTCGTGGGTAACCTTTTTCTCCTCGTCAATGATCTTGGACATTTCGTCGATGAAGTAGTCTTTCATGACCGCCACAAGTGCCCTAGACGTTGTGCGCATGATCTTCAATTCCGCTTCATCTTTGACCGACATGCAGAGCGAGAACGCAAGCGACACATCCACCTCTTGAACACCGAGCCCCTCCGCTGAATAGACCTCCCGCCACGCCTTAGGAAACGGGCCATCGGCTTGGTCTTTCGCGAGGACACCAAGCTTGTTGCCACACTTCTTGATGGCATCGCAGATAGTTTGGAAATGTCTTCTGTTCTCCGTTTCGTCTTTGCCTCTCATCAAGAACTCGACAGCAGTCTTTCCGCCTCTAAGTGGTTCCAGATGCCTCGCTATCAAGCAAACTGCGTCAGCGCCACCCGACACACTGGATCAGAAGCACAACGATCAACCCACCTTTCTTCAGAGTCGTAACGACGTAGAACCTCTCTGGAGTAATCAAGAACAACGTCGCCGGGAATTCATAACCGAGTAGCCAGAACTATAAAAGACAGTTGTAAGCCTCAACATTCCCGACGATGAGTGAGATCAAGGTGCACAAACATGTAGCGACAAGGATTTAGAATAGGACCCCTCTGCAGTTTTTCCCATCAGCACCAAGATGGACCCAGCCCCGGCAAACGCCTCATTCTTCTTGAGATCCTTCCACGTCGATATGAGGTTGCCCAAACGAGTGTGGAACTGGTGCTTGTCGATCCTGACTTCGTCGCCCATGTTTGCTGCTAGTTGGAGAACAAAGTTGGTTTTGGGCTCTTGTATCAGGCAATAGGTACGGCGATGATGGTGGCAGCGTTGCTCGAACCGCAGCAGAATAATATGTGCTTGGACCGAGGGTCGACGCGACGCGATTGCTGTGGCTGCTGAAGTTGAGGCAACACGATTTCACGAGCTGCTTTGTTGGGTGGCGAATTTAGCTATGGGATTGGAGGGTACCTACAGCAGTCACAAGAAATGGGATATTTGTGGAGTAGAGAAGAAAATGAGAGGAAAGAGAGAAACCGCGTTTCGTCAGAATGTCGGTCGCGTAAAGAAGCAGATAATCAAGGTTGTGCCAAGACAATAATCAGGCTACGTAGCACGGGACAACTCACTGAATGATCACTAGACTAACAATCACTTTACCCAAGTACATACCTGTGTAACTCGTTCACGTTCCCTCCAAGCACCCCCTCGTCGACTGTGCTGCCATACCAACACCTTTACCGTCCGGCATTGAGATTGCGCATTAAGGGTTTCGATGGATATCTAGAGTACAAAAAGATGCGATCGAATATCTATCCTTTCTTAGTTGAATGCTCTGAGCCTTAAACTTAAAGAGAGATCTTCACATCGCGGCCTGCCGTCTGAAACGACTCTAAATCCTTAGGTCATGATATGTAAAGCACAACTAGCGCGCGACAGGCAAACCGCATCTATGTACCCGAGCTCACGGCAAGTTTGTGCAGCAGAGCACAAAGCAGAGAAACTCGGGTGAGTATGAATGGAATTCAAAGGAAGAAGTGTGGAAGTCGCAGTTAGTAGTGTGTATGTACAGATACGTCATTATCTATATATATTTTTGTTCGTTATGGCGTAAAC
>Ga0307508_10002617_pt1 | contig 18905 bp, 19 predicted proteins | sample 9_EM_MG_FD_203089 | JGI IMG/M metagenome (GOLD analysis project Ga0307508, IMG submission 203089) | Populus trichocarpa ectomycorrhiza microbial communities from riparian zone in the Pacific Northwest, United States - 9_EM | ecosystem: Host-associated > Plants > Roots > Unclassified | place... | reverse complement strand
CGGGCCGGGGGCGGCTCCCGAGGCGGCCCCCGACGCCGCGCCGGACGGCGCGGCCGCGGCCGGGGCCAAAGGCGTGCCCACCCCCAAGGACCTCGCGGGCCTGGGCCGCGGGCCCGGCGCCTCCGGCGGCCCCGCCGCACAGCACCCGGCGCCCAATGCCACCCTCCGCTGGTCCTCCGACAAGGGCTGGGTCGACCGCGGCCCGGGCTCCGGAGTGGGCGAGCCGCCGGAGACCGCCAATCTGCCCATGCTGGCCCAGCTCACCAGCGCCGAGCAGCGCTGGGCCGACCGCGAGGAGGACATCACCGCCGTCAGCGGCGACCCGTTCGAGGTCGGCCAGGTCTTCGCCCGCCGCTGGACCGAGCGCCTCTCCGACCTCGGACCCCTCCACCAGCTGTCGACGGAGTACCCGCGCATCCCGCACCGCATCGACGGCGAGCTGCTGCGCTACGCCGCCCGCTTCGGCCTGCTCGCCCACAAGGACGACCAGATCGACGAGCACGACCGGTATGCCATCCGGGCCGGGTTCTGGCGCGAGATCGACATCCGCACCGCCGCCGAACACGCCCCGGCGGGGGAGTAGGGCCCAGGGGGTGTCCGCAAAGTCCCGTCGGGCCCGCGACGCCTGGCACGCTCCCCCAGCTACCGCTGGGAGGTGCCCCCGCTCGCTGCGTTGTCGGGCGCGTCCGAGTAGGCCCGCCCCCGGACTCCGTCCGGGAGGTGCCCCCGCGAGGACGACCCTCCGCCTCGCGATCGCACGTTCCCCCAGCTACCGCTGGGAGGTGCCCCCTGACGCCGCGGGCTGACTCGACGCGACTTTGCGGACGCCCCCTGGCTGCGGGCCCCCGGGAACGGCTCCGGGGGTTTGGGCGCGTACCCTCATAGCTCGTGAGGACGGGCGCGAAACAGGCGACGGCAGGCGATGTGGTGTGCACCGTGCGCGGCCTGGTGAAGACCTACCCCGCGGCGCGTGGCCGCCGCGGTGCGCCCGCCACGCCCGAGGTCCGGGCCAGCGACGGCATCGACCTGGACGTGGTGCGCGGTGAGGTGTTCGGGCTGCTCGGGCCCAACGGTGCCGGGAAGTCGACCCTCGTACGCCAGCTCACCGGCCTGCTGCGGCCCGACGCGGGCCAGGTCCGGGTGCTCGGCCACGACCTCGTACGCCACCCCGAGCGCGCCTCCCGCCTGCTGGGCTACCTGGGCCAGGACTCCACCGCGCTGGACGAGCTGACCGTCGCGCTCGCCGCCGAGACCACCGCACGGCTGCGCGGGCTGGACGCGCGCGCGGCCCGCGCCGAGCGGGACGCGGTGATCGGGGAGCTGGGGCTCGCCGGGATCGCCGGGCGGCCGCTCAAGAAGCTCTCCGGCGGTCAGCGCCGGCTGGCCTGCGTCGCCGCCGCCCTGGTGGGGGAGCGGCCGCTGCTGGTGCTGGACGAGCCGACCACCGGCATGGACCCGGTCGCGCGGCGGGCCGTATGGGCCGCCGTGGACCGGCGGCGGGCCGAGCGCGGGGTGACCGTGCTGCTGGTGACGCACAACGTCATCGAGGCCGAGACCGTCCTCGACCGGGTCGCGGTGCTCGACCGCGGCCGGGTCATCGCCTGCGACACCCCCGCCGGGCTCAAGGCGATGGTCGCGGACGAGGTGCGGGTGGAGCTGGTGTGGCGCGCCGAGGCGCCGCTGCACATCCCCGGCGTCGCCGCGCTTCGGGACGCCGCGCACGCCTCCGGGCGGCGCTGGACGCTGCGGCTGGCCCCGGACGCGGCGCGCGCCGCGATCGCCACCGTCACCGGCGGGCCCGCCTTCGCCGCGCTGGACGACTTCACCCTCGCCACGCCCAGCCTGGAGGACGTGTACGTGGCGCTGGGCGGCCTTACGGACGGGGCGGAGGGGCTGGTGAAGACGTGAGGGACCGTAGGAGGTGAACGCGGCCGTGATCGTGTCCGTAACCAAGCCCATGACCAAGCCAGACGGAAGAGGAGCAGCGCAGACGTGAGTGTTGTGCCCGCGCAGGCCATGCCCGGCATGCCGAAGGCCGGGGTACCGGCCGAGGAGGCCGGTGGCGCCGCGCCCCGGCCCGCCGACGGCGTCCCGGCCCCGCTCGTGGCCCCGGCGCCGCTGGCGGCCTCCGCGCGGCTGCTGCCCGCCCTGGCCGCGGTCTACCGGGCGCAGCTGTCGCGGGCGCGGGTGGCCCGGATTCCGCTGCTGTTCGTGGCGACCTTCCAGTCCGTCGGGATCATGGTCCTGATGCGCGGTGTGGTGGACGAGGGCGGCGGCGCGGCGCGTTCGGTGGTGGCCGGGTCGAGCGTGCTCGTCGTGGCCTTCGTGGCGCTCAATCTGCTCGCGCAGTACTTCGGCCAGCTCCGGGCGAGCGGTGGGCTCGACCACTACGCGACGCTGCCGGTGCCGCCCGCCGCGGTGGTGCTCGGCGCGGCCGCCGCCTACGCCTCCTTCACCGTGCCCGGGACGGCCGTCACCGCGGTCGTCGGCAGTGCGCTGTTCCAGCTGCCGATGGGCCACCTGTGGGTGCTCGCCGCGGTGGTCCCGCTCTCCGGCGCCGCCCTCGCGGGTCTGGGCGCGGCACTCGGACTGCTCGCGCCGCGCCAGGAACTGGCCACGCTGTGCGGGCAGTTGGGGATGTCGGCCGCGCTGCTGCTGGGAGTGCTGCCCGCCGACCGGATGCCGGAGGTAGTGTCGTACGCGCGTGATCTGCTGCCGTCGACGTACGGTGTGGAGGCCCTGGCCCGGTCCTTCGACGGACAGCCCGACTGGCTGGCGGTCTGCGCCGACCTCGGGGTGTGCGCGGGGGTGGCCGTGGTGTCGCTCGCCGCCGCGACCTGGGCCTATCGCAGGGCTGCCGTGCGGTGACGCGCCGCAGCAGACCTCCCGCCGACCGAAGTACGCCATCCGCCTGGCACGATGACGGAGTGACCGCACCGTTGACGCCACATGATCAGCCCTCGCCGCACGATGGCTCCGAGCCCGGCCAGCCCGTATCGGGCGAACCGGCCGCGCAGGGGCATCCCGAACCGTATCCCGCCGAGGAGTCCGAGCCCGCCGAGCACTCCGAACCGGGGGAGGAGCTGCGGGCCGAGCTGGTCCAGGCCTCCGTGGCGGCGATCGCGGTGGCGGTCGCGGGCGTGCTGCTCGGGCTGCTGTGGCTGTGGCTGGCGCCCCGGGTGTCGCTGATCTCGGACGGCAAGGCCGTCTATCTGAAGAACTCCGAAGGCGAGGACGCGATCGGCGCGGACGGGGTGTTCGTGCTGGCCGCGCTGGCCTTCGGGTTCGTCTCGGCGGCGCTGACGTTCCTGTTCTGCCGTCGCGGCGGGGTCGCCCTGGTGGTCGGGCTGGCCATCGGCGGCGTACTCGGCTCGGTGATCGCCTGGCGGCTGGGCGTCTGGCTCGGGCCGTCCACGGACGTCGTGGCGCACGCCCGGCAGGTCGGCAAGGGCGTCGCGTTCGACGCGCCGCTGAAGCTGAACGCGAAGGGCGCGCTGCTGGCGTGGTCGGTGGCCGCGATGGTCGTGCACCTGGCCCTGACCGGCTTGTTCGGCCCCCGCGACGAGGAAGAGACCTACTACCAGGCCTCGACCTCGACCACCGCGTAGCCCGCGTAGCGGCGCCCGGAGCCAGGGGTGTCCGCAAAGTCGCGTCGGGTCAGCCCGCGGCGTCAGGGGGCACCTCTCAGCGGTAGCCGGGGGAGCGTGCGATCGCGAGGCGGAGGGTCGTCCTCGCGGGGGCACCTCCCGGACGGAGTCCGGGGGCGGGCCTACTTGGGCGAGCCCGACAACGCGGCGAGAGGGGGCACCTGCCAGCGGTAGCTGGGGGAGCGTGCCAGGCGTCGCGGGCCCGGCGGGACTTTGCGGACACCCCTACGGCCTCGGCGCGCTGGAGGCGCGGACGACCAGTTCCGGGCGCAGGCGCTCGGACTCGACCGGTTCGCCCTCCAGCAGCCGGGACAGCAGTCGCAGGCCCCGGCGGCCCATCTCCAGCATGGGGGAGCGGACGGTCGTCAGCGGCAGCGGCAACTCCGCCGCGAGCGGGGTGTCGTTGAACCCCACCACGGCCACATCGGCGCCCGCCCGCAGGCCCCGGTCGCGCAGGGCGCCGATCGCGCCGATGGCCGCGAAGTCGTTCACCGCGAACACCGCCGTCGGCGGCTCCGGGGTGTCCAGCAGCCGCGCCGTGGCGGCATGTCCGCCGGATACGTCGAAGCGGGACCGCGCGATCCGGTGGGGCGGAATCGGCAGCCCCGCCTCCCGGTAGAGGTCCACCAGGCCCGCAGTACGGTCGATGCCGGTGCTCGCGTACGGCTCGCCCGCGACGACCGCGACATCGCGGTGGCCCAGCTCCAGCAGATGGTCGGCGACCAGCCGCCCACCCAGGTAGTCGTCGCAGGTCACCGACGGGTGGTCACCACAGGTCCGGCTGACCAGGACGAACGGGATACCGCGCCCGGCCACCTCGGCCAGGAAGCGCCCGTCCGCGTGGGCGTCGCCGAAGATCATGCCGTCGACACGCCGCCCGATGACCATGTTGGTGCGGCTGCGCTGGGCCTCGGGGCGGTCGCCGGTGTTGGCGACGAACGTCGACAGGCCCTGCTCGGCGGCGGCCTCCTCGATGCCCTCGTAGATCGTGGCGAGCACGATGTCCGACAGCCGGGGGACCAGGACGCCGACCAGATTGCTGCGCCGGGTGCGCAGGCTGGTGGCGTGGGGGTTGGGCTGGTAGCCCAGCTCGTCGGCGAGTCTGCGGACCCGCTCCACGGTGTTGGCGGAGGCGGCGCGCAGGCTCTCGTCCGGCTTCGCGTGCAGCACTCGGGAGACGGTCGAGACATGCAGACCGAGCTGATCGGCGATGGTCCGCAGGGTGACCGGTCGTGCTTGCTGCGTGCCCACTTCGGCTTGGCCTCCGGTTGTCCCGCTGCCGCACCCCCGGCCCCCGGTACAGCGAACGAACGTGATGGTAACAGCGGACCTCTTGACACCCGTGGCCGGTGACACACATCCTACCCAAACGATTGCCCCAAACGATTGGGCGCAACATTGAGCCACTCAAGGCGTGGTTTCCGGCCACGTGTCGCGGCGTATTCACGCCACATCATTGGAGGAGGCAGGGTGCGCAGGATCGTCGTACTGTCGACGGGCGGGACCATTGCCACCCGCCAGGACGCCCATGGCACCCGGCTCGCCGCCGATCCGGCGGACGCCCTGCTGGACCGGCTTCCACGGCCCCCGGGGGTGCCGGTCGAGACGCGCGACGTCTTCTGCCTGGGCAGCTATCTGCTGACCCCGGCCGATATGCGCGAGGTCGCCGTGGCCGCCCACGAGACGCTGGCCGACGAGAGCGTCCGGGGCGTGGTGGTGACCCACGGCACCGACAGCCTGGAGGAGACCGCGTACCTCCTCGACCTCTTCCACGCCGACCCCCGGCCCGTGGTGTTCACCGGCGCGATGCGCCCGGCGGACGCCCCGGACGGCGACGGCCCGCGCAACCTCGCCGACGCCATCGCGGTCGCGAACGCCGCCCGTGCCCGGGACCTCGGCGTGCTGATCTCCTTCGACGGCCGGATCTACCCCGCCCGCGGCACCCGCAAGGCCCACACCGTGGCCCCGGCCGCGTTCGCCGCCCCCGACGGCGGCCCGCTGGGGCGGGTGGCCGACGGCGAGGTGGAGATCACCGCGGCTCCGCTGCGCCCCAAACCGCTCGACCTCGCGGCCTTCCGCCCCAACGAGCCCGAGAGCGTCCGCACCGACATCGTCGCGGTCTACCCCGGCTGCGACATCCGGGCCCTGCGCGCGGTGGCCGACGCGGGCGCCCGCGCGGTGGTCCTCGAAGCCACCGGCGCGGGCAACGCCAACCCGCAGGTCGCCGCCGAGGTCGCCCGGCTCGTCGGCTCCGGAGTCGTGGTCGCGCTCTCGACCCGCGTCCACGCCGGTCCGGTCGCCGCGGTGTACGGCAACGGCGGCGGCGCCGACCTGGTCCGGGCCGGGGCCGTACCCACCGGCACCCTGCGCCCCTCCCAGGCACGGGTCCTGCTCACCGCCCTGCTCGGGTGCTACGGCGACCCGGCGCGGGTGCGGACCGCACTGGAAACCGCACTGCGAACCGCAGTGGAGACAGCACAGGAAACAGCACAGGAAACATCACCCGAGAGGAACCAGCATGGCTAAAGAGATCTTTGTGGCGTTCGGTGTCGACGTCGACGCGGTGGCGGGCTGGCTGGGCAGCTACGGCGGCGAGGACTCGCCCTGTGACATCTCCCGCGGCCTGTTCGCCGGGGAGGTCGGGGTGCCGCGGCTGCTGCGCCTGTTCGAGCGGAAGGACCTGCGCACCACCTGGTTCATCCCCGGCCACTCCCTGGAGACCTTCCCCGACCAGACCCGCGCGGTCGTCGACGCCGGTCATGAGATCGGCGCCCACGGCTACTCGCACGAGAACCCGATCGCGATGACCCGGGCGCAGGAGAGCGCCATCCTGGACCGCGGCATCGAGCTGATCGAGAAGGTCGCGGGACGCCGCCCGACCGGCTACGTCGCCCCTTGGTGGGAGTTCTCGCCGGTGACCAACGAGCTGCTGATCGAGCGCGGCATCTCGTACGACCACTCCCTGATGCACAACGACTTCACGCCCTATTACGTACGCGTCGGTGACAGCTGGACGAAGATCGACTACTCGCGGCCGGCCGAGGAGTGGATGAAGCCGCTGGTCCGCGGCGAGGAGACCGATCTGGTCGAGATCCCGGCCAACTGGTACCTCGACGACCTGCCGCCCATGATGTTCGTCAAGGCCAGCGCCAACAGCCATGGCTTCGTCAGCCCGCGCGAGCTGGAGCAGACCTGGCGCGACCAGTTCGACTGGGTCTACCGCGAGATGGACTACGCGGCCTTCACCATGACGATCCACCCCGATGTCTCCGGCCGTCCCCAGACGCTGCTGATGCTGGAGCGGCTCATCGAGTACATCAGCGGCCACGAGGGTGTGCGCTGGTCGACGTTCGACGAGATCGCCACCGACTTCAAGGCCCGCTCCCCCCGGGCCTGACCGCCCCTCGGTTCTCCCCGTCCCCCCGTCCCCCCGTCCCCCGCTTTCCCTCTCGCCATCGGCCCCCATGCGCGGTCACCCCGCGCCGGGCACGGCACCCGGCCCCACCCCGGCCGCAGAAGCATTCCCTCCCCTTTCACCGCGCCCCGCGACGGCGCGGCGAAACCCCGCTTCCGACAAGGGGCATCCGCCATGACCACCGTCCCCTCCCAGCACAGAGACACTCCCGCCGACACCGGCATACCCGCCCGCCGTCTGCCCCGCATCGGGGTGCGTGCCACGCGCAAGGCGACCGCCATCGCCTTCTGCGCCTGGGTGTTCGCCGTCTACGACTACATCCTGTTCGGCACCCTGCTGCCCGAGATCTCCACCCGTTTCGGCTGGAGCGAGGAGCGGGCGGCGCTGGTCTCCACCCTGATCTCCGTCGGCACCGCCGTCGTCGTCCTCGGCGTCGGCCCGCTCGTCGACCGGCTCGGGCGCCGCAAGGGCATGATCCTCACCGTCTCGGGCACCGCCGTGGCCTCCGCGGCCTCGGCCGTCACCCCCGGCGCCGGCTATCTGGTCGGCGTCCGCTCGATCGGCGGTCTCGGACTGTCCGAACAGGCCGTCAACACGACCTATCTGAACGAGATCTACGCCGTCACCGAGGACGAGGCGATCAAGAAGCGCCGCGGCTTCGTCTACAGCATGGTGCAGTCCGGCTGGCCCGTCGGCACCCTGGTCGCGGCCGCGTTCGTCGCCGTCTTCCTGCCGCTCGTCGGCTGGCGCGGCTGCTTCCTGCTCGCCACCTTCCCCGCCCTCGTCATCGCCCTGCTGCGGCGCGGCCTGCCGGAGACCCCGCAGTTCGAACTGGAGAAGCGGCTGCGGGTCCTGCGGAAGGAGGGCAAGGAGACGGAGGCGCGGCAACTCGCCGCCGAGTACGGCGTGGACGAGACCCCCGGCACCCCGCTGCTGGAGATCTTCCGCGGCCGGGCGCGGCGCAACACCCTGGTCCTCAGCTTCGCCTGGCTCGCCAACTGGTTCGGCATCCAGATCTTCAGCGTGCTCGGCACCACGGTGCTCACCAAGGCCAAGGGCGTCAGCTTCGAGGGCTCCCTGCTGCTGTTCATCGTCATCAACGCCGTCGGTTTCGCGGGCTACCTCTTCCACGGCTGGGCCGGTGACCGTTTCGGCCGCCGCAACGTCATCGCCTTCGGCTGGATTCTCTCGGGCATCCTCTTCGCGCTCATGCTCACCGTCGCGCACGGCACCGGGCCCGTGGTGGCGCTCTACTCCCTCGGGATGTTCTTCCTGATCGGCCCGTACGCGGCGATGCTCTTCTACATGGGCGAGTGCTACGACACCCGCTGCCGGGCCACCGGCACCTCCTTCATCAACGCCTTCAGCCAGCCCGGGGCCGTCATCGCCGGTGCCCTCGCCACCACGATGCTCGCCTCCGGCGCCCACTGGGACCAGACCGCGCTGCTCATCGGCGCCGCCGGAACGTTCCTCTCCGGCTTCGTGATGTTCGCGGCCCGCCGGGTCGACACCGTCGAAGCCTGAACTCCCCGCCGCCCGAACCCCACCCAGGAGTCCTTTCAGTGACGCAGAACGATCAGCCACAGCGGCCGGTCGCCGTGATCACCGGCGCGGCCAGCGGCATCGGCCGCGCGCTCGCCGTCGCCTATGCGCGCCGCGGCGTACGCACCGTGCTCGGCCACTACCCCGGTGACCCCCACGACCCGGAGGAGACCGAACGTCTGGTGCGGGAGGCGGGCGGCGAGTGCGTACGGCACGCGGTGGACGTACGCGACCCGGCGGCCGTCGAGTCGTTCGCGGAGGCCGCCCTCACCGCGTACGGCCGCCTGGACATCGCCGTGGCGAACGCCGGGGTGCTGCGCCGGGCACCGCTCGCCGAACTCACCGACGAGGCCTGGGACGACATGCTCTCCGTCGACCTCACCGGGGTGCTGCGCACCCTGCGCTCCGCCGCCGGGCGCATGTCCGGGCCGGGCGCGATGGTCGCCGTCTCCTCCATCGCGGGCGGCGTCTACGGCTGGGGCGACCACGCCCACTACGCCGCCGCCAAGTCCGGAGTGCTGGGGCTGTGCCGGAGCCTGGCCGTCGAACTCGCCCCGCGCGGCATCCGCGTCAACGCGGTGATCCCCGGGCTCATCGTCACCCCGCAGTCCTCCGACCCGGTCAACTCCCTCGGCCCCGACGGGCTCGCCCGCGCCGCCGGTTCCATCCCATGGGGGCGGGTCGGGCGGCCCGAGGAGGTCGCCTCCGCGATCGCCTATCTGACCTCCGAGGACGCCTCGTACGTCACCGGGCAGAGCCTCGTCGTGGACGGCGGACTCACCGTCAGGATGCCCGCATGAGCGCCGGGGCGCTGGACGGGCGCACCGCGCTGGTCACCGGCGGGGCCAGCGGTATCGGCCGGGCCATCGCGCAGGCCTACGTACGCGAAGGCGCCCGCGTGGTGATCGCCGACCGCGACGCGCCCCGCGCCGCGGACGCGGCCGCCGGGACCGGCGCGGCGGGGCACGCCGCGCTGGACGTCACCGACCCCGCCGCCGTCGAGGCCGTGTCGGCCGCGGTGGCGCGGGATCACGGCGGCATCGACATCCTGGTCAACGCGGCGGGCATCCTCACCGAGGCGCCGCTGACCGAGATGGACCCGCGGCTGTGGTCGGAGACCCTCGCCGTCGACCTCACCGGGGTCTTCCTGTGCTGCCGCTACGTCGTCCCGGGGATGGTCGAACGCGGCTGGGGGCGGGTCATCAACATCGCCTCCCAGCTGGGCATCAAGGGCGGCCGCTCGCTGTCCCACTACGCGGCCGCCAAGGCCGGGGTCATCGGGCTGACCAAGTCCCTCGCCCTGGAAGTGGCGGAACGCGGCGTCCTGGTGAACGCCATCGCACCGGGCCCCGTCGACACCCCGATGGTCGCCGGGATCACCGCCGAGTGGAAGGCAGCCAAGCAGGCCGAACTCCCCCTGGGCCGCTTCGGCCGCCCCGAAGAGGTGGCCCCCACCGCCGTCCTCCTGGCCTCCGACCCCGGCGGCAACCTCTACGTCGGCCAGACGCTGGGGCCCAACAGCGGCGACGTCATGCCGTAATGCCGTAGGAGTAAGGAGGTGGCCGGATGTGCGGGGCGTGTGGTGAGCGCGGCGCGTTCGACTGGGCCCGGCCCTGGACCGCCGGGCTCGCCGCCCGCCGGGCGGTGGCCGTCGCGGCGGCGCGGGCGGGCGACCGGCGCGGGCTGCGGGTCGTGGCGGACGGCGGCGGGTGGCTGGTGAGCGGGCCCACCGGGGCGACCACCGCCTGCGACGGGCTCGGTGCGCTGGTCGCGGCCGTACGGCGCTGGACCGGGGAGCCCGCGCCGCTGGACCCCACCCGGTCCTCCGGGCCGCTGTCGGTGCCGGACGAGCCGGATGGGGGCGACGGCCGTACCGGGGTCGTGCTGCGCGTCGGCCCCGGCGGTGCCCGCTGTGCCGACGCGGCGCTGGACGGCGCGGGGGACATGGCGCTGGTGGACTCCGAGGCCACGGCCCGCGCCGTGCTGGCCGCCCTCGCCTCGCCCCGCTGGTCGGCGCGGTGCTATCTGGAGCGGGTGGAGGGTGTCGGCGCCGCCTGGGGACGCCCGGCAGCCGGTACGCGCCCCGAACCCGCCGGGCTCGCCGCCGACGTACTGCTCCGGCTGGAGTGGGCGCGCCAGAGCGGACGGCTGGACGGCGCGGCCCTCGCGGCGCGCGGACCCCTCGGGCCCGGCGCGGAGTACGACGTGGAGGTCCGCGACGGGCATGTGGTGCGGGCCAGGACCCAATGGGCCCTGCCGCCCGCGTAGCGCTGTCCGCCCGCGTGGCACCGTCCGCCCGCGTGGCGCTGTCCGGCCGGGACGGTCGGGCTCGCGGGGGCCCGGCCAGCCCGACGCGCTCGACGGGCACCCGGCGCTCGGTGACCGCGCCGCCGGGCACGACCTGCGTGGTGTGGTCGGCGCGCCGCTGCTCGTGGTGGACCAGCCGGGGCTGCCGGATGGGCCGGGACGGTCGGGCTCGCGGGGGGCCGCTCGCTCCGTGCGGGTTCGCTACTCCCCGAACCGCGCGATCGGCGCCACCACCGCGTCCGTCAATAACGCCAGGTCCTTCGGGGACAGCTCGACCTCCAGACCTCGGCGGCCCGCCGAGACGCAGACCGTCTCATGGGCGTCGGCGGAGGCGTCCAGCGCGGTCGGCAGCCGCTTGCGCTGGCCGAGCGGGGAGATGCCGCCGCGTACGTAGCCCGTGGTGCGCTCGGCCGCCGCCGGGTCCGCCATGGTGGCGCGCTTGCCGCCGACCGCGGCGGCGAGCGCCTTGAGGTCGAGCGAGGCCGATACGGGCACGATGGCGACCGTGAGCCGGTCGTCGACGCTCGCGATGAGGGTCTTGAACACCCGGCCCGGCTCCACGCCCAGCGCCTGCGCGGCCTCCTCGCCGTACGAGGGGGCGGCGGGGTCGTGGTCGTAGGAGCGCACGGTGAAGGCCGTGCCCGCCGCGGTGAGGGCGGTGGTGGCGGGGGTTCCGGTGGTTCCGGGGGAGTTCTTCTTGGACTTCTTCGCCATCTTCAGGTGAGTCCGCGTCAGTTGGGGCTGGTGGGGCGACGGGTGAGTTCGACGGCGGGCAGGGACGGGAGCTTGCCGATGACCGCGCTCTCGGCGCGCAGCACCTTCAGCTCCTCGGCCAGCCGGCTCGCCGTATCGGGCGCCTGGAGCAGCCGCTGCTTGGCGGGGGTGTCGAGCACGGCGGCGGCCGCGACCAGATAGGAGAGCACCGAGGGTTCGCCCGGCAGGTCCTGCTCGGTGGCGAGGGTGCGCTCCCGGGCGCCCGCGAGCCGCTTCTGGTAGGTGCGGAAGGCCCGTACCACCCCGGAGGCCAGTGCTCCGGCGCCGTCGCCCGGCTCCTCCTCCAGTTCGTTGACCTCGCCCACGAGGTAGGGGCCGGTGGAGTCCACGGACAGCAGTTCGAAGCGGGTGGTGCCGGTGGCCAGCACCTCGAAGGTGCCGTCCTCCTGCTCCCGGATGGTGGCCGCGTCCGCGACACACCCCACTCCGTAGAACGAGGTGGCCGGGTCCGGGCCGAAGCCCGCCGCCGGGCCCCGGTCGGGCGTGGGCGCCGACTCCGGGAGGCCGATCGCGCTGGGCGCGACTTCATGGCCGTCCCTGATGGCGATCACCCCGAACCGGCGCGGTGCGTCCTCGGGAAGCGCCGAAAGATCGCGCATCAGGGAGCGGTACCGCTGTTCGAAGACGTTCAGGGGCATGACGAGCCCCGGGAACAGCACCGTGTTCAGCGGGAAGAGCGGAAGGCGCGCGGAGGTCACGGGGCGTAAGCCTAATGGCCGCGCGTGGGTCTCATCACGGGCGGCGCAACCGGCGGCACGACGGGCGGCGTGACGGGCAGCACAACCGGCCGCGCCAGTAGCGGCACAGGGCGCGCCAGTAGCGGCACAACCGGCGGCGCCGCGCCCGCTCACTGGCGGCGCAGCAGCCGGGACGCACCGGCCGCGACGGTGGTGGCCAGCACCCAGCCGAGCAGGATCATCACGATGGACGCCCACTGGATCGCGCCCGAGGGTTTCCAGTAGCCGTCCTGGCCCAGGTTGATGACCGGGATCAGCAGATCGAGCGCGTACAGCGAGGCGTTCCAGTGCGGGGTCTCACCGGGTTTGATGGCCTCCGGTCTGTTGTGCGCGAAGAACACCGAGCCGACCGCCCACAGCACCGCCATCCACACCGCCGCCCGGCCGGGCCGGTAGCCGTAGGCCACGGTCCAGTCCTGCAGATAGCCCCACATCTTCCCGGCGAGCGGCAGCGTTTCGCGCCGCCGCCGCTGCTTGGCGAGCAGCACCTCGCGCGCGTCGGCGTCCTCGCCGCTGGCCCGCATCGTGTTGGCCAGCATCTCGTACGGCTCGGGCGCGTACTCGGGGGTCGCGGCGGCCACCCACTCCAGCCGCCGGGACAGCGGGAAGTGGCCGCGTGGGATCAGGTTCTCGTAGGAGAAGCCCGCCATGGTCAGCCCGCCCGGCCCCGGCCAGCTCACCGACTTGTCGACGAGGTTGACCACCTTGGCCCCGGAAAGGATCACCCGGCCGCGCTGCGGCCGCTCGCCCAGGAAGCGCAGCTCGGGCGTCTGCACCCGGCGCAGCGACAGCTCCTGGTCGTTCTCCATGACGAAGCGGGCCTGGTCGAAGTCGATGGCGTCGCCGATGCGCCCGTCGTCCAGCCGGATGCCGCCCTCGCATTCGAAGCGCTGGATGCGGGTGCCGCGGGTCGGCGTGCTGGTGGTGCCGTACGGCGGTGTCGAACCGCTGGAGTGGGTGCTCAGCCCGCCCGCGGTGAGGTACAGACTGCGCTCGACGGTCAGCTGCGGCGCGTTGAGCGCGCGCCGCCCGTACGGGTTGCGCAGGCGGCTGCCGCGCAGGCTGAGCGACACGCCGATCTGGGCGCCGCGCAGACTGATCTCGCCGTACGACTCGATCATGTCGGCCTGGAAGTCCTGCGCCACGGTCAGCCCGTCGGCCGTGATCGACATGCCCCGGCGGTCCCGGCGCACGATCAGCTGGTTCAGGAGTAAATCGGTGCCTATGTGGGCGTCGGTGAGCCGGATGCCGTGGTCGACCACGCAGCGCGGCAGATGCAGATCGCCCTCGGTGCTCAGCCGGGCCGCCTCCAGCCGGGGGAGTGAGCAGCCCACCAGGCGGAGGGTGGTGAAGTGGGATTCGGGGAGCAGCACCTCCCGCTCGAAGCGGCAGTTCTTCAGCTCCACATAGGGGTCGATGGTGCCGCCGGCCAGGTCCAGGGTGCCGGTGATGTGCACCCCGTTGAGCTTGAGCGCCGCCACCCGGCCCGGCTGGGCGGCCGGTCCGTCCAGCAGCAGGAGGGCGACGACCCGGGCGCGGACGCTGCGCTCCGGGCCCCAGGCGTAAGGGCCGGAGGGGTCGTTCCGCTGGGGGTGGGAGGTGCGCAGATCATGGGTGCTGCCGTTGCGGAACGCCTGCCACATGCCCCACTCGGCGGTGGTCAGGTCCAGCCCCGGGGGAGGATCGCCGTCGTGTGGCTCGGTCACAGCCGTGTGCCTCCTGTCCTCCGTATCCCCGTACGGATCACATTCCCGCTGAGTAACCGCTTGAACGCCAACGGTCAGGATCAACTTAGGGGGTCCGTATCACGCACTGATACGGGGGGCGGGGCGCCGGAGCACGTCTGAGACAATTGATCGCGTGATCTCCCGTATCGATCTGCGCGGTGCCGCCTTCCCCGAGGGCGGGATCGACCGCGACCTGCTGCCCCGTGCCGAGCTCGACGTCGAGGCCGCCCTGGAAAAGGTGCGGCCCATCTGCGACGACGTGCGCCATCGCGGCACCGCTGCGCTGATCGAGTACGCCCATCGGTTCGACGGCGTGACGATGGAGCGGGTGCGGGTCCCCGTCGAGGCGCTGACCAGCGCTCTCGATGAGCTGGACCCGGCCGTGCGCGCGGCCTTGGAGGAGTCCATCCGGCGGGCCCGGCTGGTCCACCGCGAGCAGCGGCGCGCCGACCACACCACGCAGGTCGTGCCGGGCGGCACGGTCACCGAGCGCTGGGTGCCCGTCGAGCGGGTCGGGCTGTACGCGCCGGGCGGCCGTTCGGTCTATCCGTCGTCCGTTGTGATGAACGTGGTGCCCGCGCAGGAGGCCGGAGTGGCCTCGATGGCCGTCGCCTCCCCGCCGCAGGCCGAGTTCGGCGGGCTGCCGCACCCCACCATCCTGGCGGCCTGCGCGCTGCTCGGCGTCGACGAGGTGTACGCGGCGGGCGGCGCCCAGGCGGTCGCGATGTTCGCGTACGGCACCGAGGAGTGCCGTCCGGTCGCCATGGTGACCGGGCCCGGCAATATCTGGGTCGCCGCCGCCAAGCGGCTGCTCAAGGGCCGGATCGGCATCGACGCCGAGGCCGGGCCGACCGAGATCGCGATCCTCGCCGACGCCACCGCCGACCCGGTGCACGTCGCCGCGGACCTGATCAGCCAGGCCGAGCACGACCCGCTGGCCGCGTCCGTCCTGGTCACCGACTCCGAGGAACTGGCCGCGACGGTCGAGAAGGAGCTGGAGACCCAGGTCGCCGCCACCAAGCACGTCGAGGACCGTGTCGCCCCCGCACTGGCCGGGCGGCAGTCCGGCATCGTGCTGGTCGACGGCCTCGAACAGGGCCTCGCGGTGGTCGACGCGTACGCGGCCGAGCACCTGGAGGTCCAGACCGAGGACGCGGCGGCGGTCGCGGCCCGGGTGCGCAACGCCGGGGCGATCTTCGTCGGCGCGTACGCACCCGTCTCGCTCGGCGACTACGCGGCGGGCTCGAACCACGTCCTGCCCACCGGCGGCTGCGCCTGTCACTCCTCCGGCCTGTCGGTGCAGACCTTCCTCCGCGGCATCCACGTCGTGGACTACACCCGCGAGGCGCTGGCCGAGGTCGCGGGACATGTGGTGACGCTCGCCGACGCGGAGGATCTGCCCGCGCACGGCGCGGCGGTGAAGGCACGGTTCGACTGGAAGGTACCTGGGACCAAGTGACCGGGATTGACGATCTCCCCATCCGGGACGAGCTGCGCGGCAAGTCCCCGTACGGCGCGCCGCAGCTGGACGTCCCCGTACGGCTGAACACCAACGAGAACCCCTATCCACTGCCCGAGCCGCTGGTGGAGCGGATCGCCGAGCGGGTCGCCGAGGCGGCCCGCCGGCTCAACCGCTACCCCGACCGGGACGTGGTCGAGCTGCGCACCGAGCTGGCCCGCTACCTCACCCGTACGGCGGGGCTCGCGGTGGCGCCCGAGCAGGTGTGGGCGGCCAACGGCTCCAACGAGGTGCTGCAGCAGCTGCTCCAGACCTTCGGCGGGCCCGGGCGTACCGCGATCGGCTTCGAGCCCTCGTACTCGATGCACGCGCTGATCTCGCGCGGCACCGGCACCGGCTGGATCTCCGGCCCCCGGAACGACGACTTCACCATCGACGTCGAGGCCGCCTGCCAGGTCATCGCCGAGCGCAGGCCCGACGTCGTCTTCATCACCTCGCCGAACAACCCCACCGGCACCGCCGTCGGGGCCGAGACGGTGCTCGCGCTGTACGAGGCGGCGCAGGCCGCCAAGCCGTCGATGGTCGTGGTGGACGAGGCGTACGCGGAGTTCAGCCACCGCCCGTCGCTGCTCCCGCTGATCGAGGGCCGCCCGCGGCTGGTGCTCTCCCGGACGATGTCCAAGGCGTTCGGCGCCGCCGGGCTCCGGCTCGGCTACCTCGCCGCCGACCCGGCCGTGGTCGACGCCGTGCAGCTGGTCCGGCTGCCGTACCACCTGTCCGCCGTCACCCAGGCCACCGCGCTGGCCGCCCTGGAGCACACCGATACGCTGCTCGGGTACGTCGAGACGCTCAAGACCGAGCGCGACCGGCTGGTGCGGGAACTGCGCGCCATCGGCTGCGACGTGACCGACTCGGACGCCAACTTCGTCCAGTTCGGATGCTTCGAGGACGCCCACGCGGCCTGGCAGACCCTGCTGGACCACGGCGTCCTGGTCCGGGACAACGGCGTACCGGGCCGGCTGCGGGTCTCCGCGGGCACCCCCACCGAGAACGACGCGTTCCTCGACGCGGTTCGCGAGCTGATGAAGGAGACGAGCGCATGACCCGCGTGGGCCGCGTGGAGCGCACCACCAAGGAGACCTCGGTCGTCGTCGAGATCGACCTCGACGGCACCGGCCAGGTCGATGTAGCGACCGGCGTCGGTTTCTACGACCACATGCTCGACCAGCTCGGCCGCCACGGCCTCTTCGACCTCACGGTCAAGACCGAGGGCGACCTGCACATCGACACTCACCACACCATCGAGGACACCGCCCTCGCGATCGGCGCCGCCTTCAAGCAGGCGCTCGGCGACAAGACGGGCATCTACCGCTTCGGCAACTGCACCGTGCCGCTGGACGAGTCCCTCGCACAGGTGACCGTCGACCTCTCCGGCCGCCCGTACCTGGTGCACACCGAGCCGGAGAACATCGCGCCGATGATCGGCACCTACGACACCACGATGACGCGGCACATCCTGGAGTCCTTCGTGGCCCAGGCGCAGGTCGCCCTGCACGTCCACGTGCCGTACGGGCGCAACGCGCACCACATCGTGGAGTGCCAGTTCAAGGCGCTCGCCCGGGCGCTGCGGTACGCGAGCGAGCGTGACCCGCGGGCCGCCGGAATCCTTCCGTCCACGAAGGGCGCCCTCTGAATGAACGGCCTGTCGACCGCCTTCATCCTGCTCGGGCTGTTCCTCCTCGGCGGAGTCATCTCCTTCGCCAAGCAGGGGCTGCCCAAGGGCGTGATCGTGCTGCTGGGAGTGGGCGCCACGATGGCGCTGCTGGCCGGAGTCCTTCGGCTGGAGGTCTGGAATTGAGCGGCTCCGCGAAGAAGATCATCGTCTTCGACTACGGCTTCGGCAACGTCCGCTCCGCCGAACGGGCCCTCGCCCACGTCGGCGCGGACGTCGAGATCAGCCGTGACTACGACAAGGCCATGGCCGCCGACGGCCTCCTCGTCCCCGGCGTCGGCGCCTTCGGCGCCTGCATCAAGGGGCTGCGCGAGGTGCGCGGCGACTGGATCGTGGGCCGCCGGCTGTCCGGCGGCCGCCCGGTCATGGGCATCTGCGTCGGCATGCAGATCCTCTTCGGCCGCGGCATCGAGCACGGCGTCGAGGCCGAGGGCCTGGACCAATGGCCCGGCACCGTCGAACCGCTGCGCGCCCCCGTCGTCCCCCACATGGGCTGGAACACGGTCACCGCGCCCGGCGACTCGCGGCTCTTCGCGGGGCTGGACAAGGAGGAGCGCTACTACTTCGTGCACTCCTACGCCGTCCGCACCTGGGAGCTGGAGGTCGGCAACCCCCATATGACCGGCCCGAAGATCAGCTGGACCACGCACGGCGAGCCGTTCGTGTCCGCCGTGGAGAACGGCCCGCTGTGGGCCACCCAGTTCCACCCCGAGAAGTCCGGCGACGCCGGGGCCCGCCTGCTGCGCAACTGGCTCGACACGCTCTGACCGGCCCGCCCCGCCCGCCCCCGCCCGTCCCGTACGCACCGTAAGGTTCCCGCATGCCAACGCACCGCCTCGAACTCCTCCCCGCCGTCGACGTCCGCGACGGCCAGGCCGTCCGCCTCGTCCATGGCGAGTCCGGCTCCGAGACGTCGTACGGCGACCCGATGGAGGCCGCCCTCGCCTGGCAGCGGGCCGGCGCCGAGTGGCTGCACCTGGTGGACCTCGACGCCGCCTTCGGCACCGGCGACAACCGGGAGCAGATCGCCCAGGTCGCCCGCGCCATGGACCTCAAGGTCGAGCTGTCCGGCGGCATCCGCGACGACGCCTCGCTCGCCGCCGCCCTCGCCACCGGCTGCACCCGAGTCAACCTCGGCACCGCCGCCCTGGAGACCCCCGAATGGGTCGCCAAGATCATCGCCGAGCACGGCGACAAGATCGCCGTCGGCCTCGACGTCCGCGGCACCACCCTGCGCGGCCGCGGCTGGACCCGCGACGGCGGCGACCTGTACGAAACCCTCGCCCGCCTCGACTCCGAGGGCTGCGCCCGCTACGTCGTCACCGACATCGCCAAGGACGGCACCCTCAAGGGCCCCAACCTGGAGCTGCTGCGAGGCGTCTGCGCCGCGACCGACAAGCCCGTCGTCGCCTCCGGCGGCGTTTCCTCGCTCGACGATCTGCGCGCCCTTGCGACCCTGGTACCGGAAGGTGTCGAGGGCGCCATCGTGGGCAAGGCGCTCTACGCCAAGGCGTTCACCTTGGAAGAGGCGTTGGAGGCGGTATCCGCATGACCCCACCCGACAG
>Ga0307508_10002616_pt1 | contig 18923 bp, 22 predicted proteins | sample 9_EM_MG_FD_203089 | JGI IMG/M metagenome (GOLD analysis project Ga0307508, IMG submission 203089) | Populus trichocarpa ectomycorrhiza microbial communities from riparian zone in the Pacific Northwest, United States - 9_EM | ecosystem: Host-associated > Plants > Roots > Unclassified | place... | reverse complement strand
TCCACTGTCTTCCACCATCTTCTCCTCCCTGTAGCTTCCTGTGTCTCCTCCGAGCTCCCTCAGAAGGGAGCCCTCACTCGGGCCGGCGCTGGCAGCCACCATCGGGGCTGCCCCGCTCGGCAGGGTCACTTTGCCGGACATCGTGGAGTCCGTGAAGTCTTAGCGGTCGCGAAATTTGGTGGGTCGGTTAAAAGTCTTGGCGTTCTCTGGCGTCGAGTTTCGTCCGGGGTCGATGGTGCGGTCGCCGTGAGGTCGATACGTCTGTTCTGAACAGTTTTCCTGACTCTCAATGGTTTCGGTCGCGTACACTCCTCGTCGGGCACCCGGTCAGCGGCTTTCCGTGGTTGCCCGAGAAGTGGGTCTTTTTGGTGATCATGATGCTTTGGTACTGAAGTCCTCCGCCCCTTCAGCCCACTACTGCCAGGTCCTCGGTGGAACTGGTCTAGCCCTCGGTGAGCCGGTAGTCCCTCGGCGCGTCTGGATTTCGTTGGTGAAACTCCCGTAGTTTCTCCAGGCCGCCTACTGAAAAGTTGTCGAATGGTTCTTCCGTCCAGTCTTTGCATTCCGGGTAGTCGAGCCATTTGACGAGGTAAAGGATCCTTTTGTTATTTCCCCAGCCGCATTCGACCGAGGACATAACCTCGTCCACATCGTATTCCTCCGACTGCTCGATGTCGTCGACCTCTCGGAGTACCATTGAAGGGTCCAGTGGTGCTCGGTGCTCACTGGTTCAGTAGGGTTCGAGCAGCGAGACATGGAAGACATTGTGTGTCTTCTATTTCCGGAGCAGCGTGAGGCGGACGGCTAGTGGGCAGACGATTTTTTCGATCTGAAAGGGGCTATGGTTCTTGTGGTCCAGTTTCTTCGAGGGGTGGCGCGTTTTGATGTTGCGTCCGTTGAGCATTACCAGGTCTCCTACTTGGTAAGCCGGGGGTTCCTTTCGCACCGGGTCGGTGTATCGGCGTATTTGCTCTTGTGCGTTTTCCAGCCCTTTCCGGGATTCGTCGTACACGGCATGTATCCAGTGGGCATAGACTTGGCTCGCTGGGTTCAGGGGTTCCGTTGCCGCAGGGTTCATGGCTGCTGGGTGGAAGCCGTAGTTGGCGTAAAACGGAGACATACCATTGCCTGTTGTGGTCGAGTTGTTGTAGGCGAACTTGGCCATCGGCAGCAGGCGTACCCAGTCATCCTGTTCCTTGCTGATGAATGCTCGGAGGTAGGCTTCGATTGTCTGGTTGAGCCATTCCGTCTGTCCGTCGGTCTGCGGATGGAACGCGGTTGACATTCGGGGCCGGATTCCCAAGAGTCGTAGGAACTCCTTCCAGGTTTCCGAGGTGAACCTGCAGTCGTTGTCCGACACGATATCGGCGGGGAGGCCGTGATACTTCCATACCTCTCAGGCGAAGATGACGGCCAGGTCTGCCGCTGTCTTTCCCTCCGTTCTTAAGGGAAGAAAGTGTGCCATCTTGGTGAATCGGTCGATGATCACCCATAGCTGGTCGTGGCCTTCTGAGGCTGGGAGTTCCATAATGAAGCCCATTGCTATGGATTGCCATAGGGCATAGGGCTACTCCAATGGGGAGGATAGTCCGTAGGGTTGGTGCTGGGACACCTTATTCTGCTGGCATTCTGGGCAGCTTCTGACAAAGTCAATGATTCGTTCGTTCATTTTTGTCCACCAGAAGTTTCGTCGGATTAGCTCGATGGTCTTGTTCTGTCCCATGTATCCGGCCACCTTTGTATCATGTTCTGATTCCATAATCCTCTGCACCAGTCCCTTTGGTACCCAGAGCCGGTTCCGTTTATACAGCAGGTTGTTTTCATAGCTTACTTCCTTGGCCTTTCAGTCCTTCGGCGACGTGTCTTCCGTTGCCGCTTCCTGTTTCCTTGCCTGTTCATAGACTTCATCCTTTTTCCCTTCTTCTCTGACACTTGCCAGGAATTCCTCTGCCCACCTTCTTTCCGGGAACGAGGCCAGCCGTGCTGAGGAGCAGATGAATGACCGTATTAGTCGTTCCTCGAAGTGATTTTTTCCCAAAACCGTTGTTATCGGCTGTTTTTCTACCCCCCCCCTTCTCAGGGCGGTACTTTGAACGCCTCGATAGTGTGTCTGGTTTTCCATTCTGAGTGCCTGGTCGGTAGTAGATTCGGAAGTTAATGCCGGCCAGCTCTTGTGCCTATCTTGCCTGCTGTCGGTTTAATACTTTGGTCGTTGTAAAGTATTCCAAGTTCTGATGGTCTGAATAGACCTGGACCTGGTAGGTTGCGCCTTCACAGTATCGTCGCCAGTGTTTGAAGGCGTTCACTACTGCCAGAAGTTCCTTGTCGTGGATCTCGTAGTTAATTTCCGCAGGTTGGAACTTCCTGGAGTGGAATGCTACTGGGTGTAGGTGTCTTTCCTCGTCCCGCTGCGATAGTATTGCTCCTATCGCAAAGTCCAATGCGTCGGTTTCGATGATCACTTCTTTTGTGGGGTCGAAGTGTGCTAGGATCGGTGCTGTAGTGAATCGTTTTTTTAGCTCTGCGAAGGCTGCATCTGCTTCCGCATTCCAGTTCCACTCTCTGTCTTTCTTGGTCAGCTCTGTAAGTGGTCTCGCCACTCGGGAGTAGTCCTGGATAAAACGTCTGTAGAAGTTGGCGAACCCCAAAAATGATTGGGTTTCTGTCAGGGATTCCGGCGTTTTCCAGCCGAGTATTGCCTCCACCTTTTCTTCTGACATTCTTATCCCGTTCCTTCCGATGATATAGCCTAGAAATTCCACTTCCTGGGCTTTCCATACACACTTTTCGGGCGAGACAGCCAGACCATTATTTTGTAGGCGTTTTAGGACTTCTCTGACCGTTTCGTCATGTTTTTCCTCCGTGTCGGCGTAGACCAGTATGTCGTCCATGTATGCCAATGTTCCCACGTTGAGCATGTCGGAAAAGATGTGGTTCATCATATCTTGGAAGGTGGAGGGGGCGTTGGTAAGTCCGAACGGCAAGACTTGGAATTCGAAAAGCCCATATCGGGTTCTGAACGCTGTTTTCCATTCGTCCCCTTCGCGGATTCAGATTAGGTGAAATCCATTGTTGAGGTCCATCTTTGTGAACCATTGCGCCCCCCGGACCCGATCCTGCAGTTCCTGCATGAGAGGTAGTGGGTATCGATTCGGGATCGTGATCCGATTTAGGGCTTGGTAGTCTACACATAGGCGTAGTCCTCGTCCGTGCGGTTTCGGCACGAAGAGGATTGGTGAGCCGGCTGGGGATGTGGAGCGCTTGATTTTCACTGTTTTCTCCATTTCTGTCAGCCATTCTCTCAGGGTCCAGAGTTCTTCTTCGGAGAGGGGGTAGATGGGCCCCCATGGTGCCGTGCTTTCTTCCTGGAGATCGATTTTGCAGCCGTAGGGTCGGTGATCTGGGAGGGCATCTGCTGCCTCTTTTCCCATGATTCCAAGGTACTGACGGAATTCTATTGGAACGACTTCTAACGGGTCTTCCGTCCTTACTGCTGATACGTATCCGATAACTTCAGCCCTGGGATTGGTTGCGATTGATTCGTCCCAGGTTAGGGAGAAGGGCCCTGTTTCGTGCCGGGTGCATTTCCTCATACATTCCACACTGTTGAACCGTACTTCCTCGTTTGTCCAAGCCCCTTGCAGCAGGTGTTGCTCTATCCAACTAAATGGAAGGAAGACGTCGATGGCTGCTTCCATTGGAGTTACTTCGAAGGTTTTCTCTGAGAAGTGCTTCCGGTGTTGCAGACGCATTATCCCCGTGTAGCTCTGTCCAGCCCCTCCGACCACTTCCCCGGTGAATTTCTCAATGTTTCGAGGGTTTTTGTGTGTTTTGGTCCGAATTCGTAGTCACTCAATCGTTTGTTGGTTGATCAGGGTGACTGAGCATCCTGTGTCTAGCAGTGCCTTTACCGGGTGCTGGCTTCCATTCCAGTGGAGCATCATGGAGATTATTGGTCGATCGTTCTTCTTTCTTTTCTTCCCTGGTGCCGAGTCTTCCGGGCCCGGCTCCTTCCTTTTCCTTTTCGAGGTGCCACATACAAGGTGTTTTACTCTGACTTGCGGCAGGGCGGAGTTTCTCAAAAATCTGAGTCTTCCGAGTCTTCCCAAAGCGGTAGATCCATGGACATTTCCTCGACCGCTGCCACCTTCTGCTGTTTTGCCGCTGGGGGTTCCTCTGGCTCGTCTTCTCTTTTCCGTTTCGTCGTTTCTACAGCCGCGACCTTCCATGGTGCCAGTGGCAAGGCTGTTCCCTGTACCGTCTGGAAGGAGAAGCAGTCATAGGTTCTGTGGCCTGGTCTGCCACATCGCCAGCAGTCTTTCCGGCTTTTCCGGTATTCCTCTGCCTCCTTGCTTGGCACTCCATTGAGGGCCGCATCTTGCGACGGCCAGGAGTCCTTTTTTGGTGGCCTGGTGTTGTTTGACCTGGGTTGCGGGGCTCCTTCTTTGCGACTTGGTCGTGTGTCGTTTTTCTTCCCTTGTTCCCTGGGGCAGTCGTTTCTTGTACCGTCCTTGTTGGGTGCTGCCCCACTTCACATCGCTTCCTTGGCTGCCCTGAGCGCCTTTTTCTTTTCCACCTGTAGGCCGGCTTGGTGGGTGGCCTGTAGGAAGCCCTCGTCGTCTGCGAAGTCTCCGAGGTAGTGGGTGAATCACATGTCCAGTACCGTGTCGGGCATGGCCAGGTCCACTTTTTCTCTTAGTGCCTCCCCAATGGCCCGTGCGAAGTTATTGAGCGCTCGAAACTCTGTTAGGTAGGCGCGGATGGACCCTTGGTACTTGAGCTGTCCTAACTTGAGTTGGGCGTCCACCGCTTCCCGTTCGTTTCGATACTCCGTTCAGATAGCCGCGGAGTAGTTAACCTACGTGTCGTTTTCTCCTAGTTCTCGGTACCGGTGGAGGTGCCATACCAGGGCGGTGTCGGTCAGAAGGGTTCCGACCCAGGCGATTTTCTGGCGGTCGATCGTTTCCCGGTAGAATCCCAGATACATGGTGACCGATTCCCACCATTGGTTGAAGGTGGACGAGCTTTTCCCGTCGAATTTTTCCGGATTTTCCATCTTGAGCCTTGAGGTGTGTACTTGGGCTCCTCTTTCCGGCTGCTCTATGGCTTGTGCTGCCACGATTCCGGCTCCCACTAGCTGGGCTATTTCCCCTGGCGTGAGCATGGTTGCCAGCCGGTTCTGGGTAGGTTCCCTTGCTCCTGGTGGGGGCCTTCCTGTCGGTAGGTTCCGTTCGTACAGGTCGTTGTCGTCCTCGCTAGGAGGGGGCGAAGGCGAGGGCGGTGCTCCCCTTTGCGGAGGTCTCGGTGGGGGTCCACCACTTCCTGCCCCTCCTGTACCTTGGGGTCTGTACGGCGGGCTCATAGCTGGGACTGCCAGGGGCCTTTGTCGTTGTTGTTGGGTTCCTCCGAGTAAGGGGCTCCCCAGCATTAGTCGGGTCGGCGGTGCCTCTGGGCTTGGAGTCGGCCGGGTTCGTTTGGCCGGTGTTGCGGGCAGGGGAACTGCAGTTGCTACTCGCAACAATTCGTTTTGTGCTTGGGCCAGCCGTTGCTCCAGGCTAGCCATTCGATCTTGGTCCTCGTTTCGTTGTCGCTCAAGTATTTCTACCTCTTTTGGTGGTCAGCAGCCCATTTTTCCACGTTGCCTTGGAATTCCATTAGGTGGACGTTTCGGGCCAGGTTTGCTTCCGACAGGAAAGCTACTGCGTTGTGCATTCGGGCTACTTGTGTTGCCTCGTGTACCCGATGTAAATCACTCGTCTTGGAGTGTTCGATGATAGCTTCCCCGACCTGTCTGGTAAATGCCTGGTATGTGTTAGCGGATACCATCAGCTCGTTTCTTACCCAATCTCCTGAGATCTGTTCCTTGGCTTCCATCTGCTCGTAGACGTATTGGGCTCCTTGTGCCAGTCGGTTGTAGGCGGCTTCGATCCGCCTGATGCGTCGGTCCGTGTGGTCCAACGTGTTGCCGCAGACGTCCATTAGCTAGCATAGGTCTTGCTCGGCCTGCTGCTGGTGGTTGGTCATTGCCCGTATCTACCCGACCGGGTTGGCGATCTCCAAGGTTTCCTCCTGGGGTTCTTCGTCGTTGGTGATCTGGAGCAACCCTCGGGACGCCTCCAACCAGAGCATGTTATAGTCGGACGAGGTAGACATTTCTTAATATAGGTCAAGGAAGTCTCCACTGTGGATGGTTGAATCGTAGTCGAAGTGGTAGTCGAATTGGTCAAAGAGTTCGTCTTCGTCGAAGTCGGCGGGTAGGGATAGTAGCGCACAGTTCCACCACTGCTGGGTATACCAATGGTATGGGGCGCACTCGATTGTTTTGTGGATAGGCTTTGGTCCATCGAAGGATTCTTCCCACTGTTCGTACTTTGCGATTTTGTTGTCGATTGACTGAAAGGTGTAGTCGAAGGAGTATTGCGTCTTAGGCTCTAAGAAGGTAGATAGTTCGAGTAGGTAAAGGTGGTCTTTGAAATAGGTGTCGTCGAAGTAAGTCATGAAAGTAGGGTGATTTTGAGATCAAGATTATAGTGTGACACTGGGGTTGTATTGTAACCGGTGTGCGGGCAGAATCAAAGGTAATCAGGCTACTTTTGATAATTCACAACAGAATAATCTTAGATCTTGTGTGTGGGTTCGGTGGTAGTGTAGGTGAGGACGTTCGTGCTGTTCTCCCTTCCGTCGGGGCGGAAAACCTCAGTTTTTATACCTGAGTGGCGCTGGTGTGAGAGGCGGTGACTCGGATTTGGATTCCCCTGAGGTGTATGGACCTCGTGGGTGACTCATTGGTCCTGACCGGGTGTAGATAAGGGAGATGAGCTTTTCATACAGCCGAGCGGAGAATCTTCTTGATCTGGACTCGTACGTGGCCTCGCCCATAGGGCCCAGACCTCTTCGTACATGGTTCCTCCGTAAGGACTCGGATCTCTCGTACAAGACCCCTCCATCAGGAGCCCAACCAGCATCCGCGAAGTTTTCTTCCTGTTTTTGCTCGTTTGCACTCTGAAGTCTCATCTCAGAGTTTCTCTTCTTACGACCGATCTTCTCAGCCGTAAGCTAACTCCGGCTCCTTATCTCCTGTCTAGACTCTCTGAGTGCATTCCGTCATCCTTACGTACTCCTCCTCTAGCCTAGCTACCCACTCAAGATACTTCGGGTGTAACAGGAGATGCCATATGGATATTGTCACGGTCGATTCTCGGATTTAGGAATGCAGTAACCACATCCATATGATCTATGTTTCAGCCATACTATGCCGAGAGTGCCAGTAAGAGTCGAACAGTTGTCAGTTTGGATATGGGAGTCTATGTTTCATCGTAGTCGATTCCTTCCTTCTGAGCATATCCTTTAGTGACCAATTGTACCTTGTACCAGGTAGATCTGTCTGGGTTATTCTTTCTTCGATAGACCCATTTGCATCCGATTGGTTCTCCACTGGCATCAGTCTGTCTCTTTCCTTGGTCTTGGTCAGCCCTTGACCTGTAAGACCTTTCAACAGCATCAAACGTGTGATTTTCAATCAGCATCTACCATTTCTGACATATCGCTTCTTCCCATTCTCTTGCTTGAGGGCTCCTAAGTGACACATCATATGTAGCTGGCTTATTCTCTGGTCCATTAATCGTCTCAATCTCATCTTCACCAGCTTGGGCAGTGCCAGCAATTCCCAGGAACAGAAAGGCTGATGCAAGATGCTCCGAAGACATCCAATTACCCCCTTCTTCGTGGGCATTGCTCATCAGGACGTTATTCATCTCAAGTCTCACTTTGCTTCTTGTTCGGGTAGATACATAGTCTTCTGTGTATGAATGGTTTTCATTAGCCTTATTCTCTTTTCATTCTCGAGGTCTTTTTTTTCTTTCTTTTTTTCTTTCAAGCCTTTTCTGACAGACTCAGTTCTCTCTGGCTCCGGCTCCATAGGCTGCTCCCAGCCTTTCCCAGCAGGCTCAGCTTTCTGTGGCTCCGCCTCCATAGGCTGCTCCCTGCCTTTCCTGGCAGGCTCAGTTCTCTCTGGCTCTGCCTCCATAGGCCTAATTATTATTATTATTATTTTTCAACTTACCTTGTGGATCTGGATGGTCTTCAATAATTTCATAGCTTCTCTCTGTCTGCTGCGGGAATCCAGGATTCTTTTCTTCTGCGTGTATTCCATGTGTATTTTCTTCTTGGAATATCACACTTGAGCATTTCACAGCTCTTCTGTTCCTGCTGGACTTAAAGTCCCATATTCACCAAATCTTTGTGGTATCATGCACATATCCTAGCATCATGCAGATGTTTGAGTGGCTCCCAAACTTCTTCTCAGTTCATTGTGTGGGTGGGATATGCTTGAATACTTTGCAGCCAAATCACCTTAGGTGCTTGATTTGTGAAACGGTTCCAAACAGTGCCTCATATGGTGAGCAGTTTCCAGATAGGCGTGAGGTGGGAGATCTTCTGTGGAGGTAGCAAGCCGTTCGAACAGCTTCGGGCCAGAATCATATTGGCATATTTCCGTCCTACATCATACTTCTTGCCTTTGTGTTGAGTGTACGAATCATTCTCTTGGTAACACCATTCTTGTGCTGTGTGTAGGGCGGTGACAGTTCATAAGTGATCCCACTCTCCCCCAGTATTCCCAGAAATAGGAAGTTTTTGTATTCACCGGATCTATTGTCACATCGAAACCGCTTGATCTGAAACCCTGGCGCCTTGACCCATGCCTGATACACTTGAAACTTGGCCGATATTTCTTCTGCCGATTTTGTGATAAGGAAGTATACCTCAGTGTAGCGTGTGCAGTCATCGATGTAGATGATGTAGAACTGGACACCTCTGATACTGTGTTTTATAGGGCCATACGGATCAGAGTGTATGAGTTTGAAGGGGGTTGAGGAGCAGGACAACTTCGTTCAGATCACATGTTGTTGTTGCTTTGTTTCGACACAGGTTTGACACACTCTCGGTGTTTCCCACAGGGTATTGATCTTCTTATCCAAATCCAGGATGAGCTTCAGGTCTGCATAGTTAAGATGTGCAAGTCGCCGGTGCCACAGTTCAATCGAATCTGATTTGCGTAAGGTGCGAATGGATCTGAGTTGTGGAGGGGTTGCTGTTGAGAAGGTGCAGACGAATCCTCGTGGTGGGAGAATGTATAGGCCACGATCGAGGGTAGGACTGAGAGGGTTGTTGCTGTACTGGTCGATTATTGTACACATTCCATTCTTAAATATTGCCGTAAGGCCTTGGAAGTCAAGCTGGCTGACGGAAAGAAGAGATATTCGAAATTCTTGTACAAAGAATACCTCAATACATACCCCATTCAATTGTACCATCCCCTTCTTCCTGGTGTGCACTTCATTCGTGTCCCCCAGCTTGATGGTCATAATTGCTTCAGCAATCGCATCAGGAAAAAAAATCTGCGTCCGGACGCACAGGCGGCATCTGGACGCACCAGGCGCTCGGGACGCTCTAGACGCACCCTGACAGGGCACATACCACTCCCAATGTGAAACACACAGGCAATGTGAATTCGGACGCAGCACGCCGTGGCACCATGCATTCAGACGCCGTATGCCAGGGCGCCATGCGTCTGGACGCATTTGGCACGGCATCTGCTTACCGGACAGCGTATGTCAGGGCATTTTTTTTCTGGATGCAGCCGTGTCAGGGTATTTCCTTCTGGACGGAGCATGTCAGGGCATTTTCCTTCTGGACGCAGCCATGTCAGGGCATTTCCTACTGGACACAGCCGTGTCAGGGCATTTTCCTTCTGGACGCAGCCGTGTCAGTACATTTCCTACTGGATGCAGCTGTGTCAGGGTATTTTGCTTCGGGACGCAGCCATGTCAGGGCAAATGGCGTCCGGATGACGTGTGTCATGGCACCGCAGTCACGCTGGCTGTCAAGGCACGGAACATCGCAGCAAATACTCTCGTCGCATTCGCAAACATGCAGCGGGTTCCAGGCATAGTGACTCAGTACAGTTCTATTCTTTATATCAAATGTACATCTATATATGCTACTACCACACTTCGTGCGGAAACAAAGGAAAGTTGGCAAATACGACACAACGCGTTGAGCACAACGCGATGAGCACAACGTGATGAGCACAACACGATGAGTACAACGCGATGGGCACAACGACTATGAGGAGGATGGCGATGAGGATGCCTGTGGCGAGGACGATAGCAAGTAGGACGCGGCGAGTATGATTGCAAGTAAGACGCGGCGAGTATGATGGCAAGCTTTGTGACATGGTTAGCGCAACTCTCAGAGTGACAGACAGTGGGAAGTTGTACAATACAACATGACGAGTACAATGTCAATGAGGGTACCAGCGGCGAGAACGATAGCGAGTAGGCCGCGGCGAGTATGAGCGTGTGTAAGAGGTGGTGAGTATGATGTCAATCAGGGTGCCGGCGGCGAGAACGATAGCGGGTAGGACGCGGCGAGTATGGGAGCGAGTAAGACACGGCGGGTATGGGAGCGAGTAAGATGCGACAAGTATGATGGCGAGCTTTGTGACAAGGTTAGCGCAGCTCTCAGAGTAGAAGAGACACCGGGAAGTTGTACAATACACAGTGACGAGTACGATGTCAATGAGGATACTGGCAGCAAGGACGATAGCGAGTAAGACGTTGCGAGTATGCGAGCGAGTAAGATGTGGCGGGTATAATGGCGAGTAAGACGCGACGAGTATGATGGCGAGCTTCGTGACATGGTTAGCGCAGCTCTCAGAGTGACAGACAGCTGGAAGTTGTACCATACAATGTGGCGAGTACGATGTCAATGAGGGTGCCGGCAGCAAGAACGATAGCGAGTAGGAGGCAGTGAGTATGAGAGCTAGTAAGACGCGGCGAGTATGAGAGCAAGTACGATGCGGCGAGTACGATGGCAATGAAAAGCGCCAAGCCATTACTAACGCTTGCGCTTTCGCAAGGTTCAGCTCGCTCATCTCTCATAGACCCCTTTTTTCTTCTCCTTTCACCACGTCCTACTTGTCGACATTTTCCTCATCGACATTTTACTCATCGCGCCTTTCTCGCTACGTTACTTGCCACCATCCTCCTCATCGACATTGTACTCGTCACCTCATATTGTACCACTTCGTGCCACTGTTCCTGTCACTCTGAGAGGTGTGCTAAACATGTCACAAAGCTCGCCATCATACTTGTCGCGTCTTTCTCGCCACCATACTCGCCACATCTTACTCACTCTCATACTCGCCACGTCTTACTCGCTATGGTCCTCGCTGCCAGCACCCTCATTGACATCGTACTCCTCACTGGGTATTGTACAACTCCCCGGTGTCTGTCACTCTGAGAGCTGAGCTAACCATGTCACAAAGCTCGCCACATACTCGCCGCGTCTTACTCGCTCCCATACCCCCAGCGTCCTACTCACTCCCTCACTCGCGCATCCTACCCGCTATCGTTCTCACCGCCGGCACCCTCATGGACATCATACTCGCCACGTCTTACTCGCCACGTCCTACCCGCTATCGTTCTCGCCGCCGGCCCCCTCATGGACATCATACTCACCGCGTCTTACTCACCGCGTCCTACTCGCTATCGTTCTCGCCGCCGGCACCCTCATTGACATCGTACTTCTCACGTTGTATTGTACAACTTCCCACTGTCTGTCACTCTGAGAGCTGTGCTAACCATGTCACAAAGCTCACCATCATACTCGCCGCGTCCTACTTCCTATCGTCCTCGCCGCCGGCGTCCTCATCGCCATCCTCCTCATAGTCGTCGTGCTCATCGCGTCGTGCTCATCGCGTCGTACTCATCGCGTCGTGCTCATCGCATCGTGCTCATCGCATCGTACTCAATATATCGTGTCGTATTTGCCAACTTTCCTTTGTTTCCGCGCGAAGTGTGGTAGTAGCATATATAGATGTACATTAGATATAAAGAATAGAACTGTACTGAGTCACTATGCCTGGAACCCGCTGCGTGTTTGTGAATGCGATGAGAGTATTTGCTGCAATGTTCCGTGCCTTGACAGCCAGCGTGACCATGGTACCATGACACACGTCGTCCAGACACCATTTGCCCTGACACGGCTGCGTCCAGAAGGAAAATGCCCTGACACGGCTGCGTCCAGAAGGAAAATGCCCTGACACGCTCCGTCCGGTAGGCAGATGCCGTGGCAAGCTGCGTCCGGATGCACGGTGCCATGGCGAACTGCGTCCGAGTTAAGCAGGTTGCGTCCAAAGCGTCCAGAGTGTCTAGTGCATCCGGACACTCAGGACACAAATTTTTTTTTTCCTGATGCGAGTCCTTTTTGAATTCCATAAAGTCATTGCAATAGTTGTGGGAGGCTCTGGAGTCAATGGCCCAGATCCCTAGCCTCAAGTCCATTGATGACCTTGAAGCGACCATCACCTGCAAATTGAGTGAGGTCAACCCCGCAAGTCATTCCCGCTTGTTAGGACCATTTTCAAGAAGCTTCTGTCCATAGTATCCATTTCCTTGACCAGATCCTTGACCTTCTGATCCAGAATTTTCTTGGCCACCTTGACAGTAGAATCTGCCTCCGCTTCTGGGACCGGTTCCATGGCCTTGGCCATAGAATCCACTGCCACTTCCATCTCCGCTTCCATTTCCATTTCAATTTCCACTCCCATTTCATCACTTTGGACAATCTCTCTTGATGTGTCCTGCTTCTCTGCATTCATAGCAGTCTCTGCTTTCCTGATCACCACTTTGTGGCCGTTTGTTGTTATTACTATCCTTCTTCCAACAGTTTTCGAAGTTGTGGGTGTTGGAGCTGCACCAGCTGTACCACCTCTGGGGGCGCTGATTGCCACGTCCTCTTCCTCCACGATTGCTTCCTCAACCCGCCTTGACCCTCTCGACCACCCCCTCTTCCTCCTTGCTCAGAGTACACTGCTTCCAAGACAGCATCTGGCTTCGTGGCCAGTACTTTATTCTGTTCGTACTCCTTCAAGTCGCTCATTATTTGGTGGATCGTAATATCCACTTGAGATTGCAGTACTTTGATGCTTATTTTGAACATTTCCAGAAGTGTTGTAAAAATGTGGTTTCTCAAGTCCATGTCTGGAGCAGCTTCGGAAGTACCAGTGAGTTGATTGGTGATGTTTAGGAGTTGCGAGAAATAGATGCTGATTGGCTGTCTGGGAACGGGACACAGTTGCCTGAATTGTCGGAAGAGTGTCAGACAACCAACTGTAGTGTTTGCCAAATCCATCTGTTCTGTCAGTATTTCCCACATCCTTACAGGATCCTTAACCTGGTTGAGATGTGTCTTGACTTCAGGGCTACATGATCTGTAGATAATAGCACCAGCCTGGACTCTCCGCATGGTAAAATCCTCATAGGTCTTACGTCCATGAATGTCAGCCTTACTCATTCCTTTGGGCTTCTCAGGTTCTTCTTCTTCTTCCATGATGATTCCCCAAGCCTTGATTCCATGAAGGACTTGTTCACAGTCTGCCTTTCAGCAGGTGTAGTTTGTGTCATCAAGAAGAGCGATGGTCCCAAGTGGGTGCTTGAAGACTTTCTCGTCGGTGGAGGATATGATTATTCGATGGGGAAGATTTTGATGATTTGGAGTAGCTGTCAGTCATTTGATTTTTATGCGTGATGGTTGCAGCTCTGAGCTCATAACCTATTGAATGGTTATGACTGTCCATATGTAGATATACTTATGAAGACTATCAGGCTCAACACAAGTTGCTGTTTAGTAGAAGGTTGTAAGAGTATATTGGAAAAACTAGAAACCCACAAACACGCAGAGCTGTACGAGCTATTCCTAATCGCATACTCCCTTTGTTCGCATACTCCCTTTGTTCACATACTCCCTTTGTTTGACCCTTTCCAGCAGCAAGCCATTTCCAACACCTTTGTTCTACCCTGTCCATCGCCACGCCTTCAGCAGCGAGAAGTATTTCCAACAGCTGTGTTGTATTTGCCAGCTGTGCTGCCAACTTCAATAGTTGTCCTTCTAGCTCCTCAAACATGTTTGCAAAACCTCCCTGCTGGCAAGCGCTCCCACCAGTCTCACGCATAGACTATCTGGCCATTGACTGAGTTGAACTTTAGATACTTTTGTGGCAACACATATTGATCTGTGTCCACGAACCTCTGTTCATCCTTTGCCACTAGATCATACCTTTGGGATTGCTATTATTGGAAGTCTCTGTTGAAATAACCAGGCTGCATTGCATTTGCCAGCTGTGCTGCCAACTCCAAAAGTCATCCTCCCAGCACCTTGAACATATTCGCCAATCCTCACCACTGTCAAGCACTCTCATTGGTCTCACATGTAGACTATCTAGCCATTGACTGAGTTGAACCTCAGATACTCTCACGGCAACACTTGTTGTTGATCTGTGCCCATAAACCTCTATTTATCCTTTGCCGCCAGATTGTGCCTCTGGAATTGCCATTGTTGGGAGCCCATATCGTAATGGCCTGACTTTGGCGCCCTTCCTACTGTGGTGCTACCCACTCTGGAGGTTACTCTTCCTTCGATATTGTGTGACAAAGTGAAAGTATAGCTGCTGCAAAGAGGTGCAACCTACCTAGTGCAGCTCCGATCAAGTCTCACCAATACAATCTATCGCTGTTGTCTTCAGAATCACAATTAGACTGGGAGTCCAAGTCTACCATTTCCAACTGACCAGCAGTTTCCTCAAGTACTTCATCTTCGTTCATTGTTTGTGACCTCATTCCACATTTCAATATCGATGTGTGAATTGACAAGTCATGTGCAGTTAGTCATACTGTCAGGGTGAAAAGGTATAAGATGCAATGCACCATCAATCTCGTAAGTATAGACGAGTCAGTATTCCGTGCCTGATGTTGCTTGCACAATATTCACCATCCTGGAAGCCCTTTCAACAGCACACCCTGCAGCCATGGTCATAGTCTGAACAAATGGCAACTGAAGGTTGAGCATTACCTTGCCATCCTTTATTATCAAGAACTTAAATAATGAGATTAGCCATACTGGCAGACAGCCTTTCAGTACTTTCCATGGAAGTGGAGGCAGTGGTGACTCTGAGGGTTCCTGGCTTATCACCCTGGACTGTTTGCAAGCTTGACCCCAAGCCCAGTCATGGCACATTAGCCCTCCATACCAGCAAGTCTCTAATGTGTATGGGAGTATTTGCTTCTCCCAGATGACCATTCCATACTTTAGGACTTGAATAGCAATGGACTTGTATATCACTATTGGCACCATATCGAGCTCCTCATCCTCCATGGAAATAACTCTCCATTGAAAAAACAATAGGTGGCAATCTCCACATTATTCCATAGCTCGGAATTGCAAATTGAAGCCAATAATACACCAAAGACAAGTCTATGCTGTTTGGTAGGACTTTTAAGAACATGAGGAGGCCGTAGGTGGGAGATATTCGGAGAAGACATGTCGTAACTCCAAGGCTTCAGGTTTAAATTCTGGATATCAAAGGTCTCAATTCTTGCATTGGACTTAAGGATCTGTGAGTAAAAGTTACCAGTTTTGTTGGAGCCTTGATACCCTTTTTTCTCCTCGCTTTTATGTAAGAGCTTTATGACAGACATGGAGTACTGCTGGAGGCTTCCAAATATCTCGATTGACTCCCTGAAATGGTTGGTAAGGTGGATCTTTAGGAAGTTGAAACGTATATGTTTCTGGTAAATTCGAGCCCGCTCTGCAGCGAATTCTTAGTTGTAGGAGCTAGAGATTTTTTGGTGGTCGCAGCTGTGTGTCTTCTTCAACTCCAAGTTTCTTGCCTTGATGTTCTTGGTCTTTGCTGCCTTGACTAACACAGAGATTTGTTTCGATACTCGATGCTTTAGAAACACATCCTTATTGTCATAAAAGTAACCCAGGGAGGCTTCCATGGAGTCGAGGGAGATGGTATCATGGGTTGGGTATTGGCAGTACATGTAGAACTTACAAAGTCCATGGGTACAAACAATAACTTGTTTGAATGTAGAATGCTCGGGGTTGGACGGACAACATAGAGAGTTGACCAGACAACCCACCAGAAAGCAGCTCATCTTCTTATACTCACCACCCGTCTATTGAACAATCTCCTTAAAAGATTTTTTGGGTTGTGTCATACTCGTGTAGGATGAAATAGCCATCTATAGAAAGTTATACAGGGTAAGTCGATGGTGAGATTTGAGAAAACCCATGATCCAAAGTAGCAAGTGCTTGAGCATTTCTACCTGTATGGTGTGTAGTAAGTTGGGTTTTGGTAGTTCAGTGGAGTTACATTGCAGTCTCCACAATATGTTATTGGTAGTTGTATACACACCCTATGCAGTAAGTTGCGTAATTCTCTGAGTTGAGTCGTTGTGGTAGAATACGTACCTGTATTCTAGCTGATCACGGAGTGGGAATACTGAAGGATAATCTCTGAATTTTGAAGCGGAAACCTCACACCAAGGACTAGGATTCATGCGTAAGAATTGCAGAGCCATGTGTTCTGGATAGTCAGCAAGCCATCCACCAATTCGGACAAAGCATTGATGCTAGTTGCCATCACCACACAGAGCATGGAAGTATGGGCTCGGATGTGAATTGTTGGGATCACAATTTCTCAAGTGGTCAAACAATGGTTGTAGGACAACTTTCAGTACCTCATGGATAATCTGATGATACCAGGTTGCTTGCTTCTGCTTCAAGATACTACTCTGTGCAGAATACTTGGCCTTCTCCAGCAGAACTGCAATCATGACAACTGAGTGAGTTGTCAGTTTCATCCTGACAACTGAAGATAGATCTCCAATTGTTATGTAAACTGGCCAGATCTTCTTATCTCCTATACAAACTGTAAGGTGGGTTGAGTTGGAGAGGATTATAAATGGAATGAGAGATGTGCCAGCAAGAAGCTTGTCTTGCTCATTTCACCACCAGTCTCCTGTCTGCATTTCTCCGTATTGTCGAATACCATTGGTGAAGGACCTCTGATGGCTGAATTCCAAATTCTGAGAGTTGTAGACTTGCTATAGTAGCCACTTTGCTGTTTCAATAGGATCACGATGCCAGAACTTTATCAGGTTGCAGTGGTTGGTGTTCTGTGTCCTGTCAATCTTGGCTTCCATCCACAATTTCATGCCAAGTCCATCCTCCATTTTCTTGATCAGCATTTTGAGGCAGTAGACAGACTTTATTGATTTCTGTATGTTTTCCTGGAGTGGATAGCACTGTCCTTTTAGTTGTTGATCTCCTGCAGTTTGGGTGATTTTGTTTGATATGCACCAGTTGACAAATTCGAAAGACCTTTTATCCTCAAATGGGTAATATGCATACACTGGATTACCTATGTTAGATATCAGGTCATTTTGTTCGTAGATGTACATCATTTCTGTCGGGTCCCAAACATATTGGATAGGTAGTCCAGTGTGTGGATACGTGTTGGTAAGCTTGGTGATTGGAACTACATCTCCAGGAGATACACATAAGATTGCATTGATTGGGAAAAAACGTACATCACCGTCTTGTGTAGCTAAAGTACAGGGACAAAAGTTTCCATACAGGGGCCGTTTTACACCAAAAATGCCCGTTTTCACACAACCAAAAACCACTCTTTACTTGACGGAAAAAAACTGTGCCTTTCACAGACGTCTTCGAATCGTAAGAATCATCATCTATAAAAATCTTGACAACTTTTATTTTATATTGGTGGCGCACGAAATTGTGTTATGCATGAGTTGAAAAGTGACTTCGTATTTTGTTTGGGACTCTCATACAAAAATATTACACAGCAACCAGTTTCAACACCAACTTTTCTCCCATATGGCATTACTCAACCACAATGACTTAGAATTGCATACCGATTTTTTATAAGATTATCTACATAGCTAAGAAGGCCTCCCAACAGTCCATCATTTTTTCCAGTGAATGTAGGTTGCTGTATACGTGGTTGAAAATGGGCTACCTTGGTCAAAGGAAAATTTGTTTGGTCACCCTACTTTGCATAAAATAATGATTTTTATGGGCTGAAAATTCCATTGAAGCTTTATTAGTATATATTCATGATGTATGCCAATTACTGAGACTTTCTAAATTGTGGTTGTGGGGATCGAGAAGGTTGAGTGAGGGCATCATGGGCAGTTGTACCTGGGTGTACGGAAACTTTTGGCCTAGTACTTTATGATCGGATCTCTATCCTCGAGAAAGTTTGGCAATACAGGATCATCCCCACTGTAAAACAGGGGCCGTCCTACAATATGATGCTCATAGGGGTTCGGAGATGTATCACAATCATGGTTGTCACTCATATCAAGGAAACCTGGATGCTCCTTTTTGCAATGCACCTTCAACCATCCTGATACCTTGAAGGGCTTCCTACAAACCTGGCAGATTGGAAGATGAGACATTCTGCACAACTGTGAGTCTGGGAGTTTGAATTGTAGGAGTTCCATTACCAATCTTAGGGATTACCAAAAGACTAGGAAGATAGTGGAATGGCAACGGCAGTCATAAAACAATGAGTCTGATTGCAGCTGCAAAGAACTTAGTATAAGTGACCGAGAGTATCCGGTGCAATTGTAGGAGTTCTGCTACCAACCTTAGGGATTGTTGGAAGATAGTTAGATGGCAATGACAGCGATGAAACAACAAGCATGAATGCAGCTCTGAAGAACTTAATATAAGTGACCAAGAGCATCCAGTGCAATTGTAGGAGTTCTGCTACCAACCTTAGGAATTGCCAGAAGATAGTTGGATGGTGACAGCAGCAATAAAACAACAAGCATGAGTACAACTGCAATAAACTTAGTATAAGTGACTAAGAGCATCCAATGTAAAGTACTAGGCCAAAAGTTTCCGTACACCCAGGTACAACGGCCCATGATGCCCTCACTCAACCTTCTCGATCCCCACAACCACAATTTAGAAAGTCTCAGTAGTTGGCATACATCATGAATATATACTAATAAAGCTTCAATGGAATTTTCAGCCCGTAAAAATCA
>Ga0307508_10002615_pt1 | contig 18931 bp, 18 predicted proteins | sample 9_EM_MG_FD_203089 | JGI IMG/M metagenome (GOLD analysis project Ga0307508, IMG submission 203089) | Populus trichocarpa ectomycorrhiza microbial communities from riparian zone in the Pacific Northwest, United States - 9_EM | ecosystem: Host-associated > Plants > Roots > Unclassified | place... | reverse complement strand
GCAAATCCTCCTCGGAGTCTGGCTAATGAACCCTCCATGCTGACAAACCTCCTGCATCCCCGCTAACCCCATTGAGCCACCAATTCTCCGTTTTCGCCGCTCAGCTACCATTACCCCCCTCAATACTGACTACGTCAGGGTCTGGAAGAACTGGCTCCCTAGCCTGCGGCCAGCAAGACCACCCACCAAAAAATCGTAATCTAAAAATTAATTCTGTTAGTATTAAAACCCGTTGCAGCCGTCTCGTGGTCTGTGCCTTTCTGTCATCTAGATAGGACATGCGATTAGATTCATTACACCACTCCACCCCTCATCTCCAGTCTTGGTGTACAGGATGAACGTTGGGAAGCTCACCAGTCGCGGGCATCTACAACCAACCATATCCACCTACCCACTGCCTGAGACCCTCAGAATTGGCAATTGAGCGGTAACGGTTCCCAGATCACATTCCTAGGATCGGGTAGAGATAACGTAAGATGTTCATGGTCCTCGGAACAGCTTTAGAGATCTAAGCAGACAATGGCATCTGCTACTGGCCAGATCCACCTAGCACTGACTGCCTGAGATCCCTGAAGTTGGCCACTGGCTAGTAACACACAATAGATCGCTTTCATGACTGCGTACATAGAGATAATATGAGATTTTCGTGGTCTTGCGGCCACTTCGGAGAGCTCAGCAGGCATCTGCTATCAGCCGTATCTTCCAACCGGCTGCATAAGACTCCCGAAGTTGATAAATAGCCAGAAACGGATGATAGATCGCTTTTCCATGACCAAGTGGAGATAACCTGCACTGTACGAGGTGTTCCAGTCACTTCGGGAGTCTCAGTCGTCGGGGGCGTCTCGTTCACCTGTATCCATATACAGCATACTACTGAGGCTCCCGAAGTCACCGGCATAGCTCGAAAAGCTCAGACCATATCTATCTGAACATGGAAAAGCGATTTATCGCCAATAGCCAACTTCGGGAGCCCCGAGCACGCCGTATATACACACCGGCCAATGAGGCGCACCCTACACGACCGAGACTTCCGAAGTAACCAAAACATCTCAAACAACGCAGACTATCTCTATTTGAACGTCGAAAAGCGGTCTTTTGTTCGTTACTGACTAATAGCAAACTTCGTGAATCTCAGACAGCCTGTCTGTGGATCCATCAGTAGTTAGCTGGTGGCCGTCACAACTGAGCTTTCAGATGTTGCCGGAACACCTCAGTTCCCCGAGAATCTCTCTATCCGATCTCGGAGAAGTGATTCTACTTATGTTGCCGTTGAATAGCCACCTTCGGAAGTCTTCGATAGGTTGTATATGGATAGACCCAGATGGATATGCCACCACTGCCGACGCACTGAGAATCTGGTCTAACATCCCAAGTATCCTATTTCTTCTTTACCAAATCTTACAAAAGGGATGTGACACATTTGTGCTTTAATAGCCAACTTCGTGATGCTCCGGGAGTCTGGATGTGGATATCGTCCTTATATAAGTGGTGGTATAGCACCCACTGCTACACAGTTCTCCAAAACCGTCGGTACACCGCTGTGATTTCCTGTGCTTTTTGTGTTTTACGGCATCTACGAAGCAGGATTCATCTTCTTCATGTTTGACATTTTTGGTGTCTTTCTTTTGTTCTTTTGGTCCTTCGCGGTATTGTGGAGTTGTCTGTGCGGCCTCATTGTCTCTGAATTATTAATTCTTCATCGATTTATCGAGAGAATTGCCTGCCTGACAGGTCCTCCATTTCGGGAGCCAGTTCTTCCAGACGTTAACTAGTACCGGCTGGGCTCCACTCTAATTCGTAGCGCTAACCCGGAAACCCCCACCGCTGCTCTCTCGGCGCGAATCAGCTGTCATGAAGATAGCAAATCTGGAGAGAGGGAACCTGCATGGGAGTTCACGAGTAAAAGAGAACCAGGTAAAGGAGAAAAAAAAGTGCGGACGAACGGAAAAGCGAGCAATCGGTAGAGCACAGATCGCATGTCGTAGATAGAGTAGACTGGATCGTTACCGGTTAGAGGTCTATTTCCTAAATAGTCACCACCTTCCCTCTTCTCGCTCGCGACAGGCCAGCAGATTCTCTTTCTCCGCTTCCGTGGGCGTTCGGGGAACAGTCCGCCACGAAGGCGGGCCGCCAGCTATGTGCAGCAGCGGTATTCAATCTCGGCGGAGGTGCGCGCTGCGCGGGCTTGCGCTGTGCCGTCTCTGGGTTTGCCACTAAGTCATCCTTCATGGGTGGCCATGGGCGACACGGCAGCGGCCTCGTTCATAGGAGTTGCCATGGGCGATGTTCAGTTCCGCCACCACGGGCGTAGCAGTGAGCACTACAGGTGATCGCGACTGGGCACCCCCTGTTGCCTACAAAATATCTCGACCGAAGTATTGTAGGTTTCACCAGACCTTGGTAATGCACATCTAGTAACAACAACGCCATGTAACTACTAGAGAAACTGGACAGGCAGGTGTCAACCTACGTTTTTGCCTCCCCCTCAGGTATCCAGCAGGCCTTGGTGCGTGCGCTCGCTACCAATGCTCAATTTTTGTATGAGCGAGGGCTCTTCGGAGTCGTGTCGCCGTGATTATAATCACAGCCCCGGGCGTCGTAGAGCAGACTGTCCCGCCTCGCGGCGGGCGGCGGCAGTCTGGCCTTCGGCCCTCGCCATGATCTAGCTAGGTCGCATGCGAGTAATGAGTAAACAAAAAAATCACCATGTAACTACCCGGCAGCAACGAGAAAAACTTCCAACAAGATTCCACACATCGTTGCGTGCAGTGTCAGCATTTTGAAATAGAAGTACCACATGTTCCTTCAAAGCACTACAAGTATCACCGGCCCCCCACCACCAGCAGCGACCAGCACGATCGTCAACACGAAATTTCGAATTCAAACTCCCAAACACCACATCCGTCCCCGCCCGATCCAGCCACTCCTATAATTATGACAAATCGCCGACTATCCGTTCTGGCGCTTCTTCCGGGCGTACCCAACCAAGCTCTCAATAACGGTCTCGAACGTCTCCTTATCACTCATGGCACTGTCCCTCTTGCCGAGCCAGTACGTGAGCACTTCACTTGCAGCAGCCGTCGTCTCCTCCAGCTTCTGAACATGAGAGAGGAGCTCCTGGACCGTGAAGTTTTGCAAGGCGATCGTGCTAGTGGAGCAAAGGATGCGCGCGCTCGGGATATCCAGAGACTCGGGATCTATCCGGTTCTTGTCTTCGACCCCTCTCTTCTTCCTCGACAGGGACCCGGAGCGACGTGAATTCCGGGACGACGGGCGCGATTCTGGGTGGCGCGAGAGGTGGACGGAAGGGAGAACGAGTTTCTTTTGCTTCGTCTCGGGAGGGAGGACCTCGTCCAGATCCATTGGTATTCCGAGGGACACCAGGAAAAGACGACGGATGCGCGATATTTTCCAGTTTGGCGGCTGGAGCGGCGGAGGCGCAACCAGCTGGTTCCACAACGACTGGCTACGGAGTGTAAGTAGGTCATATGCCAGAAAGGTGGGTGTATTCTCTACCTTCTGTCGGTGAGGAACGATCGTCCTTCTACACAAGTTGGCTTCCGCTGTTCTGTTCCCTCTGTCGGGAACATCTTCTCGACCGCGTCCGCCAGAGCAAATCTAACACCTTCTCTATCTCCAAAGTCTGGCAGCCGCGCAGGAAGTTGTGGGATGACTGGCTGTGGTGGCGTTGGAGGTGGAGGCGGCGGCACAGCCTCCGGTACGGGAGCTGGCCCGTCAAAGGGGCCGTCGGCATCCCCATCCTGGAAGCCTTCGAAATCATCAAAGTCATTGAAGCCGTCACCATCAGCTTCCACGGTCTCACCAAAGTCGTCGAAATCGTCCCCGCCGAATCCGTCGTCCTTCTCTTTGGAGGCATCATCCCCCTTCTCCTCTGCAGTCGCTTCGCTCTCCGCCTTCTGTTCGACGATACCCTCAGCAGCATTGGCAGGCTCATACTTCCTCGCCACAGCGGACGCATCGCATTCGCCAACCCCCGGTATTGCAGTGACTTTAGGGAGCTCCTGTGATTCCTCGACGGCAACGGGCGAAGGGGAGCGCTCTTCGGGACTCCTCGGTGTCGCCTGTTTTGTAGCTACTCCAACACCGACATCTGTCTCTTCGATCGCACTATCATACGCCACATCCGAGTCTGGCCGCTGCTCCGTTTCTCCAGGCGCAGAAAATAGCGAACTCGTCTTCCTGACCCGACACGATACAGGAATATCCGGCGGACTTCTACTCCGTTCTCTCTGTTCCTGCACCAACTTTTCGATCCGATGCCGCTCACCCCTCACCTTTGGCGAGATGATATCCGTCTCCTGGTTCCATTTGACCTCTATCTCGTCATTCCGCATCGGTGTCGTCGGACTCGAGGCCGCTGGTTTCGGCGAGCCAATGGCTGTCACAGCGCCGTCAAGTTCATCGTCGGTGCCGTCCGACACAAAGGCGCCCGGGATCGCGACGGACTTCACCATCTGTTCGTCGTCATTCGGCGTGGGAGAGTGTGTGGGCGTAGGATTTTCCACAACAGCTAAAGCGGAGGTGGAGGTGGGTGGGTCTTCGGGGGCGTCGGAGAAGTGATCGTCGTCGTTCGAAGAAGTATCTGTTCGTTTGCCACGGGGGGGACATGTCAGCTTCGGCGGGTCGCATACAGCATCGCATCAGGGGGGATCAGGCATTACGCACATCCACTCTCTTTTGCTCTCCCATCCTCCTCGACCCGGCGGGGGACAGAAGCTGAGTCCGGCGGTGGCGATGCTGCTGCGACCATGCGAGCGTTGAATTTAAAAGCTACAATTCTTTTGTTTCTGTTCCGTGGGCGAGGATTGATTGGAGTTCGCGCCGAGTCCGAGTCGGGGGCTGCATTGCAGCCACTAGCCAAATTCGGATAATAGCTGCGCCACAGTAGTTAGAGTGGGGTGCCAGGTACTCTAGTCGAACCCCGCTAAGCTAAAACGGCTAGTGTGGTTTATTAATCACTAGATAGCGGGCCCCGATTTTCTAAACGAGATACATACTTACATAGGAACGCAATAGTAGTACATCCATTAGTGAACACCCGACCATGCCGCCACTAACAACTGCGTCACCACCAAGAAGAATTACTTGCCTATGTACTGTCACCACCGTATCCATCGCAATGACGACGAGCAGTAATTTCTGTTTCTGGGAATGCTGCCCCGTGCGATGCTCTTCTCGGCACGAGATGACGGCGATGACGATGCACTTGATGCGTCTCGATGGCGATGATGACTGGTTTCTCGGCGAGAGAGGACGCCCTTCCCGAAGCGACATGGCAGTAGTAGCGGTGCACTTCTGCGGACACGGTTCTAGATAACTATATACGAGAAGTTGTGCGCATTCCGTGACGCGACTAGGGGCAACTCGGCAGAGAATAGGGTTGCACTTCTCTGCACAACTCGACGGCAATAACGAGGCACTTCTCGACGCGAGACGGCGGCGATGACGAATAACTTTCTTGACGCCATTGAGGACGACGCAACGGCACTACATAGCGATACGCTTCACACATTCTAAGGTAAGGTCTCTGTACTTCACGAAGCACAACTCTCTGTCATGCCTCCGAAGCGCCGGTGAGAGTTGTTTTTTTTTTCTGATTGACTGGTAGCCATTCACGCCGCTCACGTATAGCGCGATCGCATAGCAGTTCTCCTTGTGCTGTCTAGTTGGCTACAACGTTTGTGTCGTTTGACATGAGGCTGCCTCGCCAGTACTCATTGCGTGCACTGGGCCAAGCTCGCGGCGGAGGAGCCAGATGCCCGCGGGGTGGGATAATGGCTGGGATACATACTCGGACCGGGCGGGAGCGCGCGCGATGCCGCCCCAGATCCCTCGCACGCCTCAAGCGGGAGATCTGGGCTGGGGGCCGGACCTCCAGGAAGAAGCACAGGATGCCGAGCAGGCAGAAGCCGGACGGCACGGCCGCGGGTGGCTCCAAGAGGCGCGCGTCGAGGTTCTACTGGCTGAAGACAGGCCACCGCTTCACTGGGCATATGTGCTCTACTTACGGTGGACGAGAACCGCCCTTGCCGCTCAGTGCTGGTGGTGCTGGTGTCAGATCCAGACGCGGGATCACCTTTCCAAGGTGTGCCTGACACTCCTTAGCAACGCAGCCCCCGATCCTATCATACTGGTCCAGAGCGACGGCTCACTCGTCGGATCGCATCGCACGCTTCCTCGCAGCCAACCAGGCTGTTGCATCCGGGGCCACACTAGCCGGAGCTGGGCGCTGAGCACGGTTTCAACGTTCTGGTGAAAGGTGGCCCCCACGCCGAGCTGGGCAACAGGAAAGCGGTGGGAATTGGAGATCTGAAGATCAGATGCTGACTCCTCCTCCCCCAGGGCATGTGATCAAAACGAGCTCCTCCACCGCCAAAAGAAAACAAAATTCGAACGGAACCCACGACACCGCTGCCAAACGGAACGGCGGCGCGGTACATAGATACCCGGCCAATATCCAACCCCGTCAATATCCCACATGGCATTGGCTACCGGCTCGCTGGGAGAGGCAAGCGCAGGGCGTGGCGATCCAGGTCTGCGTGGAGAAACCCTTTTAGACACATACATATCCGGCGATTATGTGAAGACCTTTCCAACATGCAAGTAATGGAATCGGTTCATGCGTTGGGCACGCTGGTCCGGTTTCGGAACTCGCCGCCACATGTGCCATCGGGTTGGATAGTTATAAATATAAAATAAAAAGTCGTGTAATAGGTGGTCTTTTAAACGCCGCCGAGGCTGTCCACAGAGTCTAAAACTGCCACCAAAACCATCAGTGCTCCGAGAACAGTGCCTGTATGCAGCTGTGTTCCTTCTTGTTCTTTCAATCCTAGCTGGCAGAGGAAGACTGCTGGCTGATAGCGGACAGCTATCTGTTTGGCACAAGGGGAGTTATTCGAGAAGATAGGATGATGTTCAGTCACACATATGTACCAGCAGATCGAATGACCTGCGGTCCGAATGAAAGACACCTTAAAAGACACCAGGATTCTTGGTGAAACCAAGATAGGGCCGTAAGAGCATTATCCATTCAGTTTTTCAACTGACGAGACTTCTAGTACCCTACATGGTCAAGACAGTGGTATTGGTTGGCAGATACTGGTATCAGAGTGCTGGTTGTTATCGCTTTCCCACACATTGCCGTTAGAACCCAGCTCTTCGTTTCTATATAGATAGAATCGCCATCGATAACACGGTTGCTGCGGGCTCTGACTTTTGACCATCGCTAGTTGGCCTCCCATCTCTACTTAGTTACTTGACGGCGTGTAATCGAAGCAAAGTTCTTGCTTTCTCCGTTGTGCAAGCCATGATGTTGCTGGAGGAATTTTTTTTATACATGACTCTGCCGAGCATACATTATCTTGCATTTAGCGCAGCCCAGCTAAACTGCTTCTGTCGTTTTAGCTACTAAAATCGCACCAGCCAATTAAGTACTTAGTTAGATATCATCCTTCCTGGCGACGCAACATAAAAGTTCCATACCCATTTTTCTACGGTATCTAGTTGGCTGCTACACTCTATAAGAGATAAAGCCTGAGCCCCGACGTTTTTGTAGATATGGGGGATAAGCTATTCCATGTAACCTCAGTCCCGAGCGACCTCATAGCGTACATACTCAACAAAGGGACGCCGCTAAGTCGTGATCATGCGACTCCACTCTATCCCCAAATTAGGTAGAGTTTAGTCATCGACTCGCACACTAACCGTGCACACCAGTCACAAACAAACCCTATACAGCCCACACGCACGGTGCAGGGTTTTGCTGTTCCTGCAACTGGACCTGTCGAAACCCAACCAAATTTACACGTTCGACGCCCAACGCCAACACCAACAGCCACCCCCCGCTCGACACGAACGAAACTTGACACCATGGCTGACATCGTTACCGTGAGGACCCGCAAGTTCATGCGGAACGCCCTTTTGGCCCGCAAGCAGATGGTGGTGTACGTTTGACCCCTTTCAGTGGTGGTGGATTCGGAGGACGGGGTGGAGCGAGGGGAAAGTGGGGGAGGACGACACGATGGATTGGCACGTTCGCCAGAGGGGTCTCGACGAGATTCTGTCGGTTGCGTTATTCATGGCAGTGGTGGATCTCGGTATTCACGTCTTGTTATGGTCATGGATGCTGATGAGCTTTGTTTCGCAGTGACATCCTCCACGAGGGCAAAGCCAGTATGTTGCTACACACTGACCGCCCGCGTTCAGCCCTCGAGCCACGAACTACAGACTGACCCGACTGCCTTCGCAGATATTTCCAAGGACGACCTTCGCACCAAGCTCGCTGAGACCTACAAGGCCGAAAAGGATGCCGTCTCCGTCTTCGGCCTCCGCACTCACTTCGGAGGAGGAAAGAGCACCGGTTTCGCCCTCATCTACGACTCGGTCGACATGTTGAAGAAGTTCGAGCCCCACTACCGTCTGGTCCGCTACGGTCAAGCCTCCAAGATTGAGAAGCCCTCTCGCCAACAACGTACGCTATTCTACCCGCTACAACGTCGCATGATGCTAATGTGCGTTTTCACGATAGGCAAGCAGAGGAAGAACAAGCAGAAGGCGCTACGTGGAACCGCGAAGGTCAAAGGCGCCAAGAAGAAGAAGGAGACGTAAATACTGTCATCATGCTCGATCTGGGTTTTCCGGGCCTGTGGTGTTTTTTTTTCTTTGGGCAATAAAAATATTCTCATGGAACAATGGGAATACGGAGTTACTTGTTTTTTTCTGCGTATTCGTAGACTGTTTGCCACTTGAGGTACTGTATAGTGAGAGGGGACAAAATGAATGGTAGCGATATCATCCTCTAAGGATATGCGATAACAATACCACAAGTGTTGGAGGGATATTGGCACGTCTCAATGCTGAATCCAATGGAATGTTGACGCATACTTTGTTAAGACAGCGTCACTACTATTTCTCGGGGATAACATTCGTTCCCTTACAGAACTCATCACTATCATTTATTTTACCCCCACCTCACTATACAGTATGATATCTAGTATGAAAAGGCAAAGGCAACATGGGTGTACCGTTCGTTCGAAAGCCATACCCAAGCCCGGGTCGCCAGCTGGCTACTCGAGTACTGCCGCTAGCTGAGACCCGAAGCAGGTGCATACTCCGTCGTGATAGTCTACGCCGCTGTCTATTGCCGCACGATGTCGATTCCATCGTGAATATGTCCATACAAGGCACCGGACATCGACTGATTAGATCTAGATAGATCACGCAGAGACTATCGAGTTTTTTTTTCGTGGCAATTGACCGAGTGACAAACATGAACTTAGGTAACATGAGAGTCACTGCCAAGCCCTTAACTAGTTAACTAGGGGCTGCGCGTCGCGTCTGTATGTAACCTTCACACTGACACCCACTAACAACCTCTTCCCCCCACCACCTCATCTTCCCGCTCCAATCTAGCAGGTACTGCTGTATCCTATGTTATTATCGAATTTTATTGCTGACCTTTGGTGGCCGTTGCAGAACGCGCCTCGTTCACCCGCTCGTTCGCCTCCGACTCACGCGCCAACGTTCCCATCATCTTCACCTCTTCCAACCTTCAGATTTTACGACCTCGCTCCTTACGACGTAAACACATCGAGCCGTCATGTCAGGATTAGGATCAGGTGGTACTAGTGGTGGGGGCATGTTCAGTGGTGCGGCCAACGGCGGCGACAAGAAGGAGAACAAGCCCAGCTTCAATTTCGGTGCCACAGCCGGTGGAGCCCCAGCTGGCGGCAATAGGTTCAGCGGTATGCCTGCGAAACCCGGAACCGGTACAACTTTCTTTGGAGATGCGCCCACATCAACGCCGCCGACGTCCTCTGTTGCCGGTTTCTCTTTCAGTGGTGGAACTCCAGCATCTACTACCCCTGCGATGGGTGGAGGAGGGGGGCTCTTCGCCAACAACAAGCCTGCTGCTACTCTATTTAATCCTTCCTCGACGCCTGCTGGTAACCCGACTAACACACAGGCTTCGAAGCCTACGAAGTTTGGTGTTGCCGGCGGTGCCAATAGAACCACTGGTGGCGGGCTGTTCGGGAGCAATGCTGGAGCTGGAGCTGGAGCCACAACCAGTCAACCTGCAACTGGTGGCATGTATGGCAATGCCGCGGGCATGAACAAGTCAGCAGCGCATGGTGGAGGCAACATGTTTAGAGGCATGTCCGCCACGCCAACGTCTTCTGCACCGACTGGAGGGCTTTTCGGTACGACGGCTGCCACCAACACTCAGACTCCGTCTTCCGGTAGTCTTTTCGGCGGTGCTGGTCCATCTTCGACTTCTGCCACCGGTGGATTGTTTGGAGGTGCCACGAACACGAATACTTCTCCTGCGAGCACTACACCCAAGACTACCACTCCGTCGTTGTTTGGCCCAAAGCCCGGTAGCACGGCTACTACTGCTCCTTTGATGTTCACCGCCGCTGCTACTGCTGCCACCACATCGGCCCCGGCTACCAAAACACCTTTGTTCGGAACAAATGACTGTAAGTTTTGACCATCGGCCGCAAAGTTGTATACGTCGCTGACACATAACTCATAGCAACGACACCATCAACACAAGCACCAGCCACCGGTGGGTCTCTTTTCGGCGGAACTGCCAGCAATAATGCAACGAAGCCCGGAGGCCTTGGTGGAGCTACCGTGACAAACCCCGCTACTTCTCAGGTGCCCCCGGCGGCACCGAGTGGAGGATTGTTTAGTGGAGCTGCAGCGCCTGCGTCAACCTCGGCCCCTGCTGCTAGCAATGCAGCCAAGCACTCCCTATTTGATAGCCCGAAACCGACGGAGAGCAAGCCTTCGCGCGGCGGTCTCTTCAGTGGCGCGACGCCTACGACGGGTGCCACTCCCTCTGCTGGTGCCACCAGCTCTGCAACCACCGCTGCCCCAACTTCGACCACCGCTCCTGCGACTGGAGGTCTCTTTGGTAAGGCAGCTCCTGCCACCACAACCACCACCTCTGCCCCTACCAACAGTAGTCTACTCGACAAAAAACCTGAATCAACAGGTGAAACCACTGCTGGTACGGCCTCAGGTGCTGCCGCGGACGCAACCGGTGGTTTGAAAGCCACCCGGCCACCGCCTACGTCTCGCTTGAAGAACAAGTCCATGGACGAGATCATCAACCGCTGGACTGCGGACCTTGAGAATTACAAGGTGCAGTTTGTGGCCCAGGCCGGTGAGATTAAGACGTTCGACGAGGTCCTTATCACCAACGGCGAAAAGATATTCAATCTCCACACCAATACGCAGGAGGCTGAAAAGACGCAGGCGAGAATGGATGCCATCCTCCAGCAGCTCGAGAACGAACAGGAAGAGCTCGGCGTCACTCTGGACTATTACGAGAGCCAGATCACCAACTTCTTCGAGGCGCAGTTTGGATCCGCCGAGGGCATGCAACCGGCCGATCAGGAAAGAGAAAAGACGTATTCCTTGGCCGAGGGATTGAACGAGACGCTCAGCGCGATGGAGTCCGATCTGGGAGAGATGATAAAGGTGATCAACAAGGCTGGAACGACCCTTGGTAAAACTTCCGACTCGGAAGATCCGGTAATTTGCCCTTCCCACCCGCCCACGCGTGTCACGCTAATACGGTAGAAATAGCTGTCCCAGATCGTCAAGATCCTAAACGAGCACCTGAGCTCGCTCCAGTGGATTGACACGCACACCACCGAGGTCATCGAGAAGATACAAGATGCGCAGAAGGTGCAGGGAGGAACCTGCGGCGGTGACCGCAAGAACGTGTCGACTCTGGATGCGGACAGCGAGTTCTTCCCGGGCCAGTCGTATCGCAGTGCCATGAAGTAAAGAAGAGGGGTGGGGATGGCATGGTCAGTTTTCGGCTTCTCATTTCAAATTATTATTTTCGATCGCTCTCCTAGTGCTGCACAATTCCTACGTGTAATTTCAATGGCACGAAATGGTTGCTTTGTGGGATGATAGATATTGAGCGTAAACGTGTGGCTTGCCTTGTTCAGCACATTGATACTCGTAGATGGCTGGGTACGATCGGCGAGTGATGGCGGTAACGTTTTGTGCATAGCGATGCGCCGAGGTTAACTAGCATGGCGCGGGGGGCTGATGGACTAGTTATCTAGAGTCTCGAACGCACTTCTCGGTGACGCGGTCGGACTCGGGCTGGTCCCCCCTGCGTTTGTCGTTCCGCTCCGCGCCGTGAATGAGGATGAGTGATCTGCCGTGTTTCGCCCACGCAGTCCTATTCCAGCCCGACATCCCGCCCCACGTGTACTCAACCCAACTCAACTCCATCGTCCCCCGCCCAATCGGCTCTCGCACGCGCGCCAGCAAGAACCTCGACAACAAGGAGAGTCTTGTCTTGCATAAGTACTCAACCAGCCACCTCGGGACCGCGACAGGAGACAAAGGCCCGTGCGTCCATGCACGTCCCATCACACCTCACTAAGCTTCACACATTCTCAGCCGAGGAAAAGGGAGACGAGGGAACCTGCCATGTGAAGGAGGTGAGGTGCATGTGTATCGCACATCGCGCTGGTGGTGGATGACAAACGACGATGATGATCCATTGATCGGATACGAGCGACACTGGAGGTCCGGCCAGTTCGGTTCGAGCTTACGAGAGCTGGGGACATCGTTACATAATACGTGCCAGATACCTATGTACATATATACGAGCGCCACTCACGCCAGCGTCCGCTGATGCGATGGAAGGAGTGCATTGCAGACCGCCTTTCATCCTCGACACACAACTATCTCAAGCAGCTTGTGTGGCTCGTGTCGACGCGACTCGTTTCCACAACTCGACGTCCATGCCCCGGATACAGCCATATCGAGCTCGCGACACGAACCGCAAACCACCCCTCCTTTTTCGTTTCTCCAGCTTCCGCGTACATATACATATCTATATATATGCCTGGCAACCCACCCCAGCAGTTCCTGCCGTATGTACATTCAAATCGTGCAGTTGCAGAATACCACACAGCGATGTATGTACGCATCTCGACTTCCGGCCCGTAACGTTTCGGTTTGCCCTGCTAACTGAATATAGTTTGGACCGCTGCTTCTCGGAGCCCGCCTCCACTCCCCCCCAGCATCTACCGCAAACGTGGCGGACCAGCCGTCCCATATCTACATACTTATACATATGTACAGTACATACACGGACAAGTTGTAAGATCAACGGGCACCCGAAAGGGCGACGTGCGAGATGGCTGGATGGCTGGTGCGGGGTGCATTAGCCTGCTGGAATCGTATCTACCGCAGCCAGCACCGCTCGCCTCGTCTTATCTCTGTCCGGCACATCTATCTATCTACCTGCTGTATCTCCAGCCAGGCCAACAAATACATATCTGCTCGGATATTACTCGGATATTAAACAGTCCCCTCCGTACATCTGATCTCACCAGCACCACCAACCAGAACAGGAGGAGGATTCCAGAACGAATGACGAGTATTGCCCGCTGCCGCCTCCGCCGCGGTCATCGCACTTGCGGCTGGGTCATTGGTCTGGTCGTGCATATATATATCCTGCTTTCGCGCACGCACATTGCGGTACATACCCAACCTATCTACATATGCGTTCGTATCGCGGGGAGGGGGGGGTGGGCCGAGGACTGGCCGCCCCAACGTCCGGGGAAGCAGCGCCTGCACCCGCTGATGCCGACGAACGTCCACGTCCATCCATCTGTCCACGGTGCAGGTTTTCTGACGGATACAAGCAAACAGCACACAGGACACGGAACACAGCTATCCATCTAGTCCTACTCGCACGGTACGTATGTGTGTGTACTTGCTCGTCTTATGTGCAGTGACTAGTTGGCGCGAAACAGCTCTATCTATCTATCTATCAATCTACGTCCGTCCGTCCGTCCGTCCCGTCCCCAGAACAAACGAGAGTCTATCGCCACTCCAGAAGACGGAAGAATAGATTACGGACGCTTTGCCAGCAGCGACAGCAGACGTCCACCACCACCACTACTGCCAGTGGGGCGTCCACGGATATTAAACAGCTCACCCACTCGCTCTGTACGCCGACGGCCAAGAGCGTCATCGTCACCGCTTTCTCTCTCCCTCTCCCTCTCTCTCTCTCTCTCTCTCTCTCCGTCTTATCGCTCGTCATCACCGATTGTCTCCATGTAACTCTATCCAACAGTCTCCCAACAGAAAAGGAAAAGAAAAAGAAAAAGAAAAAAAAAGAAAACGGCAAAAAGAAAAGAAGAGAGAACCAAGCAGGTACTGTACTGCACTGTACATGTCCGTTCGCGTCTCCTCCCTGCACCCTCTAGATAGAGTAAGTAAGTAGATATGTATCTATTCTACATATCTAGAGTATGTAGAGCCAGATAGACTAGGAAGGGAGCTAACGTCTTTACGTCCAAGCAACGTCCCCCCCCTCCACTGCGGGGTTTTTTTTCATCGTTCCCCGGTCAGCCAATATATATCTATTCGCGGTAATTTTGCTTAGATACTCCCCGTCCAGCCATATAGATATCTGTATCTTCGGCCATTCAGCCATTCTGTGCTGTAGACAGGTACCGGCTCTGTCATGTCGGCAGAAAGGGCCGGAACAACCTCTCTCTCTCTCTCTCTCTCTCTCTCTCTCTCTCTCTTTCTCACGCGCCGCGGGGGAGAGCAGCCCCTCACCAACCAGCACAATCACAATCACAATCGCTAGCTCGCTGGCTCGCGGTAGACAGGCAGCTAGATACAGAGATACTCTACCCCGCACTTCACATTACTATGTACCGGGTTAAATATATGTGTATATATATACCGTACCGTGCTGTACAAAGCAGGAGTTTCTCCGGTTTCCGCTGCGGAGAGAACGCAGCGGCAGGAAAAAGGCTGACAAGGAGAGAGCGGGATTGGGGGGGCAAGACACACCGTGGCTGCGCTGGTGGGGGTCGGGAAACACATGGAAATCTACTGGCATTCACACACCATCGACGCTCAGGCACATGTCGGACTGCATGGCATGGACCATCTACATACACAACTCCCCATGGTACACATATCCGCCAAGTTGGCTATAGGCGAGAAAACAAACCCCACCCCCGCAAACGGAACGAGAGCAGCAACACGTCACGCGATTGTAGACAGAAGCAGAGTACGTAGACTATATGTTGACGAGAAGGCGAAAATCATTTCATCCCCCTTTGGTAAAACATCGTATTTCTGTGAGGGGCCTCGCTGCGATAGGGAAATGAAGAAAATGAAACACCATCATCCATCCATCCATCCATCCATCCATCCATCCATCCATCCATCCAATCCATCCAATCCAATCCATCCCCGACATCCATCATACGAAACAAATCAAACAGACAGAGAACAGGTAAAACAGTAAGCAAAGCAAAATAAAATAAAAAAATAGTGGGTGTACACTCAGAGATAGACTAGGTACTAATGATTATTGAGGACGTTTTAAAAAGCAAAATGAGAAAATAAATCATCAATATGAAAAACGTGAGGATATAAACGTCAACTGGCCGGCCGGAGTGACACCCACTAATAGATGGAAGAATAATAAGAGAAGCCATTAGCAAGAACAAGAAGTCGCATGCAATGAGATCGCGAAACTCAGTAGATACTCATGCAAAAAAAGAAAGGGAAAAAAGGAAAGAAAAAAGCAAAGATAAAACCATCCAACCGAAACCAACCCTTGGTAAAGAAAATCCCGTTCACCGAAAAAAAAACCCAGCCAGTCTTAAACCCATGCAGATATACAAGATCCAAAAAAGAAAAGAAAACCAAAAATATAAAACGCTCAATCCGATGCTTTCAGGACGCCTGATAAAAATGTGGGGAAATAAAAAAATAAAAAAAGATGAACCGCCGCCCAAGTAGCACAATATGGACAGAGTCGGTGATGGTGGAGGTTGAGGGAATTGAAAGCGAGAATGTCGATTGAGCGAAGAAGCAAGGCCGAATTAAAAAAAGAAAAAGAGAAAAAAAAAAGAACCATTTTGTTTTGGTCGTGACGGTCGTTAGATTAGGTAGGGGACGCTAAGGAAACGGTCATCGTTGATTTTTAATCGAGTTCGCTGCCCATGTCTTCGTCCATCTCTGGAGAAGACGAGGGAGACGACGCCGACGACGACAGCGTCAATCCGGCATCATCGTTGAGGGCCAGTGTGTGCGAGTGGATCTTGAACGATTCACCCAGAAGGCTGGTGACTCTGAGAAAATCGTTAGTACTTCTTGTTGCGACTTCGATCGGCGAGGGATATATATATATCTTACCCCCAAACGACAACCTCATCCACCATGCCGCCCCAGACACGAGCGACAGCTGCGCTGAGACGCGATCCATAGAGCTCGACCGAATCCTCGTCGAAGAGCGACCGGATCTTGTCGAGCACCACCTGTTCCTCAAACGTGGGAGGGATCGTCTCCATCTCCTCCTCCATCTTGAAGAGCCACAGACTGAGCACCAACATCAGGTCGAATCCGCAGAGCGGGTGTTCCACGCTCCAGTTCAACGCCGAGGTCCTCGCCACCCAGCGGATGCCCATCAGCGCTGGTATCTGGAAGGACTCGAAGCACAGCTGAATGACTTTCGTCATCGACTCGGAGCGGATGATGACATCGGCTGCAGCCGTCATGTTAGACGCGACCTCTTCGGGGCTGTGGTAGCACAGAGCCTCCTGGATCGGCACAAAGTCGACCTCGAGACGGGCGACGGTGCACCGGTACATGGCCATGGCGTTGAACACTAGTGGGTGGCCCTTCTGGGGTGCAGACATGGGGACGATCATGCTCTCCGCGGTGTAGGAATCCAGCGTCCGGTGCCACGTGTCTAGCGCGCCACTAAGTTTCGTGCGGTACTCGGCTACAACCGCGTCGGCGATCTCGGGGCTTCGCTTAAGACTCCGAACCTTCAGGAACAGAGCGTTGATCAGAACCCGGCAGCCGAACGCGCTGCATTGCGGCGCCTCGCCCCTGAACAGACGGGCGTGGGCATCGGCGAAGGTCGGGGTGGCCTCGTTGACGTACGCCTCGCGCCACTGCTGCTCTTCGGACACGTCGGAATTCCACAAGGTTTCCGAGCACGGCAGCATTATCGCATCAAACTCGTTGTAGCTGATGGCTGGCGTGTAGTTGAAGGTCATGGTGAGAAGACCGAAGAAGATGTACACAGCAAAGTAGGTTCGTTTGCTGCCTTCGTCTGCGATCCACTCCTCGCGGGTGGGAAGTCTTCCGCCGCGCTTTTCGACTCGCTGCTGAAGCTCGTAACGACCGCCGGCAACCATCTGTCGATCCGATCAGCAAAACGTCGATCGATAATCGGGGCTATCGACCACTTACGTTGACGAGCAGCGACTTGATGGAGTGCGCCCACTCAAGGCCCTTCACATCACCGCTCCAGCTGGCGAAGACCATGTTCAGAAGCAGGGTCTGAGTGGTCCACAACGGGCAATTGAGCGAGCTGAACTCCTGGTTCCGGTGCAAAAAGTTGTTGACCAAAACCTTTGAGGAAAGATGCAAAGTGTAGCTAAAGCGCAAAACGTTAATAAAAAAAAAACAAAAAAAAACCCCCCGTATGGCGAAGGGTTAGGGGGGCAATAATCCTTACGCTTGTTCTTTCTCAAAGGTGTAGAGCGCGCCGATCGACAGAACCGCCAAGAGCAGTGGTGGGGCAACGGTGCCAGGAGTGAACGACGCCAGGCGTAAGAAGGGAAGATGGTGATGGAACAGGTTGAAGTACGCCGTCAGATACCGGTTCAGGCCGTTCCTGCTGGGCAGACGGAAGCGGTCCAGAACAGCGCGTTCCGCGTCGATCTCCTTAATGTTCTCCAAGATCTGGGCGCGCTCATCGTCAGACTGGACAGCCGGCGGCGGGGAAGGCGGGGTTGCGTGGGTGGGCAGTCCCGAAGGCGACGCGGAGCCGGCGAAGTAGGGGTTGGGGGATGCTGCGTACGACCTCGGCTCCGCAGAGAACGATCGCTCCATCGAAGTGGGGTGGCCGGAGGGCAACTGCAACGTGTTCGCGTTCCAGTCCTGGGTGTCGAGCTTGGGCAGGTGGAGCTCGGGCCCAGTGCACGAGGAAGGAGTGGGCGGGTCCCAGGTGGACATGTTCTGTACCGGAATTGCCCCTGGGGTGTAGGGAACCGAGGGATCGAAATCCGACGACATCGAACGACGTGAGTTCTCGCGCATCTGCATCTGTTCCTGGTCCACCATGGCCGCGGCTGCAGCTTGGTGAAGTTCGGTCATCAGGGCAGCCGCGGTCTCCATGTCCACCATACCATCGTTACCGTCTTCGATCGCCGGTTCGATGGCGATCTTGGGCTTTGACGGGCCGGTGGAGGAATTCTTCGTAGAGCGGCGCTTTACTTCGCTGTGCAAAGGGATTCCTCCGTCCTTGGCGTGGACGGTTCGGTCGTGTCTCAGCAGAAGATCTCTCCGTACGAAGGTGCTCCGGCACTTCATGCACTTGAACGGGCGCTCTTTGGTATCTGCGAGTGGCGGCGGCGGCGGCGCGCGACAGTTAGCAGATGAGACCGGGTGCGCTGGGCTGTGCAAAGCGAATGAACACATGTACATACGTGATCTCTCGTGCCTGCTTCTGTGTTCGGATCTGCTGAACGCCCTCGCGCAGTATTCGCACTTGTACTTGCGCTCTTGCACGCTCTTCTTTACGAATTGCGACTGTGCAGCCATGATTTCCGGCATTATCGAGTGTGGTGTTGACCTGTGGGCGAAGCAACGTTGTGTCGACTCGGTTTGTTGTGAGGATTTGCTGGGAAGGAGGGGGGCTGGGGGAGGTAGAGAAGTTGAATCGCGGGCGAACTGGCTGAGTTGAGCAGTGGAGTCCGGTTACGAGGCACGTCTCATTGACAGCAGACGGAATATGGCGCAGAATGGGGGGTGGGGGGGGGGGGGGGGGGGGGGGGGGGTGGTGTGTGGATGGGGGGTTGTGGGGGAGGGGGGGGATGGG
>Ga0307508_10002614_pt1 | contig 18932 bp, 19 predicted proteins | sample 9_EM_MG_FD_203089 | JGI IMG/M metagenome (GOLD analysis project Ga0307508, IMG submission 203089) | Populus trichocarpa ectomycorrhiza microbial communities from riparian zone in the Pacific Northwest, United States - 9_EM | ecosystem: Host-associated > Plants > Roots > Unclassified | place... | reverse complement strand
GAGGAAGTGTTGCAATATCTCACTCGTTGCTTAGTCACGGCAGGCATGGGCCTACCCCTATATTCTCCTTTCTCTCGAGGCTTCAGCCTTACTTAGACAATACACACGTTCATCACTTTCAACAAAAGAAAGGGATTTCTCACCTTGACGAAAAAGAAATCGGCACGAACATCCTCACGAACACTACCCCCTGAAACCACACACAAGATCTAAGATTATTCCGTTGTGAATTATCGAAAGTAGCCTGGTTACCTTTGATTCTCTCCACACTCCGGTTACAATACAACCCCAGTGTCACAATCAGTGATATGAAGTGATCGCAATAAGTAGCCGAAAGGAGTCATATTGTGCTACTGGTGGGTATGTCTCATCTTAGTCGGTTCTGTACTGTTGTGAAAAGCCTTTCACTACTACTCGTACCTTATACCGTTCCACCAACCCATCTGCCTTTTGCTTCACTTTGAAAACCCATTTGCTGTTGACAGTCTTTCTTCCTTGTGGTAATTCCACTTCTTCCCAAGTACCGTTCTTTTTCAGACTTTCCATCTCTTGATCCATTGACTTTGTCCATAATTCTGCATCCACACTCTTCATCGCTTGCATATATGTTGTTGGTTCATTGGAGAGGTATGTCACCAGTCATACATATCGTTTTGGCATTCTCCAGATACGATTGCTTCATCATAACATGACGTTCGGTTCTTCCTCAATAAATCCTCCTGGCATTGTTGGTTCTTGCGGGCAAGATGGTGAAAGAGGTTGTGTTGGGATTTCTGGTAATGTTGGTGTTTCTGGTTCAAGAGGCAAAGAATTGGGAGAAGATTTTGTTGAGGTTTCCAGTGATAGCGATTGTTTATAGATTAGTTGTTGAAGCTCCATATCTTCAATTTCGTCTGTTGGAATGGGTGGAATATCCGGGGATAGTTGGTTGTCGACAAGTTGTGTTTCTTGAAGCGATAAGTCGAAGCTAAGTACAGTCCTTTCTGGGATTTGCCAACTTCTATCGACGTTTCATCCAGGACTAGTCCTGAGTTGTCAGACCCCTGATAGAACTGACCAAGGGAAGCAAAAAGGAATGGGAGTGGAACCCAAGGGCAGAAAAAGCCTTCCAGGAGTTGAAACGACGATTCACGATGGCACCAATACTGGTCCACTTCGACGTCACCAAAACTGTGATCATCGAAACAGACACCTCCGACTTCGCCATTGGAGCCGTCTTGTCACAAAGAGATGAGGAAGGAAGGTTGCACCCTGTGGCCTTCCACTCACGGAAGTTCCAGCTGGAAGAAATCAACTACGAAATCCATGACAAGGAACATCTGGCAATCGTCGACACCTTCAAACATTGGCGCTGATACTGTGAAGGGGCAACAAACCAGGTCCCGGTGTTTAGCGACCACCAAAATCTCGAGTACTTCACAACCACGAAGATACTCAACCGGCGCCAGACACGCTGGGCACAGAAATTAGCAGGCATCGACTTCAGCATCTACTACTGACGAGGAAACCGAAATGGGAAGCCAGACGCTCTCTCAAGGTGTTTGGAGTACCGCCCTGAAAAAGGGGGGAGTGAAAACCAGCCAATTACGACAGTTTTGTGAAAAGAAAACTTTGCAGAACTAGATAGGCGGGAAAGAATATTTATCTGCTCATCGGTAGGACTCACATCATTCCTACTGCGGAAATGGTTGCAAGAATCTGCAGAGGTAGTACGAAGGGCAGGAGAAAAGGACGGAGAATATCAGAAGGCGATGAAGGAACTGGAAGCAGTGCTGGGGAAAACGGCACTGAATGACCGAAAGGTCACAGAGGAAGCTGCCCACCCTTGTGAGGTGCAGCAGAGGGACCGAAAGGTCAGGACGGAAGAGGTCCTCGAGGTCAAGGACGGGCTACTCTATCGAAAGGGTATGCTCTGGATGTCAAGATCCTGCCTCGACTTCTCCATTCTGGCTCGACAGGCAACGTAGGCTTAGGTCTGCGGAGCGAGCGCTCCTGCTCACACTTCCGGCGTACTCAGACTTCCGGTGTATTCACACATCTGGCATGGGCTCGTTGTTCTCGCGGTATCCGTCATGCCCGACGTGGTCTCTTCGCGGCTCTTCTCACATGCCTTGCATGGGCTCGTTGTTCTCGCAGTATCCGTCACGCCCAGCGTGGTCTCTTCGCGGCTCTTCTCACACGCCTTGCGTGGGCTCGTTGTTCTCACGGTATCCATCACGCCCGGCATGGTCTCTTCACGGCTCTTCTCACATGCCTTGCGTGGGCTCGTTGTTATTGCGGTATCCGTCATGCCCGGCATGGTCTCTTCGCGGCTTTTCTCACACGCCTTGTGTGGGCTCGTTGTTCTGGGGAGGGATGGTCGCAGCGCCGGTCACAGGGATAGAGAGGTAGGTCTGTGGAGAGAGATAATATTCGATTGCGATCTAATGCGCTTTAACACTACAGGTTTTGTGTGCTCCTCCTCGCCATACCACCCCCATGGGGCTCCCATCTTTCCCGTCCGCCAAAAGGAGTAAACGCACCAAAGAAATCGTAAAAGCACGGCACCAAAGAAATCGTAACAGCGAGCGACCGTACAGCAGGACTCATGACAACCTGTCTTCCCCTTTGGCCGAAATCAAAGCGTTTTGTGGGTTCATTATAAAGGAGGCTTGCGGTGGAAAGAAACTTCGGTAAAGGAGACAGTGCAATACCCTTACCTTTTTGAGCGCTCTCTAGGCGGCCATCGTTATGTCAGTGGTTGCCGCATTGTCGCGGCGCATTCCCAACATGAACTTGACATAGGTGGAGCAGCTTCGGTCGGAGGCTTTGTGTGGTTGTAGGCAGTTGGCACAGCGGATCGGCGGGTGGTTGCAAGAGTGCGCTGCTCTGCAGTTCGTTATCGCACACGGATGATCCTTGGTGCGGTGGGGTTGTGCAGACACAGCGCAGGTGTGGTTGCTGGCGGTGCAGCGTTGCGTTGGGTGCCCAAAGGTCTGGCATTTGTTGCATTGGGTGGCAGGGCCGAAGGTGATGTATTCGGCAATAGTGCATTCGCGGTTGAACATGGCGAGGCTGGTGGCACCGAGAGACTTCTTCGTCATCTCACCTATAAAGGTGACGATCATGGAGGAGGCCTCTTTACCCTGACGGCGTTCAGGGCTGGTGAGCCAACGCGGTGTCTGGCCCATTCGGAGGGACGGGTAGGATGATTCGATTTCAGTACGGGCGGATTCGGGTGTGGCGGTGGTTGGGATGCCGTGGACGATGAAACGGGTCCATCGCTGGCTGACCCTGGACGATGTGATTGGGAATTCGTGGAGTGCCTCCTCGAGGATGGCTAGGTATGGTTCATAGCTGGTGCTCAGGTGCTGAGGTGCGACTGTGAAAACGAGGTTGTTGGTGGCAGTGATGTTTGCCAGGATGAGGGGCGGGTGTTCGATGTCGGCATGGGTGGTGATGGTCTTGTTGGCCACTTGGAGTGCGCGGTCTGCAGCCTCCTTGCGGTCATTGGGTGCGGTCGTGAGGCTGAAGATTATCAGCCTGTCCGCCATCGGATAAGGCTTCGGGAGGATCGTCTCCTTTCTGGCCTTCTTCTTGCTCCTGACCTCCGTAAACTCCCTCGGTTGTTTTTCTGCTACCTGTGCGTAGGTTGGTGCAGGACCTGGGGGGGGCTTGGTGGTGGTGGGTGGCTTCTGACGTTGTTGGGGGAGTGCCGGCACAACCCTGGGGGCTGCGGGGGCGGCGGCCAGGATGGGGCGTGCGGATAGGATGGTGATTTGCTCCGAGAGCCTGGTGACGGTGTTGGTCAACTGGGAGATTTGTTTCTGCATCTCCAGGTCCCTCTCCTTCATCTCTTTGAGGCCAGGGATTTTGACGGTAACTGATTGTTTTGCGAATTGGTGTGTCATTTCGGCGCGAATGAAACGGCAGATCAGTTCAAGGAGCCATTCGGTGGTGTCGTTGGTAGCGGTGGTGTGGTCCAGTTCGGATTTCCATGCGAGGAAACTGGCCAGTGTGTCGGTATCGTGGTCCCAGTTGGGCGCATAGTCCACCTCTGCGTTGAACATGTCGATGGGGATACTCTGTTGTGGGGTTGTGATCGGAGGCGGTGGTGGCGTAAATGTGGTTGGTAGTGGGGTGGAGAAACTCCCCCCAAGCGACGGGTTTGTTGTTTGGCTAGCTTTGCCCTTTGCCATGGAGGCGAAGATGGTTGCCATGGTGATGCAGAGTTTTCGTGGACAGGTGTCCACTTTTCAGAGCGGGGGTGGGCGTTGTTCGGTTACCGGGCGACCGCGACGCGGAGCGAAGTCGGACGGGCAGCAACAACAAAGATGTGAGAGGTGGCCAGCGAGTTTGTAGATGGAAAGACCGTGGAGTTATGAAGCTCCAGAGGGTATTTCCAGCGAAATCGGTGGTGGGAATAAAAAGTTGTTTGGCGGCAAAGGAAAATTTTGCGGTGGAGTGAAGGATAATAGATTGTGTGGAGAAGAATCTCCAGACTAGCTACCGCGCCCTTCCTTTATACTTTTCCTTCCCTCTGTGGAATCACAGCTTGCCCGCAAGACTGACACAGTTTCTCTGTCTAACATTATGACTCGATCACCGCGCCCAAGGAAAACACATGATCGTACTGGGCCGCCGCGCGGCCAACACTCTGCTTGCGGCAACAGGAGAAAGGACACGCAAGCAGTAACAGTAAAGGAAAGGAAGACTGACGTACAACTTAATCAAGGGAAAACAATACTCGTAACGAACATGGGAGAAGGACGCGCAAGCTCAATCAATGGGAGACAACAAACGTAGCGGACAGGAGAAAGGACGCGCAAGTAACATAACGGAGACGAAGGAGAGAGGACTAGACTGGCCAGCGGTCGGCGATATCGCTACCAGAGCGATATGGCGGAGATCGGTCGAGGCGCCTAAGCGTGGAGAATAACCGCGGCTGCGGCAGCGGAAACGAGGATGAGCCACAGGGCGACAAGGGTGAGAGTGGCACCGGCGCCGGCGCCAAGGAGCCTGTTGCGTCAGGTTCGTGACACTGGATCCCAGAGGATGGAAACCTCAAAAGAATTATTCTCGAATCGGAACCTGACACAAAGATCGCAGGCTACATGGGCCAGGATAAGACAAGTGAGCTTATCTGATGAAACTTCGGGTGGCCAAAGATGAACAAAAGGATTATCGACTGCGTTCAGAGCTACCCCGAATGTCAGAAGAACAAGGCAACTCGGCACCGACCTTACGGACTCTCCTCACCCTTGAAGCTCCCGTACACCCCCTGGCAGTCCATCGCGATGGGCTTTATTATGGAACTGCCCCTCTCAGAGGAATGTGACCAGCTGTGGGTGGTTATAGAATGATTCACAAAAATGGCGCACTTCCTCCCCCTCAAGAAGGAAGGCAAGACAGCCATGGACCTGGTGGTTATTTTTGCCCGGGAAGTTTGGAAACACCACAGACTCCCCATGGATATTGTCTCAGATCGCGACTCACGATTCACCTCCGAGACATGGCAAGAATTCCTTCGGCTGTCTAGCATCTGCCCCAGAATGTCAACAGCCTTCTACCCCCAGACCGATAGACAAACAGAACGTCTCAACCAGACCTTTGAGATATACCTGTGAGCGTTCATTGGTCATGAGCAGGACAACTGGATAGTTCTCCTTCCGATGGTGGAATTTGCCTACAACAACTCAGTCACCATGGGCAATGGGATGTCTCCGTTCTATGCCAACTACGGATTTCACCCGGTGTCAATGGACCCCCCCGCTGTGGGACCCCTCAACCCAGCCAGCGGACTCTATGCACACTGGATGAATATGATACACAAGGAGTCCACCAAGCGACTGGAAGCGGCTCATGAACAAATGCGCCATTATATGGATCCCCAGCGAATTGAGCCCCCAAAATACCAGATTGGGGACTTGGTGATACTCAACGGACACAACATCAAAACGCCCTGACCCTCCTGGAAGCTGGACCACAAGAATCATGGCCCCTTCCAGGTGGGAAAAATCGTCTCGCCCCTCACCGTTCGACTCACCAGGCTGCCTCGGAAATGGTAAATCCACAATGTCTTCCAAGTGCCGCTGCTTGAACCCTACCGAACCAGCAAACACTGGGCACCGCCAGACCCCTCGAAGATCCTCTGAGAGGTCGATGACATTGAACAAAGTGAGGAATACGATGTCGACGAGGTCCTTGGGAGCACCAAGAAGGGGTGCAGCATCCTATACCTCGTCAAGTGGCTCAACTATCCCAACCGCAAGGACTGGACAGAGGAGCCATACAACAACTTTTCGGTAGAAGGTCTGGAGAATCTCCAGGAGTTTCACAGGAAGAACCCAAACACTCCGAGGGACTACCGGCTCACCGAGAGCTAGACTCCGACCTGCCCCTGGCGCATATTGGAGCCGAAGGGGTTGTAGCACGATTGGGAGGTAGTGGGATGAAGGGGAGGAGGACTTCATTCCGACCTTCTTTCAGCGAGCAGAAGAGCAAAGGTATTGTAATCCCAGGCAAGGCAACGGCCGTCCTTTAACTGTGGTGATGCGTGGGTAACCGGTTAAGAGCCAAATGGTTTTAATCGGCTCTGGTGCAAGACCTTCACATTGGGTGTTTCGGACACTACACTATACCGGCGTGCCAGGTTAACCCATCTTCTGATCACCTCTTCAGGGGAACGCCACTGCCTCCTGGTTTCCTTTGCAACACTCCAACAGTAGCTCTCTGGGCAGATCCCGAGGGCGAGGGCCGATTGCCCAACAAAGAACTATGGGGTTTTTTCCTGATGGAGGGTTTTCCCCATAGATTCGGTAATCAGAGGGATGCAGGGGCTGGAGGACTGTATTCCACAGAAACACACAAAGTGAGGAGAGAAGACAGAACAGTTACGCTTCGGGCCGAAGCTAAGAAAGAGGGGGAGTAGTGTTACACCTAAGGGTAGCAGAGGGAATAAAGGTACAAGGAGAAAGGTAGCGAACGGAGGGTCACGTGACTAGGAAAATCTCCAAAAGATTCTCAGGGCCTCGGAAGGCAGTTTGGCTGGAGGAAGTGGGGTGATGGTGAACCTTGGCAGGTGATGGATCTTAGGCCAGCCTGCTGGGTATAACCTGACGCACTACCGACTCCTCTAGCTGCTGCATACAAGGGCAAGATGAGGTGAAAAACTAGCTTCCTGCAAGTCGTACGCCATAAGCGGTGCTCATGTTACAAGACAGGTTTGCGAGAGTTTAGATGGGAGATAAGACCCGGAGTTAGGACCCTACGGCTGAGATGGAAGGACGTAGGAGTAACTCCGGAGAGGGGCCAGTGGAAAACTAGGAAGGTGACAAGCTGTGGAAGAGCTATGTCTGATCCCAACTAGGACCTCGATAGGAATCCGGCATAGTCCGAAGGACTAGCGACCAGTGGAATACGAGGTCACCGACGGTCAGCCTCCACCCTTATCGTAAGGACTGGTCAGGACCAATCAAGCCCACATGCGGAAACCCTTCTAGGTATGCACATCTTGGAACTGAATCCCCAGCGTGTCGATGGAAAAGAAAAGATCACATGACAAAGTAAGTCTGGGAATATATACCACTCTGAAATCCCCGACAACCTCCTATTCCTGATCCTCGGACTCAACACTTATGAAACACCCCGACATGACGAAACTAAGATTATTCCACTGTGTATTGTCAAAATCGAACCTGACTCTACGATATCTCTACCTTCACCTTCGTACTCATGTACCCAGGTGTCACACTCGACACTGGACTCAGACTCATTTACGCCAAGATCACCGAACTATTCTCTGAAGCCTACAACTGGGATCCTTTTCCCACAGAGGTGCTGGCTATGCTAGAGAAGGAGATTCGCTATTGTAAAGATATTACGCTATTGGAGTGCTCCTGGAGCCCAACCGGAAGATTACTGTATTGCGGAAAGTTTTATGTCCCTATCTACAGCCCTCGGAGATTATATCTGATCTAAATGCATCACGAAGTACCGGTAGTGGGCCACTCCGGACGATCGAAAACACTCGAATTGCTCTCAAGGAACTACCACTTGCCGAAAATGCAGCAAGATGTGGAAAGGTTCATAAGGAACTGTCACACTTGTCAGCGATCGAAAACCAGTCGACACATACCCTAGGGAGTCTTCTGCCCATTGGCGATTCCCCAGCAGCTATGGCAGGACATTTCGATGGACTTCGTCACGGGCCTACCACGATCAAAGGATCACAATGCTATCTGGGTGGTAGTGGATCGGCTCACAAAACAGCAGCATCTTGTCGCGTGCAGCACTACTGTCGATGCCTGTGATCTGGCTGACCTGTTCCTCCAACATGTCTTCCGATTACATGGACTTCTGCAAACCATAACTTTGGACTGAGGGCCTCAATTTACCTCTGCATTCTGGCATCGTCTCTGTGCACGACTGTGAATTCAACTATGGCTGTCTACTGCTTTCCATCCACAGACTGATGGTCAGACCGAACGAATAAACGCCATAATGGAACAATACTTATGGTCATACATGAACTACTTGCAAGATGTTTGGGCTGACTGGTTGCCGATCACCGAATTCGCATCAAATAACCATACCTCAGAAATGATGGCAGTATCTCCATTCTTTATGAACCTCGGCTACAACCCTCACTGGCAATTCAACTTTTCGGCCTCCCTACCCAACCAAGCAGAAGATCAACAAGCGCGTTCTGCGGTGAAAGCATTGTCTGAAATTCATGACCACCTGCGGAGGGAAATGCATCGCGTCCAACTCCGCTACCAGGAAACCATGGACACCCATCGTCTTCCCATTCCGGACTATCAGGTGGCGGATCGTGTATGGCTTGATGCTTGAAATTGGAAGACTCGACGACCATCAGCAAAGTTGGATCATCGATGGCATGGCCCATTCAAGATCGTATGCAAGATTTCCTCTCACGCCTTCCGGTTGGAACTTCACAGCTCAATGCAGGTAAATTCTATTTTTCATGTATTCTTACTTGAGCTGGCAGTAGAGGATCCGCTTCCGGGACAATGACAACAACCACCTCCTCCGGTGGAAATTGATGGCGAGCAAGAATGGTTTGTGGATTCCATTCTCAATTCTCGAATGTATCGAAGACGACTATAGTATTTTGTTAAATGGACTGGATTTGATCACCCGAATTGGAAGCCAGCGGAAAACATCAATGAGCTAGAAGCGGTTACTCAATTCCACAAACAATACCCCCACAAGCCAGGGCCTCTCGAATAAAGCTTCGCAGGAGCTCAGCGATAGGAGGGGGATACTGTCACGGTGTAGATTTCGGTGCTCAGTTTGGGTTTGGTTGTTTGATTTTGGGTGCTAGGAAGGTTTGGCTGTTTGATTTCGCTGTTGATGCTGGCACCTTGCTCCGGAGGTCTTGATCTTGGAAAGAGTGTCGTCACCTCACTCCGGATGTCTCAATCTTGGAAAGAGTGTCAGCATCTCGCTCCGAATGTCTCGATCTTGGAAAGAGTGTCGTCATTTCGCTCCGGATGTCTCGATCTTGGAAAGGGTATCGGTTCTTGGCCCCAGTTGCATAAGAGAAGGTTGTATGAGTTACGCGGTTATGAGCACATATGTGAGTATGAGTACGTATGTGAGTTGCGTGGGTATGAGTAGGAGGACGTATGGGAGTTGCGAGAACTGTGTATATAAGGAGGGCTGTCTCCTGTGTTTTGTCTTCTTCTTCTCTTCATGCAACCTCTTGTATTCTATTTGGAATATCAACCTCATCTCTGTTTCCTCTGTTTCCTCTTTTCCTCCGTCTCGATGACGCTCGTCCAGTGCCGCCCGTCCTCGTCTGACATGTCCGTCTGACGCTGTTCGTCTGCCTGTTCGACACGTCCGTCTGACGCTGTCCGTCTCTCTGTCCGACACATCCATCTGATGCTGTCCATCTCCGTCCCACGTTCCCATTCCCATTCCTGTTTTCCCATTCCCATTCCCGTTTCCCTCTTCCCATCTTGTTCCTGCTCCCACTTCCATTCCCATTTGAAATCCACCCAAGTACTTTAGAACCTCCTGTCCGCTGCCATTACACCCTCTAACTTCCATATCACCAATCAAGTCCTACTATTTTATTGGTTTGATTTATTGCCTTTTTATTTACTAGAGTCATCTTTTCGATTGACTCAAGTGATCTTATTTTATTGACTTGAGTCATTCCCTTTTATTGACTTGTATGTTATTTTATTGACTCGAGTTATTCCATTTTATTGACTCTAGTCTTTCCCATGTATTGACTTGAGTCATCTTTTCGATTCACTGAAGTGATCGCATTTTATTGACCCTGGTCATTCCCTTTTATTGACTCGAGTCATGTTTTTGATTGACTTAAGTGATCTTATTTTATTGACTTGGGTCATTCCATTTTATTAACTCGAGTCATTCTCTTTTATTGACTCACAACCTCTAGCAAAAAATCAAAAGTTGAAGTATATTGCTTTTTTTTACAGGTGAGACATAAATTTGAACTAACATTTCTCGAGGTTTCAGCTAAAAATAAACCACATTTTTTTTCCAAATCCTTATAGGAGCAAAATATAACTTCTCCTCTTAAAGGAGTTAGCAATATTTATGGGAGCTACGGAGCTATGGGAGCTCCCTAGGAATTCTCAAATTTTTGCTGATAAACATTTTATTGACTTGTCATTCCATTTCGTTAACTCAAGTCATTCCTTTTCATTAACTCGAGTCATCTTTTCGATTGACTTGGGTAATCTTATATTATTGACTCGGGTCATCTTTTCGATTGACTCAAGTGATTGTATTTTATTGACTCAAGTCATTCCATTTCATTGACTCGAGTCATTACCATTCATTGACACAACATCTTATTTTATTGACTCGAGTTATTTCATTTTATGGCTTGAGTCATCTTTTCTATTGACTCAAGTGATCTTATTTTATTGACTAGAGTCATTCCATTTCATTGACTCAAGTCATTACCTTTTATTGACTGAAAACATCTTATTTTATTGACTCAAGTCATTCCATTTCATTGGCTTGAGTTATCTTTTCCTTTGACTTGAGTCACCTTATTTTATTGATATGAGTCATTTCATTCCATGACTCAAGTCATCTTATTTTATTGACTCAAGTCATTTCATTTCATGACTTGAGTCATTCACACTTATTGACCTGTATCATTATTCTATCGACTTGCATCACCTTATTTTATTAACCCGAGTCTTTTCTTTTGTGACTTGAGTCATTCCATTTTATTGACTCAAGTCATTCTATTTCATTGACTCGAGTCATTCCATTTTATTGACTCCAGTCATTCTATTTTATTGACTCAAGTCATCTCATCTATTGACTCAAGTCAATAAACAAAATTACTTGATTCAAGAAATTCAGTGAATGAAGCCAATAAATAAAATTACCAGACTCACTAAATGGCAACTGGAGACCACCAGCCGCTTTTGGCTACCCTTCGGCCAATAAAGTGTCTCTCGATTTAATTATTTGCAGTACATCCCATTCTAGCAGAAATTCAGACTGATGGCTTGGAGTGAAAAGTCAGGTGAAAAGAACTACACTCACAAAGCAGCTCGCCACACAATGAAAAACCCGCACCTGGAGCGGAAGAGGGAGCTGCATGAAGGCCAGTTTGGATGCAGGAAGAGAAGATCCTGTGTTGATGCAGTCACAATCTTAATGAACCTGAGGCAAAAGACATGGATGAAAAGAAAAGTAGTGGGTGTCCTCTTCATAGATGTCCAATCAGCATTCAACAACGTCAATAAGACTTTCCTGGGGAAACACATGGAGGCTCTGGGGCTGGAGATAGGCCTCATCCGGTAGACGATGAGCTTTATGACAGACCGACAAGTAATGCCTGTGCTCGATGGCCAAGCCTGAGAACCCAACAATGTGGACACAGGGGTTCCACAGGGCTTTCTGGCCACTCCCATCCTCTTCATCACATATTTGTCAGGGATATTCAAGGAGATAGAGTGCGAGGCCCCAGGAATCTGTGGGCTATCATTCATGGATGATATTGGATGGTGGGTAGAAGGAAAGAATGATAAGGAGGTCACAGGCAAGCTGTTAGAGGCAGCAGCCGTAGCTACTGACTGGGCAGGAAAGAATGGAGTTGTCTTTGACTATAGAAAAACAGAGGCAGCAATGTTCTGGAGGAAAAAGTGGAAGGGTGCCAAGGTAAAGGCCAAGGTGAAGGTGGGGAATACAGAGGTCCCCTTCCACAAAGAGGTGACGTGGTGGCTCAGAGTGTGGCTGGACTCTCAGCTCACACAGAAGGAGCACCACACTGGCAGGATGAAGAGTGAAAGGAATGCGATGATATGGCTGAAATGGCTCACGGGGCAGATGGATCTTTCCCCTGCAAATTGCAGAAGAGTCATGATGGCATGCATCCAGTCTGTAGCCATGTTTGGAGCTGAGCTGTGGTGGAAGAGAGACAATGTCCAAGGAACTTTAGGCTGCACAAAGGAGCTGCAGCTCCTGATCAACCAACAGACCCAGGCAACTATGAAAGCCTTCCAGACAACCAACCTGGAAGCATTGTCAATAGAGTCCAAGCTTAGGCCAGCTACTAATGAGCTGGAGAACAGATAGCAATGGTTTGCCCTAAGGATGCTTAGCCTGCCACAGAGTGAGGAGGTCAGGAACCTGGTTGGTTCGAACACCGAGATTGGCAAAAGGTTGGAAAGAGCCTTGAATTATACCTGGACGACAACGGAGAAAACAGTTTTGGATGAGGAGTAAAGAACGCTAGATGCAAAGCTGATCCAGAAGGAAAGGGAGGAGGCAGAGAAGGGGGCAGAGGAACAATGGCCAGAGCTTATAATGTTCACGGACAGGTTGTGGCTGGAGGAGGGGGCTGCAGCATCAGCAAAAAAGTTGAAAGTTGAGGTATATTGCTTTTTTTACAGGTGAGACATAAATTTGAACTAATATTTCTCGAGGTTTCAGCTAAAAATAAACCACATATTTTTTTTAAAATCCTTATGGGAGCAAAATATAACTTCTACTCATACAGGAGTTAGCAATGCTTACAGAAGCTACAGGAGATACGGAAGCTCCCTAGGAATTCTCAAATTTTTTGCTGATGAGGCTACGTGGTGGCATGGAAGAGTAGCCAAACCTGGGAAGGCATGAAGACCCATATGGGCTACAACCAGGAGGTCTACGATGTGGAGTGTATGGCGATTGCACAGGCCCTGGGAACCGCAGCAGCATGCAACCTGGCACCGAAATGCATCACCATCACCCCCAACACACAGACAGCAAACTGGAAGATGGTGAGTGATGAACCGGGCCCAGGACAGAAGTACGCACTGCAAGCCTGAAAGCACACTGCTGCGCTACGGTAGCAGGTGATAGACACCACCATCAAGATCCAGTGGTGCCTAGCACATGAGGGTGTGCAAGTGAACGAGAAGGCTGACAAATAGGCCAAGCTAGCAGTGGATAAGACAGACACTCTGGGGGTGGAATGGCTGGAGCAGGCACAGCCACTCCCACCTCCCAGATCCCGCGTAAACATCAAGTGGGAGATCGCCAAAAGGAAGTGGGCGAGGCACGAAAGTGGACAGGAGGTAGGACCTCCAAGAGGAAATACAAAATGCCAGATAGTCTGAGACCCAACAGCATGGTTGCTGGTAGCACCAAATCACTTGCGGTGAGGTTCTACCAGCTGAAGATGGGGCATACACACACTGGCAAATACCTGCACTGGACGAGAGCCAGGCCAATAGCCCAGTGCTGGTGGTGCCCTCACCCCAAGCAGCCGAGGGAGCACCTACAGAAGGGGTGCCTGAGATGGCGGAAGCAGCAGAGGGTGCTATGGAAGAAGGTATGGAAGGAGACAGGGGGAGTGAGGCATCAGCAAAAAAACAAAAAGTTGAAGTATATTGCTTTTTTTTACATCTGAGATACAAATTTTAAATTACTTTTCTCGAGGTTTCAGATTAAATAAAAGCAATTATTTTTTTCCAAATCCTTACAGGAGCAAAATATAACTTTGCTCTTACGGAAGCTTACGGGAGCTACGGGAGCTACAGGAGTACTGGGAGAATTGTCAAATTTTTTGCTGATGGGTTTTGGTAGAAGGCTCATGAGCTATTCGCCGACCTGAGATACAGTTAGGCAGTATTGGACTTCCTCACCTTGACGGATATGGGAAGACTGGCCCCACTGCTGAAGGAGGAAGATGCTGTGAGTACGGTATCGGAGATGGAAATGCAGGAGTGGATGTAGGTGCAGGGTGGGAGGGCTGAGGAGCTGGGTGGGACAGAGGCTTTCCTACTAATGCCAGACTTCATGGCATCAGCAGAAACGGAGTAGTGGACAGACATGGCTATCCTTTGTTGTTTTCCTTTTTCATTTCCTTGGTGCGCCTTTCATTTTCTTGGGATAGACCTGGGTGGAGCACACAGGGATACTTGCACTGCACTGCCACGTGTGATTTGTGGTGGGGAAATGGGCTGTACATATCTCTCGTCATGATCTAGCTAGGTAGGCTGCACATGAGTACCAAATAAACAAAAAAAAACAAAAAAAACAACGAAAAACCCGCTTTTTTTCAATCTGACTGCAGAAATCGAAAAATGAGATAGTTATCTAGTCTTCCTACTGTTGCAACAATTTTTAAATTATGTGGTTGTGGTTGGGGTAGGGGGCTGAAAAACAGTTGGTGCGAACAGGCCATGGCCTGGTGAGTTCGACCTACTGTGGTACAGGCTTTGTTACCCATGCCTATACCCGGCCGGATCCTCTTTTGGCACGCCTTAGGCGAACCAATGGGGGACGGCAGGGGCCGGTCGAAGCGCGGCGACGAGACTTCAGTGCGGAGAAAGCGGGGTAGTTGAATTTACCCAGAAACTCGATCCAAAAACGTATATCTATCTCCATTACCACGCACTTTATAATAACCGAACGTCTATTCAGCAAGGGCACCTTTTATAGCAATATCGATAGATCACTGAGTGATATACATAAGTAAGTACTCCAAGCATCTTTAGTCAGACGAACATCCATACTCTCCAACTCTTCTTCATCTACCCACCATCAGTCGCAACCAAGCGTAGCAACCAGCAGGCTGACACTTCCACTAGTCCAACATCGACAGAATGGAGGACCGACGGATCTACCAGAATTCCCCGCATACCGAGTTCCGGGGAGGAGTATTTCATGGGGCGATCACTATCGTTTCTGGCGGGTAAGTACCTGAAATCCGACGTAGTGCGATTCGACAAGAACTTACGGCTAACGAGACTTCGCTGGTAGACCCAAGAGTAAGCGACACCTCTCCGTCGGAAACATGCTTAGCTTCCCAAAATTTTCCGACCCTGACTGAAGATAGGGAGAACCGAGATCCTTGAATGGATATCCACGGTCCCCTACACAAATCACCACAAGCGCATCAGTGAAGGACGTCTAAAAGGCACGGGAGAGTGGATCTTGAAGAAGGAGAAGTACCGCACTTGGAGAGCATCAACCGACTCGAAGCTGTTACTGCTGCGGGGAATCCGTAAGTCTCCGCAATCCTCAACCGGAAGGCACGCCCATCTGATCAGTTCGTCTAGATGGAGCCGGCAAAACGTACATTGCATCACAAGTCATCGACTGGTTCCTTTCCAACCCAACGGCCGAATTCAAGTTGGCATTCTTCTACTGCAATCGAGCCGAGGAAAATCGCCGAAATCCCGAGAGCATTCTGCGCACGCTCATTCAGCAGCTTGCGCAGACCCCATCCAAAGACAACCTCCTGAGACCCGTCCTCGATGTTTACGAGAACAGAGAGAAGGAGGGGCAACTCTCTTCACAGTTGACCCTAAAAGAATGCCAGGATCTCCTAGTTCAGCTCATGGCTGTGTATCCTCAGACGACGATTTGCATCGACGCTCTTGACGAAGTTGATCACAAATTGCGCTTTGAATTACTGGAGACGCTCAGACACGTCGTGGAAAGATCAAAAACTCTGGTCAAGATCTTCGCGACTACTCGAATGGACATCGATATCCTCGTGCAGTTCGAGATGTTTCCCAGGATTGAGTTGGAACCCGATGACAATGTCGATGACATCAACCGGTTTGTGATCGAGAAGGTAGAGAGGATGATCGAGCAGAAGCGGCTGCTCCTCGGCAATGTTCCAAATGCGCTCAAAGACGAAATATGCAAAGTTCTTTGTGAGCGATCCAAGGGAATGTAAGCTCGCCTGGACTATCTACTGATGGATAAGTGCCGCGGCTAATGACTAGATGAAGGTTCCAACTTGCTGCTCTTCAGACCACCTTGCTCTGCGACATGGACCATCCAGACGATGTAAGGGACAGCCTGAAGGTCCTTCCAGAAACCTTAACAGACGCGTACGGCGAAATATACAACCGCATTCGGAAACAGAATCGCCGTGCTTCCCAACTAGCGCTCAACGCCCTCCGATGGGTCCAGTACTCTTACGAACCGCTGCAATCGGAAACGTTGCTTGATGCAGTCACGGTCGAAGTTGACCGCTCGGGGGTGTTTTCCAAATGCACAGCTGTAAGGGCGAACGATTTGCTGAAAGTTTGCCAAAACCTCCTCATTTTGGACGAACGCTTGAACGTTTTCCGGTTTGCCCACCTTTCGGTGGAAGAATACTTGGAGACTCAGCAACTCGAGGTCGATTCTCATACCGAAATCGCCAAAGTCTGCCTTTCGCTGGTTTGCTCTCCGAGGTCTTGGACAAACTATGACACAACAGTTAAAACAGAAGAAGGACGTTACCACGATCGTCACCTCTTACTGTATTCAGTAGTGTTTTGGCCATGGCACTTGTACCATTGCAACGACAGCTCTCAAATCTTGGATGCCCTTTGGGAAGGTTTCTTATCAGAAGCCACATTCCAGCGCTGGGTCGACTGCCATTACAAGCGTGTTCAAACCAGGCGGCCTAAAGACACTTTTTGGCGTAGATCGAACGAACTGCAGCAACAGGAGAGGGGCCGCCTTTCGACAGTGTGTGTGTTCGGATTAGGACGGAAGCTTACCGGCATATCCAAATCCCAATCTGGATGGACGGCTTGTATAAAATTGAAGCTCCCCACCACATTCATTTCCGAGTCGGTACAGAAGGATGTGGACCGATTGCTACTCTACGCGTCCGAGTTTGGAGACCTGGATGTTGCACAGCATCTCCTTGACGCGGGAGTCGACGTCTCGGCGGAAGACCGCGACGGCAGGACGGTGCTGCACTTCGCGGCCGAGTACGGGCACTCCGCGGTGGCCCGACTGCTGCTGGATCGAGGCGCCGACGTCTCGGCGAAGGAGCACGATGGCACGACGGCGCTGCACATCGCCGCCGAGAAAGTGCACGAGGCGGTGGCCCGACTGCTGCTGGATCGAGGCGCCGACGTCTCGGCGAAGAACCGCACCGGTTGGACGGCGCTGCACATCGCGGCCGAGAACGGGCACGAGGCGGTGGCCCGACTGCTGCTGGATCGAGGCGCTGACGTCTCGGCGGAGGACGGCTACGTCTGGACGGCGCTGCACATCGCGGCCGAGAACGGGCACGAGGCGGTGGCCCGACTGCTGCTGGATCGAGGCGCCGACGTCTCGGCGGAGGACGGCTACGCCAACAGGGCGCTGCACATCGCGGCCGAGAAAGGGAACGAGGCGGTGGCCCGACTGCTGCTGGATCGAGGCGCCGACGTCTCGGCGGAGGACGGCTACGCCAACAGGGCGCTGCACATCGCGGCCGAGAAAGGGCACGAGGCGGTGGCCCGACTGCTGCTGGATCGAGGCGCCGACGTCTCGGCGGAGGACGGCTACGCCAACAGGGCGCTGCACATCGCGGCCCGGAAAGGGCACGAGGCGGTGGCCCGACTGCTGCTGGATCGAGGCGCCGACGTCTCGGCGGAGAACGACTACGCCAACAGGGCGCTGCACATCGCGGCCGAGAACGGGCACGAGGCGGTGGCCCGACTGCTGCTGGATCGAGGCGCCGACGTCTCGGCGAAGAACGGCTACGGCACGACGCCGCTGCACATCGCGGCCAAGACGGCGGTGGCCCGACTGCTGCTGGATCGAGGCGCCGATGTCTCGGCGAAGAACCGCAACGGCAGGACGGCGCTGCACATCGCGGCCGAGAACGGGCGCGTAGCGTTGGCCCGACTGCTGCTGGATCGAGGCGCCGACGTCTCGGCGAAGGACGGCAGCTACTACAGGAGGACGGCGCTGCACATCGCGGCCGAGAACGGGCGCGAGGCGGTGGCCCGACTGCTGCTGGATCGAGGCGCCGACGTCTCGGCGAAGGACGGCAGCTACTACAGGACGACGGCGCTGTACATCGCGGCCCTGAAAGGGCACGAGGCGGTGGCCCGACTGCTGCTGGATCGAGGCGCCGACGTCTCGGCGAAGGACGGCTACGGCTCGACGGCGCTGCACATCACGGCCGCGAAAGGGCACGAGGCGGTGGCCCGACTGCTGCTGGATCGAGGCGCCGACGTCTCGGCGAAGGACCGCTACAGCTGGACGGCGCTGCGCATCGCGGCCCTGAACGGGCGCGAGGCGGTGGCCCGACTGCTCACCGCCGCCACCGCCCCGCCCTCCTCCCAGTAGTGTCGCTTCCTTTTTATAATGTAACGTTAGCCAGGTAGAAGCGAGATATCAGGTAGAAGCGAGACGCCGCGCGACCGTGCAAAATTTATTACCCCTCGTGCCAAATCCACCGCTACAACATCACTGTCAAGATTATGATGGAAGTTTGATGGAACGATGAAGTCTTGTGTGTATTGTCTTGTCTTAGAGAGAAAGGCAGGAAAAGTGAAAAGTCTGAATACACGTATATGACGTGATTCTACATGTTGCAATATCTCACTCGTTGCTTAGTCACGGCAGGCATGGGCCTACCCCTATATTCTCCTTTCTCTCGAGGCTTCAGCCTTACTTAGACAATACACACGTTCATCACTTTCAACAGGTTA
>Ga0307508_10002613_pt1 | contig 18939 bp, 10 predicted proteins | sample 9_EM_MG_FD_203089 | JGI IMG/M metagenome (GOLD analysis project Ga0307508, IMG submission 203089) | Populus trichocarpa ectomycorrhiza microbial communities from riparian zone in the Pacific Northwest, United States - 9_EM | ecosystem: Host-associated > Plants > Roots > Unclassified | place... | reverse complement strand
CCAATGTCGATTGCCGTTCCGAAAGTGTCTCGTACGCTCGATGGACCCAAGATTGGAAGTACAAGGTACGGGCCGCTCCCGAAGCCCCAAGTGCCGAGGGTCTGGCCGAAGTCTTCTCGCTGCCTGGACATCCCCATTGGCGTCGCTATGTCGAAGATGCCCAGAAGACCAAACGTGGAGTTGACGGCGAAGCGTCCGACATGGGTTGCAGCCATCTTGGGCTTGCCTTGGAGGATGTCGTTCAAAGCCGTGGGGACATCGGACAAGTTGCCGAAGAAGTTGGCTATCCCTCGTTGCAAGAGCACTGGGGTGACCGCTCTGTAGGCTTGAGAGACTGGCTTCAATACAGCCCTGTCGACCACGTCATTGAACGAGAAGGCTGCGCGGTTGTATCGCTCGAATGGATCGTGTGGGTCAGGCGTTCGTCCGGGTGGAAGGGCCGCGCAGCCAGCGAGAACGGAAACGAGCGTGAAGAGCAATATCGAGAGTCGAATCCAAGAGACCAAAATGTGCTCCCAGCGTTGGGTTTCGTAGACCAACGCCGATCCACGCAAGCCCTTACGCTAGTCGGCACGCATGGACCTCGCCTCTCCCCGAAGGGTGAGAGGTACTCGCACCTTCGGCTATTGGGAGCCTTTCGGGCGGCGCGTCTGCTGCGGCCACCGCGATGGCGAAATCAACTCATCTTGATGAGGTTGTGCACCATCAAGGATCCCCCAAACTCTTGCATCGGCGCAGCCGCTGACAAAGTTCCGAGGACTATTGGGGCGAATCCGAGCTTCTCGACGAGGTTCGCGACGTCCGAGTTCGCGGACCTGTCATCGCCCGACATGAAGATAACGCGGCGGCCGCCTTGTTCCGAAGGGGGGCTGGCGAGCAGGGCGGCGGGCAGCGTGTTGAACGCCTTGACGACTCGAGCCCCTGGAAATAGCTCGGCCACAACGTCCGTCGATCGTCGGCCGCCGAGGTCTATGGGTTCGAATTTGGGAAACGAGATCGCGTTCGTGGCGTCGACGACGATTCGGTTGTTCCATGGGCTCATTTCCCGTGCGGTCTCAGCGACTGCGACGAAGGGGACGGCCAGGATGACGATGTCTTGGCGCAGTGCGTCCTCCACTGAAGCCGGCTTGATGCTCGGTCCCAGCTTTTGCGCCAATCCGACTAGCGAAGCGGGGCCGCGGCTATTCGCAACAAGTACGCTGATTCCGCTACGCGCGAACTGTGCTGCCAATGCGCTACCGATAGCCCCGGACCCAATGATTGCGAATTTCATTCAAATCTCCTGTATTGGCTGCGAAGAGGCTCGCTCTGTGGCCCACCGGGCCTAGTTCACTTCGAGAGAGCATTGCTCCGCGGGAATATCTTGAAGGTGCAGGGACGGACTAGCGGAGTTCTCGAAACACTCCCAGCTTCTCTTGCACCACGCGGTCGGAAAATGAGAAGAGCACAGCTTCTGTTGTGGCTCTGACGGTGTACGGCATCCAACCAGGGACAACGATGACGTCCTTAGGGGAAAACGACAGCGACGTGTCACCCGCTTGGATGACTCCTTGGCCTTCCACCCCGACGAAAACGACTGCATCGCTCGAGCGGTACGGGGAGGTTGTGAACCCCGCCGGTATCAAGCGAACCATGGTCGCGATCGTGGGCATCGCCCATCCACCGTCATTCGGATTGACATAGCGCATGAGGTGTCCGGCGTGCGCGTCTGGGGCGGATGCGCGGGACATCGCGTGCAGCACTTCGCGGGTGCGTGAGTAAGGATAGTTAAAGACAGGGGAGTTCAGACTGGTAGCGCGATAGTCAACCGGCAGGAGCCCATTTCCGTATCGAGCAAGTGCGTCACCCGCTGGCCTTGTTATCTCGGCCTCTCTACTCTCATGGTCCTCGCGAAACGTGCTGTTCAGGTACGTCATCATGGGAATGTCCAGCCCATCCAACCAGACAATAGGGCGGTCGGATTCATTCCCGTGGTGGTGCCAGGTCCAAGAGGGCGTGATGACAAAGTCACCCTCATGCATGATCGTCTTTTCGCCGTCTACCGCCGTGTAGGCGCCACCTCCCTCCAGCACAAATCGCAATGCGGATTGGGTATGGCGGTGGGCCGGGGCTACTTCTCCAGGTAGAAGCAGTTGAATTCCCGCGTAGAGAGAATTCGTGATTCGCGACTGGCCGGTGAACTCCGGATTCTCGAGGATCAGTACGCGGCGCTCGGCCTCGGCCGCCGAGATCAGGCTGCCCGACTGCATCACATACGGACGCAGCGTGTCGTAGGACCAGCGATAGGGAAGCCCGACCTGAACCGGCTCCTTGGGAACGAGTGATCGCAGTCGCGTCCAGAGTGGCGCGAGGTGTTGCTCACCGATGCGCCTGTAGTAGGCCTCACGCTCGATGGACACCTCGTCTTCCCTTGGTGTAGTCATGAGGGTTTTGTCCTCGTGTTAAAGGTGCTTGCACGTTCTCTCATCGCTCCCCCTTCTGCCGAATCGGGGCGGTTTCCTTCAATGCAAGTATTGCGATCGCTCCAGCTGCCAACGCCCATAGCGGCATGGTGATCGCGTGCTGGATGCCGAAGTTCTTTGCCAAGTAGCCTGCCAAGGCCGGCGCGAGTCCGCCGCCGAATACCTCCCCTATGCCAATGATCATCCCGGAGGCAGTGGACATCAATTGCGCTGGCACGGCTTCTGCACTTACAGGCCCCACAGTCAAGGTCAGCAGGGCGTACAGGCAACCCATCGCGGCCATCAGGCAGAGGAAGAGCTGCAGCGGCGCGGCGCCTGTCCGGAAGAAGATCCAAAAGGCGACGAAGCCGCCGGCCACCGAGATCAGCATCACTGGTTTGCGGCCGATCTTGTCAGACAGGGCAGGAAGGAGAAGTGAGCCCAGGGCACCGCCGAAGCCAAGCGATGAGAGGATGAAGCCCATGGACTGCAGATCCAGATGCAAGTAGTCGACGAGATAGTTCGGGAATAGGGCAGCGACGACGACGATGCAGGTCAGCCAGCAGAGTTGGCAGACTACGCCGAGGGGCACGTTGCGGAACTTGAAGACCTCGTGCCACTGATGCGTTGATGCATCGTGGGTCATGCTGTGAATCGCGACCTCGTCTGGTGTCGGCTGACGAAGAACTTGCTGCGCTAGATAGGCAACGACAAAGCCCGGAACGGCAACCATCAGGAAGATCCATGGCCAGTTCATGACCTTGAGAAGCTGTGTCACAGCGATCGGCGCGAGCCCGAGCCCGAGAAGCGCGGGCATCATTTGCTGGATGCCAACGTTAAGTCCGTGTCGTCGCGGCGGCGAAGCATCCATCGTCGCAATGATGCTGGCGGGCGTAAACGCGCCCTCGGCGAGACCCATCAAGGCGCGAATGACGATCAGGCTACCGACTCCAGTGGCAAGCCCACTGAGCCCGGCTAGCATCGAGAAGCCAATTAGCGCGGGCACCAGAACGCGTTTGAAGCCGACCTTGTCAGCAAGGGTTCCAGTGAACAACGACGACAGCCCCCATGCAATTGCAAGCGCACCGGTGATGTGTCCAAGGTCTTGGTAGTCGAGCTTCAGATCCCTCATCAAGACCGGCATGAGAGGAACGATGAGGAAGCGGTCGATTCCGACCAGTCCTAGGCCGAGTGACATCAAAGTGACCGCCTTCCACTCGTAGTCCTTTGGTCTCTTGGAATGAGCAACGGCAGTCGGTGTCGGCAATTCCGCAGTCGACTGGACTGTGATGGGCGTCATGATGTCTCCTCCACCTTTACGAATTCTTTAGAGGGGCCGTCCGATCGAACGGTCAGTGCCTGATGCGCCAGAGTTTTGCGGGGCTCGGTCGAGTCGAGTTATCCGCGCCACGGCGCGCTGATTTCGTTGGTCATCCGGCCTCCAATGGATTCGAAATATCGGCGTGTCGGCGATCGCTGTCTAACGCTGAATACTGACCGTGTGATCTTGATTTCTGCTCACCGAGAGCTTCCCGAAATCAATCGCAGTCTTCGACCCCATCGTGGTTTCAGCGACGACGCGGAAGATCGCGATCGCGGGATTTTTGGCGTCCTTCGGCCATGCAAGAAGTAGCTCGTAGGAAGGCATGGAGTCCTCTATGCCCACGTACGAAACGCCAATCGGATACGTGCGGGCGATCCAGCTCGGAACGAGCGTCACTCCGAGGCCAGCGCTTACCAGTGCCAATAGCGTGTGAAGTTGTTCTGCTTCTTGCGCCACACGCGGAACGAACCCTGCGGCGGCGCAAGCTGCCGCTACCAGTTCCAGAATTCGGCTGCGCATTGCCGATGGGAAGAGGACGAACGGCTCATTCGCCAAAGCCTTCAACCGCAACGAGGGTTTGGCGGCAAGAGGATGACCTTGCGGCAGCGCTGCCAGTAGTGGCCCGCCGATAAGAAGCGCGGTCTCGATTCCGCCCCCGGGCGGTGGTGACGGAAGTATTCCCAGATCTATGGTGGCAGCGCGCAGTGCCTCAATCTGAGCTGCCCTGTCCAGAGGCCGAAGGACGAGTTCAATGCCTGGTCGATACTCGTGGAAGGCTCGGAGCATGGGTGGCAACGGCCCCCAGAGAACGTTGTCTACGAATGCCAGAGAAAGCCGGCCGATGTTGCCATCCACCGAAGCGCGAACTCGCTGAACCCCCGCCTCGACTCTTTCAAGAATTGCATAGGCCTCCGGGAGAAAGACTTGGCCTTGGATCGTCAGACGGACGCCGTGGCGGGATCGCTCGAGCAACGCTCCGCCGAGCTCTACCTCAAGCAGTTTGACTTGTTGACTTATCGCAGACTGCACGACATGCATTCGCTGCGCCGCACGACCGAAGTGAAGCTCTTCGGCTACCGCGCAGAAGTATCTGAGTCGCCGCAGGTCCATTGGGAGGCCTTCCGCCCAGCGAGTAGGAGCGCTATGCAGTCAGTTGTTGGCGCGCAAGCCCAATCGCCCTGCCGCATTCCGGATCACCATTGTCGGAGGTCGGTAGGAGCTCCGTCTCTCTCTTTGGAGGCATAGGCGGCTGACCGGCGGCGATGTTCGCCGCATGGATTTCGCGCGACTCGAAAGTGGACGGCTCTCTACCTCCTCGGAGAGAGCCGTACAGGTTCGCCGGACGCTAGCATGAGAGATGCCGTGGCGAATGGACAGGGTCAAGACTCAGGCGAGCGACGACGCTGGGTGCTGGCGAGGCGTGCCTTGATGGGAGGGTGTAGTGGACCGTGTCATGTAGAGCCGAGTCAGCAGCTAGTAAACGGTGGTCTTGTCAATTCCGTCGAACGCGATCGTCGAGATTTCGCGCGTGCGTCGATCGTCGATCGCGGCTAAGATTTTTATTGTCATTCGCACCTTGGCTGCACGCAGCGTGCTCCTTCCAGGGCGATGCGTGCATTCGGCACCCTTTCGGGGTGTTTAGCTGTGACGGAGCGACTCTCTTAGTCGGTGCCGCCTGCTCTCCATCATTTGGCAAGGCATCAATAGGAATTGAAAGATGAAATCAGAGGAAATTGCGAAGATGAATGCGGCGCTTGATACCGACGACGCTCTGACACTCATGCGCGTCGACCCAAAATTTGACGTGACAGAGTGGCCAAGGCAAGTCGAGCTCTTTCTCACGCGGACCCAGAATCCGCTTCACAGGGCGATTTTGAAGAACTACTTCCGTCACCTACTGTTGGAAGTCTCTGGTTATTGGGATCAGATCATCGTGCCAGAGCTGACGATTGACGAACCCATGTATCGAGTGGGAGATCGCAGGGAGATGGAAGTCCTTTCTGGCAAGGCGGCGGTGGAAGGGTTTTACAGGAGAGCGTTCGAGACTCGGCAGAACGTGATGGGTGCGCGCACCATGAACATGGGTGTGGAGGACTACGGCGTGACGACCGAAGCGGTATGGACACACGTGGTTCCGGGCGTGTGCCTGAAGGAACACGTCATCGACGCGGACCCGCATGCGCACTACCTGATGACGCACCATCTCTTTCAGATCTTCTCCTATACCAGGGGCACAAAGCCGAAACTCATTTCGGAGCGTATCTACGACGACCCGGAGAGCTATAGCTACGTAAAGCTGGCGCCGGCCGACGTGGTTACGCCCGAAATGGCGCGCGAGCAATTGGCTCCATTCTTGGCGAGAGCGACGTTGGACTAGGTTTGCCAGGACACCTGGAGCGAGCGGTTGAAACTCCAGCGGGTCATGCGTTCTTCGGGATCGCTTCGCTTTGGGGGACGGCATGTCGTCGGGCCAGAAGCGGGCCTCGACCTCGACCGTCTCCTGGTTGTGCTTCGCTTGCCGAGCGTCCGCCGGACGTTGACAGTACGATTCCGTATGGATGAAGTTGAAAGAGGTCCTGAGACCTCTTTCGTTGAATTGGCGTTCGGTCCTCAGCTTGGTTGTTGCGATTTCAAGAGGCTTCGCAGGCGGCGGTGGTCTTCTGTCAGCGCGAGGATGCGTTCGGCGAAGTGACCGAGTACGACCCACCGCATCGGATGGCCGGGAATGGTTGCGGCCTTGGCGGCTTGGGAGAGTTCCTCGCAGAGCGCGACAACAATGGGGTTGTCGAGGGCTAGCTTTTTTGGCGTGACGAGTCCTTCGAATCGACGCTCTGGGCGAGCGTCATGATCTAGAACTCGTATAGCGGCTGGCGCTACCCTTGGGGGGAGTCAGCGCACTGGAGATAAAAGGGGTACGTAAAAATGGGCGAGTGATCCTCCTGCTCAGCGGACCGGTGGCCGCGAGGAAGTCGACGCTGGGCACGGTGCTTGTCGACGCGCATGGATTCAAGACTTTTCGCTCCGGCCGATATGGCGCAGGCCGGCCAGCTGGAGTCGAGTCCGCCTCCGCAGATCGCGTCTTTGGTCGACCAGAAATGTGTCACGCGAGATGAAATGACGCAACAGTTCTGCGGGATATGGGCGGCGACGTTTGGCTGACTGATCGAAAAATGGCCCGACTGAAAGTTCAGTCGGGCCGAAGGAAACAGGCCCACCTCCATCCGGGCGCCTGAGAGGCCTTCGATGCGCTTCCCCTCGCGAAAGGCGATGCACACCGAGTTCATCTACTGCGTATAGCGACCAGGCTGCACGAATCGAATGCGAATCCTCGAAATCGTGAAATGTTTCACGGAGTTCGTTCCGACCTGTCGGGGAGTTCTCAAGTTCTCCCTTTGGACGCCGACGAGAGCGGTTGCTTCACTTGAGGAGATCTTGGGTTGGATGCGTCGGGGGGCACAGCGACTCGGCGGAAGGAGTGAGTGGCGTGAGAACGGTGGGTCCTCTGGATTCTTTTCTCATCCCCGGGCGCTGCCAGCGTGGCAGGCCCACCTCCGAAGAAGATATGACCAACTCCAAAAAGCCAAACACCCCTGCAGCCAAAATCAACACTCAAGGGCTGTCCTTTGAGCGGCGACTCTCCCCCTGGGACAAAGAGTTTCCGGACTCGCCGATGACTGCGTTCCGACTCTGGATACTCAGGAACTACACCGGCATCTTCCACGAAGAGTCGGTGCGACGAGTCGAGCGAGCCTTTGACGCCTGCTGACCCGCAACTCGAGTGATAGCGGGGCGGCTCGAAAGAGTCGCCCCTTTTTTTGCGTCTGGGGGTGATGCAAGGAAGAGCGGGCTCGGGTGTACGGCGATCGAGAGAGCCGACGGTCCCCAACGACACAGTTGATTGAGCGTAAATCGGATCCTTAGAACTGGGTGACTACACCCCTCAGAGCACGCCCGTTTGCGAGCTTCCAACAGAGACTTCAATGAACACAGATCACACGCAAAGCTGGCCCCGGGATTTCGAGACAAACCTGCCGTTGATTCCGTACGGCCAAGTCGGTGACTTTGCGCCATACGCGAAGACGTCCACCCAACCCGCTGCTGTGCGAAAGCTGCCGGTCTTGAGCGCGACCTTTGATGCATCGCGGTTTGACCGTAGCCCGGGACTCCCTGCGTACGCCGGCTACGGCAGCATTCAACTGGGAAACACGATTGCGCTGACGTTTCGAATCCAACGAGGACCGGACATGGTTTACTGGCTGGCCAATCCGGCCGACCAGGAGGTGTGGGCGGTGGTCGACCAATGGGCAAAGGCCCGGCGCATGGTCCTTGCCGCTGACTTTAGCGACGGTCAATGCGTACTCTTGAGCCGAGACTTTCACGAGGCTCCCCCAATGAGGCAATTGCGTCGGAGCTCCCAGCCCACACAGCAATTCGTTGCTGACGTGTCACGCGCTATCGTGACGAACGAAATGCAGGAAATTGCCACCACGGACCTGCCGCAGTTTCCGAAGCTCCGCCATGTCCAAGCGTGCATTTTGAAAACGTCCACGACAGGCAGCGTCGCCCTTGCGCTGGAGCATGTCGAGCAGCCCGACACCAACCCGTTCTCAGCCGCGATTAGAGAACTCGCCGAGGGGATGACGGGTCGCGGGTCGACAAGGCACTGACACTGAAGTGATTGAAGTGCGCGATCGGAACACCGATCGCGCTCCTTCTTTCAAGCTTGCCATAGCCGCCCGGTGCAGCGCTTGTCGCAGCGCGCGGGATTGCTCGTGGAGCCTGCTCGTCCATCCGGGTAGCTTGCTGAATCCACCAAGAATGCCTTGCGTCTTCCGGTTCTAGAGGTTGAGAGGCAGTGTTTCGGAGGCACGGGGGCCCTTCTGGACAATGTGGGAGCCGGGTCGGGTCGGGTTGGGTCGGCCCAAAGCCCGTCTGCAGGGCCTAGTCATTGACGTCAAGCGCTCCCGCTCGCGGCGGGAATCCATAGGCGGGCTGCGACAACCTGTTGTTTGCGGACACGAAGGCGGTCCTTCGCTGACAGCGAAGCAACCGGAACCCAAATGACTCGGGCCCATCGGCAAAAGGTGCTAGGAAGCGACGGCTGCGCAAGAACGCTGAGCGTGGGTTGGGTCACTGAACGCAGAGTGGCGGGCTGAGTTTTGCTCCGCGGGTTCACCGGCCCCATTCGATGCCTTAACGCGCTGGCCCTGATGCGAACGTTGCGGTCCAAGGACCACTTGTGTTCTGCGTCAGCTGTGTCACTACCTTGCCCCACGCACGATGCGCCGGGATTGCGCGAACGGGTCCTCAAGCCGCTCCTGATACTGGCTGGATCCCGAGTCCCACGCCCCCGCGCTATTCGGCGCAAGGGTCCCGGAAGCGCTGGGTTCGAGGCAAGACGTAATCGCGTAGTCGGCGATGGAAGGCTTACTCGGCTCGCGGGGCATCAGATTCGCGACGTAATAGTTGACCGTTTGCACGGGTTTTCCAGCAAAACCATCGCTTACGGTGGATAGCCAAGTGTTTCCAGGAAGGTTTGTCACAACTTTCTGATGAGCGAGCTCTTCTTTGTCGTCCCACCCTTGGCTGGGCGGTCTTTGTCGCAGCCAAGAGACCTTTTTGTGCTAACCACACGAGCGCGAGGACTGGGACCTGTACCGCAACACCGGCATTGCGCATCTGGTCAGCATCAGCGGCCTGCACATCACGATGTTCGCGTGGCTCGCCGGGGGTGTGATCGCCGCGCTGTGGCGGCGCAGCGAACGCGCCGCGCTGCGGCTGCCGACGCCGCTCGCCGCGCGTTGGGGCGGGCTCGTTTGTGCCGCGGCGTATGCGCTGTTCTCGGGCTGGGGCGTGCCGTCGCAGCGCACGATCTGGATGCTCGCCACCGTCACGCTGCTGCAGTCGCTGGGGCTGCGCTGGCCGTGGTTGCTCGTGCTGCTGCTGGCCGCGCTGGTCGTCACCGCGATCGATCCCTGGGCCTTGATGCAGGCCGGGTTCTGGTTGTCGTTCGTCGCGGTCGGCCTGTTGATGGCCTCGTCGAACCACGACGTGGCGTCCACGGCCACAGGCGACGCCGGGCGCCTGCGCCGCTGGGCCGCGGCCGCGTGGGCCAGCGTGGGCCGCGACCTGCGCACCCAGGTGATCGCCACCGTCGGGCTGGCACCGCTGTCGCTGGTGTTCTTCCAGCAGCTGTCGCTGGTCGGCTTCGCGGCGAACCTGGTCGCGATTCCGTTGATCACGCTCGTGATCACACCGCTCGCGTTGCTCGGCATTGCGGTCGTGCCGCTGTGGACGGTCGCGGCCTGGGTCGTGCAGCAGCTCAATGGGGTGTTGAGCGGCCTCGCGCATCTGCCGGGCGCGGTGTGGGTCGCACCGGTCGCGCCGCTGTGGGCGCAGCTCGCCGGCCTGCTCGGTGCGGTGCTGCTGGTGCTGCCGCTGCCGTGGCGGGCGCGCGCGCTGACCTTGCCGCTGCTCGTCGTGCTGATCCTGCCGCCGCGCGACGTGCCGGCCACGGGCGCCTTCGACGTGCTCGCGATGGACGTCGGCCAGGGCACCTCGGTGCTGGTGCGCACACAGGCGCATGTGCTGGTGTTCGACGCCGGCCCGCAGTACTCACGTGACAGCGATGCCGGTCAGCGCGTGCTGCTGCCGCTGCTGCGCGCGCGCGGCGAGGCGCGACTCGACCGGCTCGTGCTCAGCCACCGCGACCTCGACCATGTCGGCGGTGCGGCCGCCGTGATGAAGGCGATGCCGGTGAGCGATGTGCTGAGTTCGCTCGAAGCCGCTCATCCGCTGCTCGCGCAGGCGACGCACACGACGCGCTGCGCGGCCGGCCAGTCGTGGAGCTGGGACGGCGTGCGCTTCGACGTGCTGCGGCCCGACGCGCTCGACTACGAGCGCGCGCTGAAGTCGAACGCGATGTCGTGCGTGCTGCGCGTCAGCAGCGCGGCCGACGGTGCCGGCCAGGCCGCACGCAGCGTGCTGCTGACCGGCGATATCGAGCGCGAGCAGGAGGCCGGGCTGGTGGCCGCCTCACCCGAGGCCTTGCGCAGCGACGTGCTGATCGTGCCGCACCACGGCAGCCGCACCTCGTCGACGGCCGCGTTCCTCGATGCCGTGAAGCCGCGCGTCGCGGTCTTCCAGGCCGGCTACCGCAACCGCTTCGGCCACCCGGCGCCCGACGTGATGGCGCGCTATGTGGAGCGCGGCATCGAGGTCCACGTCAGCCCTGATTGCGGCGCGTGGCGCTGGGTCGCGGGCGGCGCACCCGAGGGCGTGTGCCAGCGCGACGCGGCGCGCCGATACTGGCATCACCGGCCGGAACGTGGCGCCGCCTATGATCCGTGAACCTGCCTGGAAGTGGCCTGGAATTTGCTAACCTGTGCTCGAGGAGACTGCCGATGAGACCAGCTTTCGACGAAATGAGGGCCAACAGCGACACGGTGCGCGAGCACTACCGCGGCTATGACCGCTGGCTCGCGCAGCAACCGGTCGATGTGATGCTGTCGCGCCGCGAGGAGGCCGAGGTGATCTTCCGCCGCGTCGGCATCACCTTCGCCGTCTATGGCGCGAAGGACGAAGACGGCCACGGCAACGAGCGCCTGATCCCGTTCGACCTGATCCCGCGCGTGATCCCGTCGCACGAATGGGTCGAGATGGAGAAGGGCCTGGCGCAGCGCGTCGCGGCGCTGAACCGCTTCATCCACGATGTCTACCACGACCAGGAGATCATCAAGGCCGGTCACGTGCCGGCCGAGCAGATTCTGAAGAACGCGCAGTTCCGCCCCGAGATGATGGGCGTCGACGTGCCGGGCGGCATCTACTCGCACATCTCGGGCATCGACATCATCCGTGCCGCCAATCCCGATGGCAGCGGCGGCTACTACGTGCTCGAGGACAACCTGCGCGTGCCCAGCGGCGTGAGCTACATGCTCGAAGACCGCAAGATGATGATGCGGCTGTTCCCCGAGCTGTTCAGCCAGCATCGGGTGGCGCCGGTCGCGCACTACCCCGACCTGCTGCTCGAGACCTTGCGCTCGGTCGCGCCGGCGTCAGTGAACGAACCGACGGTCGTCGTGCTCACGCCCGGCATGCACAACAGCGCCTACTTCGAGCATGCGTTCCTCGCGCAGCAGATGGGCATCGAGCTGGTCGAGGGCCAGGATCTGTTCGTCAAGGACAACTTCGTCTACATGCGCACGACGCAGGGGCCGAAGCGCGTCGACGTGATCTACCGCCGCGTCGACGACGACTTCCTCGATCCGGAAGCATTCCGCAAGGATTCGACGCTCGGTTGCGCCGGCCTGTTGCGCGCCTACCGCGCCGGCAATGTCACGCTGTCGAACGCGATCGGCACCGGTGTCGCCGACGACAAGTCGATCTATCCGTACGTGCCGAAGATGATCGAGTTCTACCTCGGCGAGAAGCCGATCCTGAACAACGTGCCGACCTACCTCTGCCGCGAGGCCGAGGATCTGAAGTACGTGATGGCCAACCTGCACGAGCTCGTCGTCAAGGAAGTCCACGGCGCCGGCGGCTACGGCATGCTGATCGGTCCGGCCGCGACCAAGGCCGAGATCGAGGACTTCCGCAAGGCCGTGATGGCCAACCCGAGCGGCTACATCGCGCAGCCGACGTTGAGCCTGTCGACCTGCCCGACCTATGTCGACAGCGGCATCGCGCCGCGCCACATCGACCTGCGGCCCTTCGTGCTCTCGGGCAAGGAGGTGCAGATGGTGCCGGGCGGCCTGACGCGCGTCGCGCTGAAAGAAGGCTCGCTGGTCGTCAACTCGTCACAGGGTGGCGGTACCAAGGACACCTGGGTTCTCGAAGACTGACCGAACGCATCGAACAGCAAAGGCCGGAGACACCACATGCTTTCAAGAACTGCCGACCACTTGTTCTGGATGGCGCGCTACATGGAGCGGGCCGAAAACACCGCGCGCATGCTCGACGTCAACTACCAGGCCTCGCTGCTGCCGCAGGCGGCCGACGCGGCCGAGAAGGGCTGGAAAGGCCTGCTCGGCATCAGCGAGCTGACCGGCGATTTCGCGAAGCACTACGGCGCCGTCACGCCCGACAACGTGATGCACTACATGGTGAGCGATGCGGCCAACGGCTCGAGCATCCGCAACTGCCTGCAGGCGGCGCGCGAGAACGCGCGCGCGGTGCGCGGCACGCTCACCACCGAGGTCTGGGAGACGCAGAACCAGACCTGGCTCGAGTTCCAGCGCATGGTCGCGAACGACTCGTTCCTGCGCGACCCGAGCAGCATGTTCGAGTGGGTCAAGTTCCGCTCGCACCTGTCGCGCGGCGTGACGGTCGGCACGATGCTGCAGGACGAGGCCTTCCACTTCCTGCGCATCGGCAGCTTCCTGGAGCGTGCCGACAACACCGCGCGGCTGCTCGACGTGAAGTTCCATGCCGTCGAGAGCGAGTACTACGGCGGTACCAGCGGCAGCGGCAAGGACATCGAGGTCGACTTCTATCACTGGTCCGGCATCCTGCGTTCGGTCTCGGGTTTCGAGGTCTACCGCAAGGCCTACCGCAACGTGATCCGGCCCGAGAAGGTTGCCGAGCTGCTGATCCTGCGCCCGGACATGCCGCGCTCGCTGGCCGCCTGCATGCAGGAGGTCGTGACCAACCTGAAAATGGTCGCGAACGAGCAGAGCGCCGACACGCTGCGCCGCGCCGGCCGCCTGCAGGCTGACCTGCAATACGGCCGCATCGACGAGATCCTTGCGACCGGGCTGCATGCGTACCTGACGCAGTTCCTCGATCGCGTCGGCACGCTCGGCGTCGGCATCAGCCGCGACTTCCTGGTTCCCGTTGCGGCTTGAATGTCTGCCCCCACGTCGCTTCGCTCCTGCCCCCCGAGGGGGCGCAGGCCGACCTTGGGGCGGCCCGGCGGCTGGCCTGACCGCGCTGTTCGAACAATGTTTGCAGTTCTGGAGACTCAATGTCCATCCACGTTGCGCTGAACCACGTCACGCACTACCGCTACGACCGGCCGATCAACCTCGGCCCGCAGATCGTGCGGCTGCGTCCGGCGCCGCATTCGCGCACCCGCATCCTGAGCTACTCGATGCGCGTCGAGCCGGCCACGCACTTCATCAACTGGCAGCAGGACCCGCAGTCGAACTACCTCGCGCGGCTGGTGTTCCCCGACAAGACGACGAGCTTCCGGATCGAGATCGACCTGGTCGCCGAGATGGCGGTGCTGAACCCGTTCGACTTCTTCCTCGAGCCGTCGGCCGAACACTACCCGTTCGGCTACGAGCCGGAGGTGGCGACCGAGCTCGCGCCGTACATGATCAAGACGCCGCTCACACCGGCGTTCGAGGCCTACCTGGCCGCGGTGCCGCGCGAGAAGACGCCGACCAACGACTGGCTGGTGTCGCTGAACCAGAAGCTGCAGCGCGACATCGGCTATCTCGTGCGCATGGAGCCGGGCGTGCAGACGCCCGAAGAGACGCTCACGAAGGCCAGCGGCTCGTGCCGCGACACCGGCTGGCTGCTGGTGCAGCTGCTGCGTCACCTCGGCCTCGCGGCGCGCTTCGTCTCGGGCTACCTGATCCAGCTCAAGAGCGACGTCAAGTCGCTCGACGGCCCGAGCGGCACCGAGGTCGACTTCACCGACCTGCACGCCTGGTGCGAGGTCTTCCTGCCGGGCGCCGGCTGGATCGGGCTGGACCCGACCTCGGGCCTGCTCGCCGGCGAAGGCCACATCCCGCTCGCTTGCTCGCCAGAGCCCGGTTCGGCCGCGCCGGTGAGCGGCGCGATCGACGAATGCGAGACCACGTTCGAGCACGGCATGTCGGTCACGCGCGTCTGGGAGGCGCCGCGCGTCACGCTGCCCTACACCGAAGAACAGTGGGCGACGATCGACCAACTCGGTCACCAGGTCGACGAAGACCTGCGCCGCAACGACGTGCGCCTGACGCAAGGCGGCGAGCCGACCTTCGTGTCGGTCGACGACCGCGAAGGCGCGGAATGGAACACCGAGGCGATGGGCCCGACCAAGCGCCTGCTCAGTGCCGACCTGATGGACAAGCTGCGCGCCAAGTACGGCGAGGGCGGTCTGCTGCACTACGGCCAGGGCAAGTGGTATCCGGGCGAACAGCTGCCGCGCTGGTCGCTGAACCTGTTCTGGCGCAAGGACAAGGAGCCGGTCTGGACGCACCCCGAGCTGTTCGCCGACGAACACCAGGACTACGGCGTCACCGAGGCCCATGCGCACCGCTTCCTGGCCGGCGTGGCCAAGCGCCTCGGCCTGAGCCCGCAGTACGTGTTCCCGGCCTATGAAGACACCTGGTACTACCTGTGGCGCGAGCGCAAGCTGCCGACCAACGTCGATCCGTTCGACGCGCGCCTGGCCGATCCGCTTGAGCGCGACCGCATCCGCAAGATCTTCACGCAGGGCCTGGACAAGGTCGTCGGCCACGTGCTGCCGGTCGCGCGCCATCCGAACGGCACGCCGCGCTGGCAGACCGGCCCGTGGTTTCTGCGTTCCGAGCGCTGTTACCTGATCCCGGGCGATTCGGCGATGGGTTATCGCCTGCCGCTCGATTCGCAGCCCTGGGCCAAGGACAGCGATCTGCCCTGGGTCTACCCGCCGGATCAGACCCAGGCCTTCGCGCCGCTGCCGGCGTATCGCCGCCTGCGCTTTGCGAAGCTGGCGACCGAAGGCGCCACGGATGCGGCCAGCGGCCCCGCCTCCGCGACCGGCGCGGGTGCGCAGGCCGCGAGCTTCGGCGATCGCTCGCGCGCCGCGCTGACCGGCGACGCCAAGAACGCCGGCACCAACGTGCAGGACTTGCGCGCGACGCGTGCGCCGGGCCGCTTCGAGTCCGCCGCCTTCGTCACCCGCACCGCGATGAGTGCCGAGCCGCGCAACGGTCGCCTCTACATCTTCATGCCGCCCGCGACCTCGCTCGAGGACTATCTCGAGCTGGTCTGCGCCATCGAAGACACCGCGCTCGACCTGAAGCTGCCGGTGATCCTCGAAGGCTACGAGCCGCCGAAGGACCCGCGCCTGGCGCTGCTGCGCGTCACGCCGGACCCGGGCGTGATCGAGGTCAACATCCACCCGGCGCACAGCTGGGGCGAGTTGGTCGAGCAGGCCACGCACCTGTACCAGTCGGCGCACGAGACGCGGCTGTCGACCGAGAAGTTCATGCTCGACGGCCGCCACACCGGCACCGGCGGCGGCAACCACTTCGTGCTCGGCGGCGCGACGGTCGCCGATTCGCCGTTCCTGCGCCGGCCCGATCTGCTCGCGAGCATGGTCGCGTACTGGCACAACCACCCGGCGCTGAGCTACCTGTTCTCGGGCCTGTTCGTCGGCCCGACGAGCCAGGCGCCGCGCGTCGACGAGGCGCGCAACGACTCGGTCTACGAGATCGAGATCGCGTTCGCCGAACTCAAGCGCATCACCGCCGAGAACGGCCAGGTGCCGCCGTGGCTGGTCGACCGGCTGATGCGCAACCTGCTGATCGACGTGTCGGGCAACACCCACCGCGCCGAGTTCTGCATCGACAAGCTGTACTCGCCCGACGGCCCGACTGGTCGCCTCGGCCTGCTCGAGATGCGCGCGTTCGAGATGCCGCCGCATGCGCGCATGAGCCTGACGCAGCAGCTGCTGATGCGCGCGCTCGTCTCGCGCTTCTGGAAGCAGCCGTACCGGCCCGAGCGCCTGAAGCGCTGGGGCACCGAGCTGCACGACCGCTTCATGCTGCCGCACTTCATCTGGCAGGACTTGTGCGACGTCGTCGAGGAGCTGAACGCGTTCGGCTATGCCGTGAAGACCGAGTGGTTCGCGCCGCACCTGAACTTCCGCTTCCCGCGCCTGGGCGACTTCGCGGCGATGGGCGTGGATGTCGAAGTCCGGCTTGCGCTCGAGCCCTGGCATGTGATGGGCGAGGAGGGCGCCGTCGGCGGCACCGCGCGTTTCGTCGATTCGTCGGTCGAACGCGTGCAGTTCCTCGTCACCGGCCTGATCGGCGATCGCCACGTGCTGACCTGCAACGGCCGCGTGATCCCGCTGCAGCCGACCGGCAAGGTCGGCGAGTTCGTCGGCGCCGTGCGCTATCGCGCCTGGAACCCGCCGAGCGCGCTGCACCCCAGCATCGACGTGCACGCGCCGCTCGTGATCGACCTGGTCGACACCTGGATGAGCCGTTCGATGGGCGGCTGCCAGTACCACGTCGCGCATCCGGGCGGGCGCAGCTACGACACCTTCCCGGTCAACGCGTACGAGGCCGAGGCGCGCCGCCTGGGCCGCTTCTTCCGCACCGGCCACACCCCGGGCGTGATGAAGGTCGGCAAAGAAGAGCGCAACCCGAACTTCCCGTTCACGCTGGACTTGCGGCGGGCCTGACATTTGCAGTGCTGCACGGCCGGGTGGTCGACCGGCCGTGGCGCTCTGCGCCGTTGCAGGGCCCATCGCGTCGCCGCAGCAGGGAGATTCATGTCTGACATCGAGCGCGAGCGATCGCCGATACACCGGTACCTGGAGAGTTTGCTCGCGCGCCATGCCGGCAATCGCGACGGCGCCGTCGCCACCTACATCCCGGAGCTCGCTATGGTCGAGCCCGATCGCTTCGCGATCTGCCTCGCGACCACCGACGGCAAGGTCTACGACGTCGGCGATGCCGATCACCGCTTCACGATCCAGTCGATCTCCAAGCCGCTGACCTATGGCCTGGCGCTCGGCGACCGCGGCCTGGACGAGGTGCTGAGCCGCATCGGCGTCGAGCCGAGCGGCGAGGCGTTCAACTCGATCAGCCTCGAGCCCGGCACCGGCCGGCCGCTGAACCCGATGATCAACGCCGGCGCGATCACGGCCGTGTCGCTGGTGGCCGGGCGCTCGCCGCAGGACAAGCTGGCCCGGCTGCTCGAGGTGTATTCGCTCTACGCCGGCCGCGCGCTCGACATCGACGCGGCCGTGTTCGAGTCCGAGCGCGCCACCGGCCACCGCAACCGCGCGATCGGCCACATGCTGCGCAGCTTCGACATCGTCGACGACCCGGACCCGGCGCTCGATCTGTACTTCCGGCAATGCTCGATCTCGATCGACTGCCGCGACCTCAGCGTGATGGCCGCGACGCTGGCCAACGGCGGCGTCAACCCCATCACCGGCGAGCGCGCGATCGAGGCGGTGCACGTCGAACGCGTGCTCAGCCTGATGACCACCTGCGGTCTGTACGACGCCGCCGGCGAATGGGTGTTTCGCGTCGGCATGCCGGCCAAGAGCGGGGTCGGCGGCGGCATCATGGTGGTGTTGCCGGGGCAGCTCGGCATCGGCGTCTATTCGCCGCGGCTCGACAAGCACGGCAACAGCGTCCGTGGCCTGGCGGTGTGCCGGGACCTCTCGCACGACCTGGATCTGCACTTCCTGCGCAGCGCGCGTTCGTCGCGCTCGGTGTTCCGCGCCCGCTACAGCGTCGCCGAGGTGCGCTCGAAGCGGCGCCGCCAGGACGCCGAGCGCGAGCTGCTGCAGCGCGCCGGCCGCGGGGTTCGTGTCTATGAGCTGCAGGGCGACCTGCTGTTCCCGGCGATCGAGGCCGTGGTCTGTGCCGTCGTCGACGCGGGCGACGCACTGACGATCGCGGTGCTCGACTTCAAGCGCGTGACCGAGGTCGGCGGCCCGGCCGCGCGCATGCTGTTCGACCTGATCACGGTCATGCACGAGCGCGGCCAACGCCTCGTGCTGACTGGCTGCGACAAGCACGGCCGGTTGCTGCGCCAGCTGGACGAGCAGCGCGTGGCGCATGCCGCGCCGTGGCGGCTGCTGTGCCAGAGCGACCTCGACAGCGCGATCGAGTGGTGCGAGAACCAGCTGCTCGCGGCCCACGAGGGTTCGGGGCACGCGCCCGACGTCGGCCTGGCCGGCAACGACCTCTGCCGCGGGATCGCCCCGGCCGCCATCGAGACGCTCGAGTCGCTGCTGGCGCATCGGCGCTGCATGCCGGGCGAGTACATCGTCGGCTACGGCGATCGCGCCGAGGCCCTGTTCCTGATCACGCGCGGCCAGGTGACGGTGGCGTTGCCGTCGGTGCTGGGCGTGCCCAAGCGCCTGTCGACGCTGTCGGCGGGCATGTGCTTCGGCGAGCTGGCGCTGGTCGACGGCGGCACCCGGTCGGCCGACGTGATCGCGCGCACCGAGGTCGA
>Ga0307508_10002612_pt1 | contig 18943 bp, 22 predicted proteins | sample 9_EM_MG_FD_203089 | JGI IMG/M metagenome (GOLD analysis project Ga0307508, IMG submission 203089) | Populus trichocarpa ectomycorrhiza microbial communities from riparian zone in the Pacific Northwest, United States - 9_EM | ecosystem: Host-associated > Plants > Roots > Unclassified | place... | reverse complement strand
GTATATTCCCTCCCCATAGTTCGAGATATGGTGTATATTAAGGATCTCCTCGGGAATCAAAATGTGGCGGTTGCCGCGCTGTCTTCTATAACCGATCGGCCACTCGTGCACAGAATGACGGTCCGTAGAATTGGCTTGTGGGTGTGGTTCTCGATCACTTACCCGGGATGAAATAGGTCACGTATGGACCATCTGGCAGCATCTCCTACTCCGTCTCAGGCACCCAGACAAAAGCTCCGATCCTAAGTTTCTCTCGTAACAACGCTGCTGTTGGGACCGCCGGCGCTTAGTGCGTATTTGACCCGGCTATGTCCTATACGTGACTTGATTTTAGATGACGGTTTCTTTCCACGTCCAGTTTGAAATTCGGTGCATATCGCGCAACTTACCAAGGAATGTCCCCCGTCAAGTACGTGTGCCTCGATGCCATATTATTCTCAATATGCTAACGGTTTTGTAGGGCGTGGTACGGAGATTTTATACAGACGCAGCTTGATTGAGAAATGGTTCCGGGTCCTGATTGAGTTGCTGATACAAAGCAATTGTTGCACTAGCCGTTCTTCGCCATCTCTTCAAACTAATTTGCTTGGCTTCGCTATGTTGTGGTCTTTGGATACAGGTTGGCTGACGTCAGGCTTGCAATCCGAGCATAAATCCACGTGTTTGGATTGCCCGCATCGACCCAATCCTTCCTCTATCGAGGCATATAGTCGTACCTAGCAATAAAATATGTATCTGCGTTTTCCGTCCCTACCGCCCCTTCAACCTGCTTTTCGCGCTGCTTGTCTTTGGCCTCCAAACCCGCCTTGCTATTCTACCCTGTAGTTTTTATGGGCCACTCTTGTCGCTCCAAGGACATGAGGCTCTCAGCTACACGTAGACTCGAATCTACGTTTTGAGCCGAGATGCCGAAGCTCCGATGGACGGCCAACGGTTCTGTAAACACACGAAAATCGGACATCAGCATACTGAGTTCAGACAACGCTGATAGTCTCTCAAAAGTATGACGCTGGACGGTACTCGGTGAACAGGAAAGTAGCGAAGAAAATCCCTCAGTCGACGTAAGGGGACGGTCCAGTCTTGCAGCAAATCATTTGGCGCTCAATAATGTTTCAAGTGCACCGTCAAGTTGCAGGTGCATTTGACCCATCTCTAGTTGCATATCCAGGCACCTATCTCACTAAGTGTGAAGTCCACAATGATCGTTTGCCTGACAATGCGAGGCATGCAGGTCTCTGTTCGCTTCCTCTTGAATGAGTTGATGTTCCGCGTAGGCCGATTCGGGGAGACTCTGGAAATTCTCGGAAGTAACCCGTGGTCATCTCGTCGTGGTGAATATCTCAAATTCAAGCAAATGGCGCAGAATATTTACAACCACAATCAGTGACCGCTCGACCGAACTGGTGACCTGTTTTGCGAAACGGCACACATAAAACATGTTCCCGAATATGTCTTTCATAGAGCATCAAAGGACTTGCGCACAAGAGAAGTAGGTGTGTGTCAGCGAAGCGGGAGTCCAGCACAGTAATGACGCGTGCACGTGTTGGTTTGTTTGTGCCGGAGGCCATTGGCGCGTTCCTCAACCACAATCACCCGCCGCTGGGCTGTGGCATCGCCCCCGAGAGACACGTTTGAATTATTGTGACTTGTGGGGACGCTAATCCCTATCTATTTTTCCTATTTCATTCTTCAACAATTGCCGTCTTGCATTCAATACGCTTTCCAACCACATCCCACTGCCAACCACAGCGCACTTGTTGTTTTTTATAAAGACCGTCCCTCGGGTGAGTCTCGCTGTTGCCATCTATCATTAGAATTTGTTTCCTAATTTGAGCTAAACCAATGTCTTCAGCCTACCCCACCGCCAGCCCCCCTTGCACGCCTAAGCAAAAGCAGAAGAAGCTTACCGACATCGGTAAGCCGTCACGCGCACATACCGAGTCAGATAATTGATTTTTTTTTCTGTCTTAGGCTCGACGCCTGTGGCGGTACGATCGTCTGGCTTGGCGTACAGCAGCACGAAAACGTCCGACACGAATCGAATCGTCAAGCAAGAGATGACCGAATGCTCCATCACCACCATCACCGCCGTTTCTCTTGATCAATTCGCGAGCGCTATTTTGAGTGGCCACGATGGCCCCTTCGCCATCGACTTAAAGAATCGAGTCGCCGACCACGTGGAACGCAGCAAGCGCATCAAGAGAATCTTGGAAGTTTACAACGTCTCGTTGAGAAAGGAGCAAGGGATGTCCTTTGTGCTTTCTCTTTTAATCGAAGAGATATTGTCCATCTTCAAGTTCGACTTCACCTTTCTGCCCCTGGGCAACACTCCTCTCAAGGGCGCGCGCACACTGAGGAAGCCTGATGCTGTTTTTGTGCCGCCTGACGTTGCTGCGCATTTCCGGCAGCTTCGTGACAAGTACTACACTACGAAAGCGAAGGAAGATGCCGAAGAACTGAGCTACTGGAGGCCGATGGTTGACGGCCCGTCGGAAGTTGCGCCTTTCCCCACGATAAACCCTCCTGCGGCCAACTTGGACACCTACGGACTGCTCAAGACGCCAGATGCCGAGAGCGACGAGACGGCGGCTGTGCAGCAAGGCGTTCTGCTGGCCGAGCGGCAGAACGTTGGAAAAGGCCGACAGCCCTGTGATGCCGCTCTGAGCGTCTCCACTGATGCCACGAAGCAGTGCGATGCAATACCGTGGTCTCAAGTCCCAGTTGTCTTCGAGCTGAAGAGATTAGGAACTCTTGTTCATAAAGCGCCCGACAACCTAGAGTCGGACACGTATTTGCCAGCAACGACCGGGAGCAAGAAGCGTAAAGTCGACACGCCAGGAAGTGTTGCGTCGAACAAGAAGGTTCAGGTTACGTTGAACGACGTGCAATTGGCGAGATACATGACTGAAATGCGGTCTGCTCTTGGCAATCGGACTCACACGTTCGGTTGTCTCCTCCGAAAGAGGAAGTTCATGATCAAATACGCGGATCCCTGCGGGTTGATTGAATCGGAAGAAGTCGACTTCACGCAACCAGACGGCCTCAAGAAGATGGCAACCGTCATTGTTGCTCTTGCGCACGCGAAGAGAGAGACCCTTGGATTTGACCCTCGTTTCACGCCTTTCGCGTGCTCCGAGCGTCTTGCCAACAACGATTTACCGGCGTCTTTGACTGGCTGGCGATATCGAGTAGACGAAGGCACTATGGTGATTATCAAGGACCTGATCCACGTACAGTGGTGTCAGACTGGCCGCAGTACCTCTGTTTATTTAGTTGATCACGATGGTCAGACGCGGGTTCTCAAGACCAGCTACCCACATTCTTCCCGGCCTCGAGAGGCTGTCCTTTTGGAGACCGCTCGAGAGCGTCTGGAAGCGAAGTCTCCCGGAGCGGGCGTTGGAGTCACTCGGGTCTACTCCAGCGCCCAAGGTGATCTGATGTCCACAGGATTCCGCACGCTCCTTTCAACCCAGCGCTTGGAAGAGTATGACCGACGCCTCGAGATTCTGCTCGTGGAAAAACTGGAACCTCTTCACTCCGTGAGGACACCTGAATACATTGGCCCTTTCATTGATATTTTACGAAGTGCGTTGAAAATGTCTTTGGTTTCCGATTTAGCTTACCACGTTCGGTCTAGCCATTTTCGCCTTATCCGAAGAACGTATCTTCCATCGCGACATCAGCACCGGCAACCTCATGTTGCGGCGCCTCCCTGGACCCGAAGGCAAAATTCAAGGTGTTCTGAGCGACTTCGACCTCGCGGTTGACATGCGCGACCCGGGGATGATAGGGAATTCACATCTTCACCGTACTGGCACCCTTCCGTTCCTGTCGATGTCTCTCCTCGCGCAACTAGAGAACCCGATGCGCAGGTTCCCTTACATAGTCCGGTTTGATCTGGAGTCCTGCATATACGTATTCCTATGGGATGCGATGTTCCACCCAGAAGGACGACAAACTCCGAAATCTCAGTTTGGGCATACTAATGCACTCCTCGACTCTTGGCTGTCAACGGACCCGGAAGCCTTGTGCAAGGACAAGTTCAGCCTGTCGAAAACGCTCACCGAGAAGTATTTGCCAGGGGAAGAGGACGGGGGGGCGGGAGTGTCGTTTCCCTATCTTTTCAAGTGCCGAATGATCCTCAAAGAACTTCTGAGTGCGTTAACGTTAGGGTATACCTTGTGGGACTTGCACGCTTCAAGGCAGAAACTCGACGATTCCTCTCCGGATTGGGATGACTTATGTGGGAACTTCCCACCTAGCTTCGTACTTGAACAGTTCAAGGCGATGCAATCGATGCTTATGGAATCAGTATCAAAATAGAACTCTCGCAAGAGGTCTTCGACACTGGTTTGCGTCCTACTCCATATGCCTCAGTTTGCCTTGTTGCACTTATTTGCGGATTTCGGGTTCGCAGTCAACCCGCAGCTAATATAAACATGTCGATTCATGTTCAAGCGACGTCGTATCAATCGATTGGCACACGATCTGGGGCTGTCATGACTGAACAATTGACTTGTCTTTGGCCACCATTCCGACTCTCTTGTGCCCCCGATGAGTCTGATGAGTGCGAAGGACCTACAGAGAGAAGGCGGAGATCCAAGTATGCCATTTTACATCTGCGTCGACGATAGAAAGCGGGGGGGTGACACGCCTATGTCGTTGATATTGCGTACAGTCGTTAGGAGAGCTAGACTGGCGCAAGCTTCCTTCCTGAAGCGTGACCCCAATACTTACTGACCCGTGCTTTTCCATCCTTAATTGCACATAACCGCACGGAATGTTAAATGGTGATAGGCTCTCGTCTGCACGTTTTCTGCACCGGAGCAGACATCAGGAAACGGTCTTGTGCTCGGTGTAGCTCCTGAGCAATCTGAGCACCAAACAAAGTCCCTTCTGAGAGCGGCCTTGTGCGCGGGCTGCTCCGGTCACTCGGGTTTACCTGATACTCGGGCGCTCAGGCGACTCAAACAGCTCAGCCTTCATACTATTTACAATTTTAACACCTGTTCCAAGGTGCCTGTGACGCATTTATGGCCGGAACCCTACAAGTATGTGAATTTTTCTCGAATTTTCTTGGTCACGCTCGGTCATGAATTAATGAATTGGCGGGATTCAGGTTTAGGTTTGAATCGTGTCACGCGTTGGTGATGAACGCTCAATGCATTTAATTTCTCCTATGGCCAACACTGCCACAAATGTGATGTCCCTGCGGCAGGTCTGGCTGCAGCCTCCTCTCGTGATGTCCTTTGCTCTAACCTTAGGTGCCTTCGGCGATTTCGTCTCCGCCATACAACTTCAACATCAGGCGCAACAAGCTCTTCGCAGTGTTGGTGGCTCTGCAATGCATTATCAACACATTATCAACCGCATCGGCGCCTTCCAACTGTTGCTCTTGCAAGCTGGCCAATTGCAGTTGAAGGATGTCTCGCCCGCGTTGAAGAATGGACTTAATCATCATGTCTCGCAAGCTGAGGAAGCCACAAAAGTCTTCCTTTCGCAGATCGGGGGCTATCACGCGAGCTTGTCTCCTGGGGGTAATGGGAGTTGGATGCGGGATGCCTGGAAGGTGACATGGAAGCTCAAAGACGGAGACATGAGGGAATTCATGGAACGGATGAGGGATCAGACGATTGCGATAGGCCTTCTCTTGTCTACTGCAAACGTGTCCGTGTGCTCTCAATTCTCAATTGCGTCATTGTCACTTGCTTGAACTCACCCCTTCACACACTAGGGCACTCACCGAGGCGACCACGCCAGACGCTGACCGGCGTGAAAACGCCGGCACAAGTGATGATGGAAGCGGCGTTTCATCGACCGATTCGACCTCCGGAAATGAGCCAGGTGCAACAACTGAACATATGAATAGAAATAAATCCGTGGAGGTGGAAAGACTCAAGTACTTCAAGCGTCCAGCAGTGAGTGCTCAGTGCACCCGCCTTGCACACCCATCCTTCTAATAGATGATCCAAGACCGTCTGCCTCCCCATGGATCTGGTTAGTGCATATTTCATGTCATGTTTCTTCCTCGTATTTCTCAATCGTTGCCCACGTTTGCAGCAATACGGAATGTGTAATTGTGCTTTTCCAACTGAGTGCCTGACCTACACTTCGCTGACTAGCGTCCCACTATGGCCGTATTCTATCCCGCTTCACTTAAATTGACAAGACATACCCGGGATAACAGCGAACCGGAATCGAGCTTCCGCAAGGTAAAAGCTTTGTATGCCTGTGGGTTTCATTCCATCTATCGCAAGATTATTCCTCATGCACGCACTTGAGAAGACACCGCATTCGCGGATGATCCCAATGATATATCGTTCGCAAAAGGCGAGTCCCTCGAAATTTTGGACAATGCAGGTGATTAGCATCTTAAGTGACTCGACTATTATAATGGATACTTTATTCACCTCTGTTGCTCATTGCAGGGAAGTGGTGGAAAGCAATGAAGGCAGATGGGACCCAGGGAAGTGAGTGTTCCGATTTCAATCTTATGTGCCCTCAAGTCTGCTAACCTGCAAATGTTCCTAGTTGTACCATCAAGTTTGTGTCGTCTCTGTTTTTCAACAACAGTAGCTAATTGCCTATCAAAGACTATCTCCAAATTATCTGAAAGGATGTTTAAGGCCGGTATTCGCAATCGTTCTCGGTCCATTAGGGCCATCCTTTCGCTTTTTACTCGTCCAATTGTACTGTAACGTGGACAGGCAAACTTGCCCAGTCGACATCTAACTCGAATCCTCCTGTAATACCAATTCTTTATACTTCGTTGGATCGCAGTACTTCCCCGTGCCGTCTCGCTGTTCGGCCACAACTTGTGACCGCAATAGAATTCGCTCGACCGAAATGGCGAAACGGCACACATAAAACATGTTCCCGAACATGTCTTTCATAGAGCCTCAAAGGACCTGCGCACAAGAGTAGTAGGTGTGTGTCAGCGAAGCGGGAGTCCAGCACAGTAATAACGCGTGTTGGTTTGTATGTGCCGGAGGCCATTGGCGCGTTCCTCAACGCTCAACCACAATCACCCGCCGCTGGGCTGTGACATTTGCCCCCGAGAGACACGTTTGAATTATTGTGACTTAGGGGGACGTTAATCCCTATCTATTTTCCCCATTTCATTCTTCAACAATTGCCGTCTTACATTCAATACGCTTTCCAACGACATTTCACTGCCAACCACAGTGTACTTTGAGTTCTTTATAAAGACCACCCCTCGGGTGAGGCAGGCGGGATTGAGTAGAATATTAGGGAACTGTAGGGTGATGTCCGCGATGGAAAATCTATTTTTGGTCGGCTTCACGTGTTCGTGGGAAGCTCACACCCAGCTTGAACACTTGCATTCCCGGTGCCCAGTCAAACACACCTTGCCGAAGCAGGGCAACTTATCCAATGTTATTAGCTAATGCACAGAGCTTAAGTTAATTACACGCCATGAACAAGTTTTGAAAAAGCTCCGATAGTAGCTTTAGAGGTGTCACATTCACATCGCGGACACAGGACAAGCAAATTGTCCGTTCTGAAAACTGCGATCAGTCCGCGCTCCCACATTCAGGGCGGCCGGTGCACAGCCGAGATATTGCACACTGGAGGATGCTTCGGTCCGAAGACCTCTATTTTCCTACTCAAACGTGCCTGGTGATTCAAATTGGCGCTTGGGCAATTCACCGGAGTTCACTGTTTGCAATTACTTCCTATTTACATGTATTGAAAAACAGTGAACTCCTCCGAACAGCTGTTTTGGGGTGTGGGTAGCCTCCAACATACCCGAGGTCATTCCTAACTTCCGCGACGTCTTCTCCCAGAGCTCCATCAACCCCAACGCCTCCCTAAGGCATAACGAGACACTTTAGGTGTAAACTCCAGACACCAGATTCGACTAGACGTACCACACATCAATAGGCGCCTTCCTGGCGCCGCCCCGTGAAGCCTTCCAATGTGAGTGAACCCCACGAACCCCTCTATATCGCTTATCTGTCCATAAAAGTCCTGTCGATCCTTCATCGCGAGATGAACGTCCCCACTTTGCAACTTCCAGATGATGACGACACATTGCCCCAAATCTCTATCCGTCGTAGTGCAAGCGCTCCGATCTACAACATCAGTGATGGCGCCCGGCGCACCCGTGAAGGTTCTACAAGCAATATGAGCAGTCAGTAACACGTTTCCTTGGACATTCGACATGAGCACTCAACATCCCCACTACATCGTGATCAGAATCGATGGCCCTGTTGTCGCCGTTTGATGCCCCCACGGGCTCGATGAGCGCCGTCGATGACCTTGACACTCAAACATCTCTGCAACCAGCATCGCAAAGCCTTGCTATCGGTGAATCCCCAGCATTGCCAGAGTTGGACTCTGTCGACGATTTCATTTTTGAAGTGAGAAAATGCTCCCGACCGCCTACAGAAATTAATTATTTCATTTCTGATAGCTTGACGCAGGCATTGAGCCTTCACTTGACCCCCCACCGTCCAATGACACATCTTCTGCAAAGGCGCCCTCACTTCTCAGGCGAGTCAGCCACCGGTTCTCTCAACAAAAGCCATCTTCCTCGGATGATTCATCCACCGATGCACTCTCCATTGCTGCGCCATCCATTTGGTCCTCCTTCACCCACAAATATGCCGCGACACTCGCATCCGCCGGTGCCTTCTGCTTCGAATACCTGGAATCGCGACCTTACAAGATTTTTTCAGTACGAACATTCTGTGAAAGTTTGTTCAAGAGCTCTCGTGTGCTCGATGCCAAAATTGCATCTGTGAAGCGTTATGGAGACCGCAATGGTGTTCCCCATCGCTTCCTTATCTTTCACGTCATTCGGAGGGACGGAAGAGACTTTTATCTTCGGATGGATCGCAGACGGGACCCAACTGTCCCATTTATAGCTTTTGGGATACAGGGCCTTCAAACTCGCCTTGCCAAGGACACGGTATGTCACGAGTCCTCGGACGCTCGCACCGTAGCTGAATTGTCCACAGGTAGCAATCTCTGGTCGACTTGAATACCTTCACGACTACACCAAAGCTGGGGAGGAAGCCGTGATGTCATTTGGAACCCCCCCTCCCCTGATTTCAACCGCTCAGATCTTGTACGCTGTTGAGGCGGAATCCCAAGGGTACAAGTTAACCCAAGTGCGTGTTGCTGTGCCTTCCTCATTTCGTGCGCGCTTGTACCTTGCCATGCACAGGAGAATTGCTGGTTCTTTACGTCCATGATTCAGGATATCTTGATGAGGAATTTTGGGGGACAATATGGGAGCGGTATTCTCAACCACCCGACACTTGCAAATGAACGCCGTATACAAATCTTGAGCCACGCGTATAAAGAAGCAAGCCGTGGGGCAAAACGTGCGTCGGATGTGTTGCTGAGGCTAACCACACTGCTCGACAATTCGAATGGAATCAAATCTTTTATATATGCGCTCAAGGTTGCACGTGTAAGGGTGCTGGTGGTTTAATAGGTGTTATAGTAAAATACTAAACAGCGTCGGCTAGGAATCAATCTATCGCAATGCCCCTCATTCGGCATATGGATTTGGTCAAAGTGCACAAGAGCTTCTTATCGTGCTGAACCAAAAGCTTGATGAGCATCTGCATGCTTGCTGCAGTGTTAAAGGGGCGCGTATACTGTCCAGTCCAGCGTGAGTCGTCTAAACATCGCGTGTGAGAGATTTCTTATCTAGCAGACATGCTATGTTCCAGTGAGTTGTTAAGCCATCTTGCAAGATTCAAAGAGCGTCTCCCGACACTGCCAAACCACCCTGCACCAGAAGAGAATGATATGCGAGGTATTATTTCTGCCATTGCAAATTGTGCAATGTCAATGGTGTGTTTATCGTGTCAACCCTGTCACACGTTGGCTCAACTGTTTATTGATCAACACAGACTATGGCCCCGTGGTCATCTTCTCGTGTCTATGACCCTGTTGACTCATTTTCTCCTTTTCCATTACGTGCACGACGACTTGCATTGTTGGTGCTGGAGCTGCTGCCAGATTGTAACAAGCTGAGCACCATGCCGGAAATATGGCGCCTTCAATTGAACGACGACATTCACGAGCTTCAATCCGGATTCGGAAAACGGATATCCATCCAGCTGCAGATTATATGCTGTCACTGGATTGCTCTGCTTTGTGCAGCAGACTGTGCGGATGATGAGGTTATGGCGGCACTGTCACGCTGCACGCAAGCACTGCGCTCCTGGGTGGCAGCAATGGGAGTTATGGGAAAGATGGGGCGGGTATGTCAAGGACTGAAAGAGTTATACCTGTGGCTGGTATGTATTAAAGCTGCAATACAGACCCCTGCCTCACATACTCCTATTTTAAGGACTCGAAGTCGGCTGTTGATCTACAGAGGACATTTTATGACTTGTACCGCTGGGTTGAGTACTCGCAGGATTTTCTTGCGATATCGTCTCTCTCAATACTTGGTGATGGTCACCCATTCATTCCATTGAATAGTCCGTTGCGTGGGGTGTCCGAGAAGGATATTGGCTGCCGATGCCGGATTATTGGCGGGCAGGTGGATACCAGCCAAGCATTCCCGCCACAAAACCTTAACGCGACGAGATCGCGGTATGTGGCCTCCGTTGCATTTTCACCAGATGGCCGTTGCCTCGCCTCTGCTCATGGAGACGTGTGTATTTGGGATGCGGCGACAGGAGAGTCCCTTCAAGAACTCAAAGGACACAAGTACACCGGCCCGGCGCAGTCAGTAGCATTTTCCCCGGATGGTCATCATCTCGCGTCTGGTTTGTACCACATGGTGTATGTGTGGGATGCAGCGACGGGAGCGTGCCTTTGGCAACGCGGCGGGCACACCGAAGGGGTGGAGAGCGTTGCGTTTTCTGCGGACAGTTGCCACCTCGCCTCTGGCTCATGGGATCACACAGTGCGTGTGTGGGACACAGCGACAGGAGTGTGCATTAAAAAACTCAGGCACGACGATGCCGCACCGTCAGTTGCGTTTTCACTGGACGGCCATTATCTAGTCTCCGCCTCTACCTCCGCCCTCACGTCCCCCTTCACATCCGCCGCCTACGCCCCACATAATGATGCAATCCACGTGTGGGATTTTGCCGAGGGAAGCCCCGTCATTCAGAAAAGGCTTCAATCCAACGGTCACTATCCCCCCAATGTCTCATTTTCCGCTGATGGCTCGGTGCTCAGAGTTGAATACCCCAATGCACCCCCTGTTCAATTGCACTTTCCAAGTTTGGAAATGATTGACAACCCACACACTTCTCTGTTTTATTTCGACAAGAATAGCCTCTGTGTCAAACGCCAGGGTCTCACGCTTCGCCCATGTTGGCTTCCCGACTACTTCCACCCAACAACTCCAGTGGCTCAGCACGGGAATCATATTTGCATTGGCGGACAACATGGAATGATCGCTTTTGTTGATTTGGACCAATTTGCACTTCCTGATCTTTAGTTAGTGGTTGCGTTTTTCTCCTCGCTTGCTGTGGTCTCTGCGCTCGGATGAATTAACGTTGGCCACTCATATTGTGAAAGCGTCACTGAAGCTTGTGAACAAAATGTAAGGCAACATCGCCGTAGTCGTTGCATCCAATCATCAGGTTGCATTCTGCCAACAACTCGAATCTAGCACCGCGGCCATTCTGTCGAAGAAAAAATGGTTGGGTGCCAGTTCGGGATCCTCTAGCACCCCTTTGAATCGACGCGTAGAACCTGATTTGAAAGCTGAATCCAGCAGGCCTACTCACACTTCTTTGCGGAGTTGAGTGCAATGGCAAACCCCGCGCATTTATCTGCCGATTTCCTTGCGCCTGCTAACTTATTTGCTTTCATCAGTGCCGACGTATGCCGATGTTGCATCCACCGAAGCTGGCGTTGACCACAACCTTGCATTGTCTCTCGTCGCCATCGCGAATGGCTGCTCCTTTTTTGGACGTACATGTATAGGCGCGGATACCTCTCAGGGCGTTTTGGACTATTTAACATACTGATCCCATGTCAGTCATCGCCGGTATCATGACATGGATATGGCCATACGTCACCACGTCCACCACATCGATTATAGTGGTCATAGTCATTTACGGCATTGCGAGCGGCGCATTTGCGGGCATGGTGGCTACACCATTAAGTCACCCAGCGTTCGGTGAAGAAGGCGATTTGGGGAGAAGAATTGGGATTATATTTACACTGTGTGCGATTGGCGGACTTTGTGGTACGCCGATCAGTGGTGCAATGCATAGTGCTGTAGGAGGATATAAAGCCGTCGGGTGGTATGCGGGTACGTGTTTATCTAATGGAATCCTCCATTGAATCGGGTGGGCTGGGGTGTGCCAGTACTGACATCGGCTCTCATCCACACTGGCAGATGTCTTGATGATGCTGTCCTGTATCCTCCCTCAAATTTCTCGACGTGTCGCTACTGGAAAGTGGATTGTGAGATTTAACGACGCACACGAACAGTTCCCGACGAGAATGCACAGTACCCTTTATCATTTCATTCCAAACTCGCATTCCAAGGAGTGCATACCAAAAACTGCAATCAATGCACTCGCTACCGCGGGGTCTTATCAAATAAATTTACGTTTCTTTGTTCGTCCGAAGAACGTATCTTCCATCGCGACATCAGTGCTGGCAACCTCATGTTGTTGCGCCTCCCTTGACCCGAAGGCAAATTCAAGGTGTTCTGAGTGACTTTGGCCTCGGCTGACATGCGCGACCTGGACATGATGGTTTGGAATGCCAAGGCAGGTTTCGAGGTATATTTTCACCGTACTAGCACCCTTCCGTTTCTGTCAATGCCTCTCCTCACGCAATTAGAGAACCCGATGCGCAGGTTCCCCTACATAATCCGGTTTGATTTGGAGTCTTGCACGTACGTTTTCCTATGGGATGTGATGTTCCATCCAGAAAGACGACAGACTCCGAGATCTCGGTTTAGGCAAACTAACGCACTCCTCGACTCTTGGTTGTCAACGGACCCGGAAGCCTTGTGCAAGGACAAGTTCAGCCTGTTGAAAACGCTCACTGAGAAATATTTGCCAGCAAGAGGACGAAGGAGTGAGGGTGTCACTTCAACATCTTTTCAAGTGCTGAATGATCCTCAAAGGACTTCTGAGTGCGTTAATGTTAGGGCATATATTGTGGGACTTGCATACTGCAAGACAGACTCGACGATTCCTCCCCAGATTGGGGTGACTCCTAGCTTCGTACTTTAACAGTTCAAGGCGACGCACTCACGGAATGGGTATCAAAATAGAACTCGCAAGAGTTCATCGCCACTAGTTCGCGTCCTACTCCATATGCATCGGTTTGTCTTGTTGCACTTATTGGAGGATTTCGGGTTTTGCGATGTCTTCGCAGTCAACCGCGGCTAATTCTAATTTAAGCATGTCAGTTCAATTCAAACGACGCACCAATTTCTTGGCACACGATCTGGGGCTATCATACGTGAACAATCGGCTACCGTTGCGACTCTCTTGTGCCCCCCATGAGTTTGATGAGTGGGAAGGACTACAGAGCGAAGGCGGAGATCCAAGTATGCCATTGTACATGTGCGTCAGTGATAGATAGTAAGAGAAGAACTCGCGCTTATGTCGTTGGAATTGCGTACAGTTGTCAGGAAAGCTAGACTGGCGCAAGGTTACACGTTACTTCCCGAAGCATGACCCCAATACTTTTTCCATCCTGAATTGCACATAGTCGCCCGAATGGTAAATGCTGATGGAGTCTCGTCTGTACGTTTTCTGCAGGTCGGAGCGAAAGCCGAACACGGAAGGATTACATGGATGAAAACGACAATAAGGCACTATTGATGCTCCTAATTATGCGTCAGATATGACGATACTGTATTTGGCGGCTGTCAGATGCTTGCAGCTACGGTGCATTAGCGGTAAGGCGTGAGTCCAGAGGGAAGATCGGGCGGTGTGCTGATACAGCATGGTGGGTAGTTCAAAGGAGGGTGAATTTAAACGGTGTTCTGCCAAACATACAACAACAATCAAGCTGCAGACGGCGCTGGCACAGCTGACAGGGAATCGGATTCTTGTGAGCTATACATTCGAGAATATTAACCAGCAGATTGATAATCTGGTACTTTGATCGTGCTTATTACCAGATGCAGCATTGACTCGCGTTCGGGGTTACTTGGGTTCGAACTTAAGTTCGAATCTAATTTCGGAAGTCACTTCAGTTGCCCCAGCTACATTCTCAAGCGAACAAACGCCTCTCATAAAGAAGTGATGCCTAAGCATCGCGCCAAAAACAACGCTGCCTCGGAGTTAGACTGGGACAGTAGCGATGACGAAGGTGAATTGCAACTCAATCATGACTTTTCTGCATTTGCTGATAGTTTTGGCTTGAAATATCCGCCCATCCAGCCGTATACAACATTCCCTCTTCGGTACGGGAGCATGAAATGCTTACAAAGTTTCTTGAGCGGGGTCAGTCTGCGATGGTTCATTCATCGTCATTCACTTGCTCATTCTCAGTTGTGTCCATGTATCCGCGACTAGTTGTGATCTTTGTGGATGATTTGGAGCCTGGGAAAGGCGCTGGCGCGCATCCAACGGAGCCTATAGAGTGGGTCTTGTGGGACAGAATGTCCCGATTTGGTTCAATGTAAAGACGACGTTCATTTATTCCGTGCCAAGTTGTTGATATCGCTATATCCCCCCCCAGAAACCACGTTACATCAATGTGCCTTCAGTACCGTGCTCGCTGTCGTGCAGGCCGGGTATGTTTTGTCGTCTATGCTAAGGCCTCATCCGCGGTTGCTGCACAAAAGATTTTCACAAAACCTGAAATGTATGGCAAGTTTATGCGGATGAAGACCCACTTCGTACCTTTGGCCAGATATGCCAAATTAGTCTCCGAGGCCCTCCGTGGTGGGTTGGCAATGTTTTTCTCGAGATATCGGATTCCTCATATTGATAAGTGCACTGGCAGATTCTCCCGAAATGCTAAAAATGCACACCGCCTGCAAGATCGACCCAGTATACAGGCGGAGTACGCGTAAAACATACGGATATGTAGCCCCCGATTTCGGAATTCTGGCACAAATAGCACCACCAGTTCCTGGTCATGCAATGAACCGCCTGTTTGGACCACGCACGTTCACACAGCTCCAGGGAAAGAAGGAGGGTGCCGTTGCCCTTTCAACGGGCGAACAACCACCGTATGCTGCCGAGGGTTTTTTTGGTGATAGTGATGAGCACCTGTCACCACCATACGACCCTTGGCCCATGTTGAAACAACCTCGAAATAGGGATGTTGAGTATATGAAATCGCAGATCCTAGACTCACTACTCCGCGGGGCAAATCCTCCATCCATGCGCGAACTTGCACGCAGAAAATATGCAGCGCAAGTTTCCGGTATTTTTAATTAAACTCACTGATATGGCGGCTTCCTGACGAAATCTCTGGTGTTCCCAAACAGAGCTTTTTCACCAAAAACCTCCCTGTCCAGAGTCATATGATCCCGGTGAGTCTTCGGTTGCTGCGGTTTCTGCGAAGCCTTTACATGATGACTTGCTCGCTTGACATCTCACAGAATCAATTGTCATGATTGAAACCCCCACCAGTGACGGCAAAGAGGGACTTAAGCTCAGTTTGTGGAAAGTGTGGGACAGACTGAATACCTTTGGCGAGATGTGAGTGATATGACTGCACATATGCAGAAGGTTCATCTTAAAAAGATATTCCCCATAGTTCCTATGTAATTGGACACGAGAAAACCGGTGCATCTCGACGGGAATATTATGTCTCATGCATAGACAACATCTCCGCTGCGAAAGTTTATGAAAATTTTTGGGTTTCATCGCAAGGTCTTTCCCTCCGACCCCGCGGTTCTATTCCTGTCGAATACGGCAGTTGGCTTAGCAGGCTATGTGCAGGCACGTTGAACCTGTTAGCGTCTCCCGGTGCAGATGATGACACATGAATTTAAACAATTCATTTGGCCAGATACTCCTTACCCGCGGCCTCTCGGCTCCCAGTGGCTGGCGCTCATGGCGCCATCATTTGTTCGTGGCCAGCAGCTCGAGCTACGTTCCAACATCTACCAGGATCCTGGAGCAATTCCAAAGCCGATCCCACCGCTCCCACACATGGTGGCCCCTCCTGTTCAGCGCACTAACAGTGAGTGGACCGTGTATTGCGCAATGCTTGAGGTTCTGAGGTGTCTCAGATGTGCATGAAGATTCTTCTGCATCACCCGTGCGGTTGCTGCTACATCTCTTATTTCCAGATGACTCCTCGCATCCCGTTGAAAGTGTGAGTCGACCGATCTGGATTTGGTAAATGGTCTCTCGATGGTGTATCTGACGAGCATCAATAGGAAATGTTTGCCGCATCACAGCTTCTTGCGCAGATTGAGTTTGGATTTGTTCCTACTCAATCTGATGCCGCCCAGGAACCAAATATATGTTCGTGCAGAAGACTCATCATTATCGTCTGTAGTTCCTGCCCGTTTACTTCCTCTGTGACAGTGAGCGCTCTGGAACGGGCCGCCTTTTTGCCCGACAATTGGATTCCCGATGACGACTTGTATGGTATCCGAAAACGGGCCCGCAGGCTATTGGCTATGACTGGCGCCGATCGTTCCGAATCGTCGGCAACTGCGCCACCTGCTGGCGATCCTCGCCCGGCCGATACAGGCGCCATTCAATTTAGTGACAAGGACCCCGTTCTTCGTTCAGAACCTATCGTGAAGAGGGAATCGTCGGAGCCCCGGTACTTACCTCTTGTCTCACGTCGGAAGCTCACAGCGGCCAAAAGACGCCTCGGAGAAGGGTCTAGGGCGTGTGAGGACTCCAGCGCTGTCGACCACGACAGACAACCCTCAAAGCGTGTGAGGTTTTCCCTGGGTCATGGCGGGTAAATTTATTTTCGCCTGCCAATTTTGGTTCCTTCGGGCTAACGGCTCAGCCACCGCAGACCACCGCCATTGCGACGTCCTGCATTGGTATGACTAGTCACAATTGACCAGGATCGCCGTATATCCGGCACTTCAAGTTGCCCCACACAGTATTCGATTTTTGCACCGTATATACCACATCGAAACCAAAATTTCAAACACCGTCCCTAAACGCAGTCTCCAAATCACCGCCAACAAATAAAAGGCACACAATGAATCGAGCGTGAATCGAGCGTGTACCGCACAAAACAATGAAATCATCTGAAGTATATCGGAAACATTCTTGGGGTTTGATCCCCGCTTTACCAATGGGAAGGTTCCATGCATCACCCAGGTTTAGATAAGGACACGACACTGAGAGGGCTATGTCTTGCATGTACAACCAAAAAGTCAAAATGCGACAGCGAGTCCTGCACCGACCGTGCAACAAGGCGATCTCAATTAATTTGAGCGCCGATGATGAGCAGTCCGGGGGATGAAAGCATACCCGGACGCTGCTTTAGTGGGATTGCCCGTCTGAGCTCGTCAACCACCCATCAAGAGTGAAGCATTATATCATTAGTAAATATCTCGCCGCTCTCAAAGGCATCGGTCTCCCGTAAAACGTGTTTCTGAAAGAATGATGATTTAAATTTAATGACTGCTTCTGCAGGAGATGCGTCCCATGGGCCAGCCATGGTTCAGGTTTGCACGTGAATTCCGCACACGTGATGTGCTCAACGGCCGTTTCAACAGCATTTACTGTAGCACTCGGCTCAAGTTCCCTCTATTGATTTTGAATGCCATTCCAATTAGCGTCAATGCTTGAGGACGGATCTCTCAATCGGGGCATCATTGTGATCACAATGCATTCATGCCACTGAGCGACGCCTTTTATAATGCGCACCACGCGCTAGCTGACAGGCGGTGAATTGCGACATGTGCGCCCAACCGGGGCCCAGATGGTCCTGGTATCCGTGCTACGAGAGCACTCTTACATAGTGGATTTACCTGTTTGGTCGTCCACGCGCGTGTGCCGGGTTACTTCTGTGGCAGATGGAGGGCAAAAGCAGCACAATCCAACTGCTATCAATCGCTCGTTCATTGTTCAATAGAGACGCTTTGAATACAGACCGTGCTCTCGTGTGCACACACTTATCGTCATCATTATATGCATATATGTCCTACCTCTCACCCCCCGTGTGCATCACACAGCCCACAGAGCAGTGGAAGTTCAGCTCCTTGCATGGCACCCACAACGCCGCACGCTCGCTGTGACCCAGCCAGCCGCAACGCCGTGCTGTGCTGTAGGTACACTTGGTGACAAAGAGAGGACAGAGAGGAAGTCGCCCTGAATTGAGTGGCGTGAGATGCATACGCGTGGTGAGTCAACAATGCGATCGGTCAGTGGAGGGCCGAGCTGCTGGGAAGGCAGGGGTGAACATCGGGCGAGTGACAGTGTGGGACCGGGTGTGTTCGAGTTATCAGATATGTCATGTAAGCCCAGCCCGTCAGGTTCAGAAAGAATCAAATCGAGACTCACGCAAGTAGTGAAAAAAAAAGAGCTGCAAGGATGCAGTGGGATACGGCAGCGCCGCATTCATCCGTCTATCCTGTCCCATCTGGAACCTTGACCGCTGCTGCCGCTGCTGACAACGGACAGCCATACCCACCTAAGGGATAGGGGGTAAAGGAAACGAAAAGGGTACGAGGCGAAGTCGAAATACAAGACACGAGAGTCGCGTCAGATTGCTCGCACGTTGCAGCAAAAGCGCCCCCGCACAACGGAGGCGAGGCAAGCCGCGTGCGCACGAATGGTGGCCAAGCCCGGCCTGGTGCGAAGAGAGGTGAGGAGACGAGAGTCGACGGGCGCCGACAGCGAAAAATAAGGGACGACTGGGCGTCGAACAAGGCCAAATGTCACGTCCGTGCGTGACCGGACCGGGTCGGCTGTGACTAAGCCCCAGTGTGTCATCACGTGCGAGTGTCAGGGTGCTGGCGAAGATTGCTTTTCGTCCCTTAGATTTTTCATTGTTACATGCTAAATCACGATGATCAGAGGTTATACCG
>Ga0307508_10002611_pt1 | contig 18949 bp, 20 predicted proteins | sample 9_EM_MG_FD_203089 | JGI IMG/M metagenome (GOLD analysis project Ga0307508, IMG submission 203089) | Populus trichocarpa ectomycorrhiza microbial communities from riparian zone in the Pacific Northwest, United States - 9_EM | ecosystem: Host-associated > Plants > Roots > Unclassified | place... | reverse complement strand
GTCAGGATCGCGACCTGGACTTCCGGCGATCCGGTGTCGTTGGCGCTGCGGGCATTGGCCGCGACGATCTCGGCCTTGTTGATGGTGGCGTTGGACATTTCTCGTTTCCAGTTGAATGAAACCGAGCCATCCTGCCGCCAACGGCGCATTTGAGGAATGTCACGGTTTCGGTAACGCCCCTGGGCTTGGCGGCCTGGGGCTCCACTTGCGCACACCGGTGAAACCGACCAGTGGCGTGCCTTTGTTCCGCTCGTTCGAGCAGAACTTGCGGATTATAGACCGAGGAACCGCCGCAGGCGCTCGACCCCCACGGTCAGCCGCGCCGGGTCGCGCGAGGCAAAGCACCAGCGCAGCCAGCCCTCGCCTTCGGCGCCGAACGCGACGCCGGGTGCCAGCCCCAGCCCGGCCTCGGTGACGAGCCGCTTCGCCAGCGCCAGCGAGTCGTCATGGCCGTCGAGGCGGAAGAACGCGTACATGCCGCCGCGCGGCGTCGAGACCGACAGGCCCGGCAGCGCCGCGAGCTGCGGCAGCAAGGTGTCGCGGCAGTCCCGAAGGCGCCCGACCAGCGCGGGCACGAAGTCGGCCGCGCCTTCGAGGGCGGCCAGCCCGGCGCGTTGCACGAAGGTCGGCGCGCACGAGGTGTTGAACTCGATGAGCTTGCCCAGCGCCTCCGTCAGCGTCGGCGGCAGCACGAGCCAGCCGAGACGCCAGCCGGTCATTAGGAAGCTCTTCGAAAAGCTGTGTGCGACCACCAGGCGGTCGTCCGGCTCGGCCACGTCGAGAAAGCTCGGCGCGCAGTGGCCCTCGAAAAAGACGCGCTCGTAGACCTCGTCCGCGACGATCCAGGTGCCGGTGCGGCGGCAGTGCGCGAGGATGGTCTGCTGCTCGGCGCGTGTCAGCGTCCAGCCGGTCGGGTTGTTCGGCGCATTCAGCAGCAGCACGGTGGTCGCCGGCGTGACGGCGGCCAGCAGCACGTCCATGTCGAGCTGCCAGGCACCGGCTCTGGCGACCAGCGACACGCGCTTGACGCTCGCGCCCAGGATGACCGGCTGCGCGGTCAGGTTGGGCCACAGCGGCACGACCGCGACCACCTCGTCACCCGGCCCGGCGAGCGCCTGGGTCGCCAGCATCAGTGCGTTCACGCCCGAGGAGGTCACGGCGATGCGGTCTGCGGTGACCGGCCGGTGCAGCGCGCTGACGTAAGCGGCGAGCGCCTCGCGCAGCTCGGGCAGCCCGAGGTTGTGCGCGTAGAAGGTCTCGCCGTCGTTCAGCGAGCGCACCGCGGCCTCGCGGATGAACGCCGGCGTGGGCTCGTCGCTCTCGCCGAACCAGAACGGCAGCACATCGGCGCGACCGAGCGCGGCGTTGGCGACTTCGCGGATCTTCGAACCGGGCAATTGGGCGATGGCCTGTCTCACAGGGATTCCTTTCGAGGGCGGTCCATTTTGCAACGCGGCGCCTGTTCGGTGAGCCGCGGCTCGACATAGCGCACGGTCTTGAAGCCGTAGCCCGAGCCTTCGTTGTCATGCAACACGCCCGGCGGCGCGGCGCGCTCCATCACGCTGACATACAGCGGCTGGATGAACTGGTGGTCGGCCGCGCGCATCCAGCCCTGATGGAAGCCGCCCAGCGTGCGCGGATCCAGCGTCATGCCCTCGAGCGCCCGCGCGACGGCCACCGCATCGGTGCTGCGCGCCTGCTCCATCGCCGCGACCAGCATCTCGATCATCACCTGCATGCGCGCGTGGACATAGTCGTCCTGCGGCTTCGGAAAGCGTTCGCGGAAACTCGCGTAGAAGCGCTCGGAGGCCGGCGTGCCGACGTTCGGATGCCACTCCGCGACGGCAAGCACACGGCCCACGCCGGCCTCGCCGATCGCGGCCGGCGCGCCGAGCGCGTTGCCGTAGAAGGTATAGAAGCGCGCGTCGACGCCGACCTCGCGGGCCGCCTTGATGAGCAGCGTCAAGTCATTGCCCCAGTTGCCGGTCAGCACGGCCTGCGCGCCGCTGGCCTTGATCTTCGCCGCGTAAGGCAGAAAGTCCTTCACGCGCCCGAGCGGGTGCAGCTCGTCGCCGACGATCTGGATGTCCGGGCGCTTCGCGGCGAGGCTGGCGCGCGTCTCGCGCAGCACCTGCTGGCCGAAGCTGTAGTCCTGCCCGATCAGATAGACCTTCTTGACGCTGGTGTCGTCGCGCAGCACATCGGTCAGCGCGGCCAGGCGCATGTCGGCATGGGCGTCGAAGCGGAAGTGCCAGAAGCTGCACTTCTCGTTCGTCAGCGCCGGATCCACGGCCGAGTAGTTCAGGAACAGCGCGCGCCGCGTCGACTCGCGCTCGTTATGCTTGTTCAGCGCGTCGATCAACACCGCGGCGGCGGCCGAGCTGTTGCCCTGCATCACGACGCTGACCGGCTTGTCGAGCGCGGCCTTCAGCATCGCCAAGGTCTCCTCGTTGTTGCCCTTGCTGTCGAAACGCAGCAGCTCCAGCGGCCGCGCGCCGCCGGGCAGTTGCACGCCGCCGCGCGCATTGACGCGCTCGACCGCGAGCAGCAAATTGCGGTGCACCGCCTCACCCGCGTTCGCGAAGCTGCCGGACAGGCCCTCGATCATCGCGATCGGCACCGGCTCGGCGGCGGCCTGCGCGGCGGTCGAGCAAAGGGTCGCGGCCAGGCCGCACGCGGCCAGGAATCGTTTGAGCATCGGCAATTTCAAGTCCCTTGAAAACAAAAATGCCGCTCCAAATTCAGCGGCATGGTTGCTGCACGGTGCAGCGACGTGGACTGTATCCCAGGAGCTCACCATGTTTGTTCTTCCCCTTGCCCGCCCCACGCATCATCATCATCGCGCGGTCGCGCCGCAGTTCAGCCGCTTCATCGATCGCCTGTTCGACGAGTCGTTCGAACGCAGCGCATCGCGCACACCCGCGCTCGACGTGAGCGAAACCGACGCGGGCTACAGCGTCGCCTTCGAGGTGCCCGGCGTGACACGCGAGCAGCTCAAGGTGTCGGTCGAAGGCCGGCGCGTCAGCATCGAGACGGTCGACGCGACCCGCGCGCCGACCGAGCCGAGCGCCGATCAACCGAAGGTCGAGGCGCCGCGCGTGCTCTACCGCGAGCGCAGCACCGCCCGCTATGCGCGCACCGTGAGCCTGCCGGCCGAAGTCGACCAGGCCAGCTCGACGGCCAGGTTTGAGAACGGCGTGCTGACGCTGACGCTGGCGAAGAAAGTACCGACCGGCGCGACCCAGATCAGCATCAGCTGATTCAGGTTCAAGCCGTTGCCAGCGGCCAGCGCGGCAACACGCTGAACGCGTAGTCGATCGAGGCACTCGCGCTGCCGCGTTGCAGGCGCATCGCGGCAGCGAGCGCGATCATCGCGCCGTTGTCGGTGCACAGCGCCAGCTCCGGGTAATGGACCCGGACTTGGCGCTTCGCGCAGGCGGCGTTCAGCTGCTCGCGCAACCGTGCATTCGCGCCGACGCCGCCGGCAACGACGAGGCAATCGCAGCCGGTCTCGCGCAACGCGTGCAGCGATTTGCGCACCAGCACGTCGACGATGGCCTGCTGCGTGGCCGCCGCGACGTTCGCCTTGTCCTGCTCGCACACATTGCTGCCGAGCTTCATGACCTGGGTGCGCACCGCCGTCTTCAGGCCGGCGAACGAAAAATCGAGGTTCGCGCTGTGCAGCAGCGGGCGCGGCAGATCGAACGCGCGCGGATCGCCGAACTCGGCCATGCGCGCCAGCGCCGGCCCGCCCGGGTAACCCAGGCCCAACAGCTTCGCGGATTTGTCGAATGCTTCACCGGCCGCATCGTCGATGGTCTCGCCGAGCAGTTCGTAGCGGCCGGCGTCTTCGACCCGCATCAGCTGCGTGTGGCCCCCCGAGACGAGCAGCGCGACAAACGGAAAGGTCGGCGGGTCGACGGACAGAAACGGCGACAGCAAGTGCCCTTCGAGGTGATGCACGCCGATGGCCGGCCGCTGCAGCGCGGCCGCCAGCGCGCACGCGACGCCCGCCCCGACCAGCAGCGCACCCGCGAGCCCCGGGCCGCGCGTGTAGGCGACGTAGTCGATGTCGGTGAGCGCGACGCCAGCGTCTCGCATGACATTCTCGGCGAGCGGAATCACGCGCCGGATGTGGTCGCGCGAAGCCAGTTCCGGCACCACGCCGCCATAGGCCTGGTGCATCTCGACCTGGCTGTGCAGTGCGTGCGCACGCAGCCGTGGCAGCTCTTGCGCAGTGACTTCGACCAGCGCCACGCCGGTTTCGTCGCACGACGATTCGATCCCCAGAATGTTCATGCCGTGAGTGTAGTCAGGGGGCACCCGGCGACGGGGTACCGCCACCACCCGCTAAGCGGGTGCTCGGCCGCTTGGGTCGGCCCGGCGCCGGCCGAGCCGAATGGCATTCAGCGCGCGTGGCTGTTGTTGCCGCCGCCTCCGGGCATGCTGCGCAGGTCCTGCACGACCTTGCCGTCGTGCATCACGATCACGCGGCTGGCCGACGCAACAGTCTCGGGCCGGTGCGCGACGATGATGCGCGTCAGGTCGAGCTGCTTGATCGCCTGATTGACCTCGCGCTCGCGCTCGACATCGAGTGCGCTCGTGGCCTCGTCGAGGAACAGGATCTTCGGCCGCTTGTACAGCGCACGCGCCAGCAGGATGCGCTGGCGCTGGCCACCCGACAGGCTCGCGCCCATGTCGCCGATCAGCGTGTGGAAGCCCATCGGCATTGCTTCGATGTCGCCCTTCACCGCGGCGATCCGGGCGCACTCGGCGATCCAGTCCGGATCGGCATCGGCGTCGAAGAAGCTGATGTTGTCGGTGATCGACCCGGCAAAGAGCTGATCGTCCTGCATCACGGTGCCGATCATGTCGCGCCAGGCGCGCAGACCCACTTGGCGCAAGGGCTGGCCGCCGACGCGGATCTCGCCGGCCTGCGCGGTGTGCACCCCCAGCATCAGCTTGAGCAGCGTGGTCTTGCCGCAGCCCGACGGGCCGACGATCGCGACCGACTCGCCCGGCGCGACGCTCAGCGAGAGCCCGCGCAAGACCTCGGCCTCGGACTCGGCATAGGCGAAGTGAATGCCCCGAAGATCCAGGCTCGCCGGCAGATCCTGCACATTCGAATCGAACTCGGGCTGGGCCTCGGGCGCGGTCAGCACGATGTCGGCCAGGCGCTCGCCTTGCAGCCTGAGCATCTTGACCTCGACGAACTTGTCGATCAGCGCGCTGACGCGCTGCGCAAACTGCTCCTTGTAGGCGATGAACGCGAACAGCATGCCGACCGAGAACGTGTGATCCATCACCAGCAGCGCACCGACCCACACCATCGCGATGCGCTCGATGCCGAAGACCAGCTTGTGGCCGACGCTGAACATCAAGTCGAGCTGGCGCGTCACGATGTTGGCGTTCATCGCGTCGACGACCAGGTTCATGAAGCGCGCCTGACGGTCCTCCTGGCGGTTGAACAGCTTGATCGACTGCACGCCGCGCAGCGATTCGAGGAAGTGGGTCGAGCGCTTGGCCTCGAAGATGATCGATTCCTCGGTCGCCTCGCGCAGCGGGCGGAAGAAGATCCAGCGCAGCGCACCGTAGAGCACGACACTGCCCAGCGCGATCGCGGTCAAGAGGCCGCTGTAGATGAACATCATCGCCAGCGTGACGATGACGAGCACGCCATCGAGCATGGCCTCGATGAAGCTGGTCGTCAGCGTCTGCTGAATCTTCTGCACCGCGCCGAAGCGCGACATCACGTCACCGGTGTGGCGCTTCTCGAACCACGACACTGGCAGGCGCATCAGGTGCGCGAACACGTTCGCCAGCCACTGCAGGTTCAGCGTCGTCGACAGATGCAGCACGGCCCACGAGCGGATCGCGCCGGTGGCCACGGTGACCAGCACCAGCAGGCCGAACCCCAGGCCGAGCGTGACGAGCAGGTCGCGGTCGAGGCCGACGAGCACGCTGTCGACCACCCACTGCATGAAGAACGGCGCGAGCAGGATGAAGGCTTCGAGCGCGAGCGCGAGCGTGAAGATCTGCAGCAGCGAGCGGCGCAATCCTGTGACGCGGCCGAGCAACTGGCGCAAGGTCACGTCCTGGCGCTCGGTGTGGGGCTTGAAGTCGGCCTGGGGCGTGAGTTCGAGCACGACGCCGGTGAAGTGCTTGGACACCTCGGCCAGCGGCAGGCGCCGCACGCCGCGCGCCGGGTCGTGGATCACGGCCATGCCACGCCGCACTTCCTTGAGCACGACGAAGTGATTCAGGTCCCAGTGCAGCACGCAGGGCATCGCGAGTTCGGGCAGGTGCTCCATCTCGGCGCGCAGCGCGCGTCCGTTGAGCTGCAGGCGGCCCGCGAGGCGCACCAGGTCCGCCAGCGTCGCGCCCTTCAGCGACACCGAGAAACGCTGGCGCAAGGTCGGCAGGTCGCTGTTCAGACCATGATGTGCGGCGACCATCGCGAGGCACGCGAGGCCGCATTCGGCGGCCTCGGTCTGCAGGATCATCGGCAGGCGCCGGTTGCCGAGACCGGTGCGCAATCCTTCTAGCCAGTCGGCGCCCATCATCGACTCACACCCGTCCGGCGATGCCGAGCACCGGCTCGAACAGCCACTCGATCAGGCGGCGCCGATCGAGCAGCACATCGGCCTCGAGCTGCATCCCGGGCGAAAGCGCCTGCGGCTGGCCATACGCCGCGACACTCTGCTGATTCAGCGTCACGGTGATGCGGTACAGCGGCTCGCCGCCAGCGCTCATCACGGTAGGCAGCGGCAAGCCGGCGAGCTCGGCGGCCTGCAGCGGCGAGCGCGAGACCTGTGCGACCGCACCGGCCTGGTGGCCGAACTTCTGGTACGGGAAGGCCTGATAGCGCAGCTGCACCGTCTGATCGGGGCGGACAAATCCGACCGCGCTCGATGGCGCAAACAAGTGTGCCTGCAACCTCGCGTCGGCCGGCAGCAGGCTCGCGAGCGCGACGGCCGGTGTCACGTTCTGGCCCGGCGCCGCGAGCACGCCACTGACGACACCGTCCTGCGGCGCGCGCACGACGATGCGCTGGCGCGCCTCGTTCTCGGCAGTCTGCTGGGCCAGCGCGGCGAGGTCGCGGTCGATCTCGCCCTGGGCCGTGCGGGTGCGCAGCGGCAGTTCGCGGCGTTGCGCCTCGAGCGCCGCGATCTCACGCAGCCGCGTCGAGCGCTGGCGCTCCAGGCTTTGCAGCTGCGCCTTGACGGCGAGCACCTCCTCGGCCTTGGTGCGCACCTGCCCGGCCGACATGAAGTTCTCGTTGCGCAGCGATTCGTACTGCGCCAGGGCCTCCTGCGCGAGCACCAGCCGCTGGCGCTGGAGATCGGCCTCGATCGCCATGCCGCCAAGCTCGCGCCGCATGTCGGCGATCTGCGCGTCGAACGCCCCGAGCTGGGTCTGCTCGAGCTCGGTGCGCTGGCGCGCCGCACCCTGCAGGCTGCGCTCGCGCGCCGCAAGGCTGCTCTGCACGGCCGCTTGGGTATCGCCGCTCAGCGTGGTCTGACCGACAGCGAGCACGAACAACACGTCGCCGCGATGCACGGCTCGTCCCTCGGCGGCGTGGCTTTCGACGACCGTGGCCGCTTGCGGGGTCACGAGTCGGATCACGCCGCGGTCAGGCACCAGATAGCCGCTGACGCGCGCCTTGCGCGTGTACTCGCCGAGCGACAGGTAGGTCGCGACCGCCACAGCCGTCAGAACCACGAAGCCCGTGAGCACGGCCAGCGACACCGGCCGGATCAGCTGAACGCTGCCCAACCAATCGCGTTGGTGGTTCGTCAGGGCCTCGGGGCGGAACAGACTGCCCACCGCGTCAGATCCGAGTTACCAGGTGCCGGCTGGGCCCGACGTGGTGGTGGCCCAGGTGCCTGCGGGGCCGGTAAGGCCGCCGCCGACTTGTTGCAGCTGCGCCGGGGTCAGCTCGATCGGAGCGGGCGTCTTGTTGGTGGTGGCAGTGGTCTTGAGGGTGTCAACGGCTTGAAGGTGCTTTTGCATGCTGTGCTCCGGAATGGGTGGGTGCACGCCACGCATGCACTGGAGCTATTGCAGCAGGGGTCAATCAAACGCGTAACTGTCAAGTCTTACAGGGTGGGGGTTGACGCAACATCTGTTACGTCGTGCGGAAAGCCGCAGTCGGGTGACGCGCGCACGCCTCGGCGGCGTGCGGAATTCAGCGCAGCAGGCCGAGCCGCAGCGCCTTCAGGACGGCCTGGTGCTTGTTCACACAGCCGAGTTTGTGCGTCGCATTGGAAACGTGCAGCACCGCCGTGCGCTCGGCGATGCCGAGCACGTCGCCGACTTCCCACGCGGTCTTGCCTTCCATCGTCCAGCGCAAGGCCTCGAGCTCGCGTGGCGTGAGCGAGGGCGCGCTGGGGTCGATCGGGCCGGGCGTGAGGATGCGCTGCGCGGCGTCCTGCGCATGAACCGCGAACAGTTGCAGGTCGGCGACCACTCGGGTCAGTTCGACGGAATCCTGCGGAACCGGGCGATCACGATCCACGCCCATGAAGAAATGCCGTCCCTCGGGCATGTGCAGTGCGAGCGCGATGCCGGAGTTGTAGCCGAAGCGGGCCTGCTCTTCCCACATCTCGCCCATGCCGTCGCGCACGTAGGTCGCCTGGTCCCAGATGATCGGCACGCTGCGCCGCTTGCAGTGCTGCATCACCGGGTCGCGCCGCCCCTTGTTGGGGTTCTGGAACGACTCCTTGAACGCGCGCGGGGTGTTGTCGACCGTGATGAACTCGGCCTCGCCCAGCATGTGGTCGATGACCAGCGTCGCCGACACCGTCTCGAAGCCGAGACGCCGCGTGAACGCCACGAGCTCGCCCTGGAACTCGTCGCGGTTCCGACTCTTCAGCACTTCCGAGAATCCACCCTGAAGCATGCCGCCCCTTCAATCGCGACCGCGCACAAACTCACGTGCCAGCGTTGCTGGCAGTCCCAACCTGACAAGGTTTACAGATGGCAAGACGCATTTCCCTCGTCACACTCGGCACATCGATCAGAAATATGTAGGAGCTCGATCATCAACGCATCGACGCTGCCCAACGCCATGACCGCCATGACACCTGCATGGATTGTCTACGCATGGGCCCCTGTATTGTGGCAGGCCAGCTCTGCGCCGCGTTTGCATCTTGTCCACCTCGGCACGAGAGTGTTGACTTTCGGCGACGACGACGGCCCCTGCTCGGGCCAAACCCTGTGGGGCGGCCGATCCGAAGAATGCGCCGCCGGTGTCGCCTGGGACTGGATCGAGCTGCGCGAGGGCGTGGTCGCGATGGCCGATCCGTTCGGCATGGTCACCAACCTGCGCCTGCTCGACGACCATGGCGAGGCCCTGAGTCAGACCCAAGTGGCATTGCAATTGCATCAGCTGGTCCATGCCCTGCCGTGGCAACACGAAGTGACGCGAGCGCTGCACAAACCCTCCTGATTCACCCGGTCGTCATCGTCTGTTCACCAAGACAGTGCAGACTTCGCACCATTAGTGTTTTCCCGAGCAAGTGCACCAGGCCCCTTCACGTGGGCCCGAGAAAGACCTAACCTGCATCCCCGTCGAGCCGCGGCACAGATCCGCAGCCTTCAAAAACAGTGAGTCGTTGGCCCCATGAAAGAATACCGCTTGGTCGCGTGGCCTCAGCTGCGGCCGCCGTTCGACAAGATCGCCTACCGGCGAATGTTGAGCGACATGTCGCACCGCCACATGTCGCTCGGCCAGCTGATCGAATGCAGCGGCATCCGCCGCCATGAGGTGCGCAGCTTCCTCGAGATGCTCGAGACCCGTGGCTTGATCACCGAGCGCGACGCACCCACGCCCGATTCGCTGTTCGGTTCACTGCGCCCGCTGGGCGGCTGGCTCAGGCGCGCGCTCGCCGCGGCACACCTCGACTCACGCTGAGGTCGCCCATCTTTGGCGTGAATGTTGCTGCATTCACCCGATGGCATCGGTCGAATCACTGCGCATCGTCATCGTCGCTCCCGACTCGCTGGTGAGTGACGCGGCCGACCCGCAAGCGCAATCCGAGGCCCTGCGCTCGCGCTCCCTGCGCATCGGCCTGCTGCAAAACGGCTGCAACATCGTCGCCGTGCTGCCCGCCGATGTGTTCCTGCCCGAGCGGCTGGCCCAGATCGGGCCCGACATGATCATCGTCGACGCCGAGAGCCAGGCCCGCGACACGCTCGAGCACGTCGTGATGGCCACGCGCGACGCGCGACGCCCGATCGTGCTCTTTACCGAAGACAACGACACCAGCCACGTCCGCGACGCCATCGCCGCCGGCGTGACGGCCTATGTGGTGGCGGGGCTGGCGCCGGAGCGCGTCAAACCGGTGCTCGATGTGGCGCTCGCACGCTTTCAGCACGAAGAACACATGCGGCGCGAACTTGCCGACGCCCGCAGCCAGCTCAGCGAACGCAAGGCCATCGACCGCGCCAAGGGCCTGCTGATGCAGCGCCAGGGCCTCAGCGAAGACGAGGCCTACGCCCGGCTGCGCAAGACCGCGATGGACAAGGGCTTGCGGCTCGCCGAGGTCGCGCAGCGCATTCTCGACGTGGCCGATCTGCTCGGGTGAAGGCCCGGCTGGCATGCGGCTTGCGTAACACTCTGTAGAAGGTCAACGACGACCTTCTACCTTTCATGTGGCGCACCAAAGCGGGTGCGCTCGACCCGGACGACGGCGTCCCCACAAGCGCGGCTTCACGGCCGGCTTCGTGTGGACGCCGTTTTTGTTTTCTGCCGATCTCTGAACCGAGACCACGCCATGCGCACCCTTCCCGTCATCGAACGAAAGATCAACATGAGCCGCCGAAACGTCATCAAGGCGGCCGCCGCCACCAGCGCTGCCGGCCTGCTGCCGGGGCTGAATGCCGCCGTCTACGCCCAGGGCTCCGACAAACCCGAGAAGGAGGAAGTCCGCATCGGCTTCATCCCGCTGACCGACTGCGCCTCGGTCGTGATGGCCTCGGTGCTGGGCTTCGACAAGAAGTACGGCGTCAAGATCATCCCGACCAAGGAAGCCTCGTGGGCCGGCGTGCGCGACAAGCTCGTCAACGGCGAGCTCGACATGGCGCACGTGCTCTACGGCCTGATCTACGGCGTGCACCTCGGCGTCGGCGGCCCGAAGAAGGACATGGCCGTGCTGATGAGCCTGAACAACAACGGGCAGGCCATCACCTTGTCGAAGACGCTGGCCGACAAGGGCGCTGTCGACGGCCCATCGCTCGCCAAGGTGATGGCCAAGGACAAGCGTGAATACACCTTTGCAGGCACGTTCCCGACCGGGACGCATGCGATGTGGATGCACTACTGGCTGGCAGCCTCGGGCATCAACCCGGTCAGCGGCGCCAAGCTCATCACGGTACCGCCGCCGCAGATGGTGGCCAACATGCGCGTCGGCAACATGGACGGCTTTTGCGTCGGCGAGCCCTGGGGCCACCGCGCGATCATGGACGGCATCGGCGTGACCGCAATCACCACGCAAGACATCTGGCGTGATCACCCGGAGAAGACACTCGGCACCACGGCCGACTTCGTCAAGAAGAACCCGAACACCTGCCGCGCCGTGATGATGGCCATTCTCGAAGCCGGCCGCTGGATCGACGCGAGCCTGGCCAACAAGATGAAGATGGCCGAGACCGTCGCCGACAAGAGCTACGTCAACACCGGCGTCGATGCCATCAACCAGCGCATCCTGGGCCGCTACCAGAACGGCATGGGCAAGACCTGGGACGATCCCAACCACATGAAGTTCTTCAACGACGGCGCGGTGAATTTCCCGTACCTCTCCGACGGCATGTGGTTCCTCACGCAGCACAAGCGCTGGGGCTTGCTGAAGGAGCATCCCGACTATCTCGGCGTGGCCAAGCAGATCAACCAGATCGAGCTCTACAAGCAGGCCGCGGGTGCGCTGAAGATCAGCGTGCCGAAGGACGTCATGCGCAGCAGCAAGCTGATGGACGGCGTGATCTGGGACGGCAAGGACCCGAAGAAATACGCCGACAGTTTCGCCATCAAGGCCTGATTCGCCTCACATCTCCAGGAGAACCGCCATGGTCAGTGCCGTGTTTCACTCCCCCGCGCAGGCGTCGATGGACGCGAAGAGCGGCGCCAAACCGATCGGCGCCGTGCCGGCCGGGCCCAAGCCCGTCGCGCCGGTCAAGGCCGCAAAGCCCGCATACGACTGGCACGCGCTCGGCATGAAGATCTTTCCGCCGCTGATCGGCATCGCGCTGCTGATCGGCGTCTGGGCGCTGCTGACACTCAAGAGCACGACCTTCCCGACACCCGGCGCAACCTTCACCGAGGCGGTCAAGGTCTTCTCCGATCCGTTCTACAGCAAGGGGCCGAACGACCAGGGCATCGGCTGGAACATCCTGTTCTCGCTGCAACGCGTGGCCGTCGGCTTCGGCCTGGCGGCGCTCATCGGCATCCCGATGGGGTTCATGATCGGCCGCTTCGAAGTGCTGAGCCGCATGGTCTCGCCGCTGATCAGCCTGCTCCGGCCGGTCTCACCGCTGGCGTGGTTGCCGATCGGGCTGCTGGTCTTCAAGGCCGCGAACCCGGCCGCGATCTGGACCATCTTCATCTGCTCGATCTGGCCGATGATCATCAACACCGCGGTCGGCGTGCAGCGCGTGCCAGCCGATTACCTGAACGTCGCGCGGGTGTTGAACCTGAGCGAGTGGAAGGTCTTCACGAAGATCCTGTTCCCGGCCGTGCTGCCCTACATGCTGACCGGCGTGCGCCTGTCGGTGAGCACCGCGTGGCTGGTGATCGTCGCGGCCGAAATGCTGACCGGTGGCGTGGGCATCGGCTTCTGGGTCTGGGACGAGTGGAACAACCTGAACGTGCAGCACATCCTGATCGCGATCTTCGTGATCGGCGTCGTCGGGCTGCTGCTCGAACAGCTGCTGGTGAGCGTGGCCAAGCGCTTCACCTACGACGAAGTCTGAGCCAGGAGCCCATCATGAAGAACTTCATCGAGATCCAGCACGCCGACATGGTGTTCAGCACCCGCAAGGGTCGCTTTCACGCGCTGCAGGACATCAACCTGACGGTGGCCAAGGGCGAGTTCGTCACCCTGATCGGGCACTCGGGCTGCGGCAAATCCACGCTGCTGAACCTGCTCGCCGGGCTGACCACGCCGACCGCCGGCACGCTGCTGTGCGACAACCGCGAGATCGCCGCGCCCGGCCCCGAGCGGGCGGTCGTGTTCCAGAACCATTCGCTGCTGCCCTGGCTGACCTGCATCGAGAACGTGCAGCTCGCCGTCGATCGTGTGTTCGGCGCGAACGAGACCAAGGCCCAGGTGATCGAGCGCGCCAAGGCAGCGCTCGCACTGGTCGGCATGGACCACGCGCTGAACAAGCGGCCTCACGAGATCTCCGGTGGCATGAAGCAGCGCGTCGGCATCGCACGCGCGCTCGCGATGGAGCCCAAGGTGCTGCTGCTCGACGAGCCCTTCGGCGCACTCGATGCGTTGACGCGAGCGCACCTGCAGGACGAGCTGCTGAAGATCGTCGCCCGCACGCAGAGCACGGCCGTGATGGTTACGCACGACGTCGACGAAGCGGTGCTGCTGTCGGATCGCATCGTGATGATGACGAACGGCCCGGCCGCCACCATCGGCCAGATCCTGACGGTCGACCTGGAACGCCCGCGCAACCGCGTCGAGCTCGCCGAAGACGGCCGCTACGTGCACTGCCGCAAGGAGGTGCTGGACTTCCTCTACACGCGCCACGGGCGCATTGACCGCCAAGCCGCCTGACCGAGCTCAGTGGCCCGGCGGGGCAAGCCGCTTCGCGCTCAGTGCGCTTCTTTCGCGTGATTGATCGTGTACTTCGGGATCTCGATCACGACATCCTGATTCGACAGGATCGCCTGGCACGACAGGCGCGAGTTCGGCTCCAGGCCCCAGGCGCGGTCGAGCAGGTCTTCTTCGCTCTCGTCCATCTCGCCGAGCGATCCGAAGCCCTCGCGCACGATCACGTGGCAGGTCGTGCAGGCGCAGCTGAGCTCGCAGGCGTGTTCGATTTCGACGTGGTTGTCGAGCAAGGCTTCGCAGATCGAAGTGCCGCTCGGCGCTTCGATCTGTTTGCCTTCGGGGCAGTACTCCGCGTGCGGCAGGATCTTGATGATGGGCATGAGATGAATCAGACTTGGTCGACACGCTTGCCGGCGAGGGCGACGCGGATGCTGCGATTCATGCGCTTGGCTGCAAAGGCCTCGGTGCCTTTGGCGAGCGCCTCGACGGCGGCGTCGATGATGTGGTGGTCGGCGGATTCACGGCTCGCTTGCAGTGCGGCCAGCAGCGCTTCGATCTCGTCGCGCTGCACGGCGCTCAACAGATCGCCGTCCGCGGCGAGCGCCGACCGGGTCGCCAGCATCATGCGCTCGGCCTCGACACGAGACTCGCGCAGGCTGCGCTCGACCATGTCCTGCTCGGCGCTGCTGAAACTCTCGCTCAGCATGCGCGCGATCTCGTCGTCGGCCAGGCCGTAGCTGGGCTTGACGGTGATGGTGGCCTCGACACCCGAGGTCTCTTCGCGCGCAGTCACGTTCAGCAGGCCGTCCGCATCGACCTGAAAACTCACGCGCACCCGCGCCGCGCCGGCGACCATAGCCGGGATGCCGCGCAACTCGAAGCGCGCCAGCGAGCGGCAGTCGCTGACGACCTCGCGCTCGCCTTGCACGACGTGGATCGCGATCGCCGTCTGGCCGTCCTTGAAGGTCGTGAAGTCTTGCGCGCGCGCGGTCGGGATGGTGCTGTTGCGCGGAATGATGCGTTCGACCAGGCCGCCCATCGTCTCCAGACCGAGCGACAGCGCGATTACATCGAGCAGCAGCAGCTCGCCCGCGCCGGCATTGCCCGCGAGCGCGTTCGCCTGGATCGCCGCGCCCAGCGCGACGACCTCGTCCGGATTCAGGTTCGTCAGCGGCGTCTGGCCGAAAAACTCGCCGACCGCCGCTTGCACCATCGGCATGCGCGTCGAGCCGCCGACCATCACGACGCCCTTGACCTCGGCCTTGTCGGTCTTCGCGTCGCGCAGCACCTTGCGCACCGCGGCGATCGTGCTTTGCACGAGGCGGCGCGTCAACATCGCGAACTGCTCGCGCGTGACAGTGACCGAGAGTTCACCGGCGTCGAACGGGCACGCCAGCGTCGTGTGGTCGACGCTCGATAGCTTTTCCTTCGCAGCGCGCGCGGCGACCAGCACCGCGCGCTTGTCCTGCGGCGTGTTCGCTGCTAGCCCCGCCTGCAGCAGCGCCCACTCGGCGAGCGCGGCATCGAAGTCGTCGCCGCCGAGGGCCGAGTCGCCGCCGGTCGCCACCACCTCGAACACGCCGGCGCTCAGGCGCAGCAGCGAGATGTCGAAGGTGCCGCCGCCGAGGTCGTAGACGGCATACAAACCTTCGGCGCCGTTCTCCAACCCATAGGCGATCGCGGCCGCGGTCGGCTCGCTGATCAGCCGCAGCACGTTCAGGCCCGCGAGCTGCGCAGCGTCCTTCGTGGCCTGACGCTGTGCGTCGTCGAAGTACGCGGGGACGGTCACGACCGCACCGAAGATGTCGTCGGCGAACGTGTCTTCGGCGCGGAAGCGCAGCGTCGCGAGGATCTCGGCCGAGACCTCCACCGGCGACTTCACGCCGGCGACGGTTCGAATCTGCACCATGCCGGGTGCGTCGACGAAATCGTAGGGCAGCTTGTTGCGGCTCTCGATGTCGCTGATGCCGCGGCCCATGAAACGCTTCACCGAGACGACGGTGTTGCGCGGATCGGTCGCGGCCTCGGCCAGCGCGGCGCTGCCGATCTGGCGCTTGCCATCGTCAAGGTAGCGCACCGCCGACGGCAGGATCACACGCCCCGCGTCGTCGGGCAGGCATTCGGCAACGCCGTTGCGCACCGCGGCGACGAGTGAATGCGTCGTGCCGAGGTCGATGCCGACGGCGATGCGGCGCTGGTGCGGATCGGGTGCGCCACCGGGTTCGGAGATTTGCAGAAGAGCCATGTCAGTTCCGCCGGGCCGCCCCAAGGATCTGACGCGTCCCCGCGGGGGGCAGCGAACGAAGTGAGCGTGGGGGTTTCATTCGGCTATTGTCCCAGCGCTTCGAGACGCTGATCGATGTCATGGGCAAAGCGCTCGACGAACATGAGGGCTCTGACCTGCTGCGCCGCGGCGGCGTAGTCGTGGTCGCGGTCCAGCGTCGCTTCGAGTTGCGTCAACGCCGCGCGGCGGTGGTCGGTGACTTGCTGAACCAGCGCGTCGACATCGTCGACGGTGTGCGCCTCGGCCAGCGCTTCGCGCCACTCCATTTGCTGGCCCAAAAATCCAGCGGGCATCGCGGTGTTGTTCTCGGCGTTGATCGGTGCACCGTTCAGCTCGCACAAATAGGCCGCGCGCTTGACGGGGTCCTTGAGCCGCTGATAGGCCTCGTTGACACGCACCGCCCACTGCATCGCCACACGCTGGGCCGCGGCGCCTTCGGCCGCGAAGCGATCGGGGTGAACCTCGGTTTGCAACGCACGCCAGCGCGCATCGAGCGCTGCGCGATCCTGCGTGAAGCGCGGTGCTGTACGAAAAAGTTCGAAGTCCGTGCTGGCGAGGTTCAGGTCCATCAGACCCGGAACGATTCGCCGCAGCCGCAGCGGTCTTTCTCGCGCGGGTTGTGGAACTTGAAGCCTTCGTTCAGGCCTTCGCGCACGAAATCGAGCTCGGTGCCGTCGATGTAGGGCAGGCTTTTCGGGTCGACGATGACCTTCACGCCGTGGCCTTCGAAGATGGTGTCCTCGGGCGCGAACTCGTCGGCGTATTCGAGCTTGTAGGCCAGGCCCGAGCAGCCGGTGGTTTTCACGCCCAGCCGCACCCCCACGCCCTTGCCGCGCTTGGTCATGTAGCGCGTCACATGACGCGCTGCCGCTTCGGTCAACGTCACAGCCATGAAATCACGCCGCCTTCTGAACCGCTGCCGTCTTGGCCTTGTAGTCGTTCACCGCCGCCTTGATCGCATCTTCGGCGAGGATCGAGCAGTGGATCTTCACCGGTGGCAATGCCAGCTCTTCGGCGATGTGGGTGTTCTTGATCGTCAGCGCTTCGTCGAGCGACTTGCCCTTGACCCACTCGGTCACCAGCGAGCTCGATGCGATCGCCGAACCGCAGCCATAGGTCTTGAACTTGGCGTCCTCGATCAGCCCGGTGCGCGGATTGACCTTGATCTGCAGCTTCATCACGTCGCCGCAGGCCGGTGCGCCGACCATGCCGGTACCGACCGTGTCGTCGCCCTTGTCGAACGAACCCACGTTGCGCGGGTTTTCGTAGTGCTCGACCACTTTTTCACTGTATGCCATGTCGTACTCCTAAAACTTCAACGTTGTCACGTCGGGGCCGGCGCCGGGCCGCTCCCAAGCGGCCCCGCACCCCCTCGGGGGGTGGCTGCGGTACTCCGTAGCCGGGGGATCCATTTCTAGTGCTCGGCCCACTGGATCGTGCTGATGTCGATGCCTTCCTTGTGCATGTCCCACAGCGGTGACAGGTCGCGCAGCTTGGCCACGCGGTCCTTCAAGGTGGTCACGACGTAGTCGATCTCTTCAACGGTCGTGAAGCGGCCGATCGTCATGCGCAAGCTCGAATGCGCGAGCTCGTCGCTGCGGCCGAGCGCGCGCAGCACATAGCTGGGTTCCAGGCTCGCCGAGGTGCAGGCCGAACCGGACGACACCGCGATGCCCTTGATGCCCATGATCAGCGACTCGCCTTCGACGAAGTTGAAGCTCATGTTCACGTTGTGCGGCACGCGCTGTTCCTTGTGCCCGTTCAGGAAGGTCTGCTCGATGTCCGACAGGCCGTTGATCAGCCGTTGCTGCAGCATCCGGATGCGTTCGTTGTCGGTGTGCATCTCGGCCTTCGCGATCGCGTAGGCCTCGCCCATGCCGACGATCTGGTGCGTGGCCAGCGTGCCCGAACGCATGCCGCGCTCGTGACCGCCGCCGTGCATCTGCGCCTCGATGCGCACGCGCGGCTTGCGGCGCACGTACAAGGCGCCGATGCCCTTCGGGCCGTAGGTCTTGTGCGAGGCCAGGCTCATCAGATCGACCGGCAGCTTGGCAAGGTCGATATCGACCTTGCCGGTGGCCTGCGCCGAATCGACGTGGAAGATGATGCCGCGTTCGCGACACATCTTGCCGATCGTCTCGATGTCCTGGATCACGCCGATCTCGTTGTTCACGAACAGCACCGAAACCAGGATCGTGTCGGGCCGAAGCGCGGCCTGCAGCTTGGCCAGGTCGACCAGGCCGTCTTCCTGCACGTCGAGGTAAGTCACCTCGAAGCCTTGGCGCTCGAGCTCGCGCATTGTGTCGAGCACGGCCTTGTGCTCGGTCTTCAGCGTGATCAGGTGCTTGCCGCGCGTCTTGTAGAACTGCGCCGCACCCTTCAACGCGAGGTTGATCGATTCGGTCGCACCCGACGTCCAGACAATCTCACGCGGGTCGGCCCCGACCAGCGATGCGACCTGCTCACGCGCCTTCTCGACCGCGGCCTCGGCCTCCCAGCCCCACGCATGGCTGCGCGACGCCGGGTTGCCGAAGTGCTCGCGCAGCCACGGGATCATCGCGTCGACGACGCGCTGATCGACCGGCGTGGTCGCGCCGTAGTCCATGTAGATGGGGAAGTGCGGGGTCATGTCCATGAGAGTCGTCACCGCGGCCTGAACGCCGCGGCCTTGGGCAGTGGGTTACTTCGAGAAGGCCGCGCCGAACGCGAATACCGAGTTCGGCGCCGTGATCTTGATCGGCTTGACGACCGGCTGCGACGAGATCGCGCGCTTCACCGGCTGCTCTTCGATCGAGACGCCCTTGGCGAGCTGCTCGTCGACGAGCTTGCGCAGCGACACCGAGTCGAGGAACTCGATCATCTTGGTGTTCAGGCTCGCCCACAG
>Ga0307508_10002610_pt1 | contig 18959 bp, 21 predicted proteins | sample 9_EM_MG_FD_203089 | JGI IMG/M metagenome (GOLD analysis project Ga0307508, IMG submission 203089) | Populus trichocarpa ectomycorrhiza microbial communities from riparian zone in the Pacific Northwest, United States - 9_EM | ecosystem: Host-associated > Plants > Roots > Unclassified | place... | reverse complement strand
TCTAAAGACTATGTATGCAAGTTTTTATTACTTTCTATTGTGTTGTTGCTGAGTTAGAGAGGTATATGTGTGTGGTGGGGTGGCGTCGTCGGGGCGGGTGTACGGAAACTTTTGGCCCGGTACTTTATCACAACAACCAGCGCTCCCATGAAGGATCGGACAGAAGGAGGTAATTCTATGACGTGTAATCTACCCGTTGGTGAACGGCATAAAAAAACTTCCTTTGTTTCAAATTTTCAGATTTCATAATTGATAATTCGAAATTCCAAATCCATAATGTAGTAAAATTCACTCAGAAGAAGCTGACCCCCTCGTGTTACTACATATTGGCTGCCGTGCCCAGCAGATTGCAAATAGATAAAACATACATATATCCAGCGGGCTGGACCCATATGCTCTCAACTTGTTTGCCTTCGGGCAACCTTCGGGGCACGCGATTTCCCGTGATCTTGATATAGACACCATGCTATCGGTTCTATCTACACCCCACGCAACACTATTTTCCGCAGTCTATCTACCCTTCGACTCAATTCGCAGCTTCTCAGGACACACAAACATCTTCACAAAAGAACATTGCTGACTAATATAAGGAAGGATGAAGAAAGAAGCGGGCCAATCTAAGAGCTAAGCGCAGCAAACGATAGGGTGAAAACGAGGGCAAAATAAAACAAACTCCAGCCCACACATAAAAACATCGATACGAACGAGAACAGTCAAACATGGATCAATCCCACGACGAAAACAAGCAATTTCTAGAGCAAATAATACTGGGCGGTCTTTTTTTTTATGTTTATTCATTAATCGCATGGCGACTTGGCTAGATCATGGCGATACTTTCCCGTTTCCCGTAATTCTGGGCGGTCTCCCATTAGCGACTATTCAAGAGACCCCTCTTTTTAAGGGTGATCCATTCTGATTTAACGGCCCTTCGTGGAAAGAATTCTGCCTTGAGCGCTCCATCGACGTCTGCTCGTCACTCCGCCCACACCTGAGCCGCCCTATCGCCGGTAGATATTATGCGCAGAGAGCTCGCGGTCCCGGCTCTGGCTTCTGTGTGGATGCGGATGTGGGTGCGGGCCTCCCCCATAGCCGCGTTCCATCCTCTCTCGTTCGGAGGGTCCGCGGTCACGCCAATCAGCCCTATCCCCTCGGTCTCTGTCTACCCTATCCCTATCACGGCTCACTCCTCGATCTCTATCCCATCCGCGACCACCGCCACCCCTCCGGTCATCATCGGCTCCGTAGGAAGGAATGTAAGTGTCCCGGTCAGGGCCTCCACCGCCTCCGCCACCGCCCCTATTGCGTCCTCGGCGATCGCGGTCCCTGTCCGGTGGTCCAGTCAGGGAGCGTGGGGGTGGGGGTGGTAGCGGCAAGCCGACATCTCTGTGCGGTAGAGTTACCTCACGGGGGTGTGGATGATCAGGTGGATTGGCTGTCTTTGCCCATGGGGGCCTATGATCTCCACCGTTTCCTCGCTCGCGGTTCACGAGAGGTACACGACTGACATCGTGTGGAAGCAATCCACGCTCATCGCGTAGGGGCATCCTCTCGTGAGTGGCCCGTCCATGCGATGGTGGAAGTGGTAGTCGGCTTGCACCGCTTCCGCTACCCCAGTCCGGCCTCCTGCTACCTACACCAACAGCTCCCCCACTCCCCCAGGGCCCGACCTCTCCAGCTCTGCCTGCCCATTCAGGCCCACCAGTCTGGCCAACTCCAACACTACCGCCAGCTGGCGCGGGGGGTGGACCTCTGTTCCGATTCTTCTTGCCGTCCAATTCGTGGCTGTCGTTGAACTTTGGCACTTCTCCAGGCTTGAGAGGCTGAGGATCTACCCTAAAGTACTCATGCTTCAGGGCATCAATCGCATTGATCCGCTTGGCTGGATCCAACTTCAGTAATTCTGACAGTAGAGCGACTCCAGAGCTTCCCATTCTGTTATGTTGCCCTTCGAGGTTCCGTTGGTAGGTGACATTCTTGATCATCTCGAATCCCGGCAACCGTTCAGCACCGGGCATTGATTTCGCAGTAGGCGGGCCGCAGAGACCGAAGATTTTGTGCATCTGGTCGATGTCGCTGTTGCCTTGAAGAATTGGTTTCCTCTTGTACATCTCGGCGAATACGCACCTATGACGTCAGTGAGCGGAGGAAAGTATACGCTATTCAACAGAACATACCCAACACCCCAGAGATCAATCGCGGACGTGTATCGCTTCTCTCCCAGCAAAAGCTCTGGTGGCCTGTACCAACGGGTAACAACGCAGTTGGTGTAGTCGCGCTGAGCCTGTCCACCTCCCCCACCCGCAACAGGGATCGGTTCGTCGAATATCCGGGCAAGTCCGAAATCTGCAATACGAAGAACTCCACGGTTATCGATCAGAAGGTTTGCGGCTGCACACATTACATATTAGCTGGCAAGAATCGAACAGAAGCATTGCTGGGGAAGGTACCCTTCATGTCTCGATGTAAGATGTGGCTGTCATGAAGATACTTGGTCCCATCGAGTAGCTGGAGTAAGTAGCACTTGATCAGGCCATCGGTGAACATGACATCTTTATTCTCCAAAAGACCCGCCAGATCGTGTTCCATGTACGGGGTGATCATGTACATGGTACCTCTGGGTGAAATCACTCGTTCTTCTGTTGCGATTCCAGTCAGCTGCCATACCTTAGAGCAGTAGATGCAAAATGTACTATTGATTTTTTCCGGAGAAAAAAACATCACTTACTAGTTTTCCGCTCGACAGCCATCTCAATGAGGCGAATGATATTCCGATGCTCCAACATCTTCAAGATCTTAATCTCTCGGAGTGCCGTGATCGGAAACTAACCATGTGCACATATCGATCAGCAACCCAATTCCCGACCGGTTGGGTGGGGTTAGGAGAAAGTGGTTATGCCTACCCCCTCATCCTTCGAATTATGCATTAGAATCTTCTTCAATGCCACCACCTTTCCGCTCTGTCTGTGGCGCGCCTTATGAACCTCACTGCGATGGCAACCCCACGTGTTAGATCCCTTCGCGGACACGCGCGCCTCCCCCCACAGCGGCATTACCCAAAAGTTCCTTCGCCGAGCTTTCCGAGCATCTCGTAGGCCTTGATGGACTCGCATCCCCTGAAGCGTGGACGGCCCGACGGATCGATAGAGAGTGGTTTCTTTCGTGGCGGCTCCGCGCTCGCGGAAGGCGGTGCCGGCGATTCTCGTTTCATCGTCATCGGGGCTTAGTTACAGCTCCCGCGAGAAAGGTGAGTGACCTGAACGCGGTCGGTAGGATCGTGCCGTTGAGGTATTATATGTAGTAGTAGTATCTGGTGTTGCAAAAAGAGGGCGATTCAATTTGCAGCCGTCGTTTTTGTTGGCAGCGATGACGGCGGTGGTGGTGGTAGTGCAGACACGGGAGGTTGATCGGGGTCGTTAGTGGAGATGACACTGCACGCAGTAATGAGTGTCGATTAAACCATCGAACGAAGCTCAGGCAACGGGTGCAACAACGCGGGCCAAGCCGCCAAGGGATTTTGCCACACACCCTACCTTAACTCGCCACACTTTCTATTGCTCTTGCCGAGAGGCCTCATGATATAAATGGTAATTCATATCGTATTTGACACGCAAAGATCGTATTAATCCTCCGCTCCGTCTAGATACATACACGCAATTTTAGATCGGAGGAGTGAAGAAGCAAAAACAGAATTGCAAGGAACGAAACGCACCCCCCCAGAAAATTAATGGAAGAAAGGACCAACATAAGAGTAACCCAAGCCATTGCGCAGGAAGGATAGAAGTAGAAGCAGTGCAAGACACAAACATCATTCATTGTACTCATGTTCTCGTCACTCTCCCCTCCACAACTCCAGGAAGACACCACGAATATCGAACCAACTACTCTCCGTACGTGAACCAGAATGCTGTAGTCGGGTGGCCGTAAGAAAGAGGTGGCATCCGAAAAAGCAAAAGCGCGAAGAGACAGAAACATAGCATGATGCGAGCTACATGATGATGCACGATTTGCCACCAGTAGGCTGCGCCGGATTCTGTGCCTTCTCCACCTCGGCGATCATGAATTCGAACGCCTTGACGACATTCTCGTTGTGCCTCGCAGACGCTTCGGTCCAGGCACAGTTCCACTCGGTCATCAGGGCCTTTCCCTCATCCGTCGAGACCTGCCGCTGGATGTGAAGGTCGGATTTGTTACCGACCACGACGATTGGGACCCAATCAGCGCCCTATCATACAGATGAGCGAAGGCGCGGGGGAAGATAGGGTGGGAGCTCTATGCATACCAGGTGGTTTAGAACTTTGTCCCTGATAATCCTAACCATCTCAAACGACTGTTTGGACGTGACAGAGTAGACGAGCATGTAACCATGGATACCGATAGAGTGTCTCGAGTTCAGAATGCTGTACTCGTCCTGTTCGTTTCGTTCGGTCCTTGTAAGCGGGCGGGCGGGGGCGGGTAGGATATGGTGAGTCATAGAGCAGAGGTGAGGGTAGTGACCCCACATACCTGCCCGGCGGTATCAATAATTTCCGTCGCGTACTCCTGTCCTTTATACTTAATAGTCCTCGAGAAGGTGTTTTCGATGGTAGGATAGTAGGATTCGACGAAGTGGTTCTCGACGAACTGGACCGTGAGCGACGATTTGCCTAAGGAAGTGTTGTCAGCTCAGCGCAGTTCCTTTGGTGCTGGAAGCGAAGAGGAGAAGGAAGGAGGATGAAGAAGGCGCACCGACGGCTCTGCTGCCTACGATTGCGATTTTGCGCTGCTTTGGATGTGTGGCTGGCATTGTTTAAATGATAATGTGATTAGGTAGTAGGTAGTGTGGTGGTGGGTTATGTATGGTAGTTATGGTGTTTGTAGGAAGGTAGGAAAGTTTGTTTGGAGGTGGTGGAGGGTTGTTGGTCGACATAGGTAGTGTCGGCGGCCGACCGGGGGCGTAAGACGGTCGTTGGCTGCTTTGGCTCTAGCTAGTGGCAACTGACTGGTTGAACCGCGACTTCGGGATCGGGATCCCGCCACCAGTCGCTCTTTCTTCTCGCGGAAACTGGAGAGGTTCTCTCCTTGTTCCGGTTCGAGTAGGGATCTAGAAGGTTTCCACATACCGCTGATTTATCCAACTTAATATTCTAATTGTAGACGATGGATGCGACAACTTTATCGATTGCGACGTAGAGACGGTGTTCGGCTATCACAGTAAGTCGAGTAGAACTGTGAAACCACATCTATCCATCTGCCTGCCATCTACTGGGAACATAAACTAGGAGAAAAAACAAATATGATGACACTGCTGGGAGATCGGCTTTCTCCCCACGTTATGTCCTCAGGACACTTCTTATCTTCCCTTAATAGTTATAATTGATAAATAGATACAAACATGCAGATGCGCAAATGCTCTTTGCAAACAGTCACTTCACGTCGAGCACGGGGCAGATCGAATGGCTTTGCAGAATCCTCATTGAACCCGATCTCTCATTGCGCTTGCTCCGCTTACACCTGGGTCGACTTTGACACACCGGTGTGTAGATGCGCTGGCCACCGGCTGACGGACCTGGGGATGCTCATTGGATGAGGCATGCCTAGCCACTAATGCGCAGCCGATATCGCTTATCACCGGCGTCCACAGCCAGGGTTGCCAGTGCCTGCTCACTCTGTGGCTCCTGATCGAATCTTTGCGTCCCACCTCACTCGAAATCCCGACCATGTCAAAAAAGCGAAAGCACACTCAGAACCGCAGCACCAAGGGTGGAGGCGGCGGTGGTGGACCGGCCTCCAAAAAGCACCGACACAGCAAAGGCACACCCCCCGCACCGCCCAAGAAGAAACCGTCCCAACAGCCTCCACAACCGCACCGCCCTCTGCCTCCGCTATTCCAAAGTTCTTCGATTGTCCTGCTCGTAGGCGAAGGCGACTTCTCGTTCGCTCTGTCGTTGCGCCGCGCGCTGGGCGTCCGAAATATAGTCGCGACATGTCACGATTCCGAGGCGGACCTAGACAAAAAGTATCCACAAGCGAAGGAAAATATCGCCGCGCTGCTGGCGCCGCCGGAACCTCTCAAGACCGAATATGCGGGGGGTGAGGAAGAGGAATGTGAAGATGAAGATAGACCTACTTCTGCTGCCGCCGCAGGAGTGGACTATCAAGTTCACTATTCGATCGACGCCACTGCGCTGATGAAGCGGAGGATATTCTCAAAGTCCTCGAGGAGATACGATTTCGTCGTGTTCATGTTCCCGCACGTGGGCGGTGCGACGAGGGATCAGGATAGACAGGTACGGTACAATCAGCAGCTGTTGGCCGGGTTCTTCAAAAGTGCGCGGCCGCTGTTAAAGCCTGTCACCGGCAGTGTGTTGGTGACGTTATTTGAAGGGTTTCCGTACGAGCTGTGGAACATCCGCGGGCTGGCGAAGGAGGCGGGACTGGCGACAAGAGTTAGTTTCGGGTTCGAGTCGGAGATGTACCCGGGCTATGCGCATGTACGGACGCTGGGGAATATTGAGGGCGGTGGTGGATGGAAAGGGGAGGATAGGACGGCGAGGATGTATATGTTCGGTGCTGCGGGCGAAGGATCACTGATGAACCCTAAGAAGAAGCGAAGAGACGATGACGACGACGATGAAGATCGATGATTGAATGTAGTTCCTATTGCAGCTCGGTTCCGGTCAATATATCCATTCAAATGGAGAAATGCAAGTACAGATGTTTACTCGAACTAATCACCCATGGCAAACCAGGTCAGTAGATGTCTCCTCGTAGGGTGATGGGTTCGCCATATTTATATCATATGCCTTGATGCGCGGCGGCGAGCTCGCCGGACGATGAGGTTTGTCTCGGGTTTTTACAAAGTGAGAACCCAACTATGAGATTGTTAATCTATAGTCTAGGGAACTCCAGGTTACCCTAAAGGTCTCTGAAAAGAGTGTGAAAAATTCACGGAAAAATAATAATCAATTTCGTCCATGTGTACTCAAAGTTCTACCTAATCCTCATAGAGTTGCCCACTCCTGATGGCGGTCACATCTCCCAGTTTTTGGCCCGTTTTATGAATAGCCATTTGCCAGGGACAATTAGATATTCGACGTCTTGAATCCTGTGACTAGGCATCATTGATCAGCATCAAATATCCTTAGGTTATCGGAGGTTGCGAAAGATTTTTTTTGGTATCTCAAAGACCTCCTGTCCTCGGTGGATATGGGAACATCAATGCTCAGTGCGGAATTATCTTCTACTAGGTACTATGACGTGTGAATGTTCAATCAAACAGGTAGCGCTCCCAACCTTGTATGTAGTTGCTGAGCTGTAGACCTTGGTTTAGAATTTGCCGGAAACGTCCGGAAACGGACTCCTACGATCTCGGGGATGATGTAACACCACATCTCAATAACAGTAGCTTGATCATATAGCATAGCGAATGGATGAGGTCGAAGGAAAAATAAAACCAAGCAGACCAAGAACGCCAGTAACGCAGATCACTAGCAAACAACGCTCCGACAACAACCACACAATTGATATATCCACTATCACAGCAGCCGCACCCTAGCATCTCACATGATATACACCTTTCTCAACAAATTCGCCTCTACCTCCTCGCCAGTGGTTGGATCTCGAATGATCCCCGCCGGTAGATTCAGCTTACTAGCCAACAGTTCCAGCCTATCTCTTCCGTAGATTCTTCCATTCGGCAGGATGACAGGGTCGGGTTCGACCGACGACCGCGCATGGTGCGCGTACGGGATATTGCGTGCCAGGTCGTTCAGCTCCGTCGAACAAATGGGACACAGCGAGGTGGTCGTACTGGCAGTATTACTACTAGACGACGCTACGGACGAGTGGCATGACGGTGTTTTGAGCGACGAAAGTCCTGCAGACAGGGCGATGTGGATCAACGGGCGCTGGGGGAGGCCGTAGAGGGTATGATGAGTGTTTACGAACGTCGTGGCAAGGCTGTCCCAACGAGAAGGAGAGTACAGTGCCTATCAGACACAGTCAGCTAGGAACGAGACGATCCAAAATTCTTTCTACCTTGTATCTGTGCACGGTCGTAGTAGGAACCATAGCCAGCAATCCCGCAGCAACCTGGATATCATGGAAGTGCACTTCCGAATGGGGGGCCAGAAATTTCTTCGAGTGCGTCATCGCATCTCTGTGACGGCCGCTCCGCACCAATTCAATGAATTGCTGCAGCCGTAGTTCAAACTCGAGTGTGCTCTGGTTCCCGAATCAGTGAACCCTATCGCGCGTTTAGTTGGCGTGAAACGCATACCTTCTGTTTCCTCAAAGCCTGCTTATTCTCGGCGCACCATGCCAAACACTCATTCGTACTGCCTCCCCTCAATCTCCGCTCAATCTTGGAGCACTGCACGAACACATCGACGTCCACGAGTTCCTACCACTGTTAACACCCGCACTTCCCAAACGACCTCACCGCCACACACCTTAATACCCTTCTCTTCCGCCAACATTGCCGCAGTTTCGCAGAACCCACTCCGAAGCAAAAAGTCCACAAGAAGCCTATCCAGCCTGATCCTGCTCCAAAGGTCGTATCCGGGATCCAAGAGGTTCTCCACGTTGTAGAGATCCTGCAAGTGGGAGATCCTCTTTCTCTGATGGCCATGGAGTATCTTCTCCTCCTCATGCAGCGTTTCGACCTTCCGCTTAAACCCCTGCATACGCGAAATCATCGCGTCTAAGCTGCGCAGTGAGTCCTCAGCTGTCGCCTGCCCTGCTGTCGCCGCTTTTGCTGCTTCCTTGATCGACGTCATCGCCACAGTCTGCTCGCGCTCGAAGTGTTTCTGCGATTGCTTGAACGTCTTGCGTAGTATTTCGTGTGGGAGCCTGAGGAGCGGTTCATCCTAGAAGGGTTAGTCTGCGGCTGAATGGGTGGAGCGGGGGATCGAACAAGAAGAAGGTGGCTTTCCGCGTCAAGCTTGCTGGTGGAGGCTGACATTGTGCTTTGCGAGCAAGAATGCCGTGGGATAGTGGTTGTGGCGCAGGTTGGGAGCTCTAGGTTTATGAATGTCGGTCCAGGAGTTGGTAGGAGGTGGGACAAGCCTGAAGTGGATGACGGCGAACACAATCTGGTTGGCGGAATATATAGTTTGGTGGTGGGAAACATGCGGGGTTAGCCATATTAGAGAGTATGTAAGTACTTGTCGAATATGTCAAATGCCGAGGCGCTAGTTCTGATTTTGTACAGGGTGTAAGGGTAAGTGGTGCCTCACCATTAACGGCACAGTAGTGGCTGCTTGGCGGACAGGGGGGGTTAGCATGGCGAGGCTGTGAATAGGGGCTAACGTACCGTAGGGGTTACCCGGCTACTACCCATTAGTCGAACACCAACAGAAATAAGAAAAAATGATGATACTCAACAACCATAGATCAGAGAGACACAAAATTTTGCAGACTGCATGTTTGGAGCTAGGCGGGGCTCCTTTACAGTTGCTGTTATGATGTGTATGTCCGGTAGCTCACACTCACTACCTTTAGTGGTAGCCAGCCGTCTGGGTAAGACAGAATGCCAGCTGCTTCATATAGTTCTGGCAGGACTGCCCTGGTGGCTAGATGCCCTACTTACTCATAGTAATGGGGTTTTGGTGTTCAGTGCTGCTCCTGTAGCTCACAGTGTACTGGGGTGGATTGTTAGGTTGATATCTAGCAGGTAAACTGGTATAAGGTAGGTCTGTTGCAGTTCTTTTGTGTGATTTGCGAGAGTAAATAGAAATGGCTTTGAGTATATAAAGAGAATATTGGCATCCTAACAGGCTGTATTTCCTTTGGTGGTTGTTCAGAAACCATACCTTGAATTTTGGGTATCCAGGTAAGCTTAGCAGACTATTTGATGTCCTATATTGTAGTTATGATAAGGAATGTTTAAAAAAAACCATAAAAATGCTGTATCAAGTGAAGTGGTACTGCAGAATCATCTCTGAGTGGTGCCAGGGATGGGAAACATTGAGGGGAAGGGGTGGCCGAATATGTCAGTATAATACTGAGACATTCAGTCAACGTCGGAGTGACTGTAATATTGAACTAGTAAGGTTTTTCAATAGTCTTGGTGGAGATGGAGCATATATGGTCTTCGCCAGCATTCAGTTATTATACAGGAATAACACCCTCCATGACCATCCTTCCAAGTTCGCCCACCATTAAGGGATTCACAGCAAATAATCTAAGGATTCAATACACTATCTGTGGCACCTGCTGGCTACCTCTTGAGCGCCAGATCGTATGCAGCCCCGTGGTAATAGCTTGCTCGACAGATTGCTTCGTGAACGTCATGGTGTATATGGCAGCTCATACAGCAGCACATACAATTCAAGACTGGCCTAGCACCTTGCCAGATGGCTCCCTTGTATATCCCTTTGGTAGATAGTTCAAGATGGGCCCAGCGGCTTGCCTGACAGGTTGCTCGTGTATCGCTTTATCAGATAGTTCGGATCGACATGGGTGTCAAGATCCTGCCTTGACTACTCCATGCTGCTCGACCGGTAACGTAGGCTCAGTTTCTTCGGGGCAAGCTCATAGTCACACTTCCGGCGTACTCACACGCCACTTGTAGTCACACTTCCGGCGTACTCACGCGCGGCTCGTAGTCTCGCGGTATCCATCACGTCCGGCATGGTCTCGTCGCGGTCTTCTCACACATCTTGCGTGGGTTCGTTGTTCTCACAGTATCTGTCACGCCTGGCATGGTCTCGTCGCGGTCTTCTCACATGCCTTGCGTAGGCTCGTTGTTCTCATGGTATCCGTCACACCTGGCGTGGTCTCGTCGCGGTCTTCTCACACGCCTTGCGTGGGCTCGTTGTTCTTATCGGGGGTGGTAGTTGCAGCGCTGGTACACAGGTAGAGAGAGGTAGGTCTGTGGAGAGAGATAATATGCGATTTCAATCAATTGCGCTCAGTACTACAGACTATATGCACTACTCCCGCCGTACCACCCCCATGGGGTTTTCATCTTTCTTGTTACCGCCGAAAAGTAAAAGCACGGCACCAAAAAAATCGTAACAGCAAGTCACCGTGCAGAAAGACTCATGACACCCTGTTCTCCCCATTGGCTGAAATCAAAGCGTTTTGTGGGTACATTATAAAGAAGACTTGAGGTGGGAAGAAACTTCGGTAAAGGAGACAGTGCAATACCCTTACCTTTTGAGTGCTCTCTAGGCGGCTATCGTCGTGTCAGTGGTTGCCGCGTTGTCGTGCCGCATTCCCAGCAGGATCTTGACATAGGTGGAGCAGCTTCGGTTGGAGGCTTTGTGTGGTTGCAGGCAGTTGGCGCAGCGGATCGGCGGGTGGTTGCAAGAGTGCCCTGCTCTGCAGTTCGTTATCGCGCACAGATGATCCTTGGTGGGGTGGGGTTGTGCACACATAGTGCAGGTGTGGTTGCTGGCAGTACAGCGTTATGTCGGGTGCCCAAAGGTATGGTATTTGTTGCATTGGGTGGCGGGGCCGAAGGTGATGTATTCGGCAATCGTGCATTCGCGGTTAAACATGGCAAGGCTGGTGGCACCGAGAGACTTCTTCGTCATCTCACCTATAAAGGTGATGATCATGGAGAAGACCTATTTACCCTGGCGGTGTTCAGGGCTGGTGAGCCAACGCGGTGTCTGGCCCATTCGGAGGGACGGGTAGGATGATTCGATTTCGGTACAGGCGGATTCGGGTGTAGCGGTGGTCGGGATGCCGTGGACGATGAAACAGGTCCATCGCTGACTGACCCTAGACAATGCGATTGGGTATTTGTGGAGTGCCTCCTCGAGAATGGCTAGGTATAGTTTGTAGCTGGTGCTCAGGTGCTGAGGTGCGACCATGAAAACGAGGTTGTTGGTGGCAGTGATGTTTGCCAGGATGAGGGGCGGGTGTTCAATGTCAGCATAGGTGGTGATGGTCTTGTCGGCCACTTGGAGTGCACAGTCTGCGGTCTCCTTGCAGTCGTTGGGTGCGGTCGTGAGGCTGAAGATTATCAGCCTGTCCGCCGTTGGGTAAGGCTTTGGGAGGATCGTGTCCTTCCTGGCCTTCTTCTTGCCCCTGACCTCCGTAAACTCCCTTGGCTGTTTTTCTGCTACCTGTACGTAGGTTGGTGCAGGGCCTGCAGGAGGCTTGGTGGTGGTTGGTGGCTTCTGGCATTGTTGTGAGAGTGCCGGCACAACCCTGGGGGCTGTGGGAGAGGCGGCGGGGATGGGATGTGCGGATAGGGTGGCGATTTGCTCCAAGAGCTTGGTGATGGTGTTCGTCAACTGGGAGATCTGTTTCTGCATCTCCAGGTCCCTCTCCTTCATCTCTTTGAGGCCAGAGATTTTGACAGTAACTGATTGCTTTGCGAATTGGTATGTCATTTCGGCACGGATGAAACGGCAGATCGGTTCAAGTAGCCATTCGGTGGTGTCGTTGGTAGCAGTGGTGTGGTCGAGTTCGGAATTCTATGCGAGGAAACTGGCCAGTGTGTCGGTATCGTGGTCCCAATCGGGTGCATAGTTCAACTCTACGTTGAAGAGGTCGAGGGAGATGCTTTGTTGTGGGGTTGGTGTCACGAATCTCACACGGCAGGCTCGTCAGTGCCGCTGCTGGTGCTGCCATCACCCTTGCCACCCTGTGGTTTGCCCTCATCACCGCTGCCGCAGCCATGATCATCCTCCGCACTTAGGCACCTCGACCAATCTCCCCAATATCGCGCGGGTAGCGATATCTCTCCTACCTACAGACAGCCGGCCGGTCTAGGTCCCTTCTCCTTGTCTCCGTTATATTGCTTGCGCGTCTTTCTCGTTTCTGACGTATGTGTTTCTCTTTGGTTGAGCTTGCGCATCCTTCTTCTCTTTCCTCACTGTTCTTGCTTGCGTGTCCTTTCTCCTGTTGCCACGAGTAGAGTGTTGGCAGCACGGCAGCCGAGTGCGATCATGTGTTTTCCTTGGGCGCGACGATTGAGTCATGATGTGGTATGGAGGAACTATGTCAGTCTTGCGGGCAAGCTGTGATTCCACAGAAGGAAGGAAAAGTATAAAAGGAAGAGCGCGGTAGCTAGTCTGGAGATTCTTCTCCATGCAATCTATTATCTCTCTCCACAGACCTATCTCTCTACCTCCGTGACCCGGCGCTGTGACCACCACCTGTAAGAACCTACTAGAGATGAAGGCGAATCGGATACCGCCACAGCGAAGTCGAATACCGCAACGAGACCACGCCAGGCGTGCAGAGATTAGGGCGAAGTTGGATACTGCCACAGCGAAGCCGAATACCGCAACGAGACCACGCCAGACGTGCAGAGATTAGGGCGAAGTCAGATACCGCCACAGCGAAGTCGAATACCGCAACGAGACCACGCCAGGCGTGCAGAGATTAGGGCGAAGTCGGATACCGCCACAGCGAAGTCGAATACCGCAATGAGACCATGTCAGGCGTGCAGAGATTAGGGCGAAGTCGGATACCACCACAGCGAAGTCGAATACTGCAACGAGACCACGCCAGGCGTGCAGAGATTAGGGCGAAGTCAGATACCGCCACAGTGAAGTCGAATACCGCAACGAGACCACACCTGGCGTGCAGAGATTAGGGCGAAGTCGGATACCGCCACAGCGAAGTCGAATACCGCAACGAGACCACGCCAGGCGTGCAGAGATTAGGGCGAAGTTGGATACCGCCACAGCGAAGTCGAATACCGCCATGAGACCACGCCAGGCGTGCAGAGATTAGGGCGAAGTTGGATACCGCCACAGCGAAGTCGAATACCGCAACGAGACCACACCAGGCGTGCAGAGATTAGGGCGAAGTCGGATACCGCCACAGCGAAGTCGAATACCGCAACGAGACTACGCCAGACGTGCAGAGATTAGAGCGAAGTCGGATACCGCCACAGCGAAGTCGAATACCGCAACCAGACCATGCCAGGCATGCAGAGATTAGGGCGAAGTCGGATACCGCCACAGCGAAGTCGAATACCGCAACGAGACCACACCAGGCGTGCAGAGATTAGGGCGAAGTCAGATACCGCCACAGCGAAGTCGAATATTCGCAACGAGACCACGCCAGGCATGCAGAGATTAGGGCGAAGTCAGATACCGCCACAGCGAAGTCGAATACCGCAACGAGACCACGCCAGGCATGCAGAGATTAGGGCGAAGTCGGATACTGCCACAGCGAAGTCGAATACCGCCACGAGACCACGCCAGGCGTGCAGAGATTAGGGCGAAGTCGGATACCGCCACAGCGAAGTCGAATACCGCAACGAGACCACGCCAGGCGTGCAGAGATTAGGGCGAAGTCGGATAGCGCCACTGCGAAGTCAAATACCGCAACGAGACCACGCCAGGCGTGCAGAGATTAGAGCGAAGTCGGTTACCGCCACAGCGAGACTACCAGACCTCCTACGTTGCCTGTCGAGCTGCACCGACTAGTGAGACAGGATCTTGACACTAGATTGCGTCCCCCAATCGACACCCAACATAGCAAGTAAAAAGACAGAGTGGAGTCCCTGGACGAAAATACCGAAGATCCCCTCAACCTCCGAGAATTTAGGGAAGTCCCCGACGACCAGCGAGTACCGAGCCCCGTGACCCTGGAACCACAAACGAGACCGCAGACACCCGAATCACCAGAACAACCCAGAAGAATGGCGGAAGGATCAGGCACGGGGGGAACGGGACCCCATCTGTTGACAACAGAGATGCTACAAGCTCCCTTAGCAGCACACGACAGACCACTGCAGAATAGCTACCCAAAGCTCCGAGATCCAGAACCTTTCGAAGGGGATAAGGAAAAATTTAAAACGTTCTTGGCTCAATGCGAGTTAAAATTCCGAACAGAAAGAAACCGATTCGACGACGATGAGAAAAAAACGGGATATGCATCATCCTTACTCCGAGGGGTGGCATGGACCTGGGCGGAAACCTTTCTGAACCAAGAAGGAGGAATCAACTTAACATGGGAAGAGCTGAAGACTAACATGAAGCATGCTTTTGGCCAAGTAGACGCAGAAGAAATAGCATTCGAAAAATTCCAGAAGATCCAGCAGGGAAACCAAACGGCGGCAATGTACTGGGCAGAGTTCCAGCGACTCAAAGCAGATCTCCCATACGCGGATAATGTGTGCATTGCGCGATTCTGAGATGGGTTGCACCCTGAGGTAAAACGACACCTGGTCATGAGCGAAGCACCCGCCACAGTCCTGGTAGACTACGCCACTACAGCCATCAAAATGGACAGCTGCCTATGCAACCTGGGAGTGATAAACCGGCGACCAACGACCAACCCCGAAGCACGGTTCCACATCTCCACCAAAGAGTCAGCGCCAACGCCTCCAGGAGACCCAATGGACCTCGATGCCACCCGACGATTCAAGTTCGCACGGAGACCCCCATACAGGGGTGACAGACGAACAAGCACCGATGAGTGTTACAACTGCGGGAAAAAGGGACATTTCTCGAGGGAATGCCCTCAGCCAAAGAAGGCACGAATCCCATGGAAAAGGCCATACCGAGCCGCAGAAGTCACCTATGAAGAACCAGAAGAGGAGCCTAGCACCCACAGTCCTGAACCGGCGGGAAATGGCAGCCCTCGGGAGTAGGCCCCAGCAATGGCCACCCGAGGGAAAGACAAGTTGCACAAGGAATAGGGACTAAAGAACTGCCATTTGTCATATCCAGCACCGGAAAGTACGACCAAGAAGAGAAATTGATCATCAGGATATGCATACAAGGGAAAGACGGCAACGAACACAAGACCACCGCCCTAGTCGACTGCGGGGCATCAGAGAACTTCATCAATAGAGCATACGCAGAAGCCAATTATATTCCAACACAAGAAAAGACAGTGCCAAGAAGAGTCCTCACAGTCGATGGGGGGGAAGTTGCTGGCGGGCCGGTAACCCATGACGCCCAGGTACGAATGAGAATGAACCACCATGAGGAAGAGATCCAATTACACTGCATCACTATCGGAAACGCACCCATCATCCTCGGAATGCCGTGGCTAAAACTCCACGACCTAACAATCGGATGGAAAAACCATACACTGTAGTTCCACTCCGATAGATGTGCGGAAAAATGCCTAACGACCTCCCCACAAGCCACCAGCATCACAGAAGGAAAACCAATCGACCAATATTACCGGAAGACACCCGAGGAAGCAGAACCCGACCCGTGGGAGGTTTGTCAAACGGTCATAGACAAAATCAAGGAAACCAGCAAGGACAGCAAGGGAGGAATTCCGGAAGAATATCAAGACTTCCTCCAAGTCTTCACAAGTACAGAGACAACCGCCCTTCCACCACACTGTGACCAAGATCACCATATTCCACTGCTAGAAGGGAAAATGCCGCTGTACGAACCCCTACGACCCCTGAATGAGGAAAAAATGCGCGCCCTCAGAGAGTACATCGAAGTCAACGAAGAACGAGGATGGCTCCGGGCATCCACCTCGCTGGCAGGGGCACCCATCCATTTCGTCAAAAAGAAAGATGGAGGTTTGCGACTCTTTGTAGATTACCGGCAGTTGAACGAAATCACAGTCAAGGACCGGACACCATTGCCACTCATCAGCGAATCACTGGACCAGTTGTCAAATGCCACGATCTAAACCAAACTAGATATCAAGGATGCATACTACAACCTCCGAATTGCAGAAGGAGACGAATGGAAGACAGCGTTCCGAACTCGGTATGGGCTGTACGAGTACTGCGTCATGCCGTTCGGACTCACAAACGCCCCGGCCTCTTTCCAGCGATGGATGAACGAGATTTTGAGCGAATATCTGGATATCTTCTGTGTGCGTACCTGGACGATATCCTGGTCTTCTCGCAAACACTGGAGGAGTGCAGACGCCATGTATGAGCTATCCTGACATGGGTCCGAGACACAGGACTCACACTGAAGGCATCAAAATGTGAATTCCATACCACGGAAACCCAGTACCTGGGATATGTGATATCACCGAAAGGCCTGTGCATGGACGAAGAGAAAATCCGAACGATCAAGGAATGGAAGGAACCCATCAACGTCAAGGGGATCCAAAGCTTCTTGGGATTTGCCAACTTCTACAGACGCTTCATCAAGGACTACAGCAAAATTACTGCTCCGCTCACGTCGTTAACAAGGAAAGAGAAAAAATGGGAATGGAATGACAAGCAGCAAACAGCATTCGAGACGCTCAGAACAGCGATGATAATGGAACCGATCCTACAACACTTCGATCCGGAGAAACCGGTCACCATCGAGACAGATGCTTCGGACTACGCCATAGGAGCCATAAGCTCGCAACCTGACGAAAAAGGGATCCTGCACCCGGTAGCATACTACTCACGAAAACTGAAGGATCCGGAACGAAACTACGATATCCACGACAAGGAACTTCTGGCGATAGTAGACGCACTACAGAAATGGGATACCTATTGCAAAACAACAGGCCCAAAAATCACGATCCTAACAGACCACAAGAACCTTGAGTACTGGAAAACGAAACACGACCTAAATCTGCGACAAGCCCGGTGGGGTGAACGACTGGCAAACTACGATTTCATAATCAAATACCGACCAGGGAAACTAGTGGGAAAGCCCGACCTCCTCTCTAGAGAGTCAGGAGACTCTCCCTGGGAAGGGGATATGAAGCATCGACAGAATCACGAGTGAGTTCTCTTGCCAGAGGAAAATTTCGAAACACTACAAGCGCTCCAGGTTAACACGACGGAAACAATGAAACTCCAGATAGATAAGGAACTCCTGAGCGAAATACGAGAACAAAGCGCCAAGGATAAGGAAGTCCGAGAAATCCTGGGGAAAAAGGCAAGCGGGAACACCCGCGACGGGAAGATCGCACTAGGATTATGCGAGGAAAAGGAAGGGGTACTTATATACGACGGTCTGATATGGATCCCTGACAACGACGAACTGCGACTGCGGATATTAAGAAACCACCACGACGCGCAGGCCGTGGGACACCCGGGGCGAGCCAGAACCCTGGAACTTGTTAGCCGAACTTTCTACTGGCCACAACAACGCAAGTACGTACACCGATACGTGGACCACTGTGACACCTGCCGCCGCATCAAGCCAATTCGACACGCACCATTCGGATTGCTCAAGCCATTAGACCTGCCCCATCGACCTTGGGATACGATAACAATGGATTTTATTACCACGCTACCAGTCAGCAACAGACAAGACGCACTGTGGGTAATCATCGATCGGCTGACAAAAATGGGACACTTCATCGCATGTAAAGGCACGATGAAACCAGAAGACCTGGCAGACCACTTCATCCAGCAGGTTGTCCGACACCACGGGCTGCCGACAAGTATTGTATCGGACAGAGGATCGCTATTTACCTCTGACTTCTGGAAACGTGTAACCAAAGCACTCGGAATATCACGGAACCTCAGCACGGCATTTCATCCGCAGACAGACGGACAAACGGAACGAGTCAATGCCGTCCTCGAACAATACCTACGTGCATACTGCAATTACCAGCAGGACGACTGGGAAAAACTGTTACCAATTGCCGAATTCTGCTACAACAACATGCAGACAGGAAGCACGAAGGTAACACCCTTCTTCGCCAACTATGGATATCACCCCAGGTTTCTACCGGATCTAGATACACAAAACGAAGAAACACCGGAAGTCTTAGAATATGCCGCAGCGCTGGGGAAGCTTCATGAGGAACTCAGGGCGGAGATGAAGGAGGCACAAATGGCTCAGACGGAACAGGCCAACAAGGCAAGACACCTGGATCCCGTCATGGAACCAGGCGACAGAGTCTGGCTGAAGAGAAAGAACATCCGAACAACACGACCATCGAATAAGTTGGACCACAAACAAATCGGACCCTACACCATACTAGAGAAAGTTGGCTCGCGCGCATATAAGCTGGACCTGCCCGCCTCTGTCAAACTGCACCCCGTTTTCCACATTAGCCTCTTAGAACCCACAGCCAGCACCGAGCCCATACCGGGACACCACCAGCCACCGCCACCACCCATTATC
>Ga0307508_10002609_pt1 | contig 18961 bp, 14 predicted proteins | sample 9_EM_MG_FD_203089 | JGI IMG/M metagenome (GOLD analysis project Ga0307508, IMG submission 203089) | Populus trichocarpa ectomycorrhiza microbial communities from riparian zone in the Pacific Northwest, United States - 9_EM | ecosystem: Host-associated > Plants > Roots > Unclassified | place... | reverse complement strand
CATATCCGCCGCTTCCGACATGCCGACCTTCGCAATATGGGCGTCCACCTTTCTCCTGGCCTCCGCAATCTGAGTGCAAAAGTCACCCACCCTCTCGACCATCAGATCATCGATAGCTTTGATCGATTGGAGCGGGTGGAGCGGCAAATCACCACCCATCGCAGCCTGTGTGGCGCGATCCGTTGGCAGATAGACCAGGTTCCAGGCATCATAAGGCATCAGCTTCATTGCTAGCATCAACCATTTGCCCAACGCGCCGTTGAAGACCGGCTCCGCCAGTATGAAAAAAGGCCGGATAGCATTGTGGCCGTGCCGGGCGAGGAGATCGGCTTCGATCTTCCGGCGGCGCGTCTCCTGCGAGGCCAGCGACTCCTTGATCATCTGGTCCAGATCAGCTGCGTTCGGGATAATGTTCGACTTGTCGTCGGGGCTGAGACCCAATTGCCGGAGCATTTCACCATGCGGTCCGTTAAAGATCGCCTCCCCGAAGACGCGGCGCTTGCCGTCCGAGTCGATCGACGGTGTGAAAGCGCCTGACGTGGAAGCTGGCGGAGTTGTGCGTCGGCCGAACATATATGGCACCCTTCGGAATATTTCCGCGAGAGAATGCCTCGCCCCCTCCTAAGAACTCCTTACGTGTTCGTCGCGCGAGCTCCATGTCGAGTAGCGGCTAAACCCTATGGATTGGGCGTCCGGCCGCTGCATGTCAGCGTCATCAAGACCAAAGCAGCGAACTGCGGTTTGGCGTTCCGCCACTTTCTGGCGAGCAATCTCATTGGCACCAAATGCGCCATCGCTATCGGCGCGCTAGGCGCGAACCAGCCCCTGGACCGGACGCACGCCCGCGCTATCAGGAAACAAAGCTGCCATCGCCCGACCGGGCTCGATCCCGAAATGCTCACCAACAGCGCCCGCGATAAAGGCGTCCAGCTGAAGCGTCGGCTTCAGATCGCGCGCCTCGAACAAAGCCGCTGGCGCGAGGCCCGGCCAGTCCGTCAGCACCCGCCCGCCCTTGACCCCGCCGCCGAGCAGCATCGCCGAGCTCGCCGTGCCGTGATCGGTGCCTCCGGTGCCGTTGACCGCAACTGTCCGCCCGAACTCGGTCGCGACCAGCACCATCGTGTCGCTCCAAAGCGGCCCGAGCCCGGCCTGCAGCGCGCCGATCATGCCGTCCAGGCCGCGCAGCTGCTGGCCGAGGCGCGTCCGCTGCTGCGCATGCGTGTCCCAGCCGCCAGTTTCGATCATCGCGATCCGCGCGCCATTTGCGGGCGCCAGCAGCTTGGCAGCGAGCGCGCCGGTCGCGACGGCGTTGCGGCCATTATCGTCAGCGATGTCGCTGGTGAGCGCGCGGGTGCCCATCGCCTCGCTCCACAAGGCATGGAGCTGGCTGTCGCCTTCGTACAGCATCGACACGCGCTGGAGCAGATCGTCCGATGCCCGCGGCAGCGCCGAGGGCGCATAGGAGGAGACGTCATGGCCGCCGCGGAGAGCAAGCGGCACGGTCGCGGCGACGGCGATCGCCTTGGCCTGGGTCGGCGGCAACAGGCCGAGCATGCGGTTCAGCCAGCCATCCTTTACCTGATAAGCACCCGCGCCGCCCGTCTCGAGCACATTTTGCCCATCGAAATGCGATCGGTCGCGATAGGGCGATGCGACGGCATGGGCGAACAGCGCCTGGCCCTTCCCGTACAGCCCGCCGATATTGGCGAGCGAAGGATGCAGCGCGAACATGGAATCGAGCTTAGCCGCAGTCTCGAAATCCACCGCCAGCGCGCCGCGCGCGCCGGCAAAGGCCGGATCGCCGACCGGCGCAACCGTGCCGAGCCCGTCCGCCGCACCGCGCTGGATGATGAAGACGAAGCGCTTGTCGGTCTCCGCTTTGGCAAAGGCCATTTTCGGGGCGAAGGCCAGGGCGGCTGCACCAATCGCGCCCGCGCCGATGAAGGAACGACGATCGAATGTGGGACGACAAAGCATGGGCCTATCTCCGCATGAATTCTGGCGCGACGAGCAGCAGCGCGAGGGCCTGTCCAGGGCTCTCGGCGCGCGCCAGCGCCTGGGTTGTGGCCGGGGTGACCGCCGCCGGGATGATCTTCGACGCAAGCTCGCGCGCATCGATTGTCGCGCCAGCCCGGTTTGCGAAACGCTCGGCCGCCTCGACGCGGCGCAGGATTGCGTCGGGGCCAGCCCAGCTCGCGGCGATATCGTCAAAACCCGCAGGCGAACCCGGCTTCCAGGTCGGCTGGCCGAGCTGGCTGAGTAGCCCGGTGACCATCTGCGGCTGCGCTGTCTTCATGCCTAGCGCGCGCATCGATGAAATCGACCATTCCCAGGGGGTCTTGAACTTGGCTGCTTGCGGCGCCCAGGTTTCCGGCGAGTCGATCAGTACGCGGTAGACGCTTGGCAGATCGCCGCCACTCTTCAGATAGGCCGCCTTCATGCGCTCGACCAAGGCGGGCGGTGGTGTGTCGCCCGCGAAATGCCGGGCGAGCTTGGTCGCGAGATGAGTCGCGGTCGCGGGATGGACGGCGAGATCGTCGAGCACTGCCTGAGCCTGGTGTTCGCCTTGCTGATCATAGCGCTTGCCCATGATCATGCGCGCGCCGGGCTCATGCAGTGGCGCGGCGAAGACATAGTCACCAGCCTGCCCCTGCGTCCCGGTCAGGCGGCCGCGCGGGCCGCCGCTGAGCCCGGCAACGGTCCAGCCAGTCATGGCGCGCGCGAACTCCGTCACGTCGGCCTGATTATAAACGGTGCGGACCCCGAGCGTGTGGAGCTCCATGATCTCGCGCGCGAGATTCTCGTTGAGGCCGACCTTGCGGTTGGGGCGGTTGCCGACGCGCACGCCGATCACGCTGCCCGGCCCGACCGACTGCGCCTGGTCGAGATAGAGCAGCATCGCCGGATGCCGCTCGACTGCGTTCAGCATGTCGCCGAACTTGCCGAGCACATGTGGGCGGATCGCCTCGAATTCGAGCAGGCCGCCAAGCCCGACGACCTGCACCTTGTCGATCGAGATCGCGAAATGGTTCGCCCAGAAATGCACCAGCCGCTCAGCGAACGGCGCGGGCGACGTGAGCGCGGCAACGGTGCGGCCGCCGACCGCGCCCACATAATAATCGCGCGCCTGGCGCTGCGCGAAGCGACGGGCCTGTGCGACCGGATCATCGCGATCGCTGGCGCGATCGGCGGGCGTGGCCGGTTTGCTGCCCGGTGTCATCGGCGTTTCAGCCATTTGATTGGCCTGCGCCATCTCCGGCGCGTCGCGCATCATTGCGCCCTGCATTCCACGCGATTGAGCAGGCCGGCCACGCCCTTCCTGTTGCCGTAGCGCCCTTACCTGCTCGAGATATTCCGCCAGCTCGCCTGCGATCTGCCGCCGGCCCGGCAAACCGGCGATCGGCGCCGGGTTCGGCTCGAACCCGGAGAGCTGTCCGTGCAACCATTTTCGGGGATCGGCCGGTACCGGCTCGTCGGGCCGCGCTCCAAGCCCGAAGCGATTTAGCGCGATGCTTGCGTTCGCCATGTTAGCTCGCCTGATAATGTCACGCCCGGCATACGCCTCATCTGTCGCAGGAGTTTGTCAGGATCTAAGTTAACGCGTTTTTAGCGTCAGTTTTCTGCAACTGGACGCGCAACCTTTGCGATTGGGATTTTGCTGCACTGCAGTATGATAGCGCTAACAAGACAAAAGAGGATGCTGATCCGGCTTTCGACCATCGAAAGGTAAGATCATGACCAAGATATTCCTCCCCATCGCACTCCTCGCAACACTCGCCGCGCCTGCTTTTGCCGGCGACAAGCCTGTCGAGAAGCGCTTCTCGCGCGACGGCAACACCTATGTCTACACGACCACCGCCAAGGCAGATCGCGTTGTCATCAGCGGCCGCCGTTTCCCTGAGGGCAGCGCCTTCCAGCTCGTCGTTCGCGGCGATCAGGTTACCGGCTTTTCAGGCGGCGAACCCGTCTCGTTCGTCTACAAGAACGCCCAGGCGAAGCTGACCTCGCAGCAACTGGCCTCGCGCTAAACTTTAGAAAAAGCAGTCCGCGGAAGTCGGCCTGCTTTTTCTAAGCCTTTGTTGTCGCATCGTGAAAAGCTGAAAACCGGTACCCGCTTTTCAGCACGATGCTCAAAAACCATCCGGCAAGTCGATAGGCCCAACTGCCTCGCGATAGCGGGCAACGGCATAACGATCGGTCATACCGGCGATAAAGTCGGCGATGTGACGGCTGCGCGCGGGGTCTTCCGCGGGCAGCCGCACATGCCAGTCGGCGGGCATCAGCGCCGGATCAGTATGATAGGCCTCGAACAGGCCCGCGACGAGATCGCCAGCCATGCGTGCAGCCTCGAGCTGGCGTGGATGGTGATAGAGATTGGCGTACATGAAGCGCTTGAGCACGCGCTCGGCCTCGCGCATCTCGGGCGAGAAGCCAGCGAGGCATTGACCGGCGGCGCGGATATCCTCGGCGCTCCCGACCCCGGCATCTTCAACCCGACGCCGTGTTTCGGCGATCAGATCATTGACCATCAGCCCGATCTGGGCGCGCACCAGTTCGCTGGTCAGGCGCTCTGGCGGGACATCGGGGAAGCGCGCCCGCGTCGCTTCCCAACCCGACGCAATCACCGGCACTTCCAGAATCTGGTCGAGCGTCAGAAGCCCGGCGCGCAGGCCATCGTCGATATCGTGATTGTCATAGGCGATATCGTCAGCGATCGCCGCCACCTGCGCCTCGAGCGAGGGCCAGCGGGGCAGGTCGAGCGGAAAGGCCGCGTCCGCTTCAGCCAGTGCCCAGCCCGGCTGAAAGATCGGTCCATTGTGCTTGGCCAGCCCTTCAAGCGTTTCCCAGGTCAGGTTGAGGCCGTTCCAGCGCGGATAGGGGCTGTCGATCTCCATCAGCGCACGCAGCGTATTGCCGTTGTGATCGAAGCCGCCCTGCCCGGCCAGCGCCGCCTGCAGCGCATCTTCGCCGGCATGGCCGAACGGCGGATGGCCAATATCATGGGCGAGGCAAAGCGCCTCGGTCAGATCCTCGTTGAGCCCAAGCACCCGCGCGACGGTGCGGCCGATCTGTGAGACTTCAAGGCTGTGGGTCAGGCGAACGCGGAAATGATCGCCATCGGGCGCCATGAATACCTGGGTCTTGTGGCGCAGCCGGCGGAAGCTGATCGAGTGGACGATCCGGTCGCGATCGCGCTGGAATGCATCGCGCGGGCCACGCGCGGTCCCGCTTTGTTCGTCATGCAGGCGTCCGCGGCTGAGTCCCGGGTCCGAGGCCCAGGGCGCCGGCCTGCTCATTTTGCCGGCAGCTTGGTGATCTTCTGGCCCGCTTCGCTGGTGAAGACAAAGGCCGAGAGCCCCTCCTTGGAGAGCGCGTTGACAAAGGCGCGCGCCTCATCGTTGGTCTTGAAAGGGCCTGCCAGCACGCGATTGGTGGCGCGAAGCGGGGTCGTCCAGCCGGATTTGCCCTTGAACGCAGCCGCCGCCTTTTCCCGGACCTTGGCCCATTCCTTGGGCAGGGTTCCCTCGTTGGCGCCGCCCGCCACCTGAACCCAGATCCGTGCCGGCTCCAGGATCTTGGGGTCGTTCTTCTTTTTCAGCTCAGCCGCCTTTTTGGCATCGGCGAGCTTTTTCGCATCTGCCAGCTTCTTGGCGTCGGACGCCTTCTTGTCAGCAAGCGCCTTCTTGTCGGCGGCGGCTTTGGCCGCGGTGGCAGCCTTTGCCTGAACCGCCGTGTCGTCCACCTTCGGCTCAGCCCTGGCCGGCGGCGGCGTGACGATCGCGGGCGCAGGTTCAGCCGAGGGCGGCGCGTCGGAACTCTCCGGTGCTGAGACGCTGGCGATAATGTTCGCCAGGATTGCATCCTCATTCCGCACTGGCGCGGGCGCCGGCGTGGGCGCTGATGGGGTGGGGACGGTCCCCATGGACGGGGTCGCCATTGCCGGAGCTGAGGTAACTGCCACCTCCGACCGGGGTGAATCGACGCCCGACGGCGTCACGCCGGCGGGTGCCCCGCCCGGCTCTTGCCGGGCCGCAGTCGCGAAACCCGCGGGCTGCGACGCGGAACTGTCCGAAAAGCCGGGGCCGATTTGAGCCGCGGGGTTCCTGCCTTGGGAGAGCGGCGTGGTATTGGGCAGCGGTGCCGCAGCCACGAATGTCTGCGTCGAATCCGGCGGCCCCGAAACGGACGCGCGATTGGGCGCGGCGCCGGTTACGCTGGCCGGGTTCATGACCTGGGGCGTTGATGTGGCACCCGGTGACGGCGTAGCAGCCGTGAACGCCGGTGTCGAAACCGGCGGTCCCGAAACGGACGCGCGATTAGGCGCGGCGCCGGTTACACTGGCCGGGTTCATGACCTGGGACGACGGCGTAGTACCTGGTGACGGTGTGGCAGCCGCGAACGCCGGTGTCGAAACCGGCGGTCTCGAAACGAGCGCTCGATTTGACGTGGCCCCGGTTACGCTGGCGGGATTCATCACCATCGTCTCGCGGCCCTGTGCTGGCGTCCGAACCGGTGACGCGGACGGCGGCATGTAAGGTGGCAGTTCCGTCGGCTCCACCCGCGCCACATAGACCGGAGGCTGGGGCAGCGGCACCGGCGGCGGGGCGGTGACGACCCGGACCGGCTCCGGCTGGACCGTCTTTTTCTTGTTCTTGTTGCGGCCGCGACGGTCGTCCTGACGCTCAGGCTTCGGCGCGACCTGCGCGACCACGACTGGCTGCGGCAGGCCCGGCTCAGGCCTGAGCGGCGTAAGCGTCGGGATCAGCCTGGCATCGGCGATCCGTTCGGGCGTCGCGCGCAATTCGCCGAAATGCACGGCAAAGGCGCGGTCGACCGGGCCGAGCGAGGGCAGGCGATCGAAAAAGGGCTGGAGCCCCTGGGCGAGGCCGGGCGGCATCATGTTGGTGGCGATACGCTCGGCACCGACCGCATCGCCGGTCATCGCGAGGATGAAGGCGCGCGCACGCCAGGCGCCGCGGTCGCTCCGGCGCAGCAGCGGCTCGAGCTGGGCGTAAGCGAGATCGCCCTTGCCGGAGATGCCGAGCGACAGCGCATAGCGCCGCACCGTCTCGTCGTTCGGCGAGTCCTTCAGCGCCAGCCGGTAGTCGCGCTGGGCGCGCTCCTGCTCGCCGATCAGATCATAAGCGAGGCCGCGATCCGCCACGAAGCGCCTTGGATCGAGGCCGAGGGCTTCCGCCTCAGCGAAGCGCCTGAGCGCCTCGCCCGGCTTTTCGGACTGGACGAGGAGGCTGCCCAACCCCGCCTTGATCCTCGGATTGCGCTGGTCGAGCCGCTCGGCACGCGCGAAAAAGGCGGCGGCGGCGGTCTCGTCGTCGAGCTTCAGGGTCAGCTCGCCGGCGCGGACCAGTGCCTCCACGTCGAGCGGATTGACCGCCAGCAGGCGCATCTCTGCGGCGAGCTGATCGGCATCGGGATTGAGCGGCTGGACCATCGGCGCCTGGAGCTGCGCCGCTGCGCCCGAAGTGGCGAGCGGGCTGACGGCAAGAGCGGGGACGACCAGGGAAAGCCGGAAAGAACGGGAAACGCGCATCAAGGGTCAGCTAGAGCCGAGTCGAGCTTAACCGGCAATGTCCCCCGCCGACCACGCGCGCCAGAGCGACGCGCGCCGGCGATGAACCGGGCGCGCGCTCAGCGCTCACGTCATTGATTGTTCTGGCGGTGCAGGAAGCGCGGGATATCGACCGGATCCTTCTCGGGCTCGTCCTCACGGGCCGCACCACGCGAGACACTCGACATGCGCTCGAACAAGGTCCCGCCCAGCTTGACGCGCGGCGCGGGCTGCACAATCGGATCGTGCTGCTCGGCCGGCGCTTCCTCGGGCGCGCTGGCAACGCCGGCTGCGGCACCGGGAGAAAGCCAGCGCCGGCGCTGGCTTGGCTCGGGCGCCTGAGGCTCGAGCTCGGCTTCAGGCTCGTCGCCGAACACCTGGACTTCGGGCACCTGGGTCTCGCTGCCGAGCACCAGCTCATCGCTGTCTTCTTCCTCGGCGACGGGCGGCTCCAGCTCGATCGCCGGCTCCGGAACCGGTGCCTCGACGGCCACCGGTTGGGCGGGCGCGTCAGGCGGAGTCAGCACCATCGCTGGCGGCTCCTCGGCCTTCTTTGGCGCCGAGAAGGTGAAGGCGCGTGAAACGGGCGGCGGGGCGCTGGCGGGGCGGGCTTCTGCCTCGATGCCGGTCGCGACGACCGAAACGCGGATCTTGCCCTCGAGCTCGGGATTGAAGGCCGAACCCCAGATGATGTTCGCGTCTTCGTCGACCAGCTCGCGGATATGGTTTGCGGCCTCGTCAACCTCGAGCAGTCGCATGTCGTCGCCGCCGGTGATCGAGACGATCACGCCCTTGGCGCCCTTCATGCTGACGCCGTCGAGCAGCGGGTTGGCGATCGCCTTCGACGCCGCCTCGATGGCGCGATTGTCGCCCGAGGCTTCGCCCGTGCCCATCATCGCCTTGCCCATCTCCTGCATCACCGAGCGGACGTCGGCGAAGTCGAGGTTGATGAGGCCCGGCATGACCATCAGGTCGGTAATGCCGCGCACGCCCTGCTGCAGCACTTCGTCGGCCATCTGGAACGCTTCCTTGAAGGTCGTGTTCGCATTGGCGACGAGGAAGAGGTTCTGGTTGGGGATGACGATCAGCGTATCGACGTACTTCTGCAGCTCTTCGATGCCGGCTTCGGCCGCCTTGGCGCGACGATTGCCTTCGAAGGCAAACGGCTTGGTGACGACGCCGACCGTCAGGATGCCCATGTCCCGCGCGGCCTTGGCGATGACGGGCGCGGCACCGGTGCCCGTGCCGCCGCCCATGCCGGCGGCGATGAAGCACATATGCGCGCCTTCGAGCATCTTGGTGACTTGCTCGATCGTCTCTTCAGCCGCGGCGCGCCCGATTTCGGGACGCGATCCCGCGCCCAACCCTTGCGTGATCTTCGCGCCGAGTTGGATGCGGTGCGGAGCACTCGATTGCTTCAACGCCTGCGAATCCGTGTTCGCAACGAGGAAGTCGACCCCCTGGACTTCCGCGCGCATCATGTTCGCGATCGCGTTGCCGCCGGCGCCACCCACGCCGATCACCGCGATGCGCGGTGTCAGCTCGTCAACGTCCGGAGGAAGAAATTCGATGCTCATCGCCCTGTCTCCGCCGCACCCCAAACACCGGGGTGCTTTTACTATGATGTGGTCCGTTCTGCACCATCCCTTGCGGTGACTCCAGCACGAACATCTAAATCTTGTCGTATTTCTTTAATAATTCGCCCGAGCAGCCGCCATCAGCCTTTTGAAGATCGCGAACCCCTTTGGCCGATGCACGATCTGATGCGCGCCGGACAAGGATCTCAAGTCGACCGGGTCGGCTGCAGCATAGAAAGCGAGCCCAGCCAAGGTTGCGAAGGCGGGCCCGCCATGCGCTTCGGGCAAAGCGGTCAGCCCGCGCGGTCGCCCGATCCGCACCGAGCGCCCGAGCGCCTGTTGCGCATAGTCGGCGATGCCCTTCAGCTCGGCGCCACCGCCGGTCAGCACGACCTGACGCCCGACCGGCCCTTCGAATTTGAGATCGACCAGTGCCTTCTGCACTTCACCCATCAGATGCTCGAGCCGCTGGCGGATCACCGCGATCAGCTGCGCACGGGTGATGCGGCTGCTCTCGCTGGCGTCATCCTCGGCCGAGATCGGCGCGACATCGATCATGTCATGATTGTCGCGCGGTGACGCATTGGCCGAGCCGTAGAAGCACTTCATCCGCTCCGCCTGCGCGCGACGTGTCCCAAAAGCGGACGCGATATCGTCGGTAATGTCAGCGGCACCGAACGGAATCGAGGTCAGGCCGACCAGCATGCCGCCCGCGAACAGCGAGACATTGGTGATGCCGGCGCCGAGCTCGACCAGCGCGACACCGAGCTCGCGCTCCTCATCGGACAGGCAGGCCATGCCGGTCGCGACTGGCGAGGCGATGATCGCCTTCACCTCGAGATGGGCATTGGCGACGCACAGGCCGAGGTTGCGCACCGGCGATCCATCCGCCGCGACGACATGGATATGCACGCCGAGCCGGTCGGCATGCAGACCAAGCGGGCGCTTCACGCCAGTCAGCCCGTCAAGCGTATAGAGTGCTGGCTGGGCATGGAGCACCATCCGCCCGGCCGGATCGATCGAATCCCGCCCGGCCTGGAGCAAGGCGTCGATATCCGACTGCTCGACCCGGTGGCCGCCCAGCTCGAACTCGATCGAGGCGACATCGGAGACGAGACCGCCCGCCGAGAAGCTGACCCAGACATTCTCGATATTGGTGCCGGCGATCCGCTCAGCCTGCTCGACTGCCTCGCGCACGGCGACCTCGGTCGCGGCGGCATCGGCGATATAGCCGCGCTTGACGCCCCGGCTCTCGCGCTGGCCAGTGCCGAGCACGATCAGCTCACCGCCATCGCCCTTCTGCGCGATCATCGCGGAGACCTTGGACGACCCGATATCGAGCGCCGTGATCAGTCCCTCAGGTGCTGCCTTTGCCATACGCCTATCCCTCACTCGTACTTGACGCGCTATGCTTCGCTTCGATCAATGCCGGTTTCGCCGGCACATTGACAGCGTTTGGATCAGTGAGCGCGCGATTGCTCACCTGGCCGGGCTTGCGGGCGACCAGCTTGGTCGGATCGCGCATGTCGAACCGGATCCAGCCCTTGCCAAGCAGCGGCCGAACCCCGTCCATCTGCGCGAACTTGACGAGCGCCTTTGACGCATCGCTGTCCCCCTCGGGCAGGGCAAGCGTTTCGCCGGATTCGAACAACAGGTTCCAGCGCCGCTTGCCGACCCAGGTCGCCGCCTTCACCTGCGGGCGCAGCGCCGGCACCGCCTCGATCAGTTTCTGATAGGCCGCTTCCTGCGTGTTGGCATCCGGGCCGATCACCAGCGGCAGATCGGGCATCGCATCCGCCTTGACCGGCTCGAGCCAGACGCCGTCAGCCGCGATCAGCGAAAGCTTGCCCTGGTCCTGCCACACCGCGGTCGGCTGCCGCTCGACGATATGGACGAGCAGCGTATCGGGCAGCCGGCGCGAGACATGCGCATCGGCGATCCAGCCATAGGCCAGCAATTTATGCCGCACATCCTCGAGGTTCACGAGTGGCATAGCGCGCGAACGCTGGTCGAGCGCAACCGCATAAACCGTCATCCGGTTCATCCGGCTGAGCCCGGTCACTTCCACCTGCTCTACCCGGAAACCGGCCCGACCAATCCCCTCGGCCAGCGCCACGCCGATCGCGCCGGGAATGCCGAACCAGGTCGCCACCGCCAGCGCGGTCGCGCACACTGCGGTGAAGATCGACCATGTCGCGATCCGGTGCAGCGTTGCCTCGCTGATCGGCAGCGCCGCAATGATGCGGTCGATGATCGAGGCCTTGGGCGGCTGGCGCCGCTTCGGCTGGACCGGACGGCGCGGGGGCGAACCGCGCTTCATCGTGCGGCTCATGAGCTTCCCCCTTCAAGCGCTTCGTCGACGATCTTCTGCACGAGCTGGGCATAGCTCAGGCCGATATGCTTGGCCTGTTCGGGGACCAGGCTGAGCGGCGTCATGCCCGGCTGGGTGTTGACCTCGAGCAGGAACAATCCCTCGATCCCCTGGCTGTCGTCCCAGCGGAAATCGGAACGCGACGCGCCCTTGCAGCCAAGCAGCTTGTGCGCTTCGAGCGCGATGCTCCTGCACGTGGCGGCGATCTCGTCGGGGATTTCGGCCGGGCAGATATGCACCGTCATCCCGTCGGTATATTTCGCATCATAGTCATACCAGCCGCTCTTGGGCTTGAGCTCGGTAACGCCAAGCGCCTCGCCGCCGAGCACCGCCGTCGTCAGTTCGCGGCCACGGATATAGGGCTCGGCGAGCAGTTCCTCGAACTCGCCCCATGGGCCCGCCACGCCGCGCGCAATCGGGTTGCCGTAATTGCCTTCGTCGGTGACGATCGCGACGCCGACTGACGAGCCTTCATTGACCGGCTTCAGCACATAGGGCCGCGGCAGCGGGTCGCCGTCATACAGGCTCTCGCTCTTCACGATCCGGCCACCGGGCATCGGAATGCCATGCGGCACCAGCGCCTGCTTGGTCAGCAGCTTGTCGATCGCAATCACTGAGGTGACCATGCCGGAATGGGTATATTTCAGGCCCATCAGGTCAAGCATGCCCTGCACCGTGCCGTCCTCGCCGGGGGTGCCGTGCAGCGCGTTGAACACGAGATCGGGCGCGGTCTCGGCAAGCTTCGCCGCGACATCGCGGCCCATATCGATCCGAGTGACGCGGTGGCCGAGCGACTCAAGTGCATCCGCGACGCCGGAACCCGACATCAGCGACACTTCGCGTTCGGCGGACCATCCGCCCATCAGGACTGCGACGTGGAGCGCGCTCACTTCCCCCCTCCCGCTTGCGGGAGGGGTCGGGGGAGGGCATGTCCACGGGGAAGGGCGCCATTTGACAGGCCCTCCCCTAGCCCCTCCCGCAAGCGGGAGGGGGATGAAGAAGAAACAGCTCTGCTCACTTCATCACCCCCACCCGCTGAATCTCCCATTCGAGCTCGATCCCCGACGTCTCTTTCACTTTCTCGCGAACCTCCTCACCCAGCGCCTCGATCTCGGCGCTCGTCGCGCTGCCGAGATTGAGCAGGAAATTACAGTGCTTCTCCGAAACCTGCGCATCGCCCCGCGTCAGACCACGGCATCCGGCCGCATCTATCAAGGCCCAGGCCTTACCACCCTCGGGGTTCTTGAAGGTCGAACCACCAGTGCGCGAACGCAGAGGCTGCGACGCCTCGCGCTCCGCCGCGATCCGGTCCATCTCGGCGCCGATCACCTTCGGATCGCCGGGCGTGCCTTCGAACACCGCCTCGACCACCACCGCGCCAGCCGGCAGGTCCGAATGGCGATAGGTGTAACCGAACTTCGCCGCCGGCCAGATTTCGACATCGCCGGCGCGCGTCACGACCGTCGCCTCGACCAGGATGTCCGAGGTATCGCGCCCATAGGCACCCGCATTCATCTTCACCGCGCCGCCGACCGTGCCTGGAATCCCGCGCAGGAATTCGAGCCCCGCAATCCCCGCATCGCGCGCGGCGCTGGCAACGCTGATCCCCATCGCGGCGCCACCAGCGCGTACCCTGTTGCCCGGTTCGATCACACTCTTCGCCATCGCCTTGGGCAGGCGCACCACGACGCCCGGAACGCCGCCATCGCGCACGATCAAATTCGAGCCGACGCCAACGGGCAGCACCGGCGTCTCGGGATCGAGCCCGGCAAGGAATACCGACAGATCCTGCACGTCCTTCGGCCGCACCAGCCATTCGGCCGGCCCGCCGGTGCGGAACCAGATGAAGTCGGCAAGGCTGCCCTGATGCTCGGCGGTGCCGTGCAGGGGCGGAAGGGCGAAACAGACATTGCTCATCGTGCTGCCTCGATCGCACTGGCGAGGCCCGCCGCCCATTTCGTAATATCCCCTGCCCCGAGGCACACCACCATGTCGCCAGGCTGAGCAACAGCCGCAAGCGTCTCCGCGAGCGCCGCCGCATCGGCGACCGTCGCCGCGGAACGATGCCCGCGCCGCTTCAGTCCCTCGACCAGCGCGTCAGCATCGACACCTTCGATCGGCGCTTCGCCGGCGGGATAGACCGGTGCCACCAGCACCATATCGGCGTCGTTGAAGGCCTGCTGGAAATCCTCCATCAGATTGGCGAGGCGGGTATAGCGATGCGGCTGGACGACCGCGATCACCCGGTTCTCGACACCTTCGCGCGCAGCCGACAGCACGGCACGGATCTCGACCGGGTGATGCCCGTAATCATCGATGATCGTAATCCCACCCGTCTCGCCGACCTTGGTAAAACGCCGCTTCACCCCGCCGAACTTCGCGAAACCCTGTTGAATCGTCCCGTCATCAATGCCGAGTTCGAGCGCGACACCGATCGCGGCGAGCGCATTCTGGACATTGTGACGGCCAGGCATCGGCATCTCGATCCCCTCGATCGAGCGCGTCGAGCCATCCCGGCTGCGCACCACGGCCTCGAAACGATTGCCGCCGGGGATCGGCGTGACGTTCACGCCGCGCACATCGGCCTGCGCCGAAAAACCGTACGTCACCACACGCCGGTCACGGACGCGCGGAATGATCCCCTGCACTTCGGGATGATCGAGGCACAGCAAAGCCGCCCCGTAAAAAGGCACATTCTCGACGAACTCGACAAACGCATCCTTCACCGCGTCGAACGAGCCATAATGGTCGAGATGCTCGGGATCGATATTGGTGACGACCGCGATCGTCCCGTCGAGCCTGAGGAAACTGCCATCGCTCTCATCCGCCTCGACCACCATCCAGTCGCTCGCGCCGAGCCGCGCGTTCGAGCCATAGGAATTGATGATCCCGCCATTGATCACGGTCGGATCGACACCGCCGGCATCGAGCAGCGCCGCGATCATCGAGGTCGTGGTCGTCTTGCCGTGCGTCCCCGCGACGGCCACCGTGGACTTCAGCCGCATCAGCTCAGCCAGCATCTCCGCACGCCGCACGACCGGGATGCGACGCTCAAGGGCCGCGTCGACCTCGACATTGTCGCGCTTGATTGCGGTCGAGGTAACCACCACCGCGGCATCGCCGAGATTCTCGGCGGCATGGCCGATACTGATCTGGATGCCGAGCTTGCGCAGGCCTTCGACGACATAGCCTTCGCCGACGTCCGAACCCTGAACCTTGTAGCCGAGATTGTGCATCACCTCGGCAATGCCCGACATGCCGATGCCGCCAATGCCGACGAAATGGATCGTGCCGATATCAGTTGCAACGCCCCTCATGCGAACGCTGCCTCATTGCCGAACTTGAGCGGGCGGGCCTCGCCAATCGGCATGTCGCCATGCGTATCCTCAAGGCTCTCGACGAGATCGGCAAGGTCGCGCGCCGCCTCGGGCCGGCCGCAGCTGCGCGCCCGGGCGGCAGCGTTCTGCAGCGCTGTCGGATCGAGGCCGAGCTTCTGCATCTGCTTGGCAAGCTCGACGGGGGTGAAATTGCGCTGATCGATCGTCCGCGCCCCACCCGCCCCGGTCATCTCGCGGGCATTGGCGGTTTGATGGTCATCAGTCGCAGAGGGCAAGGGTACCAGGATTGCGGGCCGCCCGGCAGCCGTCAGCTCAGCCAGCGTCGAAGCGCCAGCGCGGGCAATCACGAGATGCGCCCAGGCGAGCTGTTCGGGCAGATCGGGCAGATAGGTGGCAAGGTCGGCCGCGATCGAGAGCTCGGCATATTTGGCCCGTGCCGCATCGATATCCTCGATCCGCGCCTGATGAGTCACCTGGAGGCGGCGGCGGAAGCTGATCGGCAGCAGCGAGAGGCCGTCGGGCACGACCTTGCTCAGCACGCTCGCGCCCTGGCTGCCGCCGGTCACCAGCACGCGGAAGATGCCGTCCTCCTCGAGCAGCGGATAAGGCTTGGCACGAAGCGCAAGCACCGCATCGCGCACCGGATTGCCGACCAGATGGGTCTTGCCGCGATAGCTCTCCTTCAGCCGCGCGACCTCGGCATAGGAGGTCGCGATCGCGGTCACGCGGCTCGCGACCAGCCGGTTGACCCGGCCGAGCACTGCATTCTGCTCATGCACTGCGGTCGGGATCTTGCGGCTGAAGGCAGCGAGCAAGGCGGGCAGCGCGGGATAGCCGCCAAAGCCGATCACCGCGGCGGGCCGGAAATTGCGGTACAGCTCGATCGCCATCGAGCGTGCCTTGATCATGCTCGACGCAGCGCGCGCCCAGCCGATCGGGCCGCCGGCGAAACGGCCGGCCGGCAGCACATGAGTCTGCACGTCTTCGAACAGGCCGGGGAAACGCACGCCGCGCTCGTCGCTGATCAGCGCGACACGGTGCCCGCGCCGCATCAGCTCAGCCGCGAGCGCAGCGGCCGGGACCATATGGCCACCGGTGCCGCCCGCCGCGAGAACGAAATGCCGTGCCTTGTTCATTCGCCGCTCCATCGCGCGATATAAGGGGATCGCGTCACGAACGGGTTGCGCCGGGTGAACGCCAGCAACAAGCCCATACCGATCGACAAGGCGATCATGGACGATCCGCCATAGCTGATGAAGGGCAATGTCATGCCTTTTGACGGCGCGAGTCCCGTATTGACCGCCATGCTGATCATGGCCTGCACGCCGAACTGGGTGGCGAGGCCAGCCGCCGCGTAGAGCCTGAACTCGTCCTGCTCGTCGAGCAACTTCACGAACACCCGCACCACCACGACGAGAAAGAGCATCGCGATGATCATGCACGCGACCAGCCCGAATTCCTCGCCGATCACCGAGAAGATATAGTCGGTATGGCCCTCAGGCAGGCGGAACTTCATCGAGCCGCCGCCGGGGCCAGTGCCGCGCCAGCCGCCCGCCGTGATCGTGGCATGGGCGGCGTCGGTCTGGAAATGATCGGAACCGCCCTCAGCGCCCGCGCTGTTCGGGAAGAGATAGGCATCGATCCGGGTCCGCGCGGTGCCGTAGAAGAGATAGGCGGCCAGCACCCCCGCCGGCACGCAGCCGATCAGCCCGGCCATGACCTTCGGCGAGGTGCCCGCGATCATCAGCAGCGCGAGCCACACCGCGGCGAACACCATGGTCTGGCCGAAATCGGGCTGAAGCATCAGCAGCACGCCGACCAGCACGGTCATCGCGCCGGTGATGACGACGACCGGCAGCGCATCGTCCTTCGCCTTCATCGCCAGCAGCCAGGCGACCGTGACGATGAAGAAGGGCTTGAGGAATTCGGAAGGCTGGATCAGCGACACGCCGAAATTGAGCCAGCGCGTCGCGCCGTTCCGCTCGACCCCGAAGAACGGCACGGCGATCAGCAGCACGACACAGGCCGCCGTCCCGATCAGCGCAAAGCGCCTCGCCATCGCGATCGGCAGCATCGAGACGATGAACAGCACCGGTAGCGACACCCCGACCCAGGCGAGCTGCCACCAGAGATAGAAAAGCGCCGGGACATGATGCTTGTCGTCCGAATAGCGCGCCGCTGCCGCCGGCGAAGCGGCGCCAACCGCGATCAACCCGACCGCCATCAGCAGCAGGGCAAGCAGCAGCAGCAGCCGGTCGATATCCCAGAACCACATGCCGAGCGGCGAACGATCGCCGCGACCGCCCTTCCCCTTCATGCGGTTCCAGAGCGTCAAGGTGCCGGGGCGCGCCGCGTTCATGCCAGCGCCTCCACGGCGGCGCGAAAGCGATCGCCGCGATCTTCGAAATCGCGGAACTGGTCGAACGAAGCGCAGGCGGGCGACAGCAGAACCGTGTCGCCGGCTTGCGCCTGCGCGGCGGCGCTTGTCACGGCGTCGGCAAGTTCGCCGCTCTCCTCGACCGGCATATGCGGCCTGAGGATTGCGGCAAAGCGCGGCCCCGCCTCGCCGATCGTATAGGCGCGCGCGACATGGCTGAAATGCGGAGCGCAAGCGTCAAGACTATCAGTCTTGGCCTGCCCGCCGAGAATCCAATGGATGCGCGGGAATGCCGCAAGCGCCGGCGCGGCAGACTCAGGATTGGTCGCCTTGCTGTCATTGACGAAGGCGACGCCGCTACGCGTGCGGACCAGCTCCATCCGGTGCGCCAGGCCCCTGAAGCTTTCAAGCCCGCGATCGATCGCCGCCTCGCCGACGCCGAGCGCCTGACAGGCAGCGATGGCCGCCAGCGCATTCTGCGCATTGTGCGGGCCCTGCAGGCTCGGCCAGCGCGACTGATCCATGCACACGCCCGGCGCGATCTTGGTGAGATGCTCGCCGCGCGCCGACAGGCCGCGCGCGATCTCCCCCGAAGCGATATCGCCAATGCCGATGATCGCCGCATGGCCCGGCGACTGCATCGCGAACAGCCGCGCCTTGGACTCGGCATAGGCCTCGAACCCGTCATAGCGATCGAGATGATCGGGCGTGATGTTGAGCAGGATCGCCACCTCGCAATCAAGCGAGACAGTCAGGTCGATCTGGTAGCTCGACAGCTCGAGCACATAGACACCGACGCCATTCTCATTTGGGGTCAGCGGCTCCTCGCCAAGGATCGGCTTGCCGATATTGCCGCCGAGCCGCGCCGGCATGCCGGCGGTTTCGAGGATATGGTGGATCAGCGCGGTGGTCGTGGATTTGCCGTTGGTGCCGGTGATGCCGACGACCTTGTGCGGCGGCAGCGACGCACGCGCCTGGGCGAACAGCTCGATATCGCCGATGATCGGGACATTCGCTGCCCGCATTTTCGCCGCAACGGGATGGCGATTGATCGGGACGCCAGGCGAAACGATCAGGCCGTCAAAGCCGGTGAGATCGGTCGTTTCGGGATCGGCGAGCGTAATCAATTCCTCCCCCGCTTCGCGAGGGTGGATTGCCTCCCGCTTCGCCGCATCCGAATCCCATGCCACCACCTCGGCCCCGCTCGCCGCAAGCGCGCGCACCGTCGCGGCGCCGGAGCGCGCCAGCCCCAGCACGGCGAAGCGTTTGCCGCGCCAGAGCGGGCTGGTGATCACCTGAGCTTGAGGGTCGACAGGCCGGCCAGCGCGAGCACCAGCGCGATGATCCAGAAACGGATCACGACTGTCGGCTCGCTCCAGCCGAGCTGTTCGAAATGATGGTGGATCGGCGCCATCTTGAAGACGCGCCTGCCGGTGCGCTTGTAGAAGAACACCTGGATGATCACCGAAAGCGCCTCGATCACGAACAGGCCGCCGATGATGCCGAGCACGATCTCGTGATGCGCAACAACGGCGATCGCGCCGAGCGCGCCACCGAGCGCAAGGCTGCCGGTATCGCCCATGAACACGGCCGCGGGCGGCGCGTTGAACCACAAAAAGGCCAACCCGGCCCCGACCATACCGCCACAGAAGATCGCGAGCTCGCCGGCATGCGGCACGTGCGGAATACCGAGATAGGTCGCGAACTTCGCGTTACCCGCCAGATAGA
>Ga0307508_10002608_pt1 | contig 18968 bp, 7 predicted proteins | sample 9_EM_MG_FD_203089 | JGI IMG/M metagenome (GOLD analysis project Ga0307508, IMG submission 203089) | Populus trichocarpa ectomycorrhiza microbial communities from riparian zone in the Pacific Northwest, United States - 9_EM | ecosystem: Host-associated > Plants > Roots > Unclassified | place... | reverse complement strand
CAATTAAAAAATTCAATTTTTATTTTTATTTTTAATTGTGTTTTATTCAAAAAATTAGAAGGAGATCACTTGATGATGTAGCATTTGCGGAATTTGATCGCAATCCTAATTTTGTTATTGCCGGGTCCGATCTAGTTAAAAAAAATTCAATTTTTATTTTTATTTTTAATTGTGTTTTATTCGAAAAATTACAAGGAGATCGCTTGATGATGAAGTATTTGCAGAATTTGATCGAACAATAAAAAATATTTGATATCAATATTATTTATTTCATGATGTAATAGCAGTAGTTAAATCTACAATATTTAAATTAAAAACTATCAATATTAATATATATTTTTTAATTATTTTATAACCTCAATTTGAAAAGCATTCTTTTAAACAAATACATTAAACTATTTTTTGTTCAACCTCAATTTTAACTATAATTTTAATTAAATATATATTTTTCTAAATCAATCTTAATTAAAAATATCGTTTATAAAACAATTTTTTACAAACTAAAATCATAACGGATACTAAAATATCATAATAGACTCTGAAGAAGAATTTGACCAGATTGGAAAGAGAAACAATAAATTGTGATGTCACGCATGAATCGATGCAACAACACTATTACGTCAGTGTAATGCAAACAGAATACCTTCAATGCTATATAAGAATGTGTCTGGAAAATTGTAACAATATGACGCAGCCACAGGAAGCACCCAAAGAGTTCATAACAGAGAACAAAAGATGCAGCAGAGTTTCAAAGTCCTGAAGAGTGCTTTAAACAAGACTACTCCGTATTCCTTTCTTAGAAGGACCCTTTCCTCTTCACTCAACAATGCTACAAATAGCTGTGAATATCTTGAAAATTCGGTGACTTTTCAAGAATCGCACCCGTATTGATGTATAGACGTACGCGTTTTAATCAGGTGACTTCTCCTTGTTCTTTCAGGTGCTGGTTGAGAAAGGAACAAACTCAAGAGTTTTAATCCTTAATAGACCCCATGTCCTGAATGCTCTTACCACTCCAATGGTATGATTATGCAGTCATTTTCATTCAACACTCCTGCAATTCTTGTTTATTCATGATCCTATAAATTCTATCGTCTTTATTGGGTTCATAAACATGTAGTTCCCCCCCAATTCTATACGTTTTGGGCAAGTGTATTCTTGCAACTAGCTGATGCTCCCTTGAGAAAATGGCTACATTTGGGTTTTTGATGCTATAAATTATCAGGGACATCGGCTTGCTAAACTGTACGAGTCCTGGGCAAACGATCCCCTCGTTGATTTTATTGTGCTGAAGGTAAGCATTTGTTTTTCAGTTTTGGTTTTACGAAACTGTGTATTCTGCTTCACCGCAACCCCTCAGCCCCTCAACCACAGCGTTTTGAGCTTCCTGTAGGGAAATGGCAGAGCATTTTGTGCTGGTGGAGATGTTGTTAGACTATATCGGTTAATCAATGAAGGTGAATAACGGTTTGGCGATTTTGTTTTAGCAAACTTCAAATACATTGCCAGATTATTAGAGTATTATCAATTTTGCATCGAAGCTATTTTTATATTAATTTTATCATCAAACTATTTTGATTTCTCGATTAAAAATCTGCGTTAGAACTCTAAACAAAGAATGTTAAATCTCCTGTAAAATGATGCTGTTTTAAAAATAAATAAAAAGAGAGAGTATATTTTAGATGAAAATGTAAATTAAAAGTTTTAAAAATGGATGGAAGTTTTTAATTGAGAACTTTTAAAAATTATGATAGTACAATTGATTAAAAAAATTAATTTGGATATAAAATCAAGATTATTTTTAAGGTTTATGAACATGCTTATTTGAAAATGTGGTAATAGTTGGTTTTCAAAGTAATTTTCACTTGAAAATATATCAAAATAATATTTTTTTTTTATTTTAAAAAAATTATTTTTAATATCAACCCATCAAAATGATATGAAAATATCAAAAAAATATTAATTTAAAAAAAAATAAAAAAATTAATTTTTTTTACTTTACTAGCTACCACCATCCACCTATTTTCTTTTCCTGATCAATACTGATTATGAACGTATAGCGAGCTCATCAACTAAGTTATGACCATGGATTATTCTCTTGGATAAGTAAATATCCGAAGACAAAAGTAGTTGCCACTTCCAAGACTTTCATACCTCTCCATATTACAGAGTCGTAATTGGCACCTGCTGCATGCTAACTGATGGCCATCTTTCCATTATTTGTTTTGCTGCTATCTACAGGGAAAATTGAAGAATGTAAAGACTGTTTCAGGACATTTTACAGCTTCGTGTACCTTTTAAGCACATATTTGAAACCGCATGTGAGTCTTCTCCTAGATTTCTTCTATGATCATTACACTCTGTTTTTTTCAAAGGATGGCAACAGGTTCGAGTTCCGGGCTCTTAAGCCAACGCAATACCCTACCCTTTAAAATATGTTTCGCCCTTTCCGGCCAATACCTGTGGAGAACTTGTCCCCAAACCGGAACCCAGAAATTTAGCCTGCACATACCTCGTTAAAAAATGGTTTTTCACTTGATGTTCATTGTAAGTATTTTTTGGGTCACTGTATATTCTTACAGACACATTCTAGTCCTCCAGTTATTTTTTTAATTAAACCACGACGTGTTAAAAAATATATTTTTCATTGTTACTAGTTTCAATGGGTTTTTAATGGCTATTTAACCTAAAAAGAGGGCACTTAATGAGTCTGGTAAGGGTTAAAATCTACCCATACGCACCAACATAAAATCTCAACATGTTAAAATCTTTCATCGAGGAAAGTGGAACCATGAAGTAATATATGGCACAAACTTGGATCGTCTAGAAAATCTTGGAGGAGAAGGATAGGTCCATAACTATTAACTCGCTCTCCATTGACAATGGATGGATTTGGCTTGAAAAACAACCATTAATTTCTTTTTTTTCTGCTATTTATCAAGTGGAAGGTGTGGCTTGTTAATAAGAGAATGCCAGTGTGGAGATAGTAGGAAATGGAGAGGCAGAGATGAGAGAAGGCTGGAGGGGTTCTAGTTCCAGAAGTCATGTCGCAGAAATTCAGCATGACATGTCTTCGGTTTTGGTCGTTTTGGGTTTGACAACTGAATCTTTCCTCTGCTCAAAATGGGTGTCTATGTATGTAGGTTGCTATATTGGATGGCATTACAATGGGTGGAGGAGCTGGGATTTCAGTCCATGGGTCATTTCGTATTGCTACTGATAAAACTGTAACGTCTCAGTAAATCTTCTATAATATTTATCGTCTTTCACTTTCCTCTTATCCTGTTTATTCCTTTCTTGGTTTGTCTGAGGATATGTATAGTTTCTATAGTTTTGAACTTGACAATTTCTTGCTATGCATATGGTGTGATCTAATCAAATTACTTTTTTTCTTTTTTCCACTCTAATGTAAAGAATGGCATGCGCATAATTTGAGTTTCATTTGAAAGCCAGATCAGGGTGTCATAGTTTATATTCTTCAGAACTTCAGTTCATTTCATAAGATTTTAGTTCTAAAATCTGAGTAAAATTCCCCCCAAGTTGATATCACATTCTCAGCAAAAACTGCAGGTTTTTGCCACTCCTGAAGTTCTTATTGGCCTCCATCCTGATGCTGGCGCTTCCTATTATCTTTCACGCCTACCTGGATGCTTAGGCAAGTTCTCTAGCTGCTTTTACTAAACTGATGTGATATTTACTTTTTTCATGCTTACCAATTAACTCGTACAGCTCGAATCATCACATGCAGCATCTTCTTGCAGGCTTTTTAGTTAGATTTGTGCTTTGATGCGTATTTCCTTTCCCTAGCATTCATTGTCCAAAAGAGATGGTTGCCATGTTTTCATGGTAAATTTCTCCCTGCTGTTTGCTAATGCCTAAAAAATTATGTTGTTTACCCCTTTATTTGGGGGATTTCTACAGGGGAATATCTAGGTCTAACTGGAGATATGCTTAGCGGAGAAGAAATGCTTGCTTGCGGGCTAGCTACCCATTATTCACCCAATGCAGTTTGTTCTTCCTCTATGTTTTTCTTAAAATAGGTTTCTTCTATCTATTTTAGTCAAATGATATCAAATCTTCCTCTTCTTAACAGAGTGTCCCTCTCATTGAAGAGCAGCTTGGTAAATTAGCTGCAAAAGATTTTTCTGTAATGGAAACTTTTTTAACTAGTTTTGGTCAGACTGCAAATCCGAGCGAAAGAAGTGTTCTTCACAGGTAAGCCAATACCATAGAGTACACATACGCAAATATAGACTCTGAGGACACTACATGTATATACATCGTTGTCCCCTGGTTTTCTATTCCATTCGGGATTATTCCAATTTATACATTTCATAGGCTTCCAGAAGAAGTGAAGAACAACTATAGATTGTAGATCATAAGAAAATTGAGGAGCAGACAAGAAATGGCTTACCCAGATATGCTTTGGAATGTCACAGAAAAATGCACATGCATGTCTATAATCTTGAAAGTCAGATATAAAACAGTGGGAGTTATTCAACTTAACTGATAAAGTGACGCAGACAGAAAAACAAAAGATAGAAAGAAAGAATGACAGAATTGATGCGAAAAGATTTTATACATAAGAACCCTAATCTGTACTTTAAAGAACGAAATTGAACCAAACACATCTTCATGATCTAATTTATGGATTTTCTTAAGCACGGCCAGTTATAGCCAGCAAGCCTCCTACAAAATTGAGCATGTATAATCAATTCATAAAATTTGACCCTCATCCATCAATTGGATCGAAAATTATGGCAGTTTTATTTTTACAACTTAAACTTTGTGAGAAAACCATTACAGACAAAGCATAATTTATTATGGATTAAAACGATAAAATTATATCTTTTTTTATTAATAAAAATTATTAAACTAGGTTTGAGGGATAAATGAATCTTTTTACAAGATCTATTAGTTATTCTTGGATTGATTAAAAGCATCTTGGTTTTCTCCTTTATTTATTTATATAGCTAAATTACTTGATTGCTCTTAAAAGAAAAAATAAACACTTAACTATCATATAGAAGCTTTTTTGATATTTCACCTTTTAAACTCAATGTAATGACTCTATTGTCTTATAAATTAAAATTCTCAAAACTTTACTAAAGATTCGCCTAAGTCAATTAATGTGGATTGAAACAATAAATTTACATTTATATCATTTCAAAATTTCACAATTGCCCTCCTTTAATTACCATGGATTATATGTTTTTTTTTTTTAAATGAAAGAGGTTATTATAATCTTTTTACAACTTTTTTGCATAGTTAAGTTATTGAAAATTTGAAATGCCTTTAAAAGCAAAACAACACTTTACTTAGGTCTAAGGGTGTTTTTTTTAAAAAAATTCAGTTTTCAAAATTATTATATTGCCCTTAAAATCAAAATATTTAAAACTTGACTTCAGGGGCTTATTCGTAATATCATATTGGTTTTTTTTTTGTTATAATCATTTGGTCTTAAGGGTAATTTGATCTTTTAAATAATATCAATAATAATTAAAAAAAGTTGGTGGTTGTGTTTGGGTCCTTTTTAAAATTTATTTATTTTTTGTTTTCGGACTTTGATATTTGGTTTATTATAACTAGCCTTCCTAAATTTTTTTTGTAAGTTTCGCATGTTAACCATGATTGAACTTGATCGATCTATCTCAATATTTTTTTAAAAAAAATTACATAGTCCAATATGTTAGCATTTAAGTATTTCAAAAGTGTTTCGGCCGATATGCATTAGATTTTTTACTTCCTAGCATCTTTATATTTTTTTTAAGATTGAAAAAAAAAGATTGATCTCTGCTGTAGCACAGTAAAAAAAACAATATCAAAATGTTGTTTTGGCATTCATATGCCTCTTCTTCGGCTTACTCTGTCTTATTGGTTCATAAATAAGTATGCTAAGCTTTTTGCATGATCTCTTTGTGATGGATCTACAATTGACCATTTAGAACTATCACATTTTTTTAACCCGCCTCCATCGTAAATTTACCATTGTTTGTATAGACTTTAAGATCGAGATTTACTCACACCTAAAGGTTGCGTAACATAGTACTATTTTAAAACTCATCCTTACCCAACAGGTTAGCTCGTGACCCGGACGACCTGAGATGTAAACTAGACTGGTTGTCAATAAAAATAAAAAGAGAATTGACTAGGTGTGACTCGGTAAAAAAACCTGAATTGACTCTGACTTAATCAGCCCAGGAAAAACTCAGTTAAAACACAATAAAAAAATTGTTTTTTTTTTTCATTTTAATTTTTTTTTTTGATATTGAGATACAGTTACCAATGCAGCAATGCTACGTAGAAAACTTGAACATCTTTTAAATACAACAAAACAGATTCTTATAGCATCTTTTGATACGAGGGAGAATTGAAAGCATATGCATAGACTCAAGATGATATCTCATATCCCTTAGAATCGGCAACTGACTGAAATTATATAGTTATAATTAATATGCCTATAAATTTTCTCAAGCAGTGCAGTGCAGAAGTCCGGCTTGGCTTCCTAGGTAGTTTTTGTCTGACACCCCCCTCCCAACGCACACCCACACAAAAAACGAAAAACAGAGATGGGATCCAGAATTCTGGTCTGTATGTAATTAAAGATCTGCTGCCGCCAAGCTTCGATTATGAATGTTGCATGCCTTTTTTTGTGTGTAGAATTGAGACTATGTTTGTATTCGTCCTTAAAAACTATACTTGCTTGAGGTTTCACATTTTGTTTTTGGATTTTTGGTATGGTATTTATATGGTCCAATTTACTTTGTATCTGCTATGTTCAGGATGAATACACTAAATAAATGTTTTGGTCATGCCACAGTCGAGGAAATTGTTGACTCTCTGGTAAGATTTCTTTTCCCAGAAAGAATCTACAATAGGTTTTACATTAATGCAAAGCCAGGATGATGGTTCAATGTGGGAAAAGAGTGACAGTTCAAGAATAGGCATAACAGTTCCCGTGCTCCAATTCATTTTTGCTATCTTTACTGAGAAATGATTCTCGTTCATAAACTAAACAAATTACTCCAACTACTTATAAGTTGCTAGATACTCATGGTGTTTTTATTTTATTGAGGGTCGGGAAGTTACTTGTTCTCTACTTCAGTGTATTAGAATAATGAGTGCATTTCAACAACATTTCTCAGGAAAGTGAAGCAGCCAGAACAAAAGATGACTGGTGCATTTCAACAGTTCGAAAACTAAGAGAAGCTCCGCCTCTGAGCTTGAAGGTTTCCCTGAGATCTGTAAGTTCTGAGTAATGACATTGCTCAAGCAGCACTTCGCTTAAAACGGCTCTGGTTAATCACTTAATTTACTCTACTTGTCTTCTTCATGCTCTAATAGCTTGGTTTATCTACTTCGATAGATACGAGAAGGTAGATTTCGGACACTTGAACAATGTCTTGATCGCGAGTATCGGATGACTCTTCGAGCAATTTCTAGACAGATCTCCAATGACTTCTGCGAGGTAAAATCGAGATTCTTCTTTCAAATAGCCCGCTTATCCTGGAGTTTCATAATAAACGAATATATTTCATCTGAACCATGCATGCTTGATTAGGGAGTTCGAGCAAGATTAGTTGATAAATGCTTTCCACCAAAGGTATCTTCTTTATCCTTCGACTGAGAGTTTATGATGAGCTAAACCTTTGACTGGTCATGGACTAATTTTTTTTAAAATAATACACATGCAGTGGTATCCGCCTTGTTTGGAACAAGTACCCGAAGACATGGTGGATGCATACTTTGCCCTGCCTGATGCATATGAGCCTGGCCTAGAGTTACCTTCTAAGTTATGAGAAGCCCTTGCCTAAGTCTTTATTTAATGTCAGAGTACAAGATACGGTATCTTAGATCCTGCTCTCGGAGGATTGAGTGCAGAAACCAGCTTCAATTTTAGAATTGCTACTATTAGATTATTTAGATCAGCATTGACTTGTAGAACTACTATATCGACTTTGTTATAATTTGGCGGATAAATTAGACAATTAGCATGTAAAAACCAAATAAATAAGAAAATGACATATAAGTAAAAAGTTTCGATGAAAAAGTATATTTTTAGAAATTATTATCGTCACTTGCAATTACGACATCTATTTAAATTCATGATTAACTGATTGATTAGTTCATTAGAAAAATCATAAAATTATCAAAATCAAGACCCGGGAGTAAGATTTTTGAAATTAAAAAAAAACAGCCTCTAGAAACTCTTGTAAAAAATTAAGCTAAATCCAAAAATCAAATCAAAAGTTATGGTCTTTTGAGCTGTTATTCTGGCTTGACACAACAGGATCTTTTCTTGAGCCTATACCTGTTCTACTGGTTCATAAATGTATCTGCTAGGTCATCCATATAATTTATTTGAGGCAAATCCTCATTTAATTATAACAGACCCACACCTGACTGTTCAGAATCACCTATTATCACAAATCCGACTACTTCTTTGGCATTTAAAAACAAAGAACAATTACTATGTGGACAATAACTTGAGATCATAAAATATATTTGGAAGAAAAAATTTATAAAATTATGGTTTTTATGTGAATCAATCGATTGGTTCATACAACTAGATTAATCAGTAAACCGGTTGAGCCAAATAATTTGAGTTTTACTTTGTCGCGCTTCTGAAGTGCAATAATGTGAAAGTGTCACTATTTTAAAGCGCAACAACTATCCTATAATGTTTAGAAATAGCGATATTTAATAAATATCGTGTTTTTAAAGCGCGATAAAATAAAAATATATTATTTCATTAAATCTTTTTAAAAATATGTTTTTTAACTAATTTTTTTAAAAAATGTGCTAATTTTAAAAAAGATGCCAATTTGGCCCATGAAAATTGTTTTGGCGGTAGAATTCCTCGGTGGAAAGAGCCAAAAACAGTGGCCACGTACATCACTATTTAAAATTCAACTGATATTTTGTATGGGAGTGATTAGAACAGTGGATAGGCAGTAGGAATTTTGCAAATATAGAGTCGTCGTCGCACAAGCTGTGGGAGGGCGGTGAGGGGTATTTTTTCCTTTCCTTTCTTTTTCCTTCTTTTGTTTTTTAAATAGTTTTTTAAATTTCAGCACAGGTCCTGACATTGTTCAAGGCTAATTCGACACAGGAAGCTAAAGGGTCCATAAAGTTGAAATTCACAACGGCAACGTTAATACCTCAAGGGGGTCCATCGACAACAACAGCAACAATGATAATAAAAATTGTTATTTTAAAAACTGATCTTGAATTAGCTTGGAAAAAGTGGTGTATTCACATAACCGGTTCATATTCAGATGGTTGGCTGAATAAACCGCAAAATTTATGATAGATATTAAAAAATAGTTTAGGAGTGCGGTCCAGATAAAAATTTGTTTATTTTTTTTTAATTTTTTGGATCGTTTGATATGTTAATATTAAAAATAAATTTTAAAAAATAAAAAAATTATTTTGATATATTTCTAAACGAAAAATATTTTTAAAAGCAATCATTACCATACTTTCAACATCCTTTAAATAAGATGCAATAGCATTTTATACTTTAAATTCATTTATGAATTTTGGTTATTTACCTGCAAAGTAGTTAAGTGAAAATATTTTTTAAAAATAGAAACATATCTGTTTAAGCTAATGGAAAGCTTGTTCAAGCTTCAATAGACTTTTCCAAAAATGAGGGAGCCATTTCTGATGGAAAAAAAGTATTATTTTTGGAAAGACAATGGGATTATTTGGAAAGAAAATAAAATTTTCTTTGACAAAAAAATAAAAAAAGAGTATAATACCGACTCCTATTCTGAGAATGAAAAGGAAATTCGATCTTTAAAAAAAAAAACAACAAAACCTCTGGTATATATATATATTTTTTTTAAAAAAAATTGAGGGTCTTACAAAAGCAAGTCATCTGCCGAGTGGACCAAAAGCCCTTAATACAATTTAATTTTAAGACTGGAAATTCTAGGTTCAAAAGCCTAAGAAGTCGTGGTTGAATACGAGCTTGAAACTGAAAGCCTAAAAATTGAAATAAGAAATGCGAAAATGCTTGGAAAAACTATTTGGGGAGATCAAAACCGAAAGAGTAGAAGCTTGCTGGAAACTTGGGCTTCAAACCCAGGAAATAATAAATAAATAAAAAAGACTCGGTCATGATGTAAACATCAAGATAAATCACAAATTGAACCCAAATTTCCAATTATAATTATCAAAAATAAATTAAAAAAAACTATTTTATATGTATTTTTTAAAAAAAAAACACTTTTAAAAATTTTTATGTCTATTAAAAGCTAATTACCAATGTACGCGCTAGATTAAAAAATAAAATAGATAAATTGAAGATCATGTCACTAATACTGTACTCCATCATGATTGGAAGGCTCGGTTTCGTCACATCAATCAAGAGGGTAATTGTTGTGTGGATTGATTGGCTGGTAAGGATTCTCCTCCTGTAAGAATTCTTTGTAGTTTTTGTTCTTGAGCCTTATGCGCCTCTGTCTACCGAAGAAAGAAAAACACACGTGAATTCTCTCTCTATTTTTGACACACACGCTTGAATTTCCACTATAAAAAGTGGGACTCTGTAGAATTTTGTTGAATGGCCTGAAGTGTGACCGTCCGGCGATGTTCTTTGATGACGGCCTAGCTTTATTTGATCCAAGGTTCCACCCGCATGTGGAGATAAGGATAACCTTAGCTTTCAATCTTTCTACTTTCTCGGCGACTTCTTTCCTTTGATTTGAAAACTTGATTCCATACCGAATACTTGTCAATTTCTGCTATGCAATGTGCAGGTGGAGCAGCTCAGCTTGCTCGGTACCATGGGGCCAAGAAAAGTAGTCATTTGTGGATTTCTTATTCGAAGTGGAGGACAAAGGGAAAGATAACAATCACACCTCTTGTATATAGAATCTGTTAGTGTCTCTTCACTGTAACAGCTACAACTGCAGGAACATCTCCACGAATTAAATATAAACATAAAAAAGTTGTTTCAATATGTATTTTGTGATCAAATATAATTCTTAGATACTAATTGTTGACCTAAATTGACATGGTAAACTGCTAAAACCTAAGACAATGAACTGAGATATGGGCTCGGCAACAAATCACTATCCTTATTTTTAAAACATGAACGTTGAACTCGAGAGGATGATGAATATTGAGTTGAGCTTTTAACCCATTTACTTCGGTTATGTTTAAAATAGGCACTAAGACCATTTGCACTTAATAGGCCTTGACAGAATCACGTTGACCATGCCCAAATCTACTTATCATTATAAGGAGGAATATATCACGAGACTCGAAAAATTCCTAGCATGCAATCTCACGCATGAAAAAAATACAGACACAGCATAAAAGAACATTGTATTTTTTTTATTTTATAAAATATTGTCGTCTTGAAGGTAACCTTTGTCGATAGGATAACATATTATTGTATGATGGAAAAGAGAATAAAAAAAATATTGTTAAGACGCTCCTCAACTCACGAAAATAAATTTTAAAATCATAGCGCATTGACATGTTGGGTTTTCCGAGAGATACATACATATGCAGCGAAAATGATAAATATAATTATTTTTTTTAGTCTCAATGCTCCTGTTAGACAAATCTAGAGTTGGTTAAGATTTATACAAAAATTACTTGAAGATCAAATGTTCTTTTTAGCTTTGAATAATTGCTTCAAAACTTAGTTGTTGCAAATCACAAGTCATCCAAGTATCTGGTATCTAATAATAATTCACACAACCACAAATGAGAAATCTCTTAAACCATTTTTATGATAGAGAGATTGTTACATTTTTAGTGTTAACACTTTTCTTTTATGTTTTTCAGGTGTTTTCTATATTGTACTATACTCACAAAAAATAAAGGTATAATATTCTTTTTATATGGAAACCTGAAAACCCTATAAGTGGTAAAATATCAATTTGCTCCCTAAATAATATCACATATATCATTTCAGGACAATTTAAGAAATTTATTCAATCAAGTCCCTACTTGATTTTTCAGGTCTTGAATTGTAATTCCCTATATAAATTAAACACTAGTCCTTAATTTCTAAAACTTAATTACGATTAAGTCACACTTGATTAATCATCTCATTTTAATTTCTAAACAATAGTTCTTATGTGTGTGACCCATTAGGTTTTCTAATAAGTTGATCCAAATAAAAATTGTAATCCTAAATAAAATTGGATTAAGTAAATTAAACAAATTAATTTATTATCAATTCAACAATTAATTGATTTATATTTGAAAATCAAGTACAATGTCTAGTAACCTGTCATGATCCTCTAAATATTAGAAAAGTCAAAGTGGTTTGACTTAACCTTTCAATGACTAGTTTATCAGTGTGATTATTATCCCTTCATCAATAATATTTTGATTTAGACATTATAATATCTCGTGTGTCTACTATGTTAAATCATTTTTGTTCTCAACACTATGATTATTAATTCTTTGAATAAGATTTGAAACTATTTTCAAATCTCATTTCACATTGCACAAGGATTTACAATCAATATTATTTGAGAACAGCTGGAACATTTTCCTTAATTCATCTAGGGTGATGAATCCTCTCTTTATTACTCAAATACCTTCATATAGTTCGTGTTATACCTAATATCTGCTCATTTATTACCATAATTAGGAAAACATGTAGCAAAATCAAAACATAACATTCACTATATAAGATAACTTAGTGATTTCAAGTCTAAAAATCATTTACATTACTGTCACGTGAGCCTTTTCTATAGACACAAGTGATCTCTCCATATGAAATTCTCATGCGAGTTAGTTTAGTGTACATGTCATCTAACAAACACCTTCATACTAGTTTTAGGTACTCTTCATACCTCAGCTTATGAGAATAGATACTTCCTTTCATAAAGAAAAAAATATAATATGTATTAGTCTTAATAACTCTAATTATTGTTTGATGTAATGAGAATTGACTAGAAACATTTTATGAATAATACTTTGATGTAATGAGAATCTTATAATTATAACAACTTTATAATGTTCTTTACAAAATATTTTTGTCATTAGAACTTTATCTTTACTCTAGATTCATTAATTAAATATTAGATTTATTAATCAAATATTTGATGAATATTGAAGATAAATAAAGCTTTTATTAAAAATTAAATATGTTTACTTGAATAAAATCAATGTTACGCCACGTGTAACCAGCTGATTAGTTACATGGCATATACACTACCATAACAAATACATAGAAAATAAAGACCATTTATTTATTTATTTTTATTATATAAGAAAATAGATCTTTGGCAAAGAAAACAAGGACAAAGATGAATATAAAAATCAAACTTTTATACATGTGAAAATATTCCTACCGTTTGTTTTAGAAAATTCATCAAATAGAATAAAATAAACCAACCCTACATAAAAAAATCTACCCTCTACACTTAAATTAAACTCACCATATCGACATATAAGACATCATCATCTACGCACAGAAATTGATACCAACAGATTCAACGACAAAATAATACTCGAATAATCATTGGAGCAAAATCATTCATATAGAAAATTAACACGACATCCACATAAATCAAATTCACAAACACACCACATCAAATCATCACAAATAAATTATCACAATCACAAATCATTTAGCATAAATTAATGTGTTGGGGTTTGAAATCGACCTCTAAGGACTACTAGAATTGACCAAAAAATGGTGAAACAAGGTTGGGAAAGTTGGCTTGAGCACTTTAACAGTCCTAATGTAAAATGGGACCTCCAAAATTAAAGGGAAATTATAGAAAATAGAGTCACCATCTAGAACTTTAAGGATACTAAGAATTCTAAAATATACGTTGGTTTTAAAGTCATCACCATTTACACAACCTTTCTAGAAAAAATTTACCTTAGCTACTTGTTTTCCCTTAAATTTGTTATATGCATGCCATCTATTGTCCAAATTATTATTTGAGCTTATTGGCAAATCATTTATTATTGATCGATTTTTTATCTAGTTAGCATTAAATCCTATATCATAAATCTCACAACTCAATGATTGTTTTTATAAAAGACATCCCGTTAGGCTTACGTTGGTCCCTAAATTAGAAGACTCATCTACCTATTTGTTTAAAAAGTCTAAATGAGCTTGATGAAATCTTGATAAAAACTTGTTGATGTATTTTTTGAAGCTTTTTTTAGGTTAAAAAACCAAGCATTAGGTCCATGTTGATCCCTAAAACTAGAAGAATTGTCAACCTAACGATTTAAAAAGATTAAATGAAACTTTAAAAAAAACCCTCTTTTAGACTATTTTTAAGTTTTAAAAACAAGCATTAGATCCATGTTGGTCCCTAAAACTAGGACTCGTTGATCTAATCATTTAAAAAGCTTAAACAAAACTTGATGAAAACTCAGCAATGCATTTTTAAGCTCTTTTAAGTTTAAAAACTAAACATTATGTCCATGTTGGTTCATAAAAATAGAATACTTATCAACCTAACTCTTTAAAAATCTTAAGCAAAACTTGACAAAAACACGTCAACACATTTTTATGTTCATTTTAAATTTAAAAACCAAATGTTAGGTTTACGTCGATCCCTAAAATTAGAAGACTCATTGAACTAGCCTTTTAAAAAGCTTAAATGAAACTTAATGAAAACGATGAAATATTGATGAAAACTCATCAAAAAATCATCAAAGCACTTTTAAGCTCATTTTAAGTTTAAAAACCAAACAAATTATAAACAACCTAACAAATTAACCTAACATTGCCAATATTGATCAACCTAACAAATTAAAAATAAATTTTCAAACATTACCTACATGAAGAAAACTCATCAACTTATTTTTTTATTTCCAATATATATATATATATATGGTTATGACATGAACATATCCATTTGCTCTGATACCAGATAGAAGACAGATAAAAGATAACAACACAGTACGTGACGTTGTTATACCTGAGAATGATCTAAAAGATCGGGTCACAGGTTTCCAGCCTATATACTGATTTTATGAAAAGAAAAAAGAAATAAAAATAAATTTAAATAGATTTCTGATGTGAATGAACAAGGCAAGACCAACAATGTCAGGATCCTTGATCAAACACAGAGCATACTTAAATGTATATAAAATGTAACAAGAATATAAATAACGAAAATAGAATCTTACTTAAATTTGTAATGTAAATCAATACAGGAGATATTGGTTACAGAGGAGAATGGAGATGGGCTACAAATATGAGTTACAGGGGAGAATATGAGTTACAGGGGAGAGTAAATTTTATTGAGGAAAAAATTAGTCTGTCTTCTGAGGTGTTTGGAGTCTCCTTTTATAGACGAGTTGTTATAGAAGTGGCCAAGATTTCTTGTTGAAAAGCTTGGAGATGCCTTTAGAACCCATGTGAACCCATGTGGTATTGCCTGCCATGATTTGATGACGACAAAATGGAAGATGCCCATGTTTTTTGTGGGACTTTCATTTGTTGTCTTCTTTCTACCGACACTTGATTTGTATGTTTGTAGTAGCAGGTAATATTTGTAGAAAAAGCCTAAAGCAATTGGGCTTTAAACAAAAGGACTCGAAACAGTTGAGTCAAAAAGATATGGGCTCTAAACAGATGAGCCTGAGAAAGTCTGATTTTTTTTTTAATGTCGTTTGACAGGTGGCAAGATACCAAAGCAGTCATCTTCGTTATCATCTCCAAGGGAAATGGCAGGAGATATTGAGCCAGATGAGCTGGAGTGGGACAAGACTGTTTTCGGATCTTGGTTTTGTATAATTCCTTGTACTATTTGTAGGTATTCTTCCTCAGTTCTAGCAGAGGCAAAGAGAGCTGATGTTTGAGCCTTTCTGGCTAGAAACTTTGATTGAGGATGATAATCAATGATGGGAGCCGTTTGATGTTTTTGTAACCATTCCGTAACAGCTAATTTAGAACTTTTGGACTCAGCTGCAAAGGAATCCCACCATTTGATTTTGAATTTGCAAACAAGTACTGGATGTTCGTTTTGTAGATTATAATCAGAAAACCATGAACATACCCATGGAACAAAAAATTTTGTATAAAAAATGAGAAGGGAAGAAAACTTTCGTTCAGAAGGGGCTGGTTGAAAATTATTTTTGAAATGGAGATAACCATTTTCAACCAGAGGATGTTCTTTGAGGTAGTCAATATGACAACCATAGTAGTCCCACCATTGGAGGAACCAGAGGGGGAGGTTTGTAGTATTCATGGTATTATGGAAGTTGAAAAGCCAATAATGGCTATGGTTTTGATTTTGTAGGAGGAAGGCATTGAACCATGCCTGTTGGTAATCCCAATATGTATAGGTAGTATTGAAGTCATGAGGATTTGTACGGAAGTGCATGGGGAAGGAGAGAGGTTGATGTAAGGGTTGTTCCCAATCTTTAGGGTGGATAACTTTGTGAATGATGCATGTAGAATATGCGGGTTCAGTGTGATCAGAATGTAGTTTGAAGTGTTTGAACTTGATAGAATTGGTAATCTCAAGGATGGTGGCATAGTAGGATTGTGGTTTGGCTAAATTCCAGGGTTTGTAGTACCAATTTGGAGGGAAAATTTTTGAAGCAGCAATGGAAGGATTTTCATGATAGAATCCTTCTTCCATAGTTAAAATATTTTGGAAAGTAGTTTTGAAAATATATTTGGATTTGGTTTTTGAAAAACTGGTTTGTTGTAAAGAAAGGAGGGGTTTTGTAGCAGAAAAACCTCCTTAGGGTTTTGAAAGGGATTTGGAAATACTACCTGTTGGAGATACGGAGTCGTTAGAGGCCTGTTGGGACACTTTTTGTAATGCTAGGAGTAATTCTGGTGATTTGGATATGGTGTCAACCCAATATTGAACTGTGTCGGGTTGGACCTGTGGTGGTTTTGTAGGTTCTTCTTCTTCAATAACTGCCTCATACCAGGATTTGATAGGTTTGGCAGCTAGGATGGCGGAAGACATGAGTTTTGCAGAAGGCTTGGGGCTCTCTAGTTTTGTAGGGTGGGTTTGGGTGGCTTTCCCCTTGTCTTTAGCTTTTGCTTTAGGAGGCATCAGGACCTGTTTTGGAGGAATTCTCGAGTTAGAAAATCAGGAATGGAATTTGAATCTCCTTTAATGTAGACAATATCGAAATCAAAAATACTTAAAATAGCTTGCCTTCGGGCAAAAATCTATTTTAAAGCAAGATTTTGGATATCTTTTTGTAAAACTTCTTTTGCAGATTTAGAGTCAACTCGTAAAAGAAATTTTTGATTTAATAAATCGCTTTGGAATTTTGTAATACAAAGAACAATTGAAAGGATCTCCTTTTTGATAGTAGAGTAATTTTTTTAACAATCATTCCAGTGGGCGGATGTATACTGAAGTATTTGTTCTTTGTTATCTTGTACTTGTTTAAGAATTCTGCCATATCCTATGTCAGAGGCATTGGTCTCTACTATCTTAGGAGCTAATGGATTAGCTAAATGAAGGAGAGGAATGGTTTGAACTTGTTTCTTAATCTGTTTGACTAGATCGGTATGGAGGTCAGACCAAGGAATGGGGTTCGTTTTTAACCTGTCATGTAAAGGTTTGGCTAGACGACTAATATTGGGATAATAGTCCAGAACATAATTTAGACTGCCTAAGAACCTCTGCAATTGGGTTTTATCAATGATTTTATCAGGAAATTTACTGGTAAAGGTTAAAGATCTCTCTATTGGTGTGACAGTACCTTGACAGATATAATGGCCTAGGAAACGGACACGGGTTTGGAAAAGAGAAATTTTTGTTTTAGAAACAACTAAACCATTTTGTTTTGCAGTATGAAAGAATGCATGTAGATGTTTGAAATGTTGATCTATGAATTGTGAAAAAATAAGCACATCGTCTATGTAAACAATGCAAAATTTTGAATGTGCATGAAAGATGTCATTCTGATGCGTTGAAATTCAGACGGTGCATTTTTTAAACCAAAAGGCATGACATTCCATTCATATTGGCCAAAAGGAACTGTAAAAGCAGTTTTGTATCTATCTTTGGGATCAATCTGAATTTGCTAAAATCCTGATTTCATATCAAATTTAGAAAATATGAATGCAGAGTGCAATCTTTGCAACAAATCTTTTTTGTTGGGGATTGGATATCTGATCCATTTTAAAGCAGAATTTAAAGGTTTGTAATTGACCACAAGTCTTGGTGTGCCTCTTTCAATTTCAGAGTTTTTATTCACATAAAAGGCTGCACACGACCAGGGTGATCAGGACTTTTGTATATGACCTTTAGACTTGAGATCGCAAGTCTGCAATGCTGTTCTAAATCAGCATTCATTTATATAGGCCTTGCTTTTGTGGGTACAAGTTTTTCTGAAAAAGTATCTTCATATGGAAGATCAACAATGTGTTGTTTCCTGTTCCAGAAAGCATTAGGTAAGTCTGAACAAATCTGTTGTTCAATCTTATTTTGTAAATCAATGATTTTCTATTGTAAATCAGAGTTTTGTAATTGTTTGTTTATACGACAAAAGGAAACATGGTTTTTCAAATCATGTAGATGGAATTGTTTTCCATGAATAAGTGCATTGATATGATAGGTATGTATGGAGCATGCTTTAATTAAATTTAAATTTCTAGTCTTAGATTTTTCTAAGAATGGAAAAACAAGTTTGATGTTATTGATCATGGAAGTAATACAATCATGATGTGCTTGATATGGAGTGATCATGTCAATGAATGGAGTGCCAAGAATGATGGTATGATTTATATCTTTTGTAACAACAAAGAATGTTTTAAGAAAAATACTGTTGTTGAAAACAGAGGCTTGGGTTTTTCCTGTAATATGCAATTTTGAATTATTAGCAGCAGAGAGTTTTTCAGAGGTATCTTGTAAAATTTTTTTTGGAACTATGCCTTCTTTGATGCAGTTTAAATTTGCACCAGTGTCAAATAAGGCTATAGTGTCAAGCTTGAAATCTGCTGAAAAAACAAGAGTAATTTTGATCAAATATTTTTTTGAAGATAT